>Ga0114950_10000560_pt1 | contig 25879 bp, 22 predicted proteins | sample N075metaG_FD_83503 | JGI IMG/M metagenome (GOLD analysis project Ga0114950, IMG submission 83503) | Deep subsurface microbial communities from Kermadec Trench to uncover new lineages of life (NeLLi) - N075 metaG | ecosystem: Environmental > Aquatic > Marine > Ocean trench > Sediment | place... | reverse complement strand
ACCGGGAAATGCAAAATCGAGTTATTTTTTGAACGATAAATATCCCGCTGCACACGATGAGTGGTTGCAGGGTGCGGAACAGAAAATGGGAACCTGGTGGGACGACTGGGCAATCTGGTTGCAGCAGCGTTCGGGCCGCAAAATCAATGCACGTAAAAGCCTGGGTAAGAAGGGTCTGTTCGATCCGATGGAAGCAGCTCCGGGCACCTATGTTCTCTAATCGATAGCCTCAAGATGTGGAGAGTATGATGCATGCACACTCCACAATCTCGGAGGCGACTATGGAAACAATGCATGGTGTTAACGCTAGACCTATACATGGGCAATTATACTTAATTATAATATGCTGTATGCACAGGCAGATAGCTATCGGTCTGACGGGGCAATCAATAGGGCTACTAACCTCATGCGTTACGCTATTTATGATTTTCAGCGCCAGCTATTACGGCCGGCTGCGGCTGCGTTTGCGCATGCCGAACAGGTCGCCAAATCCGAGCGCTACATTTTTTCAGGAACGCCACTGGGCCGCCTGCAATCGGCCTGGTTCGAATCAGCACACAGGCTGCTAAAGAGCTATCCCAAGCAGGGCTACGCTTACGCCGATGTCAAAATTGGTGAGCGTAAATACCCGGTAACAGAATCGATAGTGGCGCGTAAATCTTTTGCAAATTTGCTGCATTTTCGCCGCCAAGGGCTGCCCAATAATGCGCCAAAAGTACTATTTGTCGCGGCCATTTCGGGTCATCACGCCACGCTCTCGAAAGAGACCTATGAGGCGTTTTTACCAGATCACAATGTGTATGTTACTGACTGGGAGGACGCTCGCAACGCTCCAACCCGGGACGGCAAGTTCGGCTTCGAAGAATATGTTTCTTACCTGATTGATTTTTTGCAGGTCACGGGAACAAATACCCACGTATTTGCGATATGCCAGGCAACGGTAGCCGCACTGGTGGCAACCGCAGTGATGGCGGAGGAAAAAAGTGTCAATCGCCCTCGCAGCCTGACTATGTTGGCCGGGCCTATCGATATTCGGGTGAACTCCAACGAGTTGCTGGAGCGCTCGCAGCTGATGAAGAAATTCAAAGGCATACTGAAAGCCGCGGCAATTCATCCTGTGCCAGGTCGGTTTGCGGGAGCGGGTCGCAAGGTATATCCCGGAGTGATGCAGATTAGTGGATTTATGTCGATGAACAAGCGAATGCACCTGGCAAAACATATTCAATTTTTTAAGGATGTGTACCAAGGGAACGAAGACTCGGCACAGAAGCATCGAGACTTCTATGATGAATACTTTGCAATTGTGGATATGGATGCTGACTTTTACCTTGAGACCCTGGAAAGGATATTCATGGATCAGCAATTGCCCAAGGGAATCATGCGTTACCAGGGGAAACTGGTAGATTGCGGTCATATTGTCGATGTACCCATACTCACCCTGGAAGGTGCGGATGACGACATGGTGAGCGTGGGCCAGACCCAGGCAGCCCTGGATCTATGCCATGCTCTACCTAATGAAATGAAACAGGCCCATGTACAGGCAGGCGTAGGACACTACGGTATTTTCAAAGGTGATCTATTTCGCCAGGAAGTTGCGCCTCTTGCCAAGCGGTTTATTAAAAAGTCTTTACGGCAAAAGCGCGTAGATATTTAACCATACGGGCAGTTTGGATATCGCATAATTTCGTGCCTGCGTCCTGCGATTAAAAAAAGGGGCGTGGCTTTCACCACGCCCCAAGTTCTGGAAAAGGAATAAAGGTGTACCCCTACCTAGAATCGATAGCTCGCCTCGACTCGCAACAGCCTGCCCAGCCCACGTACCGCCAGGGGCGCCCCGAAGTCAATCATGGAACTAATGTACTCTTCGTCACCCAGGTTTTCACCGACAAGAGCAACAGACCAGGTATCTTCCTGGGAAGCCAGGGTGAAGCGTAGATTGACAAGGTCGTAGCTATCCTGGGTGAATGTGCCTTCGGGATCGGGTGCATGGATGAAGCGACGCTCGTCGGTGAAGCTATACTCAAGACGCGTGGTTAAATCGGCGAAGGACAGTGGCCAGGTGTGCGTTGCGGCGATATTAAACGTATTTTCCGGCGATCGAGCGGGGGTCACTCCTTTCAATGGTACCAGGTTGCCGTCTGCATCCATCAGAGCGCCGGCCTTGTACTCGGCATCCAGATAGGCGTAGGCAACTCGAACATCCAGGTTTTCTGTCAGCAGGAAGGTGCCGTCTATTTCGATGCCTTTGGACTCCATGTCGGCGGCATTCTGAATTTGAATAGACAAGCCATCGTTGGTTTCAAGTTGGAAATCTTCATAATCCATGAAGAAAAGGGCGATGTTCAGGCGAGCACGATTGTCCCAGAACTCCGTTTTGACACCTACTTCGTAGGCATTATTCGTCTCCTCGTCAAATTGACCGGGTAGGAAATTACCGCCGTTGGGATCGATTGGCTGACGGCTGAATCCGCCAGATTTAAAACCTTTGGCATAGTTGGCGTACAGCAGGGTGTCGTCATTCAGGGCGTAGTCTATCGCGAAGCGTGGATCAAAAGAGTCCCAGTCCTGATCATCCTTTTGTGTCCCATTGGTGGGTAGGAAGACTTCGACGATGCCAGGGTTGACGGTGGTGATCGCCATTTCTTTTTCTTCCGTCGTCCATCGACCACCCAAGGTCAGTGACAGGCGATCGGTTGCCCGCCAGGTCACGTCACCAAAAACAGCATAGCTTGTGGTTTCGTTGATGGAGTTATTGGACTCTGTTGGCAACTGATCACCGAACACATTAATTGGCAGGAATGTCGTGGCTTCCACTTCTTCGTAGTAGTAGCTGACCCCGACAAAATAATCCAGTGAATCCGTGGAACCGTTGAGGCGGAAGTCCTGCGTGACCTGCTCGATATCCCAGGGCTCAAAGAAGTGGAGAGTGATGGGGTCCGGGGCAAAAAAGAACGACAGGTCATTGGGTAGCGCCATCACTTCACTGTTGAAGTAACCGGTAGTAGAGGTCAGTGTGAAGGTGTCGTTGAGATCCCAGCCGATATTCAGGACAGACAACTGGTTGTCGGCACTCTGCTTTGGCAGTGTCGTGTGGTCAGCCGCCACCACGTCCTGGAATCCGTCGAGGCCATCGAGGGGGAAGTACAGGTCGGGCTGCCAGCGGTTTTCAAACTCAAAGTTTTCGTAAAAGAATTTAACGTTGAGTGCGTCAGTTGCGTCCCACTGTATGCTGGCACGCCACTGGTCGTGGTCGCGATTACCCAATTCTTTACCGTTAACATCCTTGTAAACCCCATCCCGCTCGTCGTGCTTGCCGGCAAAGCGAATGGCAAAGGTATCAGTCAGTGCGTAGTTGGCGGTGACTTCCACAGATTGTTGTCCCTCGTCACCAATGCCACCGAAAATCTGTAAATGATCGTCGTCAAAATCAGCGGCGTTATTGGTGACGCTAATCGCACCGGAAGATGTATTGCGGCCGAATAGAGTACCCTGCGGTCCTTTAACCACTTCCACCCGTTCGATATCCAGGAATCCCTGGCCACCGATATTGCGGCTAACGGGTACTTCGTTGAAGTAGGTACCCACGCTATTGTCGGCGCCAGGGCTGAATGCGCCTGTGCCTACACCGCGGATTGTGTATATGGTCTGTGAGTCCGAGTCCTTGTTGCCGGTCAGGCCCGGTGTGCTGGAGATAATGGAGCCGGTATCCACTACCCCCATACCGCGCAGGTCGTCACCGGTGTAGGAGCTGACTGAAATCGGAATGTCCTGCATGCTCTGGACACGCTTTTGGGCCGTAACCATCACCTCTTCCAGGACTTGCGCGGAAGCGCCGCCCACAACAGCTGTGGAGAGCAAACCAACCGCGTTCGCTATAAGTGTTTTGTTAAATTTCATGATATGCAGTCCCAAATTGTTGAGCGCCAGGGCGCGGTTAGTGTTCTTAGTTTGTCCATACTAAAAAATTCTGGGGCTTGTGGTAAGTACATTTATGACCCATCGAGTTACATTTGTGGCGGGCTGGCTTGTGAAAAATTACCGGTTACTCCCACTAGCAGCGCTTGTTTCTGTGTGCGTTCCACATCAAGCCTGCCGCAATCACCATGGCCAGCGCCACCAGGCTCAATATCAGTTGCGCAGAATCGCCAGTGTAGAGTAACCCGGCTGCTCCCGGCCCAATCATGGCACCTGTGCCGATGGCCGGAACTGACAGAATGATATATCGGCCATCCACATCCAGCTCGGCTATTTCGGCAACTGCAAAGGGCAAGCCCGCGCCGAAAGCCAGGGCAAACAGGCAGCATCCCATGGCGTAAATGGTCATGCTGCCGGAGTCGGCCAGCAGTAACAGGCCACCCGCAATCGCCACCAGGCTGAGTAAGAAAGGGCGGACATTGCCGAAGTGTTTGCCGATACCTGCGGCCGCAAGCGAGCCCATGGTCGCAAAGCCCAGGGATACCGCCAGCAGAATTCCAATGCTACTCGGGTCAAATCCGGCACTATTGCCGAGGCGCTCCATAAATGCCCATACTGCTGAGATGCCGGTGAAGAAGACCAGCGTGGCAAACAATGCGCTCCAGATGGCCCAATGGTTGATACTTTCTGGCTGCTGATCCATCTGTCGGAACTCCTGCACTTCTTCCTCGTGGGTTTTATTTCCCCTGGCGGGCAGTAAAAGGAGCAGCGGGCTGAGCAACAAGATGGTGATGAGAATGCCCATTATCATGCCGTCAAAGCCGTAACGGGCGATTAATGTACCGGGCAGGATTAGCAGCAGGAGGGCGCCGGAGGAGGCTTCCGCCGCGATCTTTAGTCCAAACCAGCGTGCCGGGTTACTGGTGTCCGACAGAATGGTGGTGCCGATGCCGTAAATCGCCGCGAAGGCGCCGCCGGATACCGCGGTCGCGACCAGCAGGGCAGAGTAACTGTCGGTCAGGGTGCTCGCGTACAATCCCAGGGCAGCGAGCGGCGTGGCTACCAGGGTGACCCGGCGCCAGTTCCACTTTCGTATCCAGTAAAACGCCCAGATTGTGATGATGTTATAGCCCAGGAAAAACGCGGTGCTGAGGAAGCCGATCTCGGAGTTGGTCAGGCCCTTACTGTCCTGAGCAGTGCCCAGGTACATTGGCAGCAAATTGTAAAAAAGTGCGCCAATACTGGAAATGACAATTGCCGACAGGATAACTGTGGTGGCATCCATCGGATTATTATCGATATTGTTCATTAGCTTTGCTCCTTATCAACTTCCCGACGGGCTCCAGCTTAAAAAAAGCCCGCAGGAAACGGGCTAATCATCCCCTGTAAGTGAGAGTTGCTACGAGGATGTGGGTATTATTCTAGGGGCCGGTCGAGCCAAATATAATGATAGTTGTGACCCTATAAATTACATTTGTGTACTTATTGCTATGCGTTAGCCTGGCGAAATTGATCTGGCGCCAGCCCGCAATTGAGTTTGAAGGCGCGACTGAATGGCGCTGGCTGCGAGTAGTCCAGCAGGTAGGAAATTTCCTGGACCGTCAGCTTAGTATCCAGCAAATAGTGTTTCGCCAGTTCGAGGCGTATCTCCAACACCAGACTTTTGTAACTGGTATCGGCACGGTAGAGCCGTTTGCGCAACTGGGTGGCGGAAAGTCGCAGGTACTCTGCTGCCTCTTCCAGGCGCAGCATTTTTCGACCGGGCCTGCTCAGTAGTAAGCGGCGTACCTGCCCCGCGGTATCACCCGCGCCATCACCCGGTCCCAGAACACGTTCGCACATGGCGGTGTAGATATTTTCCATGCCCTCTATGGCGTTATTGACGGGGCTGTCCAACCACCGGTCGGGGAAGTGAAGTTCGCTTTGCTCGGCTTCGAAATTCAGTTGGGCACCACTGAAGACCGCCTTGTATGTGGCGACATAGGGCGGTGCGGCATGCTGGAAGTCCAGGCGAATCTTGCCGGGGTCAAAGGTGTCGCCCAGCAGTATCTGCAGGGAGCGCCAATTGCCCATAAAACTGTCCTCCACAATATTTTGCATATCATGGAGGTGGTTAAATAAAGGGACGGCCCTGACAAGCGCAATGTCACCCACTCGCTCGAGTTGGTCACTGTAACGATCCGATGTGAGGCTGTGGTATTGATATAACACAGCCATCGCCCGGCCAACGGAGCCGCTGTTTACGGCTGCATAGCCGGTTAATCCCAGGTCACTCAACTCGGCAATAGCAAACATGCGCAGGGTAATATCCGGAACGTCAGCGCGTATTATCCGACTGACTTGGTCCAGCTGGGTCTGCTTGATATTGTCTGCCCGATCGATATCCCCCTGGCTAATCCTGGTTTCTCGCAGAGCCTGGAGGAATAGTGGCGCGCCCTCGTCGCCCAGGCATCGCTCCAGGCGGCGCAACCAGTTGGCCGCGATTCTGCTCTCCTGGGCATCACGCGATACAATGGAGTGGTTCTCTGTAGCAACATTCATCATGCCATTCTACACACCTTGCAGAATCTCAGGAAGGCGCAGCACGTGAACCGGTTACCAGTTGCAATAGGGCATCGGTGGGCCCACAGTCCCAGCCGCCATCCACTTTCAGCGCCTGTCCGGTCATGTACCGGCTGGCCTCGGAGGCCAGAAACAGGTATACACCACTCATGTCATCGACGGTTGCGACCCGGCCCAGGGCGGTAAATGCCTCGCAGATTTTTTGCCCGTCTTCACCGCTGCCGAGCGCAGTAGCGGTATAGCCCGGGCATACACAGTTGACCCGAATATTGCGGTGACCGAGTTCCAGCGCGGCCATTTCCGTCAGGCTGGTCACCGCCCGCTTGCCTGCCGAATACACCGCTGAGCCCGGTACGCTGATAAAGGCCGCCATCGATGAGGTGCTGATAATGGAGCCGCCATCGTTCATTGCCGCAGGCGCGTGCTTCAGGCCGTACAGCACGCCCCAGTGATTGATTTTAGTCACCTTGTCGATCAACGATTGTTCGGTGTCTGCCAGGCTGGGCCCAACATCGCCCACCCCGGCATTGAGTACCACAATATCCAGCTTGCCACCCAGTGTGGCACAAGCCAACTCCAGGGATTTCGCCACGCTGGCTTCATCGGCGACATTACACAGAACTGCCGTTGCGCCAATTTCTTCGGCGACTGCGCTGGCGTCGACAATATCGGCAATGACCACTTCGGCCCCGTGTTCGATGAAAATTTCAACGACCGCACGGCCGATGCCGGAAGAACCGCCGGTTACGTAAGCTTTCTTGCCTGCAAGATTGAACATTAATATTGCTCCTGGTTTACGCAGTTAATTCCGGGGAGTACGGTGGGGTACTCCTCCGGGCAGGGTACTTCACAAAGCTCGATAATATTGCCGCTGGGATCACGCATATAAACCGCATTAATGCCGGAATTCTTTGGGGCGGGCTCGCCCAGGGACTGTCCGCCCAGGGCCAGGCAGCGCTGATATTCTGCGCGGCAGTCATCCACATAAAAAGAGAGATGGCGGATGCCGCGTTCATGGGGGCCCAAACTGCGGGGGTGTGGTGCTGTTTGCTCGGGTGCATCAAATTCGAACATCTCCAGGAAGCAGTTGTGGCCGGCTAACATATAGCCGCGGCTGCTGGACTTATTGCTGCCGATCGCACCATCTACCGTGGGGTTGTCAGACCAACCCTCATCGCTGATAACACGAAAGCCGAACATCTGCTGATAAAATTCCCGGGCAACTTCCACATCGTCAACGACTATGCAGGGGTGGGCAAAGGCTAGAATCATCGTTCCAGCCTATGCCGCAATAGCATTTTGCACGGCAGGTGCATAACGCTCGGTCAACATAATGGCATTGCCGCCACAGGGCTCCCTGACATAGGCGGTCATAAGACCGGTAAGCGGATCAATCGACGGTTTTTGCAGATCCTCCATGCCGGCCCAGAGTGCATCATCGTAGGCGCGCGCCACATCTTTTGCCTGATAGATAATAGAGGAGATATAGGGACCGTGCTCGGCCATGTGCTCTTTCTCAAAATCGTGACGGGCATTTTGCAAGATAAACAGGGAACGGCGTGCAACCGGATCGTAGTCCTTATCCGACATGACCACCACATGGTCGTCCCCGTCCTTGAACTCTTCCAGAACGCGCAAATCCAGGATCTCCTGGTACCACTTTGACATGGCATCTACATCCCGACAAATTTCTGCGTTACCGATGATTTCCAGGCCACATTCGCCGGAGGGTGCATGGGTAAATTCCTGTACCCGGAAGGTGTCATCCGTGTACTCCATTATCTCAATCCAGCGCCCCTCCGGGTCGTGTATGACAAAGCCGTCGTAAGTGGGGAATTTTTCGAAAGGCATGACCTCGGTCGCACCATTGGCCAGCAAGTGATCCATGGATGCCCTGGCGTCACTGGTCAGCCAGCATATATGGTTGTAACCCCGGCCGTGGTCAGCCCACCAATTGCGCTCGTATTCAAACTGGAAGGGTGGGGCTTCTATTTGGATTTGGTAAGCGTGCCCGCCACAACCCATAAAGGTGTAGTCAGAGTGACCTTCGCCGGTCACATGAAATACGTTACCGGAAAAAAAGTTAGTGATGCCGTGGTGCCAGCGCAGATAAGGGAACATGTTATCGCGCGGCTTGTCGTCATATATGCACAGGTGATGCAGGCTGTAGTCGAGATCTCGGGCAGTTTTCATGGTTTATCTCCGGTCAAGTGTTGAGCTTTTGATTAGTGTAACGGAGCGAGGTGGACTAAAGTATGGCTTTGAAGGACAAGACCAGGGCTTTACCGGACAGTTTCTTCGATGGACACAATTGTAATCCGATGGGCCTGAAATATCATTAACCTCTGCTTGGCCTGGCTCTAGAATGTCCTTTCCCATTCACACCCCGAACGGCACTTAGCCATGACTGAAGCTTTGACCAATACCATTCTCACGATTCCTCAACCCGGTCAGTTTGAACTCGTGCAGCGCCCCTATCCTACTATTGCCGCAGGCTATGCCATCATTAGGACTGAGATTGCGCCCGTCTGCCTGGAAGGCAGTCGTATATGGGCGGCTCACGATTTTGAGTTTCATGATGACTCCCAGCATTTGGGCCATGAAGGTGTAGGGACGGTCGTAGAGGCCATGAAAGGCTCAAATTTTAAGGTTGGTGACCGGGTCATCGTCTTTCAGGGCGATCACTGCGGGCATTGCCACGCCTGCACAGAGGGCTTGTCGCCCACCTATTGCGATGCCAATGACCCGGATCTGCGCGGTGTCGATGGCGCGGCCATGAAGGGCATTGAAAAGCGCACGGGTAGCGCCTCCGGTGGCTTTGCGATGGCGACTTACCGCATTGCCCCCGAAGCCAACATGTTTCGAATTCCGGATGAACTGCAGTTTCGCCACGCCGCATCCGCCAATTGTTCAATGGGGGTGGGGTTTTCCAATCAGGAAGTCATGAACGTAAAGGCTGGTGATACGGTCTTGGTCGGTGGCGTTGGCTTTATCGCCATGGGGCATATCATCTCAGCCCTGTACCGCAACGCCACCGTGATTGCCCTGATGCGCAACGAGTACCGTGAAGGTTTGTTGCGTGCAATGGGCGTGCAGCATTTTGTCAATCCGGATGACCCGGACTGGTTGGCGCAGGTCAAGGCATTGACCTACAACGGCCAGGGCGTGGACCACTCGGTAGACGGCTCAGGTGTGACCTATTACCAGGAGCGCCTGATGGCGGCGACGCGCAGGTATGGCAACGTGAATTTCAGTGGCCACACCCCCGGTGCAAAAATCGACTTTAGCCCTTTGCATCATGTTATCGATCCGGGACATACCTTGTGGGGGCAGCATGATGTTCGTGTGCTGGACCGCCAGCGTCTTGTGCGTGCACTTTGCAATCGTGAAGTGCAACGCATGATCGATGTCATGGTCACACACGAATTCCCGATGTCCCGCGCGGGCGAAGCTTTCGATATTCAGGTCAGTAAGCAATGCGGAAAAATCTACCTTTGGACTCAACAGTAATTGACAGGAACCCATAATGAATTCTTTGAATGAAAAAACGGCGTTGATTTGCGGCGCCACTTCCGGCATTGGACTGGCCATTGCAAGAAACTTTATTGCCCATGGTGCGAAAGTGATTATTACTGGTCGCCGTGAGTCCGGTGAAGATACCGCCAGCCAGATCGGCGCCCAGTTCATCCGCTGTGACGTCACTGCCGAGGCCGATGTGGAAGCCTGTTTCGAAGAGGCAGAGCAGCGCCTGGGTAAACTGGACGTGTTGGTCATCAACGCCGGTATCGCGGATGATGAGGGCAGCATCGAGGAGTTTTCCGGCGAGGGGATGCAGAACATCGTGGCGGTGAATCTCAACGGTGTGTTTTATTGTCTCAAGTATGGCCCCCGGCATATGAACGACGGTGGCTCTATTATCAATACGGGATCGGTTGCAGGTTCCGGTATAACCCACGCGGGCACTGGCGTTTATGCCGCCAGCAAGGCGGCGGGTGCCTACCTGGCTCGCACCGCCGCCATTGAAAATGCGCCCCGGGGCATTCGTGTCAATTCTGTCTGTCCCGCGATGATTGCCGGCACCGGCATGATGGTCGCCGATGACGGCAGTGACAACGCAAAATTTCTCGGCACTCTGACGGCCTTTGGTCGCATGGGGCGTCAGGATGAGGTGGTGGGGGCATACAATTTTCTGGCCAGCGATGCCTCTACGTTTATTACCGGTCAGGAACTTCGCGTAGACGGCGGCGTATCTGCTGGTTTTGGCCTGCCAATATTCGCGGCGATAGCTGGTTGATCAATCGCCGCGATTCATATCCCGGTATTCTTTGGGAGTCACTCCGTGGTATTTGCTGAACGTGCGGTGGAAATTGGAGGGGTCTGAATAGCCGGTTACGTAGGCAGCTTCCTGCACCGTCATGGCATCGTTGCGCAGATAGCTGGCTGCCAGTTCCATCCGGAAGTCCAGTAACACCTGTTTGTAGCTGGTGCCTTCATCCGCCAGGCGCCGGCGCAGGGTGCGCTCTCCAAGAGCCAGGTGTGTAGCGGCAACCTCTATAGGAGGATACTGCCTGGGTGAATTTGCCAACAGGCGACGAACTTCTCCAACCAGGCCTTCCGTTTTCTTCAACTCGTCGAGTAGTGCGGCACACTGCCGCTCGCACAATTCGGCGGCCTGTTCATTGGCAAAGCTCAGTGGTCGTTCCAGCAGTGTTGTAGGAAAGTTCATCTGGCTATATTCGCGATTGAACCGCACTGCCTTTCCCAGCACCTGCTCGTACATACTGCGGTAGGCCGGTGCGGGATAACTGAAGTCCAGGCTGTCGAACCAGTGCGTATCGCTACCGATGGCAGGGCCAATCTCCGCCCATTGGCAAAACAAGCGCTCCATTTCATAGTGCAGTTTAGCCTCTGTGTTGAGCATGTCCGGCCGTACAGTTTCTATAACCCGCAGGTGGGCTGTATCGCCCTCAACGAAAAGTGCCGTATGCACCACGGCACCTATGACGTCCTGGTATTTGGTGTGCCGTTCAATGGCCTTGCCCAGGTTGGCACTGGCAAACATGGCGTACCCCAGTAAGCCGTGATTCAAAAGATTTATCCCTTGCCCGTCCAGCAAGCCGAGGCCGGGAATCGGGTACTTGCGCAACACCTCATCCAGCAGATCCGAGTATTGTTCCTGGGTAATCTGATTATCTTCACTGTCCAGCGCTGCTTCGCATATTCGATGGCGTTCCAATAGCGAATTCACGTCGATATCTTGAGCGCGAAGAACATCCACTGTGTGTTTGACGTAGATGTTGTATTCGTTGAGGGGCCTTGCCATTTTGTTAACCTAGTTATGGTGCGCCTTGTCCACAATAAGCAAAATATAGGCGCGCGACATTACTGTTGTCAATAAGCCACGGCGGCGACTCGTGATATATTTTTGACTATTGGCCTTAAATGCCACTAAACCCAAGAGTGAAGAGCTGGGATAGGGCGTCACCCCCGCATATAAAAAAGCCCGGGCTGAACGTTCAAACCCGGGCTTTTGCTATCCGACAGTTTAATTGTGAATAGATATATCCATCAGTGTTTTGAGGCTGCCCAGTGCTTGTTGACTTTCCAGCGTATGGTAACCGATATTGCTGGCACTCAGGCCGCCTCCTGGCTGGAATGGATAGTCATCAATCGTGTTGAAGAACTTCTGAACAAACCCCTGGGCGGGCACCATCAGCCACATGTTATCGACATACCAGCGGACATACATCCCCGACTCTCTTGAAGCACTTTCAAACGGGTCAGCTCTCAGGTTAGTGATCACCGGCCATGCAGGAGTTTCTCTAATTGCTGTATTAATGGCACCTCTTTCAGTTGCAAATGCCAGTTTCCAGTCATCTACCCGTATCGCGTTAAGCAATCCGCTCGCCGCAAAATACATGATCTCTCTTCGCGGACCATTTTCCTCTTTGCCTTCGAAATAGGGTTTGAAGTTATAGCCATCGAGGTGCACTCTGAATTTTTTACCGTTGGCTTTGTACCCCCTTTTTGATGCCAGTTTCTCTTTCACATCAGGCACACCGGCTGCGGCTAATAATGTCGGCATCCAGTCTTCATGACTCATGGTATCGTTAAAGATGGTTCCAGGCTTGATCGTACCAGGCCACTTGACCATTTGCGGGACTCTCATTCCACCTTCCCAGGTGGTTCCTTTCTCCCCATGGTATGGCGATGCGCCACCATCGGGAAAGGTAAACTTCTCTGCGCCATTATCTGTCGAGAAGATGACAATGGTGTTGTCCTCAATGCCCAGTTTCTTGATTTCGTCGAGGAAGCTACCCACCATGTCATCGAGCTCTACCATCCCGTCGGCATAGATGCCGATGCCGGTACGGCCTCTATATTTTTCCTGCAGGCGTGTCCAGACGTGCATACGGGTGAAGTTCATCCAGACGAAGAAAGGTTTGTCGTCTTCAACTGCTTTAGCCATAAATTTCTTGGCCGCGCCACCGAACTCATAATCAACAGTTTCCATGCGTTTTCTGGTCAGGGGCCCCGTATCTTCTATTTTCCCATCCGCATAGGAGTGGATCACGCCGCGGGGTCCGAATTTTTTATGAAATGCCGGGTCTTTGGGGTAATAGTAAGTTTCAGGCTCTTCTTCAGCGTTTAAGTGATAGAGGTTGCCAAAAAATTCATCAAAACCGTGATTAGTAGGCAAGTGTTTGTCCTGGTCACCCAGGTGGTTTTTACCAAATTGTCCGGTTGTATACCCCTGCTCTTTTAGCAGATCGGCGATAGTGGGTGCCCAGTCTGGAATACCCTGATCACTGCCCGGCATACCAATCGTCAACAAACCGGTTCTGAAGGGCTGTTCGCCCAGGATGAACGACGCACGGCCCGCCGTACAGGACTGCTGCGCATACATATCGGTGAATAAGGCACCTTCATCCGCTATGGAATCAATATTGGGTGTCATGTAGCCCATGCCACCACGGTTATAGGCGCTGGTATTCCAGACGCCAACATCATCCCCCCACAGAACAAGGATATTGGGTTTGTCTGCCGCCATTGACAGGGCACTGGCGGCCAATATAAATATTGCCAGCGACCAAATGGACAACGTTCTTTTTTTCTGCATGTTGTTCTCCTGTAAGCAATGAAATTCCTTTCAGTGATCGGCCCGTTTAAATTTTATTTGTGGCAAACCAATAAAAACGATCAGCAAATCTCCGACCAAACTTTAATCCATACCCAACAATGAAGATAGTACAGATTCATTTCTGCGCCAGAAATACTTTGTCCTTAAGAGCTGTGATTGTTGTGATCCCACAGACATGGCTAAAGGATCACTTTTCATTTCTCTTTGGAGTCCACTGCCTCCGTCACGAGTGGATTGACTACCCCGGGGCTGCTATCCGTACCAGCAGAGGACTGCTCCGCTCTTCGGAAAGCCGCGGGGGTCATGCCAATTTTTCCGCGAAAAGTTCGATAGAAGTTTGCAGTATCGGCATAACCTACCAGAGACGCAATCTCGTTGGCGGGTATGTTAGTCGATTGCAAGTATCGCCGGGCCACCGCCAGTCGAAAATCTATGATCAACTGCTGGTAGGTTCTATTTTCACTCAGCAATCTCCGGCGCAGGGTCCTGGGGCTTAAGTCTAGAGAGTCGGCCATTTCCTTCATATTGGGGATACGCCCCGGAGATTTTGCCAGCAGGCTGTGGATATCCACAATAATTCCCCGCGACTTTATATCGAGGTTTATGTCGAGCCGGTCGCGCTGTGCTGAGCAAGTGCTATCGATGGCTTCGGCTGTAAGATCCAGTATCCTGTCGAGATAAGTGGCAGGAAAAACGGCAGTAGTCTGCTGGTGTCCAAAGGTAACTCCGCAGCCCATGTGGCTTGTGTAAATTTCGGGATCGCAATCTTCGCGGTAGCCCAGATAAACATGTTCAAAGAATCCGTCTGGCTCGCAGATCAGTGGCCTCCACTGGCTCCAACTTGCCAGCCACGCCTGGGTTAAATAGCTTGTCTGGGATTCGGATAACAATATATTTTGTCTCGGCGGTCTCGCTGTGACCCTTGCAAACTCACCCTCTACTGTAAGCGTGATAGTAAAGTTCGACCCCGTCAGGTATTGATAGCGTGACAAACTTTCACGCAGCGTCGTGCCGCTGGGCAAAGCATAACCGAGATTGCCTTGATCCAGAGAGGCGGAGTGCTTTCCGACCCGGAACCCCAGATCCATACATTGAGAGATGTCCAGCGCGGTCTGGACGACTGACAGATAATGTTGTAGTTCAAAATGGTTTTCTTTGGAATCAATTTCTGCGGCGTCAATATTCGCCGTCAGTAGAAACTCTTCTCTATCGATGCCCAGACCTTCAAGCACATCGACTAAGCTGGCGATGTGACGAACGGGTATTTTTTTAAGTAAAGGAAACATCTCGTCTCAAAAAATAGCATTTTCGTATCTTTATTAAATGATATTTATGTCCATGTAGATTACATTTCTGCCTGATCGCTAAAAACCCCATGCCAGTGTTTCCGGTGAGGGGGGGTTGAGAGTCATCCAGTCGCCAATCGGCTTAAGCATCAGTTGGCTTTTTGTAAATATTTGCTACGCTGTATCTCGCTATCAAACTTATGTAGAAAAGAGCCTACTTGGAGTAAACCCAGTGAGAAAAATGCTTCCTATCCTCGGCGTCTCGATACTGTGCCTGGCTCCCAGCGTATTATTCGCACAGCAACAGGAGGTGGCTGCCGAGAATACAGTTGAAACAAATGCTGATTGCAGCATGACATCTACTTTTGGCGTCAGTTAAAAAAGGGATGATTACCGGGTCAACTGGCGCGGGATATAGCGAGCATACAAATTCTCGCAACGCAGATAGACGGTGCGCCCACCGTAGATCGCGAGTCTCTGAGCTATTGGCGCGATACGCGTAGCCTGGAAACGCTGGCGGCCGTGGATGAGATCGCGATACTGGTGGCGGAATTGCCCGAATCGGATCCGATGCGGCTTGAACTGGAATCCAGAATGCTGGAGGAATTTAGATGGCTTGGACGCGCCGTCTATGCGCGTGTCGATGAACTGGACAAAAAAATTGTCACATCCACTACTAATCTAGAAACCAAACAAGGCCCTGACCTCGTTCTGGCAGATTCCGTGATAAACAAGCTGGAGAGTACTAGAGATTTATTTCTTCGCGCCATGGTGGGTCACATAGAAACCCGTGAATCATTGGGACTGACTACGGAGCATACCCTGCCACCCCTGAAGTTGAGGCTGATACTGCAAGCCGAGAGTGTAGCGGGGCGCCTGGTGTTCGTCTCCACGCTGCTGAAAGATCTGGATCAGCGCCTGGCACAGGACAAAGACAATAGTGATCTTTTGATAGTCCGCAAGCAGGCGTCCGAATGGCACCAGCACAATCTTCACCGTTTACGCGAACTGGTGAGCCTGATGGGGCGGGTTGAATTACCCGGGGCCGACTACCGCTCTCTTATCGTGAGAGAGTCAGGTGTTATCTCTGTTGACATGATGAGACCAGACGTTATGAAGGACATTATTACCGTGCGCCTGGGGGAGGCCAAAGACTTTGTCGGCCAGCGCGGCCCGGATATTGTGCTCAATGTCCTGGTTTTCTTTGGCATTTTGCTATTGTTCCGCGTGCTATCCAGACTGTTCCGTCGGCGCGTTGAGATAACGCTGGGAGGCTCCAAATGGAACATCTCGAGGTTGTTGAAAGACATGCTGGTCAATTTTTCGGGCATTGTGGTTATGGCAATCGGCCTGCTGCTCGCCCTGGCTCAGATAGGCATTTCTCTTGGGCCCATGTTGGCAGGCCTCGGCCTGGCCGGGTTTATAGTAGGTATTGCGCTGCAGGATACGCTCGCCAACTTCGCCTCGGGCGCTATGATTCTTATCTACCGACCCTACGATGTAGAGGACTTCGTAGAAGTGGCTGGCGCGGCGGGGGTAGTCAAGAAGATGACCCTGGTGTCTACCACCGTTATCACGTTTGACAACCAGACACTGGTGGTTCCCAATAGTAAGATCTGGGGGGATGTGATCAAGAATGTTACGGCGCAGCGGGTGAGGCGCGTGGATCTTCAGTTTGGAATTGGTCACTCCGAGGATATCGAGCAGGCGGAGCGTATTCTTGCTGAAGCCGCAGATGCACATGAACTCGTCCTGCATTCTCCCGATACAACGGTCAATGTCGACAGTCTGCGTGACTCATCTGTAAATTTAATTTTACGTCCCTAGGTAAAAACCGAAGATTACTGGACGGTGTATTGGGACCTCACCAGGGATGTGAAATTACGCTTCGACCAGGCGAACATCGGTATCGCAGTTCCGCAACGGGATGTTCATATCTACAATCACTCGTAGGCTGTCTTGGGCATAGCAGCGTTACGACTCCCTGGACATCCCAAATACGCCCACATCCGGAGTGCTTAGCGACTTGCAGATAGCGCCGGTGGTAGGCTCTGCAGCCTCTCAGGCTCAAAAACTGTATCCCACCGAGGAAATAACACCATAGTCAATTTCCGAGGCTTCCACCGATGCGGGCCGGCTGTCATAGCTGGTGTAAAACTCCATCCCGATGAAGAAATTACGAATGACTTCCCAATTGAAGTCCAGGGTGAAATCGGCGCGAATGCGATCTGACTGGGTCAAGCTGGGCATAAGCTGGAAATAGGCGTCAATATTTCGTTTGGGGATGCTGTGTTTATAGTGTTGATAGCGTATGGTGCCCACTGCTTCAAGGTTTTCATCCGGCTCCGCATCGTCAAAAGGTCTCTCAAGGTTTACCTGGACACCTCCGCCCACGGTCAACCAATGGCTGCTTGTGCTTATCGGCACCCAACCGTAGCCCACACCCAGAACGGTGCGGAGGTCTATACCGAGTTGATCGTTCTGCTCCAGCCTGCCGAAGTAGCTGTTGTAGCGTTTTTCCGGCAGGTCAGCTATATGAATTAGCGACAGTATATTCCGGCTGGTGTTGTCTACATCGTTTTGGGTAGTGATCTCGGAGCTGAGTTTTGCCAGATTAATGTAGCCCTCCGCCCGATACATGGTGTCTATTCCCAAATTGTACTTACCTACTGAACTCGCTTTGTCATAGTTGAAGCCCAGACTTAAATCAAAATCCAGGCGATCCCAAAAGCCCGCCCCCAAGGGATACATGCCTACAATGTTGTTGGATTCGACATGTTCTGTACCGGAAGCTGTTGCCACAGCTATCGGGCTTTCCTCGTTTTCGTTCAACGAACCCGGTTTACTGAGTTTTCCGATCAGGTGCCGGCCGTCGCTGAGCAGAACCTGGTGCTTTTTATCGCTGATTAACTCTTGAATGGCGCTCCAGTTAATCATCAGAACGCCCACATCATCGGTTTTAAATTCCAGTTGGCCTGAATATACCCCCTTCACTTCACCTGTTATACGATCGCCATTGTGAAGGTAGACAATATCGGTTTTTGCGGCTTGAAGCTTGGCACAGGTGAGGCTCAGGCAACCCATGAGCAGTACACTGAGAATACGATAGTTCATATTGGATTCAAACCTCTCGCGGCAAACAGGTTCTATGGAAGGTCGATTATGCGATTTTCAGGCCTCACTGGAACTCCGTCTTCCAATAGGAACTTCAAGCATAAAATTCATCGCTAATTTCATCTCGTTTCAGTGTAGCCCAAAAAAATACTATTGCGCTCTATTCCATCTGGGCCGGTGGCGCCTTGATGAGGTCGAGATTGAGTAAATCCAACGCTGTCAACACAGCATAACAAGTGGCAAAACAGCTGCACAGTATTTGCCATAAATCGCCACACGGGCGACCGTGGCCCCAAAAGCCCTTTTGTTTAAGGTCAAAATGACTCGAATCAATATTGATGTGGGCTACTCGTTTATTCGCACCGACAAGTGGGAGCTCAACGCGGGAGTCGGCTGGCTCAGTCTGGAAATCGACAACATTGATGGTAAATACCTGTATGCGGACATTGGAACGGTGTATCGGATTACCGATCGATTTGGCATTGGCGCTTCTTATCAGATTGCCGAAATCGATGTCACAAGCGATGAAGATGATGGCTTTGACAAAGTAGATATTGAATTCTCGGGGCCCAGTATTTATCTTACCTACGGCTGTTGAAGGACTTCACTGTAGTTTAACCGCCCTCGGTGGCCATCTGGTAGGTGTAGACCAGGCTGACTGAGTCAAAATCACTCCCCGCGCCATTATTTATGCCTGAATTGATCCGAAAGCTGAATCCATGCCGCTTAGCCAGGGGCATGGAAAATGTTGCACCGAATCGCCAGTTCTGCTGCTTTGTATTCTTGGATACGCCATCGACGCGGGTTTTTCCCCCTTCACCATAAGCCAGGGAGAAACTCGTCCACCACCCGGGACGAGGCAGTGAATAGATGGCTGAGCCCTTCAGTGACCATATGGGCTTTTGTTCCAGTTTCCGGGAGCCCAGAAAATCGTTATTGTCACTGAAAATTCGAACACCTGCGACACCCTCCAGTGTCCATTGCTCCCAGGTTTGGGCGGCTGATAGTTCGCTGCGCAGGGACCAGCGATTGGAGCCGAGATTCAATAATTCCTGTGAGTCATAATCACCGCTGGGCACTGAAAGGCGTAGTCCCATGCCATAAACCCTGCTCGGTTGATACCGGGGGAATTCTGCCAGGGTGAGAGCAGGTGCTCCGGAAAAAAGCCAATCCAGTCCAAACCATGCATCGCCTATGCCCTGTTCCTTCTGGCTTTCGGGTATCTTCTCGATAGAGCCTTCCCAGTCTCCGGCCTGCCACGGCAGGGCAAACTTGAACTTGGCATTGTCACCGCCGATTGAAAATGCGTGGGATAGCAGTAGCATCCCTACGTGAATGTCAGCATCGAGATCTTCAATGGGCAGCGCCGGGTCGAGCAGGATATTACCGTTGGACCAGGCGTATGCGAGGCTGACAAAGTTCACACCAATCGGGGCATTGGCGTAAGCGCGTGGCTCCAACTGCTGGGCTTGTGAAGGGTTGATGGTTCCCACAACCAGGCTGATTGCGACCATGAAAGTGATTGATCGTAGCGGTTGGCAGTAACTGTTCGAAAGTTGCATTTACGCTTTGTCCAGTTTGCACAAGATTGGAATTATTAGAGTTTCCAGTTCATGGATGTTAACTTGTGAACCCGAAACGAGCAAGGAACAGCTTGGTCTGTACTGAGTACATGTCCCCAAAAGCCGCTATATGCAAGCTTATTTTCGCTTTCTCGTTCTGGCCCTGCCTGAGCATCGCTGAGACAGTGGACGGGGTAGCCGACTATGCTTACTCCGTGTTTGTCGGCACGGGGAAGTATTCGATCCAGGACCGTACAATCTACGTAGTCCGTGCACCGCTGGAGTTTGATATATATAAAGTTGACTATGAGTCCAATCGTAAAATTGGCCTCAAATTGCTCGCGCCTTTGGCCATTGGGGTAACCTATTTTGATGATCTAGAAGAGCTCCCGGAGCTCGATGTAAATGATATACAGACGATAAGCTTTGTTCCCGGGCTGGAGATGCCGGTAGCGCTCGACCAGCACTGGGTATTGAAACCTTTCGTTCAGGCGGGTTTTGGCATGGACACAAAATCCGATACCGAGAGTTTCATCTGGGGTGCTGGCGTACGGACACGCGCCACTTATGGTGAGGAGTCCAGGTGGATACTGGGGGGCGAGTTTCTATGGGCGGGCAATAACCCCAATGGGGACGACTCCACCACGAGTTTCAGTCGCTGGGGGCTTGGCGTCGAATACAAAATCCCGACCAATTTCTCGGTATTTGACCGTTCCATATCATGGCACCTGCGGGCATTTCAGTGGTATTTTTCCGACGTTGTAAATTTCGAGGAACCTCTGATGCCCTTTAAGCTGAATCGCGCTACTGAAGTCGGTTTGTCGTTTGGTCTGGATCGTCCCATCGGGATACTGGGCTATGATTTCACCCAATTGGGTGTGGGTTATGAGTGGTCAAGCGGCTACGAAGCCGTCAAGTTTTTTACCACCTTCCCTTTTTAGCCGTTACTCTATGACAGGGGTGCGCGCTAAACTAATTGGGGGCAACCCGGCCCCACAGCGCTGCATGTATTTAATGCAACTGGAAGGTATCTGTGATGTTCAAATTTTTGAAATCCGCAATTTTCAATGGCCTGCTGATTCTCCTGCCAGTTTTATTCCTCATTATCATTCTCAAGGAGTTTGTCGGAATGATCATTGGGTTGGCCACCCCTATCGCGGATATGTTCCCGCGGGATACCATTGAAAGCATTCCGGAAACTGAAGTTCTGGCTGTATTACTCATCCTGGCCACGGCACTGATTATCGGGGTAGTCTCTCTGCTGCCGCTCGGTTCGGCTATCGGCCGTAATCTTGAAAAGCGCACCCTGGATAAATTGCCGGTATATCGACCACTCAAGACCCTGCTACATGCCCTGCTAGGGTCTGAACAATCGGACTCTTTCAAACCGGCGTTTATTCTCAGCGATTCCGGGGTGGCGGAACCGGCGTATATTATCGAGGATACGGGGCGGCCACGCCTGATAGTGCTGGTGCCATGGACACCAGCTTCTTTTGCTGGTTCGCTCAGGTTAGTACCCAGGGAGATGGTGCATAAGCTTGATCTGACGCTGGATGAATTTTCACTGGCCATCGGACATTACGGCGTGGGTTTATCCAGCTTGCTACCGGAAGCTCCCGCCCAATCGGAAAAATGAGAAAGACCATTGCTAAATTATAGTTAACGGGATGTAGGAAAACATATGACAGAGCTGCTGGCGGTAATCACTCCATTCCTGCTGATTGATGCCCTTAACCCGGTGTTATTTGCCGTGTTGATTTATGCGGCCGGCAGTTCCCGACCAGTTGCCAATAGCAGTGCCATGCTTCTTGGGCATACGTTGGCGTATTTTGCCGTTGGTCTTTTGGCTTCCCTGGGTATTGAGAAATTAGCGCAGCGGTTGGATAATCCGCAACCGGTCGATTTTGCTATTGAATTTGTTCTTGGCATCGCATTTTTGTATGCAGCCCTCGCCAGTCGCAAGGGAGGCGCCAGCGAAACGAGGAATCCGGAAGGTGATCTGACTCCGTTAAAATGCCTGGCTTATGGCGCGGTGATAAATTTTATTGGCGCACCGTTTGCTCTACCTTACCTGGCAGTGATCAGTGAAATTATCCAGGCGGATCTCTCCACAACCTCCGCGGTGACGGTGCTGATTGGATACAATCTCGCCTACTCGCTCCCCTTTGTTTTGGTCCCCGGTTTGATTGCAGTAATCGGAGATCGAGCTCAACCCGTGCTGGCAAAAATCAACCGGTTTCTGGAGCGCGGCGCCGACCTGCTGATGCCATGGCTCATGCTGGCATTAGCGCTGTGGTTGCTGGCTGATGTAACCAGTTTTGTCATAACCGGCGCTCCTCGATAGGCCTGGCCGTTTGGTTCCAGCGCCTTCCCATAGGGGGTAACCGGCTTTTGAGGCCAACTGTTAATCCGGCAGTAGCGGCTTTGAAAAAGTTACCCTCGACTGATAGAATATTCACCTTATCTGAGATCGATATAGCCTCGCAGAATAACTGCATGGGTTTCATTGCCCTAGAATTTCAATTACAATTTACACTCATTTTTTCACACCAGAAAGTTGTACATGGAGAGTTTGGTTATGAAGGGATTGCTGGGAAATTATGCCTACCTTATAATTCCAATGGTTATTTTTGGTAGCAATGCGTATGCGCAGGAGGGTGCTCAGGACGATGTTTCAAAGGCCCTCGATTCCACCGCGACCCAATGGTCGTTCCAGTTCGCTTATCAGGCTATGCCGAATTACAAAGATGATATCGTCGACGGGCAAGTAAGACCCGAAGGCTCAACCGATTTTGTGCAAATGCGAATCGTAGCGCCCCTGGTGTTTGATAAATTTACCATTTTACCACGGCTTACATTCCGCCATTACGAGAATGCCCAGGGCCAGTCGGGTATCGGCAATACCGAATTATTTGGCATAATCATTCCAAAGAGTTGGGATTGGGGTTCCGGCAGAATGGGCATAGGCCCTATGATAACAGCCCCAGGCGATGAAGACGTAGCAAAAGATGAGTGGGGTTACGGTCTGGCAGGCGCTATCGTTAATTCATCGGGCAAGTGGTTTTACGGGTTCCTGGCAACGCAGTCCTGGCAGTCGGTAGATCCACTTGCTCTACCTCCAGGTAAATCTGACACGAACGCCCTCGGTCTCGCACCCTTTTTGAATTATCAATTGGGTGGCGGCTGGTACGTGGGTAATGGCGATATGATTATACGGTACGATTGGGATTCCCAAGAATGGTATGTACCGATAGGTGTGCGCATCGGGAAAGTATTCGTGGGTCCAAAAAGTAGCTGGAATGTCTATGCGGAATACCAGACCAGTCTCGTTTACGATGACTATCCCGGCCCCGCAGTAGAGGACTCCTATCGCGTCAATGTGACCTATACCATGCCGGGGTTTTGATGCATCGGTTCATGTCCCGTAGCCGGCCCATCTCTTTAAGTAGTCAAGAATCCGGACACCCATGAGTCGGCAAACCCGTAACAGAGAATTACGCTCCGGATTTAATCGCCGCCGGATCCCAGCCGCCGCCCAGGGCCTTGTATAAATCCACCAGCGCAAACAGCTGAGCCTGCCTGGCCTGGCCTGGCTGGCGGAGATTTGCGCGTCGAACAATAGGCGTTGCGCGTCTAGCACGTCCAGGTAGGCCAATACACCGTTGCGGTAGCATTTGGTGGCGAGGTTTAGATACTCTTCCGAGGCCTCTTGCAGGGCGAGTATCGCCGACAGGCTCTCGCCGGATTTATGGAATTGGTTGAGGGCATTGGAGACGTCACGCAAAGCTAAAAGCGTGCCAGTCGTGGGAGAGGGCGGCGCCGTTAGCGGGTAGAGTTCGCGGCGCGGTACAGGGCTCGCGGTCGAATCAAGCAGCTATCCTTGCTGAATTCCAGGAAGTGAGCGATATAGCCGTACACCCTGGCCATGGCGAACATGGCGGTGAAATAGTGCGGGGGAATGCCCAGGCTGTGAAATACGGCGCCCTTGTAAAATTCGACATTGGCCCAGATTTCTTTGCCTTTGTCTGCAAATGCCACCTGGCATGCTTCTTCTACCGCCACCAGGGTCGCCAGTAGCGCCTTGCTCTTTTCATCCTGGCAAAGCTCAACGGCCATGGGTTTCAGAATTTTTGCCCGGGGGTCTACCGTGCGATATTCCCGGTGGCCCATGCCCATTATCTTGATCTTGTTGGCCAGGGCGTCGCGGACATAAGCTTCCGCCTTATCGGCACCGCCGATATTAATCGCCATCTCCAGTGCCGCCTGATCAGCGCCGCCATGCAGCTTGCCAAACAGCGTGCCTATTGAGGCCGAGATACAGGACTGGATGGGGGCCAGGGTGGATGCGCACACCCGACCGGCAAAGGTGCCGCAGTTAAAACTGTGTTCAATTTGTAGAATTTGAACGGTATCGAGTATCCGAATGTGATCTGCGGTGGGCGGTTCGCCATGGAACATCGCCAGAAAGTTCTGGTGGAAGTTCGCGCCCGGTATGGGTGCGAGTAATTCCCGACCCAGTCCCAGGCGGTAATGACCGGCTATCAAGGCGGGGATTTTAGCCGCCATAATCAGGCCACGTTCGGCGTCCAATTCCAGGCCCAGGGTGGTGGTGTCGGGTAGGCTGAGCAGGGGCATCATGCCCTGTAGCATTAACATGGGGTGAAGATCGCGGGGAATCTGCTCGAGCAGGGCAATTTCACCCGGGGACAGCTGAGCGTTCAGGGCCATGAACTCCGCCAACTGATTTTCCTGGCTCGCGCTGGGCCAGGCACCAAAAAGCACCATCCACACCACTTCCAGGAAGGGCTTATCTGCCAGGTCGGTTATGTCCATGCCGCGATAGCTGAGCAATCCCTGTTCACCCTCCACGTTTGAAATGGCGGTTTCCCCGACCACAATGCCGGCCAGATCAGCTGAAAATACGGTTTCTTGGATACTCATTCTTCGCACTCTTTGGTAATTTTTCACATTATACAAAGAGACAAAAAATTAGTAGAGTTAATTATTCTTATAGATATATTAGTTGTACTAATTATGAGGTTGGAAAACGGTGAATTGCGCGCGTTTCGCGCGGTGATCGAGGAGAGCGGCTTTAAACGGGCTGCCGAGTCCCTGCATATTAGCCAATCGGCAGTGAGCCAGGCGGTCGCCTCCCTGGAGGGCAAGCTGGATACCCCCCTTATACGGCGTGGTAAGAGGCTCAAATTGACAGCTGCTGGCAAGCGTTTGTTTGACCATGCGGTGGAAGTGTTCAGGGACGAGCAGCATGCGTTGGAGGACATTGCCCAACTCAAGGAAGGCAAAACAGAAACCCTCAGCCTTGCTCTGAGCGCGTCCATCAATCGATTTTACGGGCCGAAGTTAATAAGCGCTTACTATTCGCTAAACCCGCGCAGCGCAATGAAAATTGCCGAATTGCCCAGTAGAAGTATCATCTACGCAGTGTTGTCTGGCAGCGTTGAATTGGGATTGGGACCTTTTCAGAGGCATATGCCGGCCTTCGATACCATTTCACTGTACAGCGATTCCCGGCATTTGGTGGTGAGCCCCAGGCACCCGCAATACGCCGCGATTATTGCCGGTGATGAAAGTGCGCTAAAGCACACTCCCCTGATCGCATCCGCTCTGGATAACCCGGAAATGCGCCCATCCATTGCGCGGCTGCGCGACCAGTTTAGCGCGGTATGGGAGGTGAGCAGCCTGTCGCTGCGGGTATATATGGTGTCCCAGGGCATGGGGTTGACGTTTTTTGATCGTAAATTGCTGCAGGAACATCCACTATGTGGTGATTTTCGAATCATGGACGATGTATCCTTCGGCCGCATCGATAGACAGGTGGGCCTCTATTTTCGCTCGGGTAAGAACCTCAGCGGCAGCGCTCGCCAATTTATCGCCCTGTGCGAACAGTTCTGGAAGATAGAAAAATGACTATGAGTTTGCGTCAAACCAACCTGGATAAGCTGCGGGAACTGCAGTTCGATGTTCTCATTGTGGGTGGGGGTATCAACGGCGCCGTGTCGGCAGCTTCGTTAGCCGCGCGCGGTGTGCGGGTCGCGCTCATCGACCGGGGAGATTTTTCCAGCGGCGTGAGTTCCAACTCGTCAAACCTCGCCTGGGGTGGCATCAAGTATCTTGAAAACCACGAGTACCTGCTGGTTAACAAACTGTGCAAATCTCGCAATCACCTGATGAAACACTACCCCTCTACGGTCAAGGAGATACGATTCTTTACCACCATTGCGCGCGGGTTTCGCTTTTGGCCGTTTTTTGTATTTTTGGGCAGTGTTGTGTACTGGCTT
>Ga0114950_10000558_pt1 | contig 25916 bp, 18 predicted proteins | sample N075metaG_FD_83503 | JGI IMG/M metagenome (GOLD analysis project Ga0114950, IMG submission 83503) | Deep subsurface microbial communities from Kermadec Trench to uncover new lineages of life (NeLLi) - N075 metaG | ecosystem: Environmental > Aquatic > Marine > Ocean trench > Sediment | place... | reverse complement strand
TTACTATCAGAAGGTGCAGACCCTACTGCTACAAGTTCAAAATTTTCAAGTCTTGTTGAGCAGGTATTGGGTGAACGACTTGACCGAATGTCATATAACATTTATTTACAGCCATTGAGTGATATGCATTTAAATGTAGATTTAGCTGCTGGAAATACACCTACTATGGATCCTAAGTATATAGCCATTTTAGGAGCAATTGCAGCTCTTGTCCTAACAATAGCCTGTATTAATTTCATTACATTGTCATTGGGCAGGTCAATTACGCGAGCCAAAGAAATTGGAATCCGTAAATCAATAGGAGCCGGCAAGAATCAGTTGGTTTTGCAATTTATAGGCGAAGCCGTTTTAATTTCTGTTATAGCTACAATTATTGGCGTTCTTCTTGCGGTCATTGGTTTACCCTTGTTTAATGAATTGTCAGGTAAGGAATTGATTCTAAACTGGAATGTTACGACCGTATTGGGTCTGGTTGCCTTATCCGGAACTATTGGGATTCTTGCCGGACTGTACCCGGCGTTTATCATGGCAGGATTTAACCCTGTCAATATTATAAAAGGAAATCTTGATATGGGAAAAGGCAAGAATACTTTGAGTAAAGCTTTGGTTACTGGTCAATTTGTAATGTCTATTTTCCTGATTACTACAACACTTTTAATGAAGGATCAGTTGTCTTTTCTTCAAAACAAAAATTTGGGATTTGACAAGGAACATGTACTGGTTGTACCGTTAAATGTTTCTGATGCTCGAGGGCTTACCGAGCAGGTGACGAAGGGCACTGAGAAGGGTAAGCAGTACCTTCGAATGCTGGAAGGAAAATCAAGCATCGTTTCAACTGCTATCACCTCGCATACTTTTGAGTCGGGTAACTGGACAGACATCGGATTTACGGGAGAGGATGAAGCAAGATTTAATTTTTTCTACAACACGGTAACGGCAGACTATATTCCAACACTTGGCATTGAGTTGGTTGAGGGAAGAAATTTCGATAAGGATAATTCCGCAGACGAGACCAGATCTATTATTGTTAATGAATCCTTCGTGAAGGAGTTTGATTTGGAAAACCCAATTGGCGCCCGTATCCCAAACGATAATTTCATGGACCATGTAATTATTGGGGTCGTTAAGGATTTTCATATCGAATCATTGCACGTTGAAATTGCACCACTTGTACTCTCGCAAAATGTGATGATTGGATTTAGTGGTGCTCATGCGGTCGGAGTGGGAAGCAGCCCTATGCCAAAGGTTATCGTTCGGGTTGTACCTAACAAGACGCAGGAGGCAATTACCACTTTGCGTAATACCTGGAATGAAGTTTATGCGGGAGAGCCATTTGATTATAGTTTTATTGATGAAAATCTGAAGGATCAGTACGTAGAAGAAGCCAATTTTGGACGGATCATGTCGAGTGCCACAGCACTTGCCGTAATTATAGGGTGCCTTGGTTTATTTGGATTATCAACACTTACAATGAGTGCGCGATTACGTGAGATCAGTATCCGAAAAGTGCTTGGCGCATCTGGTAAAACATTACTAATCACTCTAAATAAGAGTTTTATAATTCTAATTGTGATTGCTTTGTTTATAGCCTCCCCATTTACTTATTACGCCATAAATGATTGGTTGTCAGGGTTTGAATATAGAATTGAAATTACTCCCTGGTTATTTCTTGCTGCTGGGGTTCTTACCATTCTTGTTTCTCTGATAACTGTAAGTTTTCAAACCATTCAGGCCATCAGGGTAAATCCCGCCAATGTGCTACGTTCTGAATGAGCTAACCTTGAAAGATTACCTTATCCGGGATTGCCATTCAATATTGAATACCGAGATAATTAATTGAATAAATCATTCCCACTGTAGATTTCTTGATAGGTTTAAACGTTTGAATTGCTTTGTTTTGGCATTCTACCCAAAATGTCTGAATGAGCGAAGAGCTGTTAAAGGTAATTGTACACTTGTTTTCTATTGTTGCACGTGAACGTGTTACTGAGGATGAACGAAATAACATTCAGGAATTTCTGTCATTTCATTTAAATCAGGCATCTATTCCATTTTATCTGCAGCTTTTTGATCAGTATTGCGAAGAGTATAAACCACAAGTAGCAGGAATCGATGCCGATGAGACCGATGACGAAACACTAGAGTTTGTTGATGACTGGGCTCGGATTGCAGATATTGGGAAGACCATTAACCAGGGACTGGCACATCAGCAAAAGCTCATACTCATACTTAAAATAATTGAACTGGTTCTGGCTGATGGAGAAATTAGTGAAAGACAGAGCAACCTGATCTTCTACATAGGTGAGATTATAAAAGTCAATCAAAAAAACATTAAAAATATTGAAGACTTTGTCAGAGGTACGGACGAAGAGGAGTTTAACTCACCAAACATATTAATTATTGATGACGGTCCAGATGAGCAGAACCAATATAAAAGTAAGCACCTGGAATCAAAGAGCTTAACAGGTTTAATTGCCATTTTACGAATTGCAGAAAATGAAACTTACTTTATAAAATACCTGGGTATTTCCATATTGACCTTGAATGGAATTGCATTAAAAAGTAGAAGGATCAGTATATTTCCTACAGGATCTACCATTCGCGGTAACAAAATAAGTTCAATCTATTACAGCGATGTAGTAAGCAGATTTCTTGACGAGCATCATGGTTATAAATTAACTTTCAGAGCAAAAAATATAAGCTTCAAATTCTCAACAGGGGATATTGGATTACGCGATATTAATATTTCTGAAGAAGGGGGGAAACTAATAGGGGTTATGGGAGCCAGTGGATCTGGAAAGTCCACTCTGATGAATGTGCTCAATGGTACAGACACTCCCTCAAAAGGGAAAGTGCTGATTAATGGGATAGATATCCATAAGGAAAGAGAAGAAGTTGAAGGTGTAATTGGATTCGTACCACAAGACGATTTTCTAATTGAAGATTTAACTGTATATCAAAACCTGTATTTTGCTGCGAAGCTCTGTTTTGACAATTACGATGAAACAGAATTACACCGTCTGGTCATTCAAAAGCTCAAAATACTGGGTTTGCAAGAGACGAAAAACCTTAAAGTTGGATCACCACTTGATAAAACCATTAGCGGAGGGCAGCGAAAGAGGCTAAATATCGGCCTTGAGCTTCTACGTGAAGTGGCTGTACTGTTTGTTGATGAACCTACTTCGGGGCTTTCTTCTCGTGATTCAGAAAATATTATGGATCTGCTCAAGGAACTTTCACTACGTGGAAAGATGATATTTGTGGTAATCCATCAACCGTCATCTGACATCTACAAGATGTTCGACAGCATGGTAATTCTGGATGTTGGTGGATATCAGATCTACTATGGAAATCCACTTGAAGCGATTGTCTATTTTAAGACCCGTGCCAATATGCTAAACAAGGATGAAAGTGCTTGTATTGAATGTGGCAACGTTAAAACGGAGCAGGTATTTACAATCATTGAAAATAAGGTCGTGAATGAATTTGGAAGATTTACAGACCAACGGAAAATAACACCAGTTCAATGGAATGAGCTTTTTAATAGCTACATAGAATTGCCGAAAATTAAGAAAGCAAAAGTGGCAGTTACCTCAAATCTTGATTTGCCTAGTCGGTTCAGGCAATTTAAGATATTCGCCAACCGGGATATACTTTCAAAACTTGCTAATCGTCAATATTTAGCTTTAACATTTCTGGAAGCTCCCATCCTGGCTGTATTTTTAGCTTATCTTATACGGTACTATGTACAGTTGGAAGATGGCGTGGCAAATTACATCTTTGAGAAAAACGACAATCTTCCTATTTACTTTTTCATGGCCATCATTGTGGCAATTTTCATGGGACTTACTGTAAGCGCTGAGGAAATCCTCCGTGATCGTAAGATATTAAAACGAGAATCTTTCCTGAACCTAAGTCGATTTAGTTATCTGATGGCAAAAACTGCTATTTTATTTGCGATTTCTGCAATACAGGCGTTTGCATTTACCCTGATTGGAAATACATTTCTGGAGTTGCATGATATGTTTTTTAGCGTTTGGTTTGCATTGTTTACCGTATCATGTTTCGCCAATGTTACAGGATTAAATATATCCTCATCGTTTAATTCCGCTGTTACTATTTATATTCTAATCCCTTTGCTGGTCATTCCTCAACTCGTATTAAGTGGGGTTGTTGTTACGTTTGATAAGTTTAACCCAAGTGTGTCTACATCGGACAAGGTGCCCTGGTTTGGAGACGTAATGGCTTCACGATGGGCATTTGAAGCCATGATGGTGAAGCAATTCAAATACAATAAATTTGATGCCTATTTTTATGAAATGAATAAAAAAATTGAAAATGCCAGTTTTAAAAACATAGTGTATTTACCTGAACTTGAAACAAAACTCACGAATGTTTCACGTTACATTGGTAAAGAGAAATCAGAGAAAATTGAAAGGGATTTCCTTGTTCTGAAAAATGAGTTGGATAATGAAAGAACCAAGATGGGAATGGACAGTTTTCTGGACATTAAAAACCTTTCGCTGGATCAGTTTGATTCATCTACTTACTTAGCAACCAAACAATTTATTGCGGATCTCAAGAAATATTATCTTGGAAAGTTCACAGCTGCAAATGACAAAAAGGAGCAACTAGTTGGACAAATGACCAATACACCAGAAAAAAAGAAGCAATATTTATTGATGAAGGCCATGTATCATAATAATGGTGTAGAGACTCTGGTAACAGACGCCAATAGTACACAGAAAATAATTGAAACAAAGGGCCGACTTGTTAAGAAAGCGAATCCAATTTACTCTGAACCGTTACAGAATGTGCATCTTCTTGACTATCGGGCACAATTTTATACTTCAGAAAAACAATTCTTAGGACGTAATTTTGATACATTCTGGTTCAATATTTCAGTAATCTGGTTTTTGAGCCTGATACTGTCAATTACCCTGTACTACAATGTATTCCGCAGCATAGTTGCCTACTTTGAGAATATTTCAATTAGCGGAAGAAGGAAAAAAATCATGGCACGTTTTCAGACTAAAATACCTGATGGTGCTTGACATATTCTTTTGGAGAATACCCCGTGATGGATTTGAATTGCCGGTTGAAGTTTGACAGGTTATTAAAACCAACTTCAAAGCAGACCTGAGAAACTGCAGAATTCCCGGCTAACAATTGCTTGCAACCGGCTTCAACCCTGATTTCAGAAAGGTATTTTGAAAAAGTTTTACGCGTGTGCTGTTTAAAATACCTGCAAAAAGATGTTTCCGTCATACTTACCAATGATGCAATAAAGGAAAGCGGAATACTTTCATGATAGTGATTAATGATATAATCAACAACCTTCCTTATCCGATGATCATCTGTACGTTTTCCCGAATAAAGAGCTGTTTTGGCCAAGGGAATTAATTCACCTTTACGAGCTATATCTTGTAAAATAGTAAGTAAACAAAGAATACGGGCAAATGAATCCTTGTTATCAAATCCCGGCAGTTGATTTATAATTTCATCTTTAACCGAGCCCTCAATTTTAAACCCCTTTTGTGCACTTACAAGTAATTCATTTATTAACGCATAATCAGACCATGCTTCAAAATCAATACGGGCAAAATCCAGTTGAAAGTAAAGTGAAAAAGATTCCGCTTCCGCGGTTGAATCAGTGTAATACACTTCATCATTTTTTAGTACGTGAGGAAGGTTTGAACCAAATAAAAATAGTTCACCTTCTCTAAAAGGTAATACCTGATCTCCCACATATAATGTACCAAAACTCTTCTTTATAAATGTTAACTGAAAGTCCTTGTGGAGATGAAGCGAATCATAGAAAAACTTGACTTTATCGTGTTCAAACTTTACTGTTTCTCTTTCCTGGCGTGGTACCTGAAACGAAACCGGCTTTATTTTGATATTATCATGTCTTAAATTCATCAAAATCCTTATTAATCTTGCTAAGATAGTATCAATAATGGATAATTACCTGAGTTAAACAATTGAATGGCCATTCTACATTTGTAATTGCTAGATTATAAATCACTTTAGATGATAAACGGAAAAAATATCATTGGATTTGAATACTCAAATGAGGGGAGTGAAACATTTAAAGCAGTTAACCCTGCTTTAGTAACTGAAATTGACGGAGAATTTTATTCTGCGACAGAACCTGAAGTTGCCAGGGCTGTAGAAAAAGCAGTTATTGCTTTTGATACATACGCTTCTTTATCCGGAGAGAAGAAAGCAAACTTCCTGGATCAGATTGGAGCAGAGATATTGGATTTGGGTGATGAACTGGTTCAGAGAGCAGTTCAGGAATCAGGTTTGCCGGAGACGCGAATAGTGGGTGAGAGAGGTCGGACTGTTGGACAGTTGAACAACTTTGCAAATTTGCTCAGAGAAGGCAGCTGGGTTGAAGCAAGTATTGATACCGCGATTCCGGATCGATCGCCAATTCCAAAACCAGACCTTCGGAAAATGCTTATTCCTATAGGTCCTGTAGTTGTATTTGGAGCAAGTAATTTTCCCCTGGCATTCTCTACTGCCGGAGGTGATACGGCTTCGGTATTAGCTGGAGGCAATCCTGTAATTGTGAAAGCCCACAACAGCCATCCGGGTACGAGCGAACTTGTTGCTGAGGCAATATATAAAGCTGCTGAAAAAACAGGAATGCCTGATGGGGTATTTTCTCACCTGCAGGATAAGGGTTATTCTGTTGCGCAGCAGTTAGTGACTGCAGAAGGCGTAAAAGCCGTTGCATTTACAGGCTCACTAAGAGGAGGTAAGGCATTGTTGGAACTATCTGCACGTAGAAAAGTTCCAATTCCAGTATTTGCTGAGATGGGAAGTATAAATCCCGTAATAATCCTCCCGGGTGCTTTGGAGAACCACGGTGATCTTGCAACACAGTATGCAGGTTCAATAACACTTGGAAGTGGTCAGTTTTGCACAAATCCAGGTTTGCTGGTTTCTGTTGCATCTGATAGTCTGGAAAATTTTAAAACTCAACTGGGCAATGAGATTGAGAAAATTGTACCGACGACTATGCTCAATGAAGGAATTTATGCGCATTATCAATCATTAAAGGAAAATACTATCGAACAGGCAGGTGTTAAAGTACTTTCAAAATCCTCCCACAATCCTGGTAACACAAGTGGCACTCCATTAGTGGCAACTGTATCGGGGAACGATTTTATATCAAACCCTTCATTACATGAAGAAGTTTTTGGTCCTTTTTCATTACTTGTTGAGTGCTCAGATCAAGATCAGTTAGAGCGAGTAGCTTCATTAATTGAAGGGCAGTTAACAATTACGTTGATGGGTACCGAAAATGACCTCATTAATAATAAAGCCGTCATTAAGAAACTTATTCATAAGACTGGAAGAATTTTGTTTAACGGAGTTCCTACTGGAGTAGAGGTATGCTCGTCGATGCAACATGGAGGTCCTTTTCCGGCGAGTTCAGATTCCCGGTTTACTTCTGTAGGAACAGGGGCAATAAAACGGTTTGTGAGACCTATGAGTTATCAAAACTGGCCCAATGATCTGTTACCACTTGAATTACAAGATAAAAACCCCCTTGGAATCTGGAGATTGAAGGATAATAACTGGAACAATTCTACCGAATAATGAAATTTGCAGTGAAAGAGGAAATTGAAAATTTACAAGTTGATGATATATGGTCAATAGCTTCAGAAGTAGATATAACAATATAAAAGATGGCTAAAAAATCATTTTTTTGCATTGATGCCCATACATGTGGCAATCCTGTGCGAGTGGTCGCGGGAGGAGGTCCGCTTTTGAAAGGCGATTCAATGATGGATAAACGGCAACATTTCCTTGAGGAATACGATTGGATCAGAAAGGGTCTGATGTTTGAACCTCGAGGACACGACATGATGTCCGGGAGTATTCTTTTCCCACCATCCGACCCTGAAAATGATGTTGGTATTTTGTTTATTGAAACCAGCGGGTGTTTACCAATGTGTGGTCATGGTACAATTGGTACTGTTACGGTAATGATTGAGGAAGGCTTGATTATTCCAAAATCAAAGGGATTTTTGCGGTTGGAAACCCCGGCCGGCCTGGTGAATGTTTCATACAAAACAGAGGGCAAAAAAGTAACTTCAGTACAACTCGTAAACGTACCTTCCTACCTTGATTCTGTTGATTTAACAGCTTCCTGCAAAATAGGTACCCTGACTTTTGACGTGGCTTATGGTGGAAATTTCTATGCCATTATTGATAAACAAAAAAGCTTCACGGGGATTCAGGATTATTCAATGTCGGAGATTATTGAAATCAGTCGGGAGTTACGGGATAACATCAATAAGAAATACAATTTTGTGCATCCGCTGGATGCGAGGATTAATGGGTGTAGCCACATTCTTTGGGATGGAGACGTAATTGATGAAAAATCAAGTGCTAGAAATGCTGTATTTTATGGGGACAAAGCAATCGACAGGTCACCTTGTGGAACAGGAACATCTGCAAGGATGGCGCAATGGTCGGCCAAAGGATTGCTTAAAATCGGAGAACAGTTTATTCATGAAAGTGTAATTGGGAGTATTTTCATTGGCCGAATAGAAAAGAATGTCTTACTTGGGGATTACGATGCAATTGTCCCAAGCATTGAAGGGTGGGCAAAAATTACCGGGTATAATACAATATTCATCGATGATGAAGATGATCCCTATGCGGGTGGATTTCAGGTAATATGAAAGTAGCCATTGTAGGAGGCGGTATTATTGGCTATTGCTCTGCTTATTTCTTGCAGAAATCCGGTCATGAAGTTACAATTTTTGAGAAATCAAAAGATCAGGATAGTCCAAGTTACTGGAATGCGGGTATGGTTGTACCCAGCCACTTTATCCCATTGTCCTCACCGGGAGTAATCTCAAAAGGGCTCAGATGGATGTTCAAATCAGATAGCCCATTTTATATCAAGCCAAGACTTGATGTCGATCTAATAAAGTGGTTGTGGAATTTTAAAAAGCATGCAACAACAAAACACGTTGAATATTCAGTAAATATACTGAGGGACTTAAATCAAGCCAGTAACAGGTTATTTGATCAGATAATCGAGGAAAATCATCTCGAGACAACAAAAAACAAAGGTCTTCTGATGATTTACAACACGGAGAAAGGCGCCAGAGAGGAGAAAACAATTGCGGAAAAAGCCAATGAACTTGGAGTCAAAGCAAACTTATTAAATTCAGACGGACTTGCCGAAATTGATCCAGCGGTAAGATACAACGCTAAAGGTGCTGTATATTATCCCAATGATGCATTCCTGTCTCCGAATGAATTTATGAGAGAATTGGAGTCAGTGCTTATTGGAATTGGTGTCACTATTATGAAGGGTGAAGAAGTTGAAAATTTTTCAATCCAATCAAAGAGAATATCAAGAGTTCACACTTCATCGAAAGAAATTGAAATCGACCAGTTGGTACTATGTTCTGGTATCAATAGTTTTTTACTTGGGAGAAAACTTGGCATAAACTTACCGATGCAAGGAGGGAAAGGCTATAGTGTAACAATACCAAAACCGTCAACTCTACCAGGCATTTGCTCTATATTAACTGAAGCAAAAGTGACAGTTACACCCATGAATGCTGATCTTCGTTTGGCAGGTACTATGGAAATATCAGGGATGGATCTGACAATTCGGAAAAATAGAGTGAATGGGTATCTACGATCTGTTTCTGAATATATTCCAGAGTATGAGTATAAAAATTTACAAAATTATGACGTATGGACAGGCCTCCGACCTTGCAGTCCGGATGGCCTACCGTACATCGGTAATACCAGGAAATTTGAAAACTTGGTTGTTTGCACAGGACATTCTATGATGGGATTTAGCATGGGACCAATTTCAGGTAAATTGGTATCAGAGTTGATCAATGATTCTGAGCCTTCTATTGAATTATCAAAACTCAAGCCAGAAAGATTTAAATAATCGAGAGTGGTTAGCTATTATTGCGCAAAAATTCACAAATAATGGAAATTAACCGGATTTGCGACATAGCTGTTGAAGCAGGGAAGGCCATCTTGGATATTTATAATGATCCAGGCAGATCCTCTGTAGTCGATTATAAATCTGATGACTCCCCGCTGACCCTGGCTGATGAAGCTTCACATAATATTATCGTTGCGGCACTGGCTGAAGCATTTCCTGAAATACCGGTATTGTCTGAGGAGGGGGAGCACATTGATTTATCAACAAGAAGAAGCTGGGACAAATACTGGCTGATTGATCCGCTTGACGGTACAAAAGAGTTTATCAACAGGAATGGTGAGTTCACAGTTAATATTGCCCTGATTGAGAACAGGATTTCAGTATCAGGCGTTGTTTATGTTCCGGTTACAGACACATTGTATCTTGGTAGTTCCTTGGGAGCTTATAAAAGAAATGAAAAGGAGATACAGATCTTCGTGAATAACAAAGCCACTGGAAGAATTGCTGTACGTAGTAAATCTCACGCTTCACCCGAGGAAGATGAACTATACAAACAATATGATGTCAGGGATTTTATTTCTGTTGGGAGCTCTCTGAAATTTTGCATGGTTGCTGAAGGTAAGGCCGATCTTTATTACCGCCACGGACCAACTATGGAATGGGATACTGCTGCCGGACAAGCGGTACTGGAAGCAGCAGGTGGCAAAGTATATCATGGTAACACCAGTAAGACTCCATTTACCTACAATAAGCAAGAATTATTGAACGGTAGTTTTCTTTGTTTGGGATTCTGACCTAATTTCGCGGTCTATGGAAAAAAATATCCATCCAATATTTGATCGAACACTTACAGCAGCCGACAAAGAACAACTTCTGAATCAGAAAGGAGTCGTTTTATGGATGACGGGTTTATCCGGATCGGGGAAAAGTACCATCGCCATAAACCTTGAGAAAAAGTTACACCAACTGGGAATACTGACGCAACTTCTGGATGGAGATAATATGCGGACAGGATTAAATAAGAACCTGGGTTTTTCTGAGGAAGATCGTACTGAAAATATCAGGAGAGTGGCAGAAACATCAAAGTTGTTTTGTTCTTGTGGCGTTGTGACGATTTGTTCCTTTGTAAGCCCAACAATTATAATCAGAGAGCTCGCTAAATCAATCATTGGGGAAGCATACTTCAAGGAAATATATGTTGAGGCATCCTTTGAAGAATGTGCTAAAAGAGATGTGAAGGGTCTCTATAAAAAAGCAAAAGAGGGATCGATTAAAAATTTTACCGGACTGGATGCACCATTTGAACCCAGCGTAAATCCATTTTTATCACTAAATACTGAAAATGATTCAGTAGATACTTCCGTAAATAAAGTTTTCAAGGCAGTATTGCCGCTTATTCACAATTGATTATATGAAGTCCTATAATTTAACTCATTTAAAAGAGCTTGAAGCCGAAGCATTGTATGTTCTTCGCGAGGTTTTTTCTCAATTTGAGAATCCTGCATTGTTGTTTTCAGGTGGAAAAGATTCTTTGGTAGTTTCACACCTTGCCATGAAGGCATTCTGGCCTTCAAAAATCCCATTTCCTCATGTACACATAGATACGGGACATAATTTCCCAGAAACCATTGACTTTAGAGATGATTACATCAAAGAAGTTGGTGTTGAGCTCGTCATTGGATCTGTTCAGGAATCAATTGATGAAGGTAAAGTGGTTGAAGAAAAGGGATTTAATGCAAGTAGAAATACCCTGCAAACAGTGACGCTTTTAGAAACTATCGAAAAACATAAATATGATTGCGCCCTAGGGGGGGCAAGGAGGGATGAAGAGAAAGCACGGGCAAAGGAAAGGTTTTTTTCACATCGGGATGATTTTGGACAATGGGATCCCAAAAATCAACGTCCGGAAATCTGGAACATTTTTAATGGGAAGAAGAATATAGGAGAGCACTTCAGGGTTTTTCCAATCAGCAACTGGACAGAAATGGATGTTTGGCAGTACATATATGCGGAAAAAATATCCATTCCTTCGATCTATTATAGCCATAAAAGAGAAACATTCATTCGCGATGGAGTAATAATGGCCTCCACAGAATTCATCAATATGAGAGAGGATGAGGTAATTGAAACCAGGACAGTCCGATTCAGAACCATAGGAGATATGACGTGCACCGGTGCTATGCTGTCAAATGCTACTACTCTTGAAGAAATTATTGAAGAAGTAGCTGCAGCAAGAACATCAGAAAGAGGCACAAGATCGGATGATAAACGATCAGAAGCAGCCATGGAGGATCGGAAAAAACAAGGGTATTTTTAGCAATACGAATTACAATGAATAAAGACATAGATAATAAGGCATATTTAAATATGGAGCTTCTTCGGTTTACAACTGCAGGAAGTGTTGATGATGGAAAAAGCACCCTGATAGGTCGGTTGCTCTATGATTCAAAATCGATATTTATAGATCAATATGAAGCCATTAAAGAGTCAAGCAAGCGCAAGGGTGATGAAACTGTTAACCTGGCGCTACTAACCGATGGCTTGAGAGCAGAGCGTGAGCAAGGAATCACAATTGATGTAGCGTATCGTTATTTTGCTACACCAAAAAGAAAATTTATCATTGCCGATACTCCAGGGCATATTCAGTACACAAGGAATATGGTTACCGGAGCATCAACGGCAAACCTGGCATTGATTCTGATTGATGCACGGAAAGGACTGCTGGAGCAAACGCAACGACATACGTTTATAGCTGCTTTACTTGGTATTCCTCATATCATATTCTGCATCAACAAGATGGATCTTGTTGATTATAGTAAAGATGTATATGACCAGGTACGTACTGATGTTGAAGGATTTGCATCAAAACTGGATGTAAAGGACATTCAATTTGTTCCTGTTAGTGCCCTGAAAGGAGACAATATTGTTAATAAATCAGAAAACATGGATTGGTATCAGGGTGGAACACTCCTCTATATGTTAGAGAATATCCATATTGGAAGCGATCAGAATTACATCGATTGCAGGTTTCCTGTACAGATAGTGATCAGACCTCAAAATAAAGAGTTCCATGATTTTCGTGGGTATGCAGGGAGGATAGTAGGTGGTATATTTAAGCCAGGCGATGAAGTTGTGGTATTACCGTCAGGATTCCAATCAAAGATTAAATCAATTCATACTTACGATGGTGAGTTGGAGGAGGCGTTTGCACCCATGTCAGTCACAATGCAACTAGAAGATGAGATTGATATTAGCCGGGGAGATATGATTGTTCGGGAAAACAATCAAGCAGAAATGATTCAGGACGTAGAAATGATGATTTGCTGGATGAGCCAGAAACCTTTGATTCTAAATGGGAAATACGGTTTACTCCATACATCCAATGATGTTCGGTGTATTATAAAAGAAATAAATTATAAGGTAGATATTAATACGCTGCACAGATTAGAAAATGATAAAGTCATAGGAATGAATGATATCGCCAGGATAAAAATAAGGACCACAAAACCGCTTTTAGCAGATAGATATACGAGAAACAGGTCAACCGGTAGTTTAATCCTCATTGACGAACATACAAATGAAACAGTAGGTGCCGGAATGATTTTATAATTTTTCAATCTGTCATGAAAATAGAGGAATTATCGTCGGTAATTCCTTTTTTTGTACATGAGTATATTCGATAATGTCGATTACAAGTTCCCGGAAGATCACATGGTTATTAACACCATTGATATGCATACCGGAGGAGAACCATTAAGAGTTATCGTATCTGGATTTCCAGAAGTGAAAGGGAGTACCATCCTTGAAAAAAGGAGGTATGTCAAAGACCACCTTGATTATCTGAGAACTTCCCTGATGCTTGAACCCAGAGGTCATTCAGATATGTACGGTTGTATCCTGACCCCTCCCAATACCCTGGATTCGGATTTTGGTATCATTTTCTTACATAATGAAGGCTATAGTACCATGTGTGGTCACGCCACAATTGCAATCACAAAACTGGCAGTTGAAATGGGATGGGTTGAAAAGGTGATGCCACTTACAACAATTAAAATTGATGCTCCTTGTGGAACGATCACAGCCTATGCACAAATAAAGGATTCATCAGTCGTATCAGTGTCGTTTGACAATGTACCTTCATTCGTATATCAAAAAAATCAGGAGTTGGACCTGGAGGGATTTGGCATCGTAAAGTATGACATTGCATACGGAGGAGCTTTTTATGTATTTGTAGATGCTGATGAAATGGGAATACCTCTGAAACCATCTTCTTACAGGAAATTGATTGATGTTGGAATGGATATCAAAAGATCAGTCACGAAGAAAAGCGCAATAAGTCATCCTTTTGACCAGGATTTGAGTTTTTTGTACGGCACTATATTTACAGGCAAACCTTTAGGAAATTCTGACACCCGTAACGTATGCATTTTTGCTGATGGTGAGGTTGATCGCAGCCCAACCGGATCTGGTGTTTCAGCAAGAATGGCCATTTATCATGAAAGAGGAGATTTAAAAGTTGGTGATTCAATGTCGTTCGAGAGCATTTTGGGATCTACATTTGTAGGTTCCATAAAAGAAAAGGTAAATTACGGAGGGTTCGAATCGATCATTCCAAACGTATCGGGAACCGCATATGTCACAGGTCAGCATATTTTTTATATTGATCCGGATGATCCAATGAAAGATGGCTTTATTTTAAAATAGGTGTATGTTTTCAAAAAGCACGTACGAGGAGAGAAGGAATACTTTGAGAAAATCAATGTCAGGTGGCACTTTGCTATTGTTAGGCAATGATGAAGTGGGAATAAATTATGAAGCGAATGTTTATCCGCACAGGCAGGATAGTACATTCTTATACTACTTTGGAATCACCCAACCAGGTTTGGCTGCTGTTATCGATTGTGATACAGGTGATGACGTTATTTTTGGCGATGAAGCTACACTGGATGACATTGTCTGGACAGGTCCACAGTTAACTCTGAAGGATCGTGCTGCATCAGTTGGCGTATCGTTTGTAAAACCTTTTGATGCCATTGATGAAATACTGGTAAAGGGTACTTTAATCCATCATCTTAGGCCATACCGGTATCGCCAGCAGATAAGGCTGGCCCAAGCCCTGAATTGCCACCCAACCCAGGTTATGGATACGGTATCAGTAGAGCTTACCCAAAATATAATTGATCAGCGGTCGGTTAAGGACGATCAGGAGATTGCAGAACTGGACGATGCTGTTTCACTAACAGCAAAAATGCATTTGGCAGCGATGAAATTTGCCAGGCCGGGGATGACTGAAAGAGATGTTATGGCGGAGGTAGTTAAAGTAGCCCTTTCTGAAGGTGGCACCTCATTTCCTCCCATTGTAACCGTAAGAGGTGAGGTATTGCATAATCAAACATTTGATAATGTGTTGAAAGAAGGTCAATTGTTATTGGTTGATTGTGGAGCTGAAAACAGACTGAATTATTCTGGTGATATGACAAGAACCTTCCCGGTATCGGGTACTTTCAGTACAAAACAGAAGGATATTTATGAAATTGTCCTAGCTGCAGAAAAGGAATCATCCCAATCAATCAAGCAAGGCAAATCTTTCAAAGAGAATCATTTGCAGGCGGCACAAATTATTACGGAAGGTTTAATCAACCTGGGATTAATGAAAGGGAATGCGCAAGATGCCGTTGCTGCAGGTGCTCATGCCATGTTTTTTCCACATGGGTTGGGCCATATGATGGGCCTTGATGTACATGATATGGAGAATTTTGGCGAAAATCTTGTTGGATACGATGCTTCCATCGATCGTTCCAATCAGTTTGGGACTAGTTACCTCAGGTTGGCCAGGAAGCTTGAAGTAGGGCATGTGCTCACTGTTGAGCCTGGTATTTATTTCATAAGAACGTTGGCAAGCATCTGGAAAAAGGATGGAATGCACAAAGACTTTATTAATTACGAAAAATTTGAAGAATACAGGGACTTTGGAGGAATCCGGATTGAAGAGGATTTCGTGGTTACCGAGAAAGGCGGTCGGCTGTTAGGTGATGCTTTGGTAAAAGAAGTAGATGAAATTGAGCAAATAAGATCCGCTCAATGAATCTGAATATTTCAACACAAATTAAAGAAGCGTCTTTAAGGATCGCCCCATTTATAAGACAAACACCCCTTCAGTATTCTCATTTAATATCTGAAAACCTTGGATGCAAGACTTATCTGAAGCTTGAAAATTACCAGGTTACAGGATCTTTTAAAGCGCGAGGTGCTTTAAATAAGATTCTAAAAGTTACTGAAGAAAATAGTGATGTGCATGTTGTTACCGCATCCACTGGGAATCATGCAGCTGCAGTAGGATATGCTTTGAGGCAAGTAAATATGCCGGGCACCATTTTTCTGCCTGAAAATGTTTCAGATACCAAGGTTAAATCACTTTCAGAGTACGATGTGGAATTAAAATATATTGGAAATGATTCTGTGGATGCCGAACGAGCTGCGAGGGACTTTGCACTGGGGAATAACTACTTATATGTTTCTCCATACAATGATCTTGATATAATTGCAGGCCAGGGGACCATCGGATTGGAAATTTTGAATGAAATTGAACCCGACACCGTATTTGTACCAATTGGCGGTGGAGGACTTGTTTCTGGAATTGCCAGCTATATTTCGTTTAATTCTGAAGCTGATATTACAGGGTGCCAGCCAGAGAACTCTGCCGTGATGCATAAATCGATAGAAGCCGGAAAACTTCTTGATTTACCTTCTTTACCAACTATATCTGATGGTACTGCGGGAGGAGTTGAACATGATTCCATTACATTTCCCTTCTGCCAGGAATTGATCAAGTCGTGGGTGGATGTATCTGAGCAGTCAATTATTGGAGCACTTAAATCAATAATTCTAGAGCATCATATGATGGTTGAAGGTTCAGCAGGGTTAGCACTTGCAGCACTGGTAAAAGAAAAAGAGAAATATCAGAATAAAACGGTGGTGTTGATACTATGTGGGAGTAAAATCTCAAATCAAATATTGAATAAAGTATTGGATAATACTGAGGATTGATTTTGTAAATTAGTAAGAGAAATGGGCAATCAGGAAACTATTAAGTTTGTTAAAATATTCAAAATTCAAATTTCCAATCTGGATTCTGATGATTTTGATTTAGAAGCCTGGAAAAGTGGATCAATCGTACTTTTGTCCAGGGTATTTGGTGATGCATCTTCCAAAATTGAACAGATTGATAAAATAAAATTTGATTTTGGAAGCTGGTCTTTGCGGGATTCATCCGGTTCACATGACCAAATGGAATCGTGCAAGAAAAGATGCAAAGGAATCATGGAGGCGTGCATTACTGAATTGGAAGTTCTTGGAATAGACGAAGAACCAACGGATGTAACATCATCTTCAGCAATCAAAGCATTGCAATTGGCCATTGAGGAAGAATTGAAGATTTCACAATACAAGCAGCTTTTGAGTATCCTGAAAACAAAATCGTCAAGGGAAGAGAAGCAGAAAATGCTCTTCAATACATTAATGGGATTTGACCTTGAAATATCTTCTAAGATAGTTGCCAATATAATGACCGATTCAAAATTGTCGAAGCATTTTCAATACTAGAATGCTGAGAGGATTAGGCCTTGCATTTTTTTTTCTGTTTTTGTGTTATCCATTGATAGGTCAAAAAAGCCTGAGTAACCTTCCAAATTCTGATAGTATTGTTTCTGAAATATCAAAATCATTATACAATCAGGATTACGATGGCACAAAAATTAAAATCGACCAGCTATCAAAACAACTTCCTGAACACCCAATTGTAGATTTGTTATATGCCCTGAATATTGTTTGGAAAACAATTCCTGATGGTAATCCAAAAGAGTTTCCCGAAATGGAGCGACACCTTAAGAATTCCATTGAAAAGGCTGAATTGATTCTGGATTTCAATAAAGAGGATGTGGAATCTACTTTTTTTCTTCTGATGGCCCATGGACTTCTTGCACAGTACTATGGGGAGCAGGGTAGTTCGTTTAAAGCCATATCTGAAGCAAAAAGAGCCTATAACTCCGTGATAAAAGGGATTGATATGAAAGAGCAGTACCACGAGTACTATTTTTCAAGTGGATTGTACAATTACTTTCGAGAAAAACAACCCCAATTGCACCCAGTATATAAAACTTTTGTGTGGATATTTAGAAGCGGAAGTATTGAGAAGGGTATTGCACAATTAAAATATGCTCGCAAAAATGCTGTCCTATCAAAAGTTGAAGCCGGTCATTACCTGGCCTATATTTATATGAGGAACGAGAATGATCCTGAAGCAGCAAAAGTTATTCTCAATGAATTGCTGGACGAATATCCAAACAATACGTATTTCAAGATGTTAAAAGTTGAATGTCTTGATATGACAGATCAGGTGAAAGAAATAAAATATTATCTGGATGAATTTTTAAATCATAAACAGGAATACGTTAGGATGTTTGGTAATGCCTATTGTGGAGTATTTGCCGAAAAAGGAGAGGGCGATCAACGCAGGGCATTACACTTTTACAGGAACACGCTCGAAATCGGTAAAAAATTTGAAGATTCCGGGAATCATCCCAAAAGTGTTGCTTATGCCGGGCTGGGAAGGATTGCAGATGCAAATAACGATGAAAAAGGAGCTATTGCATTTTATAAAAACGCAAGAAAAATCGCGACTGCACCTAAAATATTGGAAGAAGCAAAAGCTTATCTGAAAAACCATTAAGATAAAGTTAAAATAACAGGACGCGTCTTTTATTAAATGTAGTTAAAATTGCATTCGATTTTAGAACGCATGGATAATCAGGATAACAAGAGATTAAATTTTATCAAGCAAATAATCAAGGACGATCTTTCTAGTGGAAAGCATCAATCAATTCAGACCAGGTTCCCACCGGAGCCCAATGGCTATCTTCACATAGGACATGCAAAGGCTATTTCTGTAAGCTTTGGAATAGCTTCAGAATTTAACGGAAAGTGTAACCTAAGGTTTGATGACACCAATCCTGAGAAGGAGGAAGCTACATACGTTGAATCCATCAAAGAAGATATCAAATGGTTGGGTTTTGAATGGAATGGGGATGTGTTGTTTACGAGTGATTATTTTGAAACACTCTACAATTTTGCAGTAAATCTTATAAAAAAAGGTCTAGCGTATGTTGATGACCTGAACTCTGATGAAATTGCAGAGTTAAAAGGAACACCTCATCAAGCAGGAAAGCCAAGCCCGTTTAGGGAAAGAAGTGTGGAAGATAACCTCAGGATGTTTGATGAAATGAAAGCAGGGGTGTATAATGAAGGTGAGAAATCATTAAGAGCAAAGATTGATATGGCTTCACCAAATATGCATATGCGTGATCCAATCATGTATCGTATAAAAAAAGATGCGCATCATCGCACGGGTAAAGCCTGGAGTGTATATCCGATGTACGATTTTGCCCATGGCCAATCCGATGCCATTGAATCAGTTACACACTCATTGTGTACACTGGAATTTGAAGTTCACCGCCCTTTGTACAATTGGTTCATCGAGAATCTTGAGATATATCCTTCCAGGCAAATTGAATATGCTCGTTTGCACTTGTCCAATACGGTATTGAGCAAGAGAAAGTTACTTCAATTGGTTAAGGAAGGTCATGTAACCGGTTGGGATGATCCTCGCATGCCTACAATATCAGGTCTCAGACGGAAAGGTTACTCTCCCGAGTCAATCAGGAACTTCACTGACAGGATAGGGGTAGCAAAAAGAAACGGAATTACAGATGTAGCCTTATTGGAATTCAGTGTTCGGGAAGATCTCAATAAACGGGCAATAAGAAGATTTGGTGTGATGGATCCTGTCAAACTTACAATAACAAATTACCCTGCAGAGGTAGAGATTTTATCGGGAGATAATAATCCTGAGGATGAAAATGCAGGCTCTCGTGAGATCCCTTTTGGAAAACATCTTGTCATTGAAAAATCAGATTTTATGATTGATCCACCTAAAAAGTTTTTCAGGCTTGGCCCTGGTAGAGAGGTGAGGTTAAAACATGCTTATATTATAAAATGTGAGGACTATATTACTGATCCTGAAACAGGAGAGGTTAACGAAATATTATGCACCTACGACCCGGCAACTAAAAGTGGCCAGGATAAAACTGGGAAAAAGGTAAAAGGAACACTTAGCTGGGTTTCAGAACCACATGGTATATCTGCTGAGGTAAGGATTTATAACAAGTTGTTTTTGAAAGAAAACATGAATGATCTGGAAGAAGGTAAAGATTTTATTGATTACCTGAACCCCGACAGCTTAAAAGTTATTCAACATGCCATCATGGAACCTGCGATTGCAGAAGCAAAGCCAGGTGATTACCTGCAATTAATCAGGCTGGGGTATTATATGGTCGATATTGATAGCAATAATGACCAACTTATCCTTAATCAAAGTGTAAGTATGAGAGACTCCAAACCAAAGAAATAGCTTAAACCCGGAGTTGCAATTAAAGTTTTGTAATGAAGGGTTAAGTACAAGGAAATCGGGCACTTAGACAAAGAGGAATAGCCTAAGTTATTCTGACGAGTCAACGCAGTGTTAAGTGTTTGATTTTGAAGAAGTTTAACCATGTAATAGAAAGTCTAATGACAATTCCGGGTTAAAATTTAACCAGAGAATGATAAACCTTATCGTAGTATTTGATTAGATTCTGCCAGTCAAATGAAACCGAAGCATTTTCTGCTTTATTTCTTTGCATGATCCTTTCACGACGATTCTGATCTATAAATTTTGCCATGATTTTGACGAGTTGGCCAACAGCATTTTTATACGTTTTACCGTGCCGGTTTACGAGGAAAAGTCCATTGTCTTCATGATTTGGCATGTTTTTACTTATGTAATCTCCAAATCCAGATAGGTCACTGGTAATTGAAGGAACACCCCTGGCCATGCATTCAAGAGGTGTGTATCCCCATGGTTCATAATAACTTGGAAATATTCCCAAATGGCATCCCCGAACAAAGTCACCATATTCCAAACCAAAAAGAGGATTTGTTGTGTTAATAAATTCCGGGTGATAAACGATTTTTACCTTCTGATCCGGGCCATTATCCAGTGAAGAATTAGATAAATAATTCAATATTTCGTCATTTATTGGATCATCAAGATTGTGCGTAACAGTTGATGGCTTTTTAGAAGTTTTCCAGGTTTGTATTGTACGTCGGTATCTTAATCTCCAGTAATCATCAACAAACTCACTTAGATCAGGTAATCTATTATCTTCTCTTGTTGTGCTCGCATAAAACAATCGTTGACCTACCTGTTCGTGTATTGCATTGCAGTTTTTCCTGATCTCCTCCATCAAGGCCCTTGACTCCAGAACGTCAGATTTAATTCCATGATGATCTTTGCGGGTCACAATAAATGTTACGATGGTAATGTCAGTATTATCTTTCTTCAGTTTTTCATTCAACGCCTCCAATGCTTCCAGGGTAATATCAAACCCTTTATTCCGGTATTCGTAGCGGCCTGATGTAAAAAAGTATAATGTTTTATCAAGGTCAAACGGGTAACTCTGAAAAAAATACCCCATTACAAATCGGTTGATTTGATCTTTGTACGTTGCATGCAGGTTTTGGAATTCATGTGAAGCATCAAATCGTTTGATGTTAAGTCCGTTTGGTAGGATAGCATCAGCCTTTTTCTTAAGTAAGAAAGTAGATTCGTTGGCTGTGATATCGCTTACTGTTGTCATTTTATCAGCAAACTTTGCTGAATAACGCTCGATTAAAGATTCAGTATAGATTCCAAAGTGGTTTGACTCCTTTTCGATATCGAAAAAGGGAAGGTGATTGTAAAAATGAGGGGAATGATAGGCAAGGTATCTTCCTAAAATAGTTGCGTGCGTTGTGAAGATGGTTTTGAAAGGCAGTTTTTCCTTCTTTTTATAAAGCAGCGGAACACTGGCCTGCCATTCATGAAAATGTGCGATTACCGGGGGAGTTGATTTTGTATTTCCAATTTTTGTTAAAAGCTCTTTCACAATGTATCCAAAAGCAATGGATTGATCGATGAGTGGGTTTCCTTTTTTATTCTCTACTTTCAGACTTGACCATAAATTGTATTTGATCTCCTCAAGTTCCTTATCTACACTTGTAATGTCAATTAGCAATACCCTGGGACGACCTGTTATTAACCATATTGCATCATGAACAATGAGTCCTCTCTTATTTAAAGATGCAACTGCCTTACCAATGGCATCGTTTTTCTCTTGAGACCTGTCAAGTTCAGCTTCAATATCATTGGAAAGATAGGGGCCAACCAGAATGAAATTATCGGCATACAAATTCACCATGGCAGGGGTTTTGGATCGGATCACAGTATAAATTCCTCCTACCTGATTACACACTTCCCAGGCTACTTCGAAGATCAATGGAGGAGTTGACTTTACCGGTTTTGAAACTCTTTTCTTTGCTGGCGATTTAACGACTTTTAATTTGCTACTTCCCTTACTTTTCGTCGTTTGTATTTTCACTGTTCTCTTTTGAGCCATCTAAAATATTTTTGATAAGAAAACTACAATAAATATGGGAATATGCCTTTGGAAGGAGAATTAATAATTCCCAGAGGTATTTTAGTTGATATGTTTTTGAACTGATCTGGCAATTTCCATCGCATCGAATCGCTCAAATGGAAGTACGGCAAGTATATTATTCTTATTTCTTTCCAGTAAAAATCGATAAGATTTATCGTAATAGGCCAGTAATTTCCTGGCGACTACATCCATCTTCTTTTGGTACAAAGCTTCTATGGACTTCTTTGTCTCAAGGCCGCCTAATTTTCTTTGAATTTTTAAAATGCAGCATTCCAGTTCTTTCTTACTGTAATCTCCATAGTCCGAAACAAGATTGATTACTCTTTCTTCAACGGGTAAAGAAAGTTGAATGATCTTACTTGCTTTCATTTTTTTCCACAGGGTGGTCGGTAACCCAACTTTTCCTATCGATGATGATTCATCTTCTATAAAAACCTTTTTTGATGGATCAATTTTAAGAAATTCATGTATGACCATGTTTTGAAATTGCTCACTGCTTGGTTGCCCATTTTCACCGATCCCGCCAAATGCTGACCCTTTGTGATTAGCCAGGGATTCCAGGTCAATTACTTGTTCTCCCAGTTTGTCCAACTCTTGCAATACTTTTGTCTTCCCGCTACCTGTTTCACCACCAATAAGAAAGAGTGTAAACGGATCAAACAGTCCATTTAACAATTGACGGTAACTTTTGTAGCCTCCGGTCAAAATATTTACTTTAAAACCTGCAGTTTCAAATAACCATCCCATACTTGATGAACGCATGCCACCTCTCCAGCAGTGGACGTGAATCAATTCAGTTGGTTGTGAAGATTCTAATTGAGCAATAAATGAATTTAATTTTGGCCCAACAAATTCCAACCCTTTTTTTACGGCGATTTTTTTCCCGCTTTCTTTATAAAGTAGTCCTATATCATGACGCTCATCATTACTGAAAAGTGGGATATTTATTGCACCTGGAATGTGCCCCTTGTTAAACTCTGCAGGTGTTCGCACATCAACAATTGTTTGTGGTTTCCCAGGAGTAATGAACTCTTCTACTGTTTGATAATTCATAATATGAAGGGTGAAAACAAAATTAATAAAATTAAATCCTGTACCCTCTTTAACGGAGTTTGTATTTTTGCCAAAATAACATGAATGAGTGAAGACCATAAATCCAGAGCGCAGGAGTCCAGAGCAGCAATTGAACGTATTTATATTGCCATGCGGCACTTGTACGTTCGTGGAAGTTATAAACCCATTGGTGTTTCAGGAAAGTCACTTAGAAGTGCACTCATAACCCTAAGCCCGGAAATATATGGTTCAATTACAGATCCGGAAAAAGTAGAACTAACCGGCCTGTTGTATGTAATGGAACGGCTTCCGAAGGGCATTGAGGAATGCCGTTTTATAAGGTTAATATCAAGGGAAGGACTGGAGAATTCGAATTACAAACCCATTGTGCCACCAAAACGGGTAAGGAATTGCTACCGGGTAGATGAGCAACAGATGTTCATTGAAATGACACGTGGACGAAGTGATATCTACGATATATTAACGCACCTGACGTTCATTTACAACGAAGCTGAGAAGATTAAAAATAATAGCATTTCCTTTAAAAGACGACTTCAAAGGAATTGGTTGATGTTGGAAGAAATAGTTAATAAAGAAGCAGATGGAAAGAAATTTAATATTGAACAGGCCAACACATATTTAAGTATTTTACTGGGAAGAACCTATGAAGAGGTCTCAGAAGCTGCGGAAAAGTTCGCCACCAGGAAAAAAACAATAAACAGCCTCTTTCATATCATTTACTGGCTCGGGAAAGTGTCAATTCAGGAAGAATTGGAAGAGGAGGATCGAGAAATCACATTCGGCCCAATTCTAAGGGAAAGATTGGGGCATCATATATACGGCGAATTATGGGCTGATAATATTAAAAAAGCACTATTTAACAAAAAAATGTTGGGGAGACCAATCCATATTATATCCGCAAACCCCCATAGTGTATTGAACTCACTGTATTCAACCAATGCATTAAATTCCTCTGACTCCATTGAAAAACAAGCAAGGTTTCTAAGTGCAAGCAAATCAATCAAGAGCCGGAAAAGTGTAAAGAAATTTGCCTCCAGACATGGGCTGATCGAGATAGAAGATACTTCCGGGACAAACCTTTCGGTGCAAATAATAGACACTGTCAAACTTGTGAAAGTGAAACTCCCTGTTGAGTTAAATATTGATAAGAAGAAGCTCTTAAAAGAAAAAGCAGTTTTGATTGTCATGGACTACGCATTTGGCGAGCAAGCCTTCGAAACAATGGATGAATTACTTAAACCTTACATTAAAGACAATGAATCTTATCCTCTGAATATTAGATCAATAAGTATTATCGGGAAAGCAGGAATTCTCGAAGGCGGGAAAGGTGATATCATGATTCCAACAGCGCATGTATTTGAGGGAACAGCCGATAACTATCCTTTTAACAATGATTTTAATCTTGCTGAGTTTGAAGGCCACGAGTTGAGAATTGAAGAGGGGCCTATGGTAACGGTTTTAGGTACATCATTACAAAATCGTGATATACTGAAGTACTTTCAAAAATCTTCATGGAATGCAATCGGTCTTGAAATGGAAGGGGCATTCTATCAAAAAGCAATTCAATCGGCAGCTTTGATAAGAAAAAGCATAGACCCCGATGTAAAAGTCAGGTACGCATACTACGCTTCTGATAATCCCCTTAAAACGGGTAGTACATTGGCTTCGGGTAGCCTGGGGCTTGACGGAGTAAAACCCACATATCTTATAACAAAAGCTGTTTTAAAGAAAATTTTGGGATAGTATGAACACAGGCACAGCTGAACCTCTTTCTTTCTTTAATAACAGAGGCTGGAAGCCTTTTTTATTTCAACAGGACACATGGGCCAGCTATCTGGAGGGAAATCATGGATTATTGAATGCACCAACCGGCAGTGGTAAAACCTATGCGTTATTTTTTGCCGTTCTACTGGAATTTATTCGTGACAATGAAGATTGGAAAACGAAAAAAGATAATGGTCTCCAGGTATTGTGGATAACACCAATCAGGGCACTTTCTGAAGAAATATACCAAGCAACAAAACGGGTAATCGACGAGATTGAAATCTCCTGGGACATTGGCGTCAGGACGGGGGATACCAATACGAAAACAAGGTCCAAACAAAGGATACTTCTTCCTGAACTGTTGATAACAACTCCTGAAAGCCTTCATATTTTACTCGCGCAAAAAGACTATCCCAGCAGGTTTGGTCAATTAAAGTGTGTTGTTGTTGATGAATGGCATGAGTTGATAGGATCAAAACGGGGAGTACAAATGGAACTCGCTCTTTCCCGTTTAAAAAATGTCTCTAATACAAGAATTTGGGGCATTTCTGCAACAATTGGTA
>Ga0114950_10000557_pt1 | contig 25926 bp, 22 predicted proteins | sample N075metaG_FD_83503 | JGI IMG/M metagenome (GOLD analysis project Ga0114950, IMG submission 83503) | Deep subsurface microbial communities from Kermadec Trench to uncover new lineages of life (NeLLi) - N075 metaG | ecosystem: Environmental > Aquatic > Marine > Ocean trench > Sediment | place... | reverse complement strand
TCGCCTTGTGCCCGGTAAATATGAAACCTTATACGGCCTTTGACTAACTGGTCAGGCCACCCGCAAAATTCACCTGACTATGATCTTCAAGTGCTATCAGCGGGTATTACAAACGAGCCTGCTTCTTGCCATTTTTCTTTTTACTGAATCTGTAAGATGGAATCAGGTCTGACTGTTTATGTAGGAACAAGATACGCCGTTGATTTTCCTGAAACCGTATTTGGTATGAGCCAGCGTGTGTATAATGTGGCGCCTTGTGGAGTATTCCTGGTGTGAGTCGAGAATTTAGGCAGACCAGCATCAATAATTTTTTGGGATTTTCCATAGTAGTCAGTATGGGGTTAATGAGTTATCTGGTTATGATGATTCTGAAAGAATAATTTATTGAAATACCAACCTGGCTCCAGGGATGGTATTATCGCGCCGATAATTAGAAAGAGAATTCTCAGTTTTGTGAGTGAGCCGAAGATGCCTGTAATTGCAAAAATATTGAGATTAAATAAGGCGGGTCATCCGGTTTCCTGGGTGAGTCGTGAAGAAACGGCGACTCTCATTGTCAAAGAGCAAGTCATTTGGTCAATGGGTAGAACAGTACTGGAAATCCGTGGTGGTATAAACCGAAGCGGACTGCAATCAGTTCTAAAATTACCCAGTATTATTGCTTGTAACGGTAAGGTTCACCTGGATAATTTTGATCCTCCCCTGGAAAATAAATTTCTGTTTCGGCGTGACAAAAACCTTTGTCTATATTGTGGCCGAGAGTTTGCGCTTCATCAACTATCCCGCGACCACGTGCGGCCTTTGTCCCGAGGTGGCAAGGACGTGTGGACTAATGTAGTAAGTTCCTGTCGCCGCTGTAATAATCGAAAAGCTGATCGCAATCCGGAAGAGTCCGGTATGGAATTACTGGCAGTTCCTTTTGTGCCTAATCAGTACGAATTTCTCTATTTGTCTAATCGCAATGTTCTGGCGGATCAGATGGAATTTCTAAAAGCCAGATTTTCGCGGCAACTAACGCTTTCCTGATTAATTTCTTTAAGTCTAAAAATACGATTCGTAGCCGAAGGATCGGTTTTCCAGCTTTTGTCGGAAGTTAGGGAACCTCTGATTAATGAGGATCCGGTAGAGTTATCGTAGACTTGTTCAGAGGTTCCTTAAGCAGTATAAAGGTTACTAGTCTGAGGCGTTGGAATTAGCATCAATTTTGGCATCCGCAAATTAAAATATTAACGAGAGAGCTTGATCATGCGCCAGTTCGGCAGCAATCTTTTCGGTTTTAATCTATTCTTTATTATCGGCAGTTTACTGACCGCCTGTCAGGTAGCGGATGCACAACGAGGTTTTGTGACGTTCAGTAAGCACATAGTAGATGAAACCATGGTAGGTGGCTATGGTGTGGACATTGCCGATGTGGATGGTGATGGCTTGTTGGATATTGTGGCACTTGCAACCAGTTCGGGAAGGTTTGACTGGTACAAAAATCCGAGTTGGCAACGATTTACCATAACATCTCATTCTGAACGGAATATTGCTATGGCACCTCACGATATTGATGGCGATGGCGATGTCGATCTGGTACTGGTAAGTGAATTTTCATTGGGTCAACCTACAGAAGGAGGGGCTATTCACTGGTTCGAAAATCCGGGAAATCCAGTGCAAAACCAGGAATGGGTAGGGCACCTGATTGATGAGATACCTACTTCCCACCGGATCAAGTGGGGAGATGTAAACGGCGATGGCAAACTGGAACTGGTTAATCTACCAATAATTGGCATTGGAGCTGAAGCGCCATTGTATGATGTAAATCTGGAGTTAACGGCTTATCCTATTCCGTTAAACCCTAGCACCGAACCCTGGCCAAGTGTGGTACTGGACAGGTCTTTGCAAATGGCTCACGGCATGCAGTTGGTTGATTGGGATAACGACAATCGCACAGACATTCTGACTGCAAGTTTTCAGGGCGTGCATTTATTCCAGCTTGGTATTCAGGGAACGTCTGTTGTGAAAAAACAAATTGGTGAGGGTTTTACCGGTGAAAGACCAGGGGTCGGTTCCAGTGAAGTCGGTATGGGAACGCTGGGTACCGGAGCACTCTTTATTGCATCCATAGAGCCTTGGCATGGCAATGAAGTAGTTGTTTACACGCCAGGAAGAAATAGCTCTTCTTTGTGGAATAGAGAAACTATTGAAACGGAGTTTGTTGGCGGGCATGCGCTGATTGTTGCGGATCTAAATAATGATGGTCTGGATGAAATCATCGCCGGCCATCGCAGTGAGCCCTATAATCTTTATATCTATCGGTTTAATAACCTCGATAAGGAATGGAGGCGAATTGATCTCGACATAGGTGGAATCGGACTCGCCGGACTGGCGGTGGGAGACATCAATGGCGACGGCTACATGGACATTGTTGGAATTGGTAGTGGTACTCGTAATATCGTTTACTATGAGAATAGTGGCTTGTAAATCGGCTAATTGTTGAGTATCAGATTTATTTATCAGAGAAAATAAACCACTGCCCAATCTAGTCTGATCGCAAGATCTAGGCACATTGCTTGTTCACGAGCCTGGGGCTCTGATCTGTTCGCAAGCAACATCCCGGATTCTGGCTCGAGACCTCACCGATAGGCGACCTGAGCTGTTCAGTGATTTCTAGCTTCCAGGAACCTCGTTACCCGCTATCCATACAGAATCGATACTCCTGGTATTTTCAATATCATCCAATGGGTTTTCGTTCAGGATGATAAAGTCTCCCCACTTGCCTGGTTCCAGTGTACCCAGATCGCTCATATTCATGCATTCAGCAGCCTTGCCAGTAGAGGCGTGAATGGCTTCCATCGGCGACATTCCTGACTCCACCATCAGCCAGACTTCCATGTGTTCAAAATATCCCTGGAAACGGGCAGGAGGCCCTGTATCCGTACCCATGGCGATACTAACGCCAGCATCCGATAAGCTTCCTACGTTATCCATTGCCACTTCCAATGCAATTTTATATTGCTGTGCTGAAGTGCTGTTTCTCATACGGGTTTGCCTTTCCGGGCTTTTAAGCTCTTCGAGTACAGCCGGGTCGGCTTCCTTGAGAAAAAAGGGATCGGAAAAAAAATCCGGTTCACTTTCGTAAATAAAGGTGGAAATTTCTCGGGTTAGAGTGGGTACGTAACACACACCCTTTTCCTTAATAAGATCAATAAATTCCCGGTCTACCGCCATGTCTCTGACACTGTGAGCAATTAGATCGGCTCCGGCATTGAGCACCGCCTTCGCATCGTCAAGGTAAAACAAATGTACCGCGACCGGTAATCGCCGAATGTGCGCCTGGTCGATTATGGCTTCGAAAATTTCCGGCGCCGGTTTGGTGGAATTACCAAGGTTATCGTCTACCCTGGTTTTAATGTAGTTGGCTCCCAGATCAGCCGCACGATTAACTGCTGCACGAGCTTCGGCAGGACTGTTGCCACTGATTACAGCTCCAGCTACAAACAGTCTGGCGCGATCCAGATCTGGACTCAGTTGGGCATCACGCAAGGCGAAACCTTCTTCAGCATCATCGCCAAGACTATTTATCGTCGTAATACCGTAACGTGCGTATAAACTCAGCTGGCGTAATAGATTGTCAGTGCTGTAGTGCCCGCTTTCGAGGCCCAAAGTCCCACCTACATGGCCATGGGTATTAATCATGCCTGGCATAATTGTCTTACCATAGACATTGATAGTTTCGGCATCAGAGGGAACTCCGACTGATTCGGCCGGACCCACAGCACGGATTTTGCCATTACTGACGACCAGTATCCCATTTTCGATTGGGTCAGCTCCAGTACCATCAATAATGTTGGCGCCGACAAAGGCAATAGTGCCATCGTTGGCCAGTAATTGAACAACTGGCACCAGGGCCAGCAGGGTTAATGACAGGAACTTGAACCAGTTGGACTTGCTCATGGTGTTTCTCCTTTTCTAGCGAACCTCTGATTGGAGCTGAAACCCGGGGAAAAATCAATGCTTCTAAGCTGTTTGTCCAATATTCGTGTTACGATCCCCGGGCCCTGCGGGATGCAGGCAGATTTGGTTCAGGTCATTTAACACCCCATGCATACGCCAACCGGTAAAAATCTTTTGGGTTTTATGCTTTCACTCAATGCCGCTGCATTGTGGGGACTACTTCCAATTGCGATAAAAGAAATCGTCATTACCATGGATCCTTTTACCTTGGTTTGGTATCGGTTTCTGTTGGCTTTATTCGTTCTATTCGTTTACCTGTTTTACCAGCGACGGTTACCTGTTTTTGGCTCTCTTAGCAGGAAGTCAATTCTATTGCTAATTACAGCTGGAGTCGGGTTATGCATAAATTACCTGTTGTTTGCGCTGAGTTTAAACTATGTCAACGCAGAGACTGCCGAAGCACTCATTCAACTTACTACTCTGTTCTTGTTTCTCGGTGGAGTGATAGTTTACCGAGAGCCGTTTTTTCTGGTACAGAAATTCGGCGCCCTGTTAATTGTGATAGGCATGGTATTGTTTTTTAACGATCGTTTCGTTGAACTGTTGGGCGGCGAATCAGATCTGTTGCTAGGTGTGGTGATATTGATAATGGCGTCCCTTGCCTGGGTAATTTATGCCTTGTTGCAAAAATATTTACTGACAACATTTGATTCGGTTCAAATCCTGTTTATTGTTTATTTGGTTTCTACCCTGCTGTTACTTCCATTTATCGGGGCATCCTCTCTATTTACGCTGACGCCGCTGCAATTGGGATTATTATTGTTTTGTTGTTTGAATACGGTATTGGCTTATGGGTCATTCGCCGAAGCACTGGTGCATTGGCATGCGTCAAAAGTCAGTGCCGTATTGGCACTGGCACCCATATTTACAATTGTCGGTTTAAAATTGGTGGTCTGGCTGATTCCGGGTTATGAATATACTGATCATTTGAATTTTTTATCAGTGATTGCTGCCTTAATTCTGGTATTAGGTTCAGTTACGGTTGCTCTGGTGCCTCTTTATGTAAACAGGGGTGATGTATAGCGCCTACTCGAAGCCATTTTTTGAATTGACCTGAATTCAAAACTACCTTAGCCTGCTGATAATTAGTTAGGTTTAAAAAACGAAATCGAGGTAAATCCGCCATGACCATTAAGCTTAAGAAAATGTGCACTGTTTCTTTCCTATTCATGTCTGCGTGTTTGTTCAGTTTTTCCGTGTTCGCTGAAGTTACCCGTATTGATATTACTGACCGTGAGACATTGTCAGCTGATGGAGTAAATTACCAATATGAAGTAATTAATGGGCTAATGCATTTTACCCTTGACCCGAATAACCCAGAAAATCACAAGGTTGCTGATATTCAACTGGCCCCGGTCAATAACGAGGGTCTGGTGGAATTTACTGCCGATTTCAGGTTGGTTGTCCCGTCGGAGGAGATGTCCAACGGTTCCCTGGTTTACGTTGTCAATAACCGTGGTGGTGCCGGCTCTCCCCCAGGTAGGTTTCCGGATGCGCCGCTTTATGAAAAAGGATTTACCTATCTGCTTACTGGCTGGATAAACGAACTGGAAGCAACGAATAATCGAATACTGTTACATGCTCCCCTGGTGGGATCACCGCAGCAGACCATTACCGGGGATGTCCGCTACGAAATAATTGTAGATAGACCTGTCAATGATGTGAATATAGCCGGTAGTGGCCATCTGGCTTATGAGCCTACGGAGTCTGGATTTGAAAGAGCTTCTTTATCCCATCGGATAAACCAGATTGACGCTCGAATACCAATAGAAAGATCCCAGTTTGACCTGGCGGTAAATTGGTCTGAAGGGCGAAACCAACCAATTGTCTCGCTTAACGTCGACGGCGGATTTCAACCCGGCCACATATACGAGTTAATGTATCAGGCTAAGAATCCAGTACTAGCAGGCGCTGGCATGGCAGGAATACGGGACAGTGTTTCACTCATTCTTCATGGTGCCGGTGGTAATACTCAACTCATGGAGCAGCTACAGACGTTAAACCTGCCAGAGATTGAGCAAGCATTGGCTATCGGAAATTCCCAGAGCGGGAGACTGTTGAGGTTGTTTCTCTATGATGGCTTTAATTCAGACCTGGAAGGTCGCAGAGTTTTTGCAGGCGTAATGCCAATAATAGCCGGTTCTGGTTTTGGTATGTTTAATAATCGTTTCGCGATGCCAACTCGAACCAACGGGCAGCATGAAAACGAACTGTTCCCCAACGATCTATTTCCATTTACTTACGGCTTAAGCACAGATCCTTATTCAGGCAGTGTTGATGGCATTTTGAAAAAATCCATGGAGTCCAATACTGTTCCCAAAATAATGCACATCCAGACTTCCAATGAGTATTGGGTACGAGGTGGCTCCTTACCCCATACAGATCCCAGTGGTTATACCGATGCCACTCTAATAGATGAAGTTCGTTTTTATACTATCGGCGGCTCCCAGCATGGTTCAGGAAGCGGTATTCCCCGCGATGCAACAACCACACAGCTGCCTCGCAATCCCAATATGTGGACCCCTTTTAGAGACTCTTTATTGATGGCTATGCAAGAGTGGGTTGCCGAGGGTATTGAGCCTCCCGACAGCCGCTATCCAAAGCTTTCCGATGGCACCTTAGTTCCTTCCCATTTACCTGATGGTGAGATCAATCCGGCTGCCTGGAATCCCCTGCCCGGAATAAATCACCCGAAAGATATGTACCGGGTAGCGTTCGGTGACTACGGTAGCCAATGGCTTGAAAATAGAATAATCAGCCAGCATCCACTAACCTCGAATAAATTGTACGGCGTAATGGTCCCTGCAGTAGATAGCAATAACAACGATTTTTCCCACAGTACGTTGTTACCACCACTAACACAAGTGCCACTTGCCACATTTATTCCGTGGAATTTACGAGCACCGGCGATTGGAGCCGAAACCGAAATGGCTCGTCTTGCCGGCGGTTATATTCCTTTTGCGACTGAGTCAGGTCACGCAGATGATCCCAGAAGTACGATTAGTGAATTGTATAGCTCATTCCAGGACTATCTGAGCAAGTATGAGAGTGTGACTGACAAATTGATTGAGGAGCGATACCTGTTACCTGACTATAAAAAGACCTACATGGACATTGCTTGGGCAAATCGGGTGATATTCGAATAGGGTAGAGACTAAAAGTATACGTGTTCCTGTCGAGGGTGGTATTGCTTGATGATTCATCTACCTTATCTGGTGGCCTATCTTAAAACATAGCATTGACGGTAAGAAATAATACCGAAGGGCCCATAAGACAGCCAACACCGGTGTAGAATGTGGCTGTCATGGCGCCATAGGGCACCAGCTTAGGGTCGGTAGCGGCGAGACCGCCGGCCACACCGCTAGTAGTTCCCATCAACCCGCCGAAAACCATAGCCGATTGCGGATTGTTCAAGCCAATGTGCTTTGCCACCATGGGTGTGCCAATCATTACCAGAATTGATTTCACCAATCCAGCTGCCACGCTGAGCGCGATCAGTTCTGAACTGGCACCAATAGCTGCACCGGTTACTGGTCCAACAATGTAAGTCACCGCACCAGCGCCTATTGTTGTGATAGCAACCGGATCTGTATAGCCAAACAAAACAGCTGTCGTAGCGCCAACAATAAAAGACACAAGAACACCGGCGAAAATAGATACCACACCGGCCAAGCCTGCTTTTTTGAGTTCACTTAAATGAACGCCAAAGGCCGTCGAGACAATAGCAAAATCTCGAAACATGCCACCACCCATGATACCGACGCCAGCCAGAAAGGTGATGTCGGCTACCCCCGTGTTACCACCGGTGAAAAGCCCGCCAAAATAGGCAAAGACTAAGCCCAGCGTAATAGCGATGGCAGAGCCGTGGATACGGCCAGCTGTCAGCTTGTTAGAAATCAGATAGGAAAACCAGACGGTGATTCCCACAACAGCAAAGGCAACAACAAGTCCATTACGGACAAAAGTAACTTCCAATACTTCCATTACTCCCATTATGAAACTCCCCCTTCTTGACTCTCTTCCACATCCGTTGAGTGCGAGCCAATCTTGCTAAGAACGGGGACTAGGGCAAAACTGACCAAAACGGCAGCTACTCCGGCCACCAGTGCCAGCAGGCCACCATCAACAGCAGCCACTACATTCTGGCGCGCCGCCATGGCGACAACGATCGGAATATACATGGCACTCCAGAATTTAATGCCATCTCCAGATAGACCATCCACCAGGGGTTTGAATTGTTTAAGATTACAAGTCAATACCAGCAATAGCATGGCGATACCTACACCGCCCACATTGGCTTGGACTCCTATCAGTACACCGAAATACTCGCCAACTAACATGCCAATGACAAGACATGTTGAAAGAAGAGCAACACCGTAGATGATCATGGATTAATTCCCTTAGTTATTGTTGTTCAAGTTGCGGTGATGATATGACGGTCATCGAAATTAGGCAATTTCATAAATCAGATAACCATTCATCGCAAATACTGTAGGATTATGCTGGCCTATTTTACCGTGGTTTGACTTTGCGGCACTGGTTAGGGGATAAGGAATCTCTGATGGATTTTTTAACCACTCTGCGGCAATGCGCACCATGCACCGCCCGAAGGGGCCTGCCGTCAGGCCCGATTTCATCCTTGCACTTTCTTGACAGGCTGCCGTATGCCTGCGAAAGTGCGCCTTGAAATTGAGTACGGCGGTAGGCCAGTGCGGTCAAAGAATCCATCAGAGATTCCTTATTGTCCCACAGCTTGTACCTGGTGTGCGGCGATTAATGGATTGCAGGCTGAACGCCTTTTACTACATATTTGAAACATTGGGGGAACATTTTGAAAATCGTACAACAGTTGGTGGTATTTACCGCGCCTTTAATGTGTTTGACACTTTTTCCTACCGCGGTATCAGCCCAGAACGTCACCACGGACATCTTGGTCAATGCCCAGGATTACAGTGACCGCTGGGTTACCTATGGCAGGAATTATGGTGCCTGGCGCTACATGCCTGATGATCAGATTAACCGTAATACAGTAGCAAATCTCCGCCCGGTCTGGATCAAGCAGACCGGTGTAACCGGTGGTGCATTTGAGGTTAGCGCTTTGGTAAATGATGGTCGAATGTATCTAACTACGGCGAACAGCCACTTGATTGTAGTAGACCCGATTACCGGCGACGAACTATGGCGTTATGACCATGATTTTGAAAATGTAGATCTATGTTGTGGACCCCATAATCGCGGCGTAGGTTTGTATGAGGACAAGGTATTCTGGGGAACACTCGATGCCCATTTAATGGCATTTGATGCAGCGACAGGCCTTCAGCTATGGGATGTTGAAGTCGGCGACTACCGCGAGTCAATTTCAGTCACCGGAGCACCTCTTGTGGTCAAAGACATGGTGCTCATCGGAGTCGGCGGCGGTGAATTTGGAATCCGTGGTTACATCGATGCCTACGATGTCAACACCGGCGAACGTCGTTGGCGATTCTATACCATCCCATCACCTGGTGAACCAGGCAGCGAAACCTGGGAAGGTGATTCCTGGCGAACCGGCGGTGCGCCTACCTGGGTCACCGGAACCTATGACCCGGAAACTGATTTCGTATTCTGGGGGACTGGAAATCCCTGGCCAGACATAAACAATAATGTACGAAAGGGTGACAATCTGTATTCTAATTCGGTAGTAGCTCTGGATGCTGACAGCGGGCAATTGCGCTGGTTTTTTCAGACCTCACCCCGTGACGAGTTTGATCATGACTCAACCAGTGAACCGATGATTATCGACGAAATGATCAATGGTCAGATGCGCAAGCTGATCGTACAGATATCCCGTAACGGACACGTCTACGCTCTTGATCGTGAAACCGGGGACTTTATTTATGCCGAAGAATACACGCGGGTGAACTGGGCCGAACGGGATGAAACCGGTAAACCGGTACTAAAGGAGGAAATGTATGAGCCCGCTAACCAGGTAGTTTTCCCCGGCTTGTACGGCGGCAAGAACTGGCCCCCCGCGTCTTACAGTCCAGATACTCATATGGTGTATGTGCCCACCAGTGAATGGGGCACTACCTTTATTCGCCGCGAAGGTGAGGGTCGTCCAGGCACCATGGACTTGGGTGGATTTCCCCGTTTTGACCCGGAAGGTACTGGTAACCTTGTAGCCTTCAATCTGCAAACCGGTCAGATTGAATGGCAATTTGAACTACCGGGTTCATTCAATTGGGCAGGCACTTTGGCAACCGGCGGAGGGTTGGTTTTTGCCGGCGGAGCCGATGGTTACTTAAGAGCATTTAACGACACGACCGGTGAAGTGCTTTGGCAATTTCAGACCGGTAGTGGCGTCTATGCGCCGCCTACCAGTTTCACTATTGATGGCAAACAATACATAGGAATTGCCTCAGGAACCCGTAACGCAGTTACCCGAGCAGGCGTTGCCACTGGTATTTCACCAGGCAATTATATTTTGTTCAGTTTGTAAAAAAGAAAGTTATTGGGCAATGGGAATCAAAAAAAATTATTTGAGAAATTTTACGCTGCTTAGCCTATGCCTTACTTCGGCTGCCAGTATCGCCGGAGTTGGCGAAGGCCAGGTGCTTTATGATGCCTACTGTCAATTATGTCATGGTGGCATTGGTGAAGGCCAGACGATGGGTAAACCGTTAACTGATCGCAGTGCTGTAAGTCTTAGCGACGATGAGTTAATCGCAGTCATCACCAGCGGCCGGTCTGGAACCGGTATGGTGGCATGGGGATCTTCATTCAGTGACACAGAATTACTGGATGTTGCCGGTTATGTGCGTGTGTTACAAGGTGAAGCAGGGTTATCAACCGTGGAGGAAAATGCGGCGGCAAGCGATGATCCAGCCGCCTTGGCGGGAGAGCAACTTTTCAATACAGCCGTCGGCTGTGTAAGTTGCCATTCCTATAGAGACCAGGGAGGTAGGGTGGGTCCAGCACTTGATGGTGTTGGTTCGCGTCTAAGCCAAGACGAACTTTTACAGGCATTGGTTAATCCGTCGCAATCAATTGTCGCAGGTTATGCAGCAAAGATAGTAGAACAATCCGACGGCACCATCATACGCGGACGGTTTCGTAATGACTCTGAATTGGCTGTACAAATACAAAGTGCAGATGGCGCGCGTTGGGTTACTTATTTCAAGGACCGCGTGAATTCAATTACCGACGCTGATGAATCGCTGATGCCAAATGTGTTTGCCAATCTTGGAGCAGCAGAACAAGAGAGCCTGTTAGCATTCTTAAATTCTCTATAACTTACTTACTGGCCAGATCGGAAGAGGGAGAAATTCCTCTTTTTTCTGTTTCGAAAATATAACAACACAAATTAAGGGAGTCTGTTGCCGGGATTTTGTGTGGGAGACCGACCTGGTGCCACTAAAGTAATCCCAAATTAATAGCTCTCAGTACGGCCTGAGTTCTATCTCTGACTTGAAGTTTATCGAGAATTGAAGAGACCTGGTTCTTTATCGTGCCTTCAGATTTATGGATGGCAACTGATATTTCGCGATTGCTATAACCCCCTGCCATTAAGCGCAATACTTCGAGCTCCTTCAACGAGAGATCTTCTAATGGTTCTACTTCATCCAAATTTGACTGCAGACCCGATAAGCCCTGGAGAATACGCTCGGTAATTGCCGGTTGTACCAGGGTTTCACCCCCATGTACTTTTTCAATTGCGTTGACCAGGCTATCCAGGGATACATCTTTTAGTAGAAAACCCTTTGCTCCTGCCTGCATTCCTTCCAACACCAGATGGTGGTCATCGAAGGTAGTAAGGATAATGGTAGGAACACTGACGTTGCTTTCTTTCATTGCGTTCAACGCGTCAATACCGGTCATTTTTGGCATGCGAATATCCAACAACAATACATCAGGTTGACATTGTTCAATTCCTGCTAATACTTCTGAACCATCTACAACCTGGCCTACCACTTCAATTTTGTCACTGAGCTCAAGTAAATTACAGATACCCTGGCTTACCAAGTTCTGGTCTTCAGCCAACATGACTCTAATTGTCATTGTGCGACTACCAGAGGAAGTTGTACGGAAAGGCAAAAACCCTGTTGGTTGTATTCCCATGAAAGCGACCCACCGTTGGCATCAACCCGCTCGCGCATTCCTTTCAATCCATTACCTGGTTCTATCTTTTTACCCCCTTTACCATCATCAGAAACAGTAAGTACACAGTCGGTTCCTGCTTTTGAAAAACTTATTTTACATTGACTTGCTTTACTGTGGCGCAGCACATTAGTCATGGCTTCTTGAGTGCAGCGCAACAGCGTCTCGGCGAGGTCGACATCATTGATTGCAGGGGCATCACTAAAGTTCACTTCGATCTCAAGGTCTGGTATGTCGGCAATCATCTTGTTGATCGATTGCCTGAGGTTGATTACATCATCTTCGCGAAGCTCACTTACTGCCGATCGCAGGTCGCTGAGCAACAGCTTGGCCAGCGATAATGATTGCTCAACTTTTTCTTGTGCTTTCCCTTCAGCACAGTGGTTAGCCACTTCCAAATTGAGGATCAAAGCGGTCATGTGGTGGCCGAGGATATCGTGCAAGTCTCGGGCAATTCCTAATCGTTCATTTTGCCGAGTACTTTGTGATAGTAAATCCCTTGTCGCGATCAGTTCCCGATTGAGCACTCCAGTTTCTTCACGTAAATGCCTTTCTCCAATTGCACGTTGCGTCGCACTGAAAGCAAACACATGGAATAAGCCTAAAGTAACGGCATTGACAATAGCATTAATGGTTTCGGTTCCGTACCAGTGATAAAACTGGCTCGTTGCAAAAACAGCCACGCTGGCAGCAAGCAGGCCAGGCAGCTGTACGTGGGCCATTAAATTCGGCGGCCTGCACGACCCAGATTATGCCTAATATGGCTATAAAGGAGACGCCGACGAAAAAATAAAGCGTCACTATGACAACGGCCTCCAGCCACAGTAACCCTTGCTGACGAATCGGTGACTGACGTGCCCAGTTACCAAGAATCACAACGAATGCGAATAGGTTAATAACCGATAGGGTTGCTACAAGCGGCCAGATTCCGGTGTTTGAAACCACGTAAACCGACAGTGATCCCACCACCAGCATTACCAGAATTCCGCTAAGGTTTAATACATTATTGTGATTAATAATCTCTGTAAGTCGCATGGGCAGGCTCCTGAAACCAGGGCTAAATTATTGCACAGGGAAGGGTTCACACCTATAGGCCAGAAGTCACATTTAAACTCATGACTTCTGGCACTGTTGCTAGAAACCCGTAAGCCCTAATATTCACAACCATACCGGCTAAATCAGTCAGCAAAGCTTTATAGAATTAACTGTACATTACAAAGGAGTAGCCAAATGTTACTTATTCACCAACTTTCGTTTTACTTGCATATTGCCATAGGCAGTTGCGCTCTGATGGTATTTTGGATTCCAGTATTTACCCGCAAAGGAAATTTGGATCATAAACGCTTTGGCCGCTATTTTGCCTCGGCAATGTATATCGTAGCTGCATCAGGGTTTCTCATGTCCAGCCTGGATCTACTTTTCCCTCTGTCGATGCATGCAGACGGTATCCAGATGACCCTTGCGGAAGAGCGGGAAGCAATTGCTGAAATCAGGAGTTTTGCCATATTTCTGTTTTCACTGAGCATCCTAGTGTTCACTAGTACCAGGCAAGGGTGGTTGGCAATTCAAGTCAAAGAAGATCGACAGGCATTGCGAACTCCGGTTCATACGTTCCTTTGTCTGGCTCTGGTCCTTGTTGGCATCTCACTCTTTGTCACCGGAATTATTTATCAAAGCGTACTTTTTATGGTTTTTTCAGTACTGCAGGTTGTAATAGGACTGAGCAATTTACGTTATAATTTCAAAACCGAACACAAACCCAAGCAATGGTGGATTGAGCATCTGCGTGGGCTTATTGGCTCTGGCATAGGAGCGTATACGGCATTTTTTGTATTCGGTGGGCGCCGGATATTCGACAGTATATTCAGCGGGGCTTTCGCTGATGCCAGTCTCATTCTATGGGTAGCGCCGGGTGTAATTGGTGGTATTGCAATAGCCTGGCTATCGCGGCACTACGAATCCCGCTTTAGCGGAGAGTGGGCGATAAAACGAGCGCGTACCAGGGTGGCATTACTGAAATGAATACCGACAGTTTGAATCAGTAGTTTTAGAATGATTATATTTCTATTGGTTAATTGGCTTAATAAGCAAAGAAACCAAATAACATGACCGCAATTATTCCCACGATCAAGCAAGTCCCGTAGGTGATGGAGATCACAAGATATTTCAAAAAGGTCACTATATAACCTTGTTGAAAAAAGAATTTCAGACTTAAGTATAAGTAAACGATTATCCAGATACTTACCAGTGTATTCAGCAGGTCGATGAAACGTGTAATTACTGTAATGTCGATGCTCGTCAGCAAATCTAAAAGGAACGAAAGGATAAAGGCTAAAAACAAAAAGCTATGGTTATGGATTGTCAAAACCAAGTGTTCAATATAGTAACGTCCGGAACCCAGGTAAGCTACTTGCTGAATAAGGGCCAGAAACGGCATAAGAATCAACATCAGTATCGGGACGTATTCCAATAACTGGCTGGCGAAGTCTCTTGGGTTCTCCCGAATAGCGGGGATGTTAGTTTCTGCTTGAGTCTGCAATAACCTTATGAATCCCTGATTAGTCTCCGCAGACAGAAAGGGTAGGCGTAGGTTCCCTATAAGCTCTAGAACATAATTTATAGATTCACTATCTTCGCCGTCGATGACAAATTCTCTGGTACCACTCAGTGTGGAGATTGTAACAGTGGTGCTGATCTGGTCACTTTCTAACTCCTCCACTGGTGTAATATTCGCGTCGGGGTCCTGATTGACTCCTATAGAATCCAGGAACAGTTCCACCGAGATGGTAAAAATAAAGATCAGAATAAATACCAGGAACAACCTCATCGGTGGCAGATAGCGTACCCTTCTGCCTGACAAATATTCATTGGACAAAAAAGCAGGTCGGGATAGCAGATACCAAAGGGTAAGGTAAGTTCTGGAGTTGAAGGCGAGTAGGCCCTCAAATGCCTCTATTATCAAGCTGGGGAAAAAGCGGACGAATTCTTTATTTCGTTGACCACAGTTAGAGCAATAATCCCCCTGAAGAGACTGACCACAATTTTTGCACAGGCCATCGACAACGAGTGGCTGGTTATCGGATTCTTGTGCCATGGGGGCAAGCGACAAGTAGTAATGTTGTGGCGTTAATCAGAGGTCCCTCGGCTAGATTTACTTAATACCAAGATACGCTGAACTCCGAAGTGTGGGCCTGAGTCAGGCAGTCTTTTCCATTAGCTTCTGTTTGCTGATTTGTTCAATAAGCTCGAGAATTTGGGATTTGCTTTGCTCGGTCAATTTCTGAAATCTGCCTCGAACAAAGCTGACATCGCGGGTAAATTCATAAGAGCTGCCAAGAACCTCGACACGGCACTGCACAGACTTACCGTTGGGAAGCTCGAGAACACAATCTGCTATTAGGCCCTGCTCTTCGAATTGCTCAATAATATAGCCTGGGAATCGCCCTTTTATTCCAGTGGCGGATATATCACTAACTACACCAGTCATGTGAATATCCTTATCAGTGAATAGTGCTAGTGGAACTGGCTGCTGATTTTCAAAACTAATTCGCGCGTTTTCTCGATTCTGTTGGTATATCAGCTTTTCAGGAAAGGCTACCCGTCGTTCACTGGCGAACCGGTAAGCCAATGGGTTACCAGGGTAAGGCAGGGTTTTAGAGTCAAAATTAACTCGGATTCCGGCATCCTGTGCAATAAATTGAATTGCATTATTGTCTTCGGGGCATATCGCGTTAATTTCTGAGCTTACGGTTAGGTATCCCTCATCAGGGTTAACGTGAAAAATCTCAGTACTGTTAGATGGATCAGGTTTCGCTTTCGGTTTGCAGTATGAAAACTTCCATAGAAAGTCCTTGGCCAGGCTTAATAGCTCAGCAATCTCCTGGGGACTATCAATTATTTCTTCTTTTCCTTTGGGGCTCTCGCGCATCAAATTAGTCCAAAGTTGTACATAAACAGAGGTCTTTTCCCGGATATTTTCATAGTCTATTTTATATATCGGGAGAGGGTAGCGTTTTTTTATAGAAGATGCCTTGGTTTTTGCAAACAAACTTACAATTTTAGTAACAATTTTCTATAAAAGGATCAAGGATTAAGCCTTCGGTCGGGCTGTGTAGATAGAGATGTGGTCTAAACACAGCGTTATTTAAAATAGTTAACTGACCAATTTACTAAATCAATTACTTTATATAATATTTTGTAAGTAATTTCCCTTTCAGACCAACGGTATTTTATTTGGGCTGAAATGAAACCGTGCTCAGCCAGTTCCTTGTATTAGGTCCAAATTTCTATAGGAAAGCCAATGGAAAAAAACATTAAGGATTACCTGCCCTGGGGATTAGCAATTTTTGTTGCTGTGATTTTTGTACAGTCGCTGTATTTCAAGTTTACCAACTCTTTCGAGACTCAACACATATTTGGCACCATAGGAACCTGGATAAGAGAGTTAGGATTGCCTGCTGCATTTGCCGATACATTTTCTGTTTATGGTGGCTATGTGGTCGGCACCATCGAACTGATCGCCGCGTTATTGTTATTACGCTCTTCGACTCAATTTTTCGGAGCACTTATAAGTATCAGTGTAATTTCTGGTGCGATTTTCTTTCACCTGTTTACCCCGTTGGGCGTCAACGTGATTATCAATGAAGCCGGTGAAACCGATGGCGGACAACTGTTCGCACTTGCTGTTGGTGTGTTTGTTGCGTCTGCAGTCCTGTTACGACTACGCCGCCAAACATTGACGGAAATTCTTCGTGGGTAGGTTATAGCGGTTATAGAATTGATAAGAGGTTCCTTAATTACTTTGCAGCAAAGACAACATCGCTGTAGGATGACGGGGCAGGCTACTGTTTGCTACGATACTTAATGCGTGGTTGATGGTGGAAACTAATATTCCCTGGTTACAATGCGTTAACGCTTGCATTGATCAGGTTAAACAACAACACATAAACTACAAAGAGCCCTATAACAATAATAAGGACTGGGCAAATCTCATAGAGTCGAAATTCTAATAAAACCCGGCCGTTAAACAGCCACAGGTGATTGAGATATCTGGTCCATAATTGAGGTAATTCCTGGAGGTTATCAATGTCCCTTTTGAAACAGTTGGTTTTTACAACTATAGCTGCACTTATGCTTACGGTGTTTGTTACCGCGGCGGTAGCACAAAATGACGCGCCTGCCCTATGGGACACGGACAGCGATTGGGCTGAAGATCTGCCTGGACGTGAATGGGGTTCTACTAGTGCGGTTTATCCTGATGTCGATGGGCGTCATATCTGGGTTGCCGAACGCTGCGGAGGCAATGGCAACTGCCTGGACACACCCGAATTGGATCCTATACTGAAATTTGATCCCAGTGGCAACATTGTAATGGCCTTTGGCCGCGGAATTATCGTCTGGCCCCATGGAATCCATGTAGACCAGCAGGGGAACGTATGGGTCGCCGATGCCCGTGGTGACGAAGCAAGAATGAAAGGCCATCAGGTATACAAGTTCAGCCCTCAAGGAGAACTATTAATGAGCTTGGGGACGGCTGGTGTCCCTGGTAAAGGCAGAAATGTGTTTGATCAACCAAACGATGTCTATGTTGCTCCCAATGGAGATATCTTTGTAGCCGACGGCCATCCAGCTAACGGCAACAACAGGATTGTCAAATACAATAGTAGCGGAGAGTACCTGATGGAGTGGGGTGAGACTGGTTCTAATCCAGGGCAATTCCGGACCCCCCATAGTCTGGCAATGGATTCACAGGGCTTACTTTATGTCGGGGATCGCAGTAATCGACGGGTACAGGTTTTTGATCAGGAAGGCAATTTCGTAACTGATTACTATCAGTTTGGGCGACCCAGCGGTGTATTCATAGACAATAATGATCATATTTACGTCGCCGACTCCGAATCTCGTGAGCAATCAAATCCGGGTTACCGGCGAGGTATAAGGGTAGCGGACCTTGAAGGTGGCGCTTTAGTTTACGGCTTCATTAATGACCCGTTGGAAGTACCCGCTGGCACCAGTGCGGCAGAAGGAGTTGCGGTAGACGATGCAGGTAATATATACGGAGCAGAAGTGGGACCACGACAACTGGTCAAATACACTCGAAGACGTTGATTAAAGTTTTCAAAGACTGAAATTCAAAATCAAATCCCTTTAGCCGCCTTCATCAACTAGAGAAGGTAGCTTGCTGGTGCAGCAAGTCTAGAGCGAAACCGGCTCCATCAATTTCCCTGATATTACGGGAAAATACAGGGAAAATATTAGAAAAAAATAGCCCCCTACCCGTCTAGCTTTACATTCTCACCTATATTTCAACAAGTTATAGCACTATCGATTAATAACCATTTTCAATAACAGGGAATTAGCAGGGAAATCGGTGGCGCTAGTACATTGGTCTTGAGAATTTCATGGCCGTAATAAACGGGGACAGATTTATTTTATCGAGCTGACAGCAAGGTTAAGAATTTAGATTCGAAGGCGAGATCGGCCGATATATCCTGAAAATAAATCTGTCCCCTTATTCCTTATTTACCGGATGAGAACTTGCGCCGGGTATTACGATGAATATCCTTGACCTATTTTTCGGTGTTTGACATGCTCATTTCGAGACTCCTCTACTTCACTTCAAAATAGCAGATGTGTCTCTTAGTGATTAGGCCTAATTGGTCCTATATGGGCTGACGGCGCACAGCGCTTACAACTTTTACGAAAACGCATATTAAGAGTTCCCAATGGAATTAACTATCGATCAAACGCTTCAGCAGGGTGTAGGGGCACACAAAGAAGGCAACCTTCAAGAAGCTGAACGACTTTACCGCGCAATATTACAAACCCAGCCAGCGCATCCTGATGCCAATCATAACTTAGGGGTGCTAGCAGTCTCTGTTAATAAGGCTGAGTCGGCATTGCCGTTGTTTAAAACTGCTCTTGAAGCAAATCCGAATATAGAACAGTTTTGGTTAAGCTACATTGATGCCCTTATTAAAGAAAAACAGCTTGAAACGGCGAAGGCAGTTCTTGAGCAGGGGAAAAAGACGGGACTAGCCGGAAAGAAAGTTGATGCCTTAGAAGAGCAACTTAACGCTAATAGTGTAAGTCCGTCTCAGCAACAACTCAGCAGACTTTTAGAGCACTATCAAAACGGACAGCATGACGAAGCTGAGAAGTTAGCTGTATCGATTACTAAGCAATTTCCTACCCATCAATTTGGCTGGAAAGTTCTTGGATTAGTATTTGGGCAAACAGGCAGGAAATCTGAGGCTGTAAATGCCAACCAAAGAGCCGTGCAATTAGCTCCTCAAGATGCCGCAGCCCATAGCAACTTGGGTGTTACGCTGCAAAAACTGGGCAGATTAGAAGAGGCTGAAGCAAGCTGCAGGCAATCGATAGCGCTCAAATCTGACTATGCCGAAGCCCATTATAACTTGGGTATTACGCTGAAAGCGCTGGGCAGATTAGAAGAGGCTGAAGCTAGCTATAGGCAAGCAATAGCTTTCAAATCTGACTTTGCCAAAGCCCATTATAACTTGGGTAACATGCTGAAAGCGCTGGGCAGATTAGAAGAGGCTGAAGCAAGCTATAGGCAAGCGATAGCGCTGAAATCTGACTATGCCGCAGCCCATAGCAACTTGGGTAATGCGCTGCAAGCGCTGGGCAGATTAGAAGAGGCTGAAGCAAGCTGCAGGCAATCGATAGCGCTGAAACCTGACTATGCTGAAGCACATAACAACTTGGGTAACACGCTCAAAGAGCTGGGCAGACTAGAAGAGGCTGAAGCAAGCTATAGGCAAGCGATAGCGCTGAAATCTGACTTTGCCGAAGCCCATGGCAACTTGGGTATTACGCTGCAAAAACTGGGGCAGCTTGACTTGGCTCTTGCTAGTTACGAAAAAGCAGTTGAAATCAAAAAGGATTTAGCGAGAGCTAAAGCTGGTATATTAGAAACCCTATATGCGTTAGGGCGCATTGAAGAGATTTACCAAAGAATTGAAATGCAATCTGAAGTAGATGACGAAAATATAAGAATTGCTGCATTCGCCTCGTTTCTTGCCAAAATAGAAAAAAAAGATACCGCGAATAATTTTTGTAAAAACCCGATAGACTTTATACATGTCACGAATATCTCGTCTCATCTTGAAGATTCTACTGCATTTATAACAGAGATAATTGAAGAGCTGCATGATGTAAAAACTATTTGGGAGCCCACTACAAAAGCTACTCACAAGGGTTTTCAAACACCTAATAACATAAATTTGTTTGCAAATCCGCCAGTAAAAATCGCACATCTTAAGTCAATCATTATCGATGAGCTAGATTCATATTATTTAAAATTTCGAAATGAATCTTGCTCCTATATTCAAAAATGGCCTTCCGAAAAGAATCTATTTGGTTGGCACGTCATTCTAAAGCATCAAGGACATCAATCTGCGCATATTCATTCTGATGGATGGTTAAGTGGAGTTATTTATTTGAAGGTTGTTCCATCTCTCGGAAAAGATGAAGGTGCAATTGAATTTAGCTTGAATGGAGCGAATTATTCGAATGTAAACTCCCCCAAATTAACGTATCAACCAGAAGTAGGAGATATAGTTTTTTTCCCTTCTTCTCTCCATCACAGGACTATTCCTTTCACGACAGATACGGATAGAATTATTGTTTCGTTCGACTTAATGCCAGAAGCAGCCAGACACTAAGTTGTGAGACTTACTCACAACAAAAAAAATCAAAACCCGCGAGCTAAGTCACCATCGTTCCCAACTCTATTTGCCAGGATTCTTTTCATCCATTTCTGTAAACGACTCGTCACCATGGACTACCAAACAGGCCATCAGAGAATCAGGTGATATATCGGAGATAATTCGTGTGGAGTAGTCCATGCTGGCACTTGAACTAGGCCGAAAAGCCCTAATAATTAGGGCTTTGCGGGGAGATGAGTGTTTCTCTGAATAGAGAAAGGACTACTTGGCGGGTCATGAGTTTCTCAAAATGGAGGTCGGCAGTCAGGAACTATTCCTCCGGCATTGGCGGAAGCCCACAGCGCTTCTGCCGGGGGTAGAAGCCGGTTTAATTCATTAATTCGGGATGCGGGTGACGGATGGGTGGAGAGTAATTCCGGTGGACGTGACCCGCCTTGCTCTGACATGTTTTGCCAGAGATTGATACTTTCCTGAGGGTCAAATCCGGCTCGTGCCATGAGCATTATCCCAATCTGGTCTGCTTCACTTTCCTGGGTCCGGTTAAAAGGCAAAAACAGACCGTATTCAGTTCCAAGGTCAATAACTTCCATGGTGCTATCAGAAACTCCGGCCGCTAGTGCTACAGCGCGCCCGATGTTTCGCAATGTCGATTGGCTAGCCCTTTCGTTACTATGCTGTGCCAGGACATGGCCTACTTCGTGAGCCATTACTGTGGCCAGTTGATGTTGATTAATGGCCACGTTTAACAAGCCGGTGTAAACGCCCATTTTTCCTCCTGGCAGAGCAAAGGCGTTGGCTTGTTCATTTTCGAACAGTGAAGCTTCCCAAACGTAATCACCACGCTGGTTTACGTCCAGGGCAGACACGATGTAGTTAGTTACGCAACGGACATAGTCAGTCTTTCTCTGACTTTCCGACAGAGGCATCTGTTCCAACATTTGTTGGTAAGTCTGAACCCCCTGCTGGGCCATATCAGACTCTGAGAAAAGCACTATTTGGCGTCTATTCATCGGTGAACTGGCGCAACTAGTCAGAAATAGGGCAACTATGATTACGGCGATAGAAAAAAAGCTGCTTTTTGACATTGGTCTTTTCATACCCTTATATTTGCCATAATTAGTAACAATACTACGAGCATTTCTTCTAAGTTCAAATAAAAAATCGAAAAAGCGCAGTGCCGAAATTGCGGTGACCTGTGATGCAAGACTCTAGCAGCCGTAATCTGTTCCTAATCAACTTAATAAACGGATTTCAAGGATTAATCAGATCCTAACTTGGAGATGGCTTATGCCCGACAACAAGTCGCCGTCTGCACTTGTCCATCTGGCAGCCAGTGGGAACTCTCTGGTCAATACCAAAGAATCAAAAACTACAGACTTCGGGCTCCAACTCGGTTCGAATTTCATCACCATTTTCATCGCGGAGAATTTCAAAGCAGCGTCCTTCAAGATCACGCAACAGGCGACGACCAGAAGTAACTGTTGCCGGACTTGTACGCTTAATTACGGTAACGCGGGATGGCGAGTTACGATAGTAGTTGTTGTGCGTATTTGAATACCGGGGATAGGTAAGCACGGAACCCAGTACCAGGCCTCCGATAAAACTACTTGAGCTGAAGCTGTCATAATGGTGTCCTCCACCTAGTGAGAAACCGATATAGGTGCCCCGACGACCATAGTTGTAGTAATTGTTCCAACGACCATAACGGGAGCCACCATAATAGTTGCGGGAGCCGTAACCATAGCCATAATGCCGGTCATAACCACGACCCCAAGGACTGTCGGCAGATGCCGTTTGACATAACAGTGCAACTGAAGCGGCGAGCAGTATAAAGATTACTTTTTTCATAATCCCATCCTTAGATACACAATCAAGTTCGGTATTATTCAACATACCCAATTTGGGTAGAATCAGTCTACTAAAGGCGTATGAATAGAAACTGAATGAATCAGGATTAACTTTTCAGCTCATCGATCAGTAAGATTGTAAGCGCCCTCGTGGCCGGCCCGGGTGAACCCAGTGCGGCTTGCATTAGATACAATGGGATGGCTCGTGTATAGCCGCCGATAAGAGGGATTTCTTTCAGCAGCCCTTGTTCCAGTTCCCAGTTGATCCAGTTAGAGGGCAAAAACCCAAAGGCTAAACCGGATCTGATCAGGCTGATACTGCTGAAAAAATGGCTAACGGTCCAACGTTGTTCTGCCTCTAACCACCCTGCATCGCGCTGTGCCCGAAGACCGGAGTCACGAAGCACAACCTGGCGATAAGACTTCAGTTCAATTTCATTGACCTGCTCTTTTTCGAATACGGGGTGGAAGGGTGCTGCCACCGGAATCATGTTTATAGTTTTTAATTGGTCTCCCGAAAAGCCCACAGGCACATTCGCTCCGATAACGATATTGGCCTTTTTCTCTATCAATGCTTCAGTAGTACCGGTCATACTGGTTTCAAGTATCCTCACTCGGGTATGAGGAAATCGTTTTGAAAAGGTTTCCAGTGGACAAATTAGTGCACTGATATCCAACAGCACATCCAAGGCAACGGTGACTTCCGCTTCAAAGTCAACAGCCATGGACCGAGCCAGATCTTCCATATTCTGTGCTTGCTTAATCAGCTGATCAGCATGCCTGAAGAGTACTTCGCCTTCAGCTGTTAGCTCGGCTTTACGCCCCAGGATTTGTAACACAGGCTTTGGCAGTTGGTCGTTTAGTCGTGAAATGGCATAACTGATGGATGACTGGCTCTTGTTCAGAGTGTCAGCGGCTAGAGCATAAGATCCACAATTTACAACAGTCCTAAATGTGATCCACTGATCCAAGCTAATTTTAGGAAGTATCATACTAATATATCTAAAAAACTGATTTATAGGATCGAACAATTGCGCTAATAAATCAAATAATACGATATATAATTTGAGCTAAGCAAGTTACTCAGTCAACCAGGGAACAATATGATGACGAAGCTACTTAACCTAAAAACCAGTTTGTTCGGAGACGGAAGTGTTTCGAATGAGCCGGTAAATGAATTTCTACAACTGCTGGTACAAAATTAAGTAGCAGATGAGTTAAATAAGGAGGCAGCATGAGTAATCCAATAGACCAACTTAGACAAGTTGAAGAAGTGCTTCAGGCGAGGCCCGCTTCTGACGGAGATGGAGTGAAACTATTACGCGTATTTGGAGGGGGTGACCTTGCAAGGTTTGATCCATTTCTGATGTTGGATGAATTTGGATCTTATGATGCGAATGACTACATTGGAGGTTTTCCTTCCCACCCCCATCGTGGCTTCGAAACCGTGACCTACATGCTGGAAGGCATTATGGAACATAAGGATCATATGCAGAACATTGGGATTCTGAAGTCGGGTGATGTGCAGTGGATGAAGGCTGGTGCAGGCGTCATTCATTCAGAAATGCCAAAACAGGACCAAGGCCGCATGCGGGGCTTTCAGTTATGGGTTAATTTGCCAGCCGATGAAAAGATGACACCTGCTACCTATATAGATATTGCGGCGGACAAGATCCCCGAATACATTATTGGAAATGCGTCAGTAAAAGCAATTGCCGGTAAATTGCAAATTAATGAACAGGATGTTTATGGGGCAGTGACTGAAGGGTCAACCGAACCCGGTTACCTGGACATACGAATAGATGGCAAAGGAGCTGAGTTGAATATTTCCGTACCTGATGGGCATATTGCACTGGCCTATATATACGAAGGCAAGGTGGTTTTAGGATCATCGGAGCTAGAATTGGGTTCTCAGACACTTGTCAGACTATCCAAATATGGAACTATTAAGTTGAAAGCAGATGGGCCTAGTAAACTATTATTGATGACGGGTAAACTTATTAACGAGCCAATTGTTCAACATGGACCCTTCGTAATGAACTCAAAAGATGAGATAAAAAAGGCTATTGAGGATTACCAACAAGGACGCCTTGTCAGCTAGTTGGCAAGCCAATTGGTAATTTCTACAGGCTATTCAGTGATTCCAGTTGGCTGCTTTCAATATTGATTGTCAATCATCTATCCCACATAATGGCCGACTGTCCTTTGATTGACGCGAAAGAAGAAAAATAGCCATGATCTATAACAATATACTAGAAACAATTGGAAATACACCCGTGGTCAAACTCCAGCGTGTGGCACCGGCGAATCAGAATATTTATGCCAAGCTGGAAGCATTCAACCCCCTTGCATCGGTTAAAGATCGATTGGCAATTGCAATCATCAAAGATGCAGAAAAGAGAGGTACCTTACAACCGGGGCAGACGGTAGTCGAAGCGACCTCTGGCAACACCGGTATAGCGCTTGCCATGGTTTGTGCTGCTAAGGGATACCCGTTTGTTGCTACCATGGTGGAGACATTCTCCGTTGAACGGCGCAAGATTATGAAGGCGCTGGGTGCAAAAGTAATATTGACGCCAGCCGCTGAGCGCGCCAGTGGTATGACAAGAATAGCTGAAGAATTAGCCGCCAAGCATGGATGGTTTCTAGCGCGGCAATTTGAAAATCCCGCCAACCCTGCGTATCACCGTAATACTACCGGCCCGGAAATTTTGCGTGATTTTGCCGACATGGACCTGGACTATTTTGTGACGGGTTGGGGTACAGGTGGCACGCTGACCGGTGCTGGTCAGATGATCAAGCTGGCGCGGCCGGATACTAAGATTATTGTAACGGAACCGGAAGGGGCTGCCATGTTATCGGGTAATGAGTGGCAGCCTCATAAGATACAGGGATGGACACCGGATTTTGTACCGGAGGTATTGGACAAGTCCGTTGCTGATGAAATTGTAATTGTTACGGATGAGGAGGCAATAAACGTAGCAAAACGATTATCAACTGAAGAGGGAATTTTCTGTGGGATCTCCTCTGGAGGTACTGTGGCGGCCGCATTGAAAGTTGCAGAGTCTGCGCCTGAGGGAAGCACTATTTTGGCAATGCTTCCAGATACCGGAGAGCGTTACCTGTCCACACCTCTGTTTGCGGACATATCCGAAGAGTCAGATGACGAGTGGTTGGCTAGTCTCTGACCCAAGGGAACCTTTGATAAACGATAGGGTCCCTCCAGGCGACGTCATTACGTTACTCAGAGGATA
>Ga0114950_10000556_pt1 | contig 25928 bp, 25 predicted proteins | sample N075metaG_FD_83503 | JGI IMG/M metagenome (GOLD analysis project Ga0114950, IMG submission 83503) | Deep subsurface microbial communities from Kermadec Trench to uncover new lineages of life (NeLLi) - N075 metaG | ecosystem: Environmental > Aquatic > Marine > Ocean trench > Sediment | place... | reverse complement strand
GGCCGGCCTCGGCGGTGGCGGGCGCCGAAGCACCGCGCAGCATGATCACGTCGGGCAGGGTGTTGTAGGAGTAATCGCCGAGGATGATGAGCAACATCGCCGGGGCGACGAACTGCAGCACGTACTTGAAGAATATCGGGATCTTGATGTCGGCCGCCTGGTTGATCTCGTCCCAGGCTCGGTGGATACCGAACACCCAGACGAACAACACGATCTCGAGGGTGGCGAGGATGACGAGGCCGAAGGTGCCGGCCCAGAAGTCAAACTCGTTCATGAAGTGCGGCATGATGAGGATCACCGGCTGCACGAGGATGAACACCGTGACGCCGAGGGTGATCGCCGCCTTCTGCCGGGTCATCTCGAGTTCGTCCTGAAGGAACGCCATCAGCGGCTGCCCCATCGCCAGCGAAGAAGTGATGCCGGCGATAAACAGAAGGCCGAACCACAGCGTGCCGAACAGTTGCCCGGCCGGAAGCCGCTGGAACAACGCCGGCATGACGGCGAATGCCATGTCATACGAGTTGACGGCGAGCTCCTGGGTTCGTTCCACGCCGAAGAAGACCACCGCCGCCGGAATCGCCAGGGAGCCACCGAGAATCACCTCGGCGAATTCGTTGGTCGACGCCGTCGCCAGGCCGGTCAGCGCGATGTCGTCGTTCGCCGACAGGTACGACGCATAACACTGGATCGTGCCCATGCCGAGGCTGAGCGTGAAGAAGATCTGGCCGGCCGCCGCCAGCCACACGGTCGAGTTGCCGATCTGGCTGAAGTCAGGATTCCAGATGAATCCGAGTCCGGCGTTGATGCTGAACTCCGGTTGCGCCGGATCGGGTGTACCGAGCAGCAACACGCGAACAACCAGGATGGCGGCGAAGAGAAAGAGCGCCGGAAGAGCGTAGCGCGCCACCAACTCGATACCGCCCGAGATCCCCCGCGACAGAACGTAGACGTTGAGGACGAGCGTGATCACGAACAACGCGTACGCCCAGGCGATGCTGCCGAAATACTCGTTGGACTCGAGGCCCTGATAGCCGGCCAGAAAAGTGCGGGTGCTATCGAACGACTCGTTGCCCCAGTAGCGCCCGGTCGCGGTGAACAGCGAGTAGCCGAGCGACCAGGACTCGACATAGGTGTAGTACACCATCACCGTCAGCGGCATGAAGAGGCCGAGGGCGCCGACGTATTTGGCCATCGGGTTGTCCCACAGCTTTTCGAACATCCCCGGGGTCGACGAGTGGCCGTAGCCGCCGCCGTAGCGGCCGATCGCCCACTCCATCCACATCAGCGGGATCCCCAGCAGCAGAAATGAGATGAAATAGGGGATCATGAACGCGCCGCCACCGTTTTGGGCCGCCTGCACCGGGAAGCGCAGGAAGTTGCCCAGGCCCACGGCGTTGCCTGCCATGGCGAGCACAAGCCCCACTCGGGTGGCCCATTTCTCTCGTTCGTTCATGGACTTCTGTCGAAGATTTCCAGGGACCCCTAGCCCCAGCATCCGGTCCCGAGGCGTACCCACACGCCGCGGGTGGGCCGGATCGTATCACAGCGATCCCGCTGCCCCTCCGGCGGACGTTGGGCCCACGAGGAAGGGGAGAAGCTGGTATCCTCACAGCGCGCTGGGTGTCATCTTCACGGCGTTCTGGCGGCCCGCGATCGCGCCGCCGCTGCCACGTTTTCAGAGGTGGGCTCGTAGCTCAGTCGGTAGAGCGCCAGACTGAAAATCTGGGCGTCGGTGGTTCGATTCCGCCCGAGCCCACCTTCTGTTTGCCTCTAACAGCAGCCTGCGATAGGCGGCCGCCTACCTGCTGCTACCTGCGCGCTGCGGTGTCCTTGGCGAGCTCCTCGATCCGCTGTCGGGCTTGCTCTTCTATCATCGGTGTCAACCAGGGGAGGTAGGGTGGGCGGAACCGATTCCAGGGCGGTCTTTGCTCCCGACGTGCTGCACGACATAAAGGTCCTGTTGCGGTCGCGCTACGGTCTCATCCACTTGCAAACGCTCGAGGAAAAGCGCGTCGTCTCCCTGCTTCGCCATCTCGCGGCGGATCTCGAGATTCCGTTGTTTCGCTGGTCTCGCCTGAGGGGGTTGGCGCTCGACGGCGGAGAGGGGCCTGTGTACGCGACCCGGACGCTCAGCGAGGCGTTCGGACACGTCTTCGCTTCCAATCAGCCAGCCCTGTATCACTTTCATGGCGTCGGTTCCGAGATAGGGAGCGATCCCGTAGTCACTGCTCAGCTGCGCGAGGCAATTGTCAGTCTCGAGCAGATTCGCGGCGCCATCGTCGTTACCGACAATGTGTTCGACGTCCCCGCCGGCCTGCGTCCGTTGGTCGCGACCGTCTCGTTTCCCGGACCGCGGCCGGAGGACTTCGACGATCTTCTCCGTCACATTGTTCGCGACCTGGCGCAGCGCCAGCGGATCGACGTCGATCTCACCAGCGAGGAGCGCGCCGCGTTGGTGAAGCAGCTCGCCGGTCTCACCTTGCTGGAGGCCGAGAAGATTCTTACCAAGGCGATCGTTGAAGACGGGCGCCTGGCGCCCGACGACATCCGCCACGTCATCGACGCCAAGCGCTCCGTCGTGGAGCGTGAAGGTCTCCTCGAGTACTACCCTTTCGAGGAGACTGTCGTCGGGGTTGCCGACCTGAAGCGGCTTCGAGCGTGGCTCGACAAGCGCAAGGCGGTCGTCGCCGAGCCGTTGCGCGCCGCTGAGTTCGGTCTGCCGTTTCCTCGCGGCGTACTGCTGCTTGGCGTTCCGGGCTGCGGCAAGAGTCTCTGCGCCAAGGCGGTGGCGATGGAATGGAGGCTGCCCCTACTGAAGCTCGATACGTCGACGCTCTATAACAAGTTCATTGGTGAAACCGAGAAGAACTTCAAACGGGCGATGCGGACCGCGGAGGACATGGCGCCGGTCGTTCTGTGGATCGACGAGATCGAGAAGGCGTTCGCATCAGGCGGCGCCGCCGACGGCGGCGTCTCGCAGCGAGTGCTCGGGACCTTTCTCTCGTGGATGCAGGAGCGTACCGCCGATGTGTTCGTGGTCGCCACCGCCAACAACATCGAACGTTTGCCGACAGAGTTTCTGCGAAAGGGCAGGTTCGACGAGATCTTCTTCGTCGACTTGCCCGATGCAGCCACTCGCGCGGAGATCTTCCGCATCCATCTGGAGAGCCGCCGCCAGGACCCGTCTTCGTTTCCGCTCGCCGAGCTCGCCGGACAAACCGACGGGTTCAGCGGCGCGGAGATCGAGCAGGTGGTCATCTCGGCTCTCTACTCGGCGTTCTCAGCCGGCGGCGACCTGAACGCCGAGATCGTCCGCCAGGAGTGCCTCGCGACGCGTCCTTTGTCGGTAACGATGAAAGAGCGGGTGGCTCGGCTACGGCAGTGGGCCGCCGACCGCGCCGTTCCGGCGAATTGAAGGGCCGGTGGTGTTTCGCGTCGAGGCAGTGGGAACGGGAAGTTGTCGAAATGTCTGGTCAACAGGGCTATCAACCTGCAACAATAAGTAACCTTCGTGGGTAGACTGTAATTTTTGGGGCCTTGGAGTACGTTCTAGTGTGCAGGGCACACCGGGCCCATCTTCAGATACCCTTGCGGCTGGGGATGCAGCTTACGGTGGATTCAAGTACGCGGCGTCCTCCGAGAGTGCTTCGGCACGCTGCTAGGGCCGAGAAACGGTTCGCATGGAAAATCCACTCGACTTCCTGAGATCTTCGCGAAAGAAGAAGGCTGCCGCGGCGCCCGTCGAGGTTGCGGTCGCTGACTCGGCCGAAGAGGTTGTCGCCGAAGACAGTGTCGAGGCTGCCGATGACGAGGCCGCCGCCGGTGCGGCCGCCGTCGTGACCACGCGGGAAATCTACGTCAATACGCTCCCGGTGGTCGGCCGTTTTTTCCAAGCTGCCAAGCAGCACGCCGATGGTGCAGAAGTGGCGCTGCCGATCGCCGCAGTGGAGGCTGCAGCGGTCACGCTCGCCGCCGTGATGGCCGACGATGACACCTGTGACGACCTCGTCGGCTGCGCTGTCGGAGCGTACCCGGATGAGGAACGTTTCATCGTCCCGCATAGTGTCAACGTCGCTGTGTTGTCCCAGCGCGTTGCACGACAGCTCGGGCTGGGCGGTGAAGAGCTCCGAATCTTGATGGTCGCCGCCCTGGTACACGATGTCGGCACCGTGCGGATTCCGAAGGGAATCTTCTACAAGGAAGACAGCCTGTCGAACGAAGAGTGGGAGATGATGCGCCAGCGTCCGACGTTCGGCGCCGAGATCATCGAGAGCCTCGGCCCGGACTATCGCGCGGTGGCGGAGGTCGTTCACCAGGTGCACGAGCGTCTCGACGGCAACGGATATCCCCGCGCCCTGCGGATCGACGCGATCGCGCTCGAAGCCTCGATTCTCGGGGCGGTCGATATCTTCGAGGCCTTCATCCATCCGCGGCCGTACAAGAAGACCGTTCCCGCGGCCGCGATGTACGGAGTTGACAATCTCATGCGGATGTCGCATCAGTTCGGCGAGCGTGTGCTGAAGGGCCTCGTGGGCGCCGTGGGGCTTTTCCCGGTCGGTACCTATGTGCGGCTCAACAGCGGAGAGGTCGCCCTTGTTCTCAAGGGGCGTGCGGCGAATCCGATGCGCCCCGCGGTCGAGGTAGTATTCGATTCTCAGCAGCGTCGCCTCACGGAGAGACGCCCCATCGACTTGATGGCGATGCCGCATCTGTACATATTCAAGCCACTGTCGCCCGAAGAGGTCGCGGAAATCGGCCTCCGGTAGGCCGCAACGTTGCGGCGCAATCAAGGAGCAGCCTGATGGCGGTTCGCAAACAGCTGACCGTGGCCTGGCAGAACAGGCCCGGCGAGCTGGCCAATGTATGCCGCGTTCTCGCGGAAGTAGGCGTCAATATCGAAGCGCTCGCCACGGCTGAGGCCGGCGAGTACGGCGCCGTGCGCCTCCTCGTCGATGATGTCGAGACGGCGCGCCAGGTCTTCCACGACGCCCAGGTGGCGCACACGACGATCGACGTATTCGTCATCGTGTTCGCCAACAAGGCCGGGTCTTTGGCCGATGTCGCCGGGCGTCTTTCGGCGGAGAAGATCAACATCGAGTACTTCTACTCGGCGGTGGCTCCGGGGATCGAGCGGGCTCTGGGTGTGTTCAAGGTCTCCGATCCGCAGCGTGCCGACGAGATCACGAGTGAAATGGCGTACGCTGTTGACTGAGCTAGCTGGCGTCGTTACGTCGACCGATCTTCCCGGTATTTCCTTGGCGCGCCGCGGCAAGGTGCGCGATGTCTACGATCTGGGCGACGAGTTGCTTATCGTCGCCACCGACCGGGTATCGGCGTTCGACGTCGTCCTGCCGAACGGCATTCCCCACAAGGGCGCGGTGCTGACCCAGATTTCACGATTCTGGTTCGAGCGCATGAACGTCTGCCCGAACCACTTGATCAGCGCCGACGTCGCTTCGTTCCCGGAGCATCTACGGGAGCACGCCAACCTGTTGGCGGGGCGCACGATGCTAGTGCGACGCGCCGAGCGGGTCGATATCGAATGCGTGGTGCGCGGCTATCTGATCGGATCGGGATGGAAGGACTATCAGGCCACCGGCGCGGTTTGCGGCATCGAGCTGCCCGCCGATATGCCGCTCGCCGGACGCTTGGAGGAGCCCATCTTCACACCGGCGAGTAAGGCCGACGACGGGCACGACGAGAACATCTCGTTCGACACCATGATCGATACGGTCGGCGCCGAGACCGCCGAGCGGCTGCGCGAGCTGTCGCTACAGATTTATGGCGAGGCGCGCGCCTTCGCCGAGGCGCGCGGCATCATCATCGCCGATACCAAGTTCGAATTCGGCTTCATCGATGGCGAGCTATCGCTTATCGATGAGCTCCTGACCCCCGACTCGTCACGTTTCTGGCCGGCCGACCGGTACCAGAGCGGTGCCAGCCCGCCCTCATACGACAAGCAGTTCGTGCGTGATTGGCTCAGCGACCTCGACTGGGACAAGAACCCGCCCGGGCCCGAGCTCCCGAGGGACATCGTCGAGGCGACCGCCGACAAGTATCTCGAAGCATTCGAGCAGTTGACCGGTGCCCCACTACCCGGGACGTCTCCCTCCCGAGGATGAAGGGGACGGATCTACACGGTCGGCTCGAGAATCTCGTCGGCGAAATGGTCGCCGGGGGAATCCGCATGAATGAGGCCGTGCGCGAGGTCGAAGCACATTTTCTGCGGCACGTCCTCGAGAAGCACAAAGGAAACCAGAGCAAGGCAGCGCGAGCCCTCGGCATCCACCGCAACACGCTGCGCAACAAGATGCGGCGCTGCGGGCTGCGCTGACGGTATTTCCGGCTATCCGAGCTTGCTCGGCAAGTTGACGCTTCCTGGGGCCGTTGCTATCCTTAGCACTCGTGCCACTGGAGTGCTAAGAAGAGAATCAAGAAACCCGCGTTTCACTCCCGTGTGACCTCCCAAAAAACAACCCGTAGTCCTTTGATAGTCGCCGCTTCTGGCGTTCCCGCGTTCCTTTCGTGAGGGCGGCGGCAAACCGTCGTAGCACCAAGGAGTGAATCAATGACAGCAAAAAGAAAATCAGGAGTGAAGGTACGCCCGCTCGGTGACCGCGTCCTCGTTCGACGCCTCGAGGTGTCCGAAGAGGTGCGTGGAGGGATCATCATTCCGGACACGGCCAAAGAAAAGCCCATGGAGGCGAAAGTCGTCGCCATTGGCGAGGGCAAACGGCTCGAAGACGGGTCGCGGGCGCCCTTTGAGGTCTCGGTGGGTGACACGGTTCTGATCGGCAAGTATGCCGGGACCGAGATCAAGTTCGATGGCGAGGAATACCAGATCCTCAAGGAAGACGAGATCCTCGGGATCGTCGGCTGACCGCAACGGAGACGGCCGCCCGCGGGTGGCTGACCTATGGAGGTAACAAATGGCAAAAGCAATCACCTATAGCGAGGAGTCGCGGCGCGAGATTCAGCGCGGCGTCAACAAGCTCGCCGATGCGGTCAAGATCACGCTCGGTCCGAAGGGCCGTAACGTGATCCTCGAGAAGAAGTTCGGTGCTCCGCAGATCACCAAGGATGGCGTAACCGTCGCCAAGGAGATCGAGCTCGAGAGTCCCACCGAGAACCTCGGTGCGCAGCTCGTCAAGGAAGTCGCTAGCAAGACCTCGGACGTCGCCGGTGACGGGACGACTACCGCGACGGTGCTGGCCCAGGCGATTTACAACCGGGGGATCAAGCAGGTCACCGCGGGCCACAATCCGATGGCGATCAAGCGCGGCATCGATGCCGCCGTCGTGGCGGCGGTCAAGAAGATCCGCAGCTTCTCCAAGGCTGTCAAGGGTGACGCCATCGCGCAGGTGGGCACCATCTCCGCTAACAGCGACGTAACCATCGGCGAGATCATCGCCGAGGCCATGGAAAAGGTCGGCAAGGACGGCGTCATCACGGTCGAAGAGGCCTCGGGTCTCGAGACCAGTCTCGACATCGTCGAAGGCATGCAGTTCGACCGTGGCTACCTGTCGCCGTACTTCGTTACCGATCCCGAGCGCATGGAGACCGTCCTCGAAGATCCGCTGATTCTCATCCATGAGAAGAAGATCTCTTCGATGCGGGACCTACTGCCGTTGCTCGAGCAGGTCTCGCGCCTCGGTAAGCCGGTGCTGATCATTGCCGAGGATGTCGAGGGCGAGGCGTTGGCGACACTGGTGGTCAACAAGCTACGCGGCTCGCTGCACGCGGCTGCGGTGAAAGCGCCGGGATTCGGCGATCGTCGTAAGGCCATGCTCGAGGACATCGCCATTCTGACCGGTGGTACATCGATCAGTGAAGACATCGGTGTCAAGCTCGAGAACGTCAAAGCGGAGGACCTCGGCGGCGCCAAGAAGGTGATCATCACCAAAGATGAGACGACGATCATCGAAGGCGCCGGGAAGGCCTCTGAAATCAAGGGCCGCGTCGCCCAGATCCGCAAGCAGATCGACAACACGTCGTCGGACTACGACCGCGAGAAGTTGCAGGAGCGGCTCGCAAAGCTGGTCGGCGGTGTTGCTGTGATCAACGTCGGGGCGGCGACCGAGACCGAGATGAAGGAGAAGAAGGCCCGCGTCGAGGACGCCATGCACGCCACCAAGGCGGCGGTCGAAGAGGGGATCGTTCCGGGCGGCGGGGTGGCTTTGCTGCGCGCCCAGCCGGCGGTCGCCAAGCTCGAGCTTGAAGGCGACGAGCGGGTTGGCGCCGAGGTCGTACGTCTCGCCATGGAAGAGCCTCTGCGGCAAATTCTGATCAACGCCGGCGCTGCGAGCCCCGATCTCATCATCGAGCAGGTCCGCAGTGAGAAGAGCATGACGCACGGATTCGACGCGGAGAAGATGGTGCACACCGACCTGATCAAGGCCGGTGTCATCGACCCCACCAAGGTCGTTCGTCACGCGTTGGAGAATGCGGCGTCGGTGTCCGGTCTGTTGTTGACGACCGAGGCGATCATCTCGGATCTTCCGGACGACGAAGAAGGTCAAGCCGCCGGCGGCGGCATGGGCGACTTCTAACCAAGTCACTGCGGCACCCGGTAGGGTAGCGTGCCGCTGTCTGGGGTGGTTTTTCGAGGGCCCGAGGATGGTGATCATCCTCGGGCCTTCGTGCTACGCTTTCGTGTAATCCCCGTTGACGGCCGATCTCCGGCCGCACGTGACTCCGCTTCAGAACTTCCCTGAGAACAAGGAGATCGGGAACCGATGAAGGCAAGAGACTGGATTGTGCGCGGCATGGCGCTCGCGATGGTCCTGAGCGTCGGTGTGACGTTACCGGCGTACGCGCAGCAGGCCCCCGTGCCCGGCCAGCAGCCTGCGGTGGCTGCGCAACTACCCGCCGCCGGGCAGATGGACGGCCTGAAGATTGCGGTGATCAACGGCGATCGTGTTCTGCTGGAATCGAACATCGGCATTCTGGTGCAGCAGGAGGCGCAGGCGGCGGCGATCGACTGGGACAACCGTATTGGCCAGAAGCAGGGAGAGCTCGATACCCTCGTTGCCCAAGCCCAGGAGCAGCGGTTGACGCTCACCGACGAGGCGTTGGGTCGGATGCAGACGCTGATCGGGCAGCTGCAGATCGATCTGCAGCGTCTCCGCGACGATGCGAACCGCTTCTTGACCCGGATGTCCGAAGAGGCACAGGTGCGCATTAACAACATCTTGATTCCGGCCGTCGAGAGGCTCGCCAACGACGAGGGTTACGACCTGATCCTCGACACGCGGATCGCGGGAATCTTGTATTTCGCCGACGCCATCGATGCGACAGACCGTTACATCGCGCTGGTCAACGCCGACAATCTTCCAGCACAGCAAGGCGACCAGCGGTAGAATACATCGACATCCCGATCCACGAGGCAGGGGAGCCGCTGCCGGGCGCTTCGGCGCTTCCGGTGGAGGAAAGTCGGGACTCCACGGGCCGCGTGCTGGGTAACACCCAGTGGGGGTAACCCCAGGCTAGTGCCACAGAAACAATACCGCCGCCCGCGAAGGCGACCGCTTGCGGACGCTGGGCGGTAAGGGTGGAACGGTGGGGTAAGAGCCCACCAGTGCCGGCGGTGACGCCGGTAGCTCGGTAAACCCCACGTGGAGCAAGGCCAAATAGGGGAATATGGGGAGGCCCGCCCCGTTCCCGGGTAGGCCGCATGAGGCGGCGGGTAACCGCCGTCCCAGATTCATGGTTCCCACTCCAGCATCGCTGGAGCAACAGGATCCCGCTTACGCGCCTCGTGGATCGGGTTGTACTTATCGAAGAGCTCCCGCCGAACTCGATGAACCGCCAGCCCTCTGCACCGTTTCTGCCAGGTCGGACCGGTGGACGGATCACCCCGGCGGGGCGTGACGTGACTCCGTGCTGGTTGAGACATTGGCGGCGGCTCGATAGGCGATTTGTCCGCCAACCGGTTGCGGCCGAACACGGTTGGTGGCGCCGATCCGACACCGCGGAGGCACGCTTAACGCGCGGTTGACGGACAAATCGCCTTCGAGCCGGGGGGGGGCGGGGTCGGATCGTCGTAGGCTGAAACGATCGAGAGCTGGGCTGCGGTAGCGAGCAAACCGAGTTCGGCCGCCAACGGTTGCCGGACAGAGCGCCCGCCGATCTTCCGTACCTGCAATACCCGTCCTGCGGCCCCCCTGCGATCGTGGCTCACGACACCACGTCCACCCGGCTAACTGCTAGAGCTCGGACCTCTCACCGCGTTGCATGGTGAGCGACCCGGCGAGATATCCGGTTAGAACGGTATGTCGTCGTCGGTCACGCCGGCGTCGTCCGGTCCGGGCGCCGGGCCGGACGGACCACCACCACCACCGCCTCCACCACCGCCACCGTCGCCACCACCGCCACCGCCGCCACCACCGCCGCCGAAGTCACCGTCGCCGCGGCCGCCCAGCATCTGCATGTTCTGGGCCACGATCTCGGTTGTGTAGCGGGTGTTGCCGTCGCGGTCCTCCCACTTGCGGGTCTGGATGCGGCCCTCGATATAGACCTGTTTGCCCTTTTGTAGATATTGGTTGCAGATTTCCGCGAGGCGTTCCCAAGTGACGATGTTGTGCCACTCGGTCTTCTCCTCCCTCTCGGCGCCGTCCTTGCCGCCCCACGACTCGGTTGTCGCGATGCTGAAGTTGCAGACGGCCTTGCCGTTTTGCGTGTAGCGGATCTCCGGGTCCTTGCCCACGTTGCCGATAAGGATCACTTTGTTGACGCCCCGTGCCATTCCGTGCCTCTCTTCGCTGTTCTATTTGTGATTCCGCCCAGGGTGTGCCGGTCGATTAGGTTACATCTCTATGTACCATATCAATTAGACGGCCACACGCCGGTCGATTCAAGTTGTGGCTTCGGGTTGCTCGCCGGGCGGGCGGTGGAGGTCGATGTGCTCGGAGCGCGCACTACTAAGCGTGTCTGCGAGGCGGCAAGACCGGCGTCGCCCAATGGGTTCGGCCCGCAAACGCTGCGTTGCGCTTGCTTCGGGTGCTCGACGTGCTGACAAGCTCGCCTCCGCGTACGAGTTGGGGCGCGCCTTTGTCCTCACACGCCCTCGGGCCGGCTCGCCTTCGCAACCCGTTCAGATATCCGGGCTAGCCACGGCTCCACCTCCCCTGCGCGTAACCTCCGGCGCTCGGTCCTTAAGTAAATCACTAGAGCGATGGTCCCTCGACCCCGAGAAAGGGGGCAGGAGATGAGAAGGACACTGATTATTCTGTGCGCCTTGGTGCTGTTCGCAGCGCCCGCACAGGCTCAAGAAGATGCCGGGCCCACGACCCGCGTCACGGGATTCGCCGCGCCCGGCATGTTCATCGCGGGTGGCACCCCAGTGACCGGAATCACGCCGCTGCGCCTCGGCGGCATGGTCGAGAAGGTCTGGTCGAACGGCCTCGGCTACGGTATCGACGTCAGTTACCTGACGACGTTCGAGGAGGACCTCGGCGACGGCGTCGCCATGATCGCCCCGGCCATCCTCTACGAGTTCCACACCGCAGGACCGGTGAATCCCTATGTGCGCGGCGGGCCCAGCTTCTTGGTTGCACAGGGCGCCGCCGCTTTTCTTATGCACTACGGCGGAGGCATCAACTACTGGATCAAGGAGAGCTTCGGCCTGAAGGTCGAGGGCCGCCACTCGTTCTTGCTCCTGGTGCCCGGGGCGGGAGCCATCGACGTGCTTGTCGGCGCGGTGTTCAAGTTCTGAGGAATGACGCCGCCGGCGGTTCGACCCTGGCACCATCGGTCTTCGGGCAGGTGGTGTCCGGCCGCCCGATCGAATCAGCAGCCACCGCCCCCTCCTCCATCTCCAATGACCCAGGCGCCAACCCGGAAAGCGCGCTCCGCGATCCACATCCGAGCGCGCTGGCGCGCGCGCCTCGAGCCTATTGAGACGGAAGTTGGCAGCCTGTGGGCAGAGATTGGCCGAGCCGATCGAGTTGCATACAGCCGATCAGCGCGGCGTCGCTGCCACGGTATGCCGCGATCAGCTGTCGCAACTCGCGGATGGCGGCGTCGCGCTGGCCCAGCTCGACGGCTTCGAGGGCGGCGCGCAAGAAGGCGTCGGCGACGTTTGGGCTGCCCGGATACGCCTGCGTGACCTCGAGGAAGCGACGGCGGGCGTCATCGTGCAGATCTTGAGCGGCAAGCGATTCGGCGATCCAGTAGAGGGCGTCGGCGGCGCGAGCCGACGCCGGATGGCGGACAAGGAATTCCTCGAATCCGCTCACCGCGACGATGAATTGCCCGGCGCTGTAGTCGGCGTAGGCGCTGTTGAACAGCGCGTCTTCCGCTCCTTCGGCGGTGGTGTCCGGCACGTTGCCCGGCGCTCCGCCGCCGGCCGCCGGCATCGGCGTGGTCAGCGTCGGGGCTTCTGTCGGCGGCGTTGTTGCCGTGGCGGCTTGGGCCACAGCGAGCGCCGTGGTCAGCTGCCGGACCTGCTCGCTCAGGGTCGCGACCTGAGCCTCCAGGGCGCGAAGGTCGGCACCGCCGCCGGCCTGCTGGGCGCGTATCGGATCGAGCGCGTCCTCGAGCGTGGCGCGCAACGCGGCGAGGCGGCTGATGATGTTTTGTTGGTTCGCCTGAAGATCGGCGACCTGCGCCTCGAGGGTGTTCGAGCGGTTCTCGGATTCGGTCACCCGCTGTTGCATGGAGGCGCAGGCGGGGGCCGCGAAAACGACAACCAGCAGCGCAATCAAGGGGAGCGTGGGCGGCTGCCGGCGTTTGTTCAAGGCCTCTTCGGGGCGTTCGGGGAGAACGTGTTCAGGGGCGGGCGCTCGGCTACGACGAGAACCCGCCCCTGAGTCGTACGCTTAGCGGTCGTTGCCCTCGACCGCTTGGAACTGAGCTCGGCGATTCTGCGCCCACGCCGACTCGGTGTTGCCGTCGGCGGCGGGAACTTCTTCGCCGTAGGAGATGATGTCGACGCGGTCGCGCGGCACGCCGAGCGACACGAGGTATTGCATCGTTGCGCTGGCACGGCGCTCGCCGAGCGCCATGTTGTAGTCGCGCGTACCGCGCTCGTCGCAGTGCCCCGCGATCACCAGGCGGAAGTTGCTGTTGTCGCGCAGGTACTGGGCGTTTGCCTGCAGCGTGGCGCGCTGGTCAGGCCGGATCTCCGCCTGGTCGTAGTCGAAGTAGATCGTCTTCAGGACACCCTGTTCGTTGATCTCCTGGATAGAGAGAACGTCGCTCCCGGGTTCGGCTTCGTCGAATGCTCCGGCCTCAGCCGGCTCCTCAGTCGGTTGAGGCTGCGGCGCCTCGTCTGTCGCCGGTTCCGGCGGGGTCGGCGCCGGTTCCGGCGGCGCCTGGCTGGAGCACGCCGCCAGCGTGGCGACCGCGATCGTCAGAACAACGAGGCCTGTGCGTTGTAGGAGAGCTTTCATCGGTCTCTTCCTCCGTTCGGTGAGCACTTACCGCTCATCTGCCACCCCAAGAGGGGCTCTGGTTGTTGCCTTCTCTGGTCAGTTGTCGCAGCCGCGAGCCGTCCAGCCCGATCGCAAAAATGTGGGTCCGGCCGCCTTGCGCCGCTTCGAAAACGATCTGTCTTCCGTCGGGCGACCAACTCGGAGAGTCGGCACGCCCATAGCCTCGCGTCACTGTAACGCTGCGGCGCGAGCTAAGAGAGTACACGAAAATCTGAAACCTGTTACCCCCCTCTGAGGCAGCATAGGCTATCAGGTCGGAAAGTTGGGGGTTCGGGTTCCAGGCCGGGGAATCGATCTGCGTGCCCTCGACTTGCAAGCGGCGGATGTTGGTGCCGTCGATGCTTATCTTGTACAGGTGTTGGCCGCCGCTGCGCGTCGAGATGAAGGCGATCTCCCGGCCATTGGGTGAGAACGTCGGTGACGTGTCGATCTCGGAGTTGATGGTGATTCGTTGCATGTCGCTGCCGTCGGGTTTCGACGTGTAGATCTCGGTATTGCCGATGTCGATGCCGTCCTTGGTGGAGGAGAAGACCAGGCGGCGACCGTCCGGCGACCACGCCGGGCTGCTGTCCTGGCCGGCGGTACGGATGATCACCGGCGGAACGCCGCCGCTCCGGTTCAGCATGGCGATATCGACGTTCGGGATGCCGTTGTGCAAACGGTAGGAAACGTAGGCGATCTGATCTCCATCGGGGGAGTAGGCTGGGCTCAACGCCAGGCCACCGTCGTTGGTGATGCGCTGGTTGCCGTAGCCGTCGTAATCCATGACGTAAATCTCTTTGGGGCCCCGCTGGCTGGAGACGTACGTGATGCGGCTCGAGGCGACGCCATATTGGCCGGTGAAATAGAAGACGGCCTCGTCGTTGAACTCGTGGGCGATAGCGCGCAACTCCGTGTTCGAGATCGTAGCCGCCGTGATCGGGATCTCCTGGTAGTAGACCTTGCCGATGATCTGCTGGCCGCTGGCGACGTCATAGAGGCGAAATTGGGCGATCAGATCATCACCGTCGCGGCGCACGAAGCCGCGAATCAACGCTTCGGCGCCGGTTTGGCGCCAGGCGGTGAAATCGGGTGGCCCGTCGCCGGACTCGATGTCCGGGTAGAACTCCGCATCGACAAGGTCGAACACCATCGAGTAGTTCAGGTCGGCCAACAAGACCCGATGCAGCATGTTGGCTTCGCCCTCGGCTCCGCGAATGATCGAGAAGGTCGGCACCGCGATGGTGATGGGTTGGACGGCCCTGTTCCTGAGCTCGAGGTAGATGTCCTGATCCTGTTGGTTCTGTGTCGGTGCGGCGGCGAGGGAAGCGGCAGTGGCGATGGCAACCGCCGCGACCAGCAACGTGATGGGCAAACGACGTCGGGAGGCCATGGTTGCTCTCACTGTCGGAAACCGAGGCTGATGCCGAGGGTGTTGCCCCGGTAGGCCTGCGGTAGGGGTGGAAAGGGTTGCCCCGCCAAGATGGCGCGGACGGAGGCGGCGTCGTAGCGCCGGTTGCCACTGCTCGTGCGGGTATCGGGATCGACGATGATCCGGCCGTTGCGGCCGACCCGAAAGTGGACGATTGCGAGGATCTCCTGCGAGCCCGGAGGCCGCGACGGTGGATCCCATTTGGTGGCGATGTTGGCGAGCACGCGGTTGATCCAGAACGTCAGCAGGGTCTGCTCCTGCTCGCTCACCGTTCCGCTGTCGCTGGTCAACGACATGCCGACCCGGCCACGTTGCGCCTGCTGGGTGACTTCCTGCGGCTCCGCCGGAGCGGCCTCCTGCCGGGCCGCCTTCTGCGGGGCGCGGCGTTGCGCCTCTTCCTCCTCCCGGCGGCGCCGTTCTTCCTCATCCCGCCGCCGTCGCGCCGCCTCTTCGGCGGCCTGACGCTGAGCTTCAAGCTCCTCCTGCCGGCGTCGTTCTTCCTCGCGGCGCCGCGCTTCCGCCTCGTCCTCCCGGCGGCGCTGGGCCTCGAGGTCCTCGGGGATATCCTCGGGCGGCGGCGGTTCGATCTCCTCCGGAGCGGGCGCCTCTTCGGGCTCCGGCGCGGCGGGCTCCTCGGCCTCGGGCGCCGGGGGCGGCGGCGCTTCGGGCTGTGGCGTCAGCTCGACGAGGTTGACCGGGGTGAAGTTGAAGAGGACCGGCTTGGGGATGAGCAGAGGGGCCAGCAGAATCGCCAGGGCGGCGCCGGTGTGCAGCGCTGTCGACGTGATGATGGCCGATCGAAAGCGTAGCTCCGCTTTCTGGCGACCCTCGAGAATCGCGTAGACGCGGTCGGCATGCAGCGCCTCGATCGAGCTCATCTCTTCAGACCCACCACACGTTCATGCCGGCCGGCTAGCGCTGGTTGGGGGGAACCGGCGTCGTGACCAGGTTCACGTTTTCCAGACCGGCGGCGATGATGGCGTCCATCACCTCCATGATCCGTCCGTAGTTGGTCGCCTTATCGCCCTGCAAATAGACGGACTGTCCGAGCTCGATGAGCGGGACCAACCGTTCCTCGAGATCTGCGAGCTCGAGCGGCGTCACGATATCGTTCATGTAGATGTCGCCGTTTTCGTCGACGGTCACGAACACGTTGCCGCTCGGCAGCTTGCTCATGGGCCGTGTCTGCGGCAGGTCGACGCTGGCACCTTGCACCAGCATCGGGGCGGTGATCATGAAGATGATCAACAGAACGAGGGCGACGTCGACGAGCGGCGTCATGTTGATCTCGGCGAGCCCTTCTTCGTCGTCGTGAAACCAGCCGAATTCCATGGTGCGTTACACCTTGGTGGGGAAATTGCGCTCGATGAGCGAGAGGAACTCGAGCCCGAAGTCTTCCATCCCGCCTGCGAAGCCACGAATCCGTGTTAGCAGATAGTTGTGTGCAACCACCGCCGGGATGGCGGCGGCAAGGCCGGCCGCCGTGGTGGTCAGCGCCGCACTGAGTCCGGGTGCTACCACCGCGATATCCGCGGAGCCGGAACTGCCGATGGCGGCAAACGACGTCATGATGCCCCACACGGTTCCGAAGAGGCCGATGAACGGGCAAACACTAGCCGTGGTGGCGAGAAACATCATCATGCGTTGCAGGCGGCTGCGTTCGGAACGCGCCGCCCGCTGCAGGCCACGCAGCAAGGAGGACAGCTGGATCGGGGTCTGTTCGCCGCCGTCCTTGCCGCCTTCCATCTGGGCGGCGAGCTCGGCGTGGCCAGCGAGGAACATGGCCGACAGGGGAGTGGTCTCGAGCTCCTCGGCAGCCGACTTCGCCTGCGAGAACTTGGCCGAGCCGCGGAAGGTCTCGAGGAACTGCTCCGACTCCCGCTCGGCCTTGCGGAAGAGCATGACCCTATCGAGGATGATGGCCCAGGAAACGACGGAGAAAACAGCAAGGACGAACAGCAGAAACCAGGCCATCGCCCCGGCGCCCCGTACCAGGTCGATAATCCCGTCTCCCGCTTGCAATACTAGCGAAGCGTTCAAATTCGGGACTCTACTCGGGGAAAATGGGGAATCGCGAAGGATTCGCGTGCATGCCACGCGGCAAGCTGCTCCGAGCACCCATGCGCGCGGATACGCACTTGCCACCACCCGTCGCCAAATTAGCACGCGCGCGTCCGTCTGTATAGGAGTAGGGGACGACAGCGGAATGGAGACGAATCCTGGCTTTCCCGGCCTGCGTTTCATGCAGGTGGCGGATTCGCGCCGGGACGGGGATACTAGCAGGGCGCTGAAGAACTCCCGGGGGTTCTTCAGCACCCTGCTAGACACGAACATGCTTGCCTACCTGCGCATCAAGAACCTGGCGGTCGTCAACGACGTGTCTCTCGAGCTTTCGCCCGGGCTGACGGTGTTCACCGGCGAGACGGGAGCCGGCAAGTCGATCATTCTCGGTGGTCTGGGATTGGTGCTCGGCGAGCGTGCGTCGCTCGAGAAGGTGCGGGCCGGAACCGACCGTGCGGTCGTCGAGGCGGCGTTCGTGGCGCCACGCGACGAAGAGCTCGCGACTCAGCTGGCCGAGGCCGGGCTGGCTGCCGAGGACGGTTCCATCGTGGTGCGCAGAGTGATCACGGCGTCCGGAAGCCGCGCCTACGTCAACGATCAACTGGTCAGCCTGCAGAAGCTCAAGGCGATCGGCGATCGCCTCGTTGATCTGCACGGACAACACGCCCATCAATCGCTCCTTGCCGTTCGGGCGCATCGGGACCTGCTCGACCGCTTCGCCGGCTGCGAGTCCCTGCGCGAGGCGGTGGCCGCGGCGTACGACGACGTTGTCGAAGCCGCCGATCGTCTCTCTGCCACCACCATGGACGACCGCGACCGCGTGCAGCGAGTTGATGTGCTGCGTTTTCAAGCCGACGAGATCGAAGCGGCGCACCTGCGGGCCGGCGAGGACACCGAGCTCGAAAACGAATGTACGCGCCTGGCACATGCCGAGGAGCTCATGCAATTGGCGGGCGATTCGGTAGAAGCTCTCTACGAGGGGGACTCTTCCGCGGCGTCCCTGCTTGCCCGAGTCGAGCGCGACTTCGAGCGCTTGCGGGAGCTGGATCCCGGCTCGCCGGTCGAGATCGAGGCGGTCAGCGGCGCCCGCTTCGCCGCCGAGGAGGCGGCCCGCGCCCTGCAGCGTTACCGCGATTCGCTGCAGGTCGAGCCCCAGCGCCTCGCCCAGGTCGAGGCACGGCTCGGCACCCTCCACGGGTTGCGGCGCAAATATGGCGACGACATCGAGTCAATCATCGAGCACGGCGACGAAGCGCGCCGCGAGCTCGAGCGCCTCGAGCGCCACGACCAACGCCTCGAGGAGCTTCAAACGGCGCTCGATGCGGCCGCCGACAGATACCGGCGAGCGGCCGCTGAGCTCGGCGCGGCGCGACGCGAGGCTGCCGGCGAGCTGGAGCAGCAAGTGCTCGGCGAGCTGTCGGAGCTCGGCATGGAGGGGGCGCGCTTCGATGTCGCGGTGGGTCCGCGCGGCGGCCAAGCGCTGGTTGGGCTGCCGGAAGGCGCCGGTCGCTTCGGCAGTGATCGGGTCGAGTTCGTCCTCGCCGCTAACCCTGGCGAGGCGCCGGGCCCGCTCTCGAAGGTTGCGTCGGGCGGCGAGCTGTCGCGCGTCATGTTGGCGCTCAAGCTCACCGCCACCGACGGCGATCCGCTCGAGACGATGGTCTTCGACGAGGTCGATGCGGGGATCGGCGGTGGTCGGGTCGCCGAACGGCTGGCGCAGCGCCTGGTGGCGCTCGGTGGCAGCCATCAAGTGCTGGTCGTCACCCACCTGCCGCAGGTGGCCGCATATGCCGACACGCACGTCGCCATAACCAAGGTGGAGACCGACGACGGCCGCGTTGAAGTGGCGGCCCGGACCCTTGTCGAGGGCGAGCAAGTAGAGGAGCTAGCGCGTATGCTTGGGGGGCTGGAAGTGACCGAGGCCACACGGCGACACGCCCGTGAGATGCTGGCGACGCGGCACTGACGCCGGCGACCGCAGACTCGACGGATGACGACGAGGAGAACCTATGCCTGAGACGCGAATCGGCGTGATCGGCGGCAGCGGCCTCTACGAGATGGAAGAGCTCACGGACCGCGAGGAGATCAACGTCTCCACCCCGTTCGGAGATCCGTCCGAGGCGTTCATTCTGGGGGCTCTGGAGGGTAAGCAGGTTTGCTTCTTGTCCCGCCACGGACGTGGCCATCGCTACAGCCCTTCAGAGGTTCCGTTTCGGGCCAACATCTACGCAATGAAGAGCCTCGGCGTCGACGCCATTCTTTCGGCCAGCGCGGTGGGAAGCTTGCGCGAGCACATCGAGCCGTTGGACGTCGTCATCCCGAACCAATTCTTCGACCGCACCCGCGGCCGCATCGCTACGTTCTTCCGCGACGGGGTGGTGGCGCACGTCGCCTTTGCCGATCCGCTGTGCCCGGATCTGCGCGGCGTCCTCGCCGCCGCCGCGGAGGCGGCCGGCTGCACCCACCACATGGGCGGCACGTACGTGTGCATGGAGGGCCCGCAATTCTCTACCCGCGCCGAGAGCGACCTGTACCGCTCGTGGGGCATGGACATCATCGGCATGACCAACCTCACCGAGGCCAAGCTGGCCCGCGAGGCCGGCATCTGCTACGCCACGCTGGCGATGGTCACCGACTACGACTGCTGGCATCCGGAACACGACTCGGTGACCGCCGAGATGATCATCGCCAACCTGACGCAGAACGTTCGCGACGCGCAGAATATCGTCAGGGGAGCGGTCGCCTCTTTCTCCAACGAACGGGGTTGCGGTTGCCGAACAGCGCTCCGCAACGCGGTGCTGACCAGCCCCGACGCCATACCGGCGGAGGCGCGTGAGCGCTTGGCGCTGCTCCTCGACCCGGTCTTGGGCGCCGCCGGGAGCGCAGAGTCATGAGCATCGTCGTTGTCGGCTCCATGGCTTTCGACACCGTCAAGACACCCTACGGCGAGGTCGAGAACGCCCTCGGTGGTGCGGCAACCTATTTTGCGCTCGCCGCTTCGTATTTTAGTAAGGTGCGGGTCGTCGCCGTTGTCGGCGACGACTTCGCCGACGAACACCTCGAGTTGCTCCGCCGTCACGGCGTCGAGACCGACGGTATCGAGCACGCCGCCGGGCCGAGCTTCCGCTGGGGCGGGGAATACTCGTGGAACCTCAACGAGCGCACGACGCTGTTCACCGAGCTCAACGTCTTTGAGAATTTCGCTCCCAAGTTGCCGCCCGAGTTCCGCCAGTCGCCGTTCGTCTTCCTGGCAAACATCGATCCCGAGCTGCAGATGTCGGTGCTCGAGCAGGTCGACAGCCCGGAGCTCGTCGCCTGCGACACGATGAACTTCTGGATCGAAGGCAAGCCGGATCAGTTGCGCGATCTGCTGCGCGATATCGACGTGCTGGTGATCAACGACGACGAGGCCCGTGAGCTCGCGGGCTCATACAACCTGGTCGAGGTGGCGGCGACGATCCGTGAGATGGGCCCCACCGCGCTGATCGTCAAGCGGGGCGAGCATGGCGTGCTGGCGTTTTTTGGTGATGAGATGTTTCACGCCCCGGGTTATCCGCTCGAGGCAGTGGCCGATCCGACCGGTGCGGGAGACAGTTTCGCCGGCGGTTTTTTCGGCTATCTCGCCAAACACAGCGAGCACGGCCCGGCGGCGATGCGACGAGCCGTAGTCGCCGGCAGCGTGCTGGCTTCGTTCTGCGTCGAGAGGTTCAGCGTCGAGGGTATCGTCGACCTCGACCAGGGGCAGATCGCGCGGCGCTACCGCGACTTCCAACTGTTGACCGACTTCGGCGCCCTCTAACCAGACCCAACACACTTTCACCACGGCTTCCTAACCGCCATGCTCTTCGCCATCGACGTGGGCAACACCCAGATCCTCATGGGGGTTTACAAGGGCGACGAGCTGCTCTTCCACTGGCGGCTGTCGACCAACCGGGCGCGCACCGTCGACGAATTCGGCATCCTTGCCCGAACGCTCTTCAGCCTCGATGGCCTGCAGGCGCGGGATGTCGAGCAGATCGTGATCTCCTCGGTCGTTCCACCGCTGGATGGTGCTTTGGATCGGCTCGGTAAGGAGTACTTCGATGTGGAGCCGCTATTCGTTACTCCGGGGCTGGTGCACGACATGCCGGTGTTCTACTCGCCGGTCTCGGACGTCGGCTCGGATCGCATCGTCAACGCCGTCGCGGCGCGCGAGATCTACGGCAAGCCGGCCATCGTCGTGGACTTCGGCACGGCGACGACGTTCGACGTAATCGACGCCGATGGCGCCTACCTCGGCGGCGCGATCTCGCCGGGGATCGGGATCTCCGCAGATGCTTTGACGCGCCGCGCCGCGCGCCTGCCGCGCGTCGAGATTGCCCGTCCGGATACCGTCATTGGCCGCAACACGGTCGGTAGCATGCAGGCCGGGATCTTCTTCGGCTACGTCGACCTGGTCAACGGCATCGTCGGGCGGTTGATGGAAGAGCTGGGCGCCGAGCCGGTTGTCGTCGCAACCGGTGGCTGGGCGCCGATCATCTCGCCCGAGTGCCCGCGCATCCAGCATGTCGATCCGCACCTCACGTTGACGGGTCTGCGGATCATCGCCGAGCGCTACGGGGACTGATCAGCCCACATTTCTCAACGCCCTTAGCACGCCGGGGTGGAAGTGCTTGCCTCACCGAGGCAAGAAAAAACGGCGCGGCCGAAGCCGCGCCGTTGAGCGTTGGGAACGCTGCCGGTCAGTTGACCGCGTCTTTCAAGGCCTTGCCCGCCGTGAACTTGGGGACGTTCTTCGCCCCGATCTGGATCGTGGCGCCGGTCTGGGGATTGCGGCCGGTGCGTGCCTTGCGATGCGACACCGAATACGTACCGAAGCCTACGAGCGTGACCTTGCCACCCTGGCTAAGGGTCGACGCAATACTGCCGAGCAGGGAGTCAAGCGCCGCGGCGGCGGCCGTCTTGGTGATGTCGGCGTCGCTCGCCATCTTGTCGATCAAGTTAGCTTTGTTCATCGGCCGGGGTACCCTCCTGACATTGGAAACGGGTTCCGAAGTGATTGCTTACGGCGCGTTTATAGCAACGGAGACGCGGAGCGTCAAGCTCTCATTTGCCGGGAAGCCGTATCGGACGCACGATTGCGACGATTCTCACCACCCTGACGGTGGGCAAGTGGTCGGCGTCGATAGCGGAACCTATAATCGAGAAATGAACGAAAAGCCGAGCCCTGAAGTCTTGCGAGCCACCCGCCGAGCGGTGTCCCGAATCCGCTCGTACGGTATCGACGGGCCGCGCCCGATCGAAGAGATCGAGACCCTTTTCGAGCACGAGGACGAGGTCGCCGAGGCTCTGCGGTTGACACTGCTCGGAGCCGGCGCAGCCGACGTCGCCGCGGCCATTCATCTGGTATCGCTGATGCGGTGCGCGGCGGTGCTCGACGAGGTTCGTGAAGTGGCCTTTGCGCGTCCGAGCGGACTCGACGCCAAGCGGGAGGCGGTCGAGGCGATGCGTCGTTGTGAGGTCGATCCGGATCTCGACGCGGTCGAGAAGCTCGCTGTCGTCGATGCGCTCGTCGCCGATCCTGATACCGAATCGCTTGCCGTGGTGTTGGAATGGCCGGCGACTTGGCGTCGCCCGGCCCTCGACGCATGGCTCGGGGCCGCCGGTGTTGACCAGTTGTCGGCGGTCGAGATCGCCCTGGGCATCGAACCCGAGCTCGACGCCCCGCTCCTCGAGTGGATCGCGGCCCAGGGAAGCAACGAGGCCGTCGAGGTATTGCAGCGATTCCTCGCTGCCGCGGACGACAAGGAGAGCGTCAAACAGGCGAAGAAGGCGTTGCATCGGCTACGCTCGCAGGGTGTCAAGGTCGAGGAATCGGCTGCCGGAGGCGAACACGGCGCGACGTTCTCGATGGCGATCGGGTCGGGTTCGCTCGAGGATGCGCGCGCCTACGTCACCAGCGTCGACGGGCGCGGCTCGCGGCTCGTCTGGGTGGTATGGCGCGCCCCGAGCGGCGGCTCACGCTTGCTGCAGGCGGTCGTCGACGATACGACCGGCATCCGCGAAGCCGAAGTGGCGACGGTGACGCGCAAGGGCTTTCGTGAATACGTCGAACAGATGCAATCCAGCCAGACGGTAATCCTCGAGCAAGTTCCGGTCGAGCGCGCCAGCGCTATCCTTGCAGGTGCTGCCCACGAGGTGATCTCCGACGGCCGCGAGTTGCCAGCGGGCTTTCGCACCTGGGCGACAGTGGCGGGTGTGGAACCGGGCCCGGCGGGACCGCCCGACATCTATGAACACCTCGCGGCGACCGAAGTCGGCGCCGACGAGGCGCTCATCGACGCGTCGATGACGTTGTTGCGCGAGCCCCATTTCCAGTCTTGGGCGCTGGAGGGGGCCGCTATTGACGCCGCGGCGGAGGAGATCCACCAAGCTGAAACCAGCACGTTGATGATCTCCGACGAGCAGCGTCGTGCTCGGATGCAGGACGCCATCAGTGACGCGGTCTCGAAGTCTTTTGACGATCCCGCCCGAAAGAGGTACCGGGGCCGGCTCGAGATCATGGCGGGCATGCTTTGGGACCGTGGCCAACACGAAGAGGCGCGCCAGGCGCTGGCTGCGGCGATCGGATTGACCGAGATTGACGATCTTTTCCAAGGCCACGCGTTTGCCCGGGCGGTTGCGCACCGCGGTGTCTGGCTGGCCTATCAAGACAAGCAGCGCGAGTTGCTCGCCGAGCGGCAGCGCTCGGGGGTCGTCGAGCCATGAGCGCGCTCCGGGGCGCCTTCATCGGGTGGCTGGTCGTACTTGTGGTAGGCACCGCCGCTTGTGCCGATTCGGAGGCCGGCTTGCTCACCGCCGCCCGGCGAGCCTCCCGCGACGGCGATTCTGCGCGCGCCGTTGGCTTCTACCAGGAGTACCTCGAAGAACATCCCGACGACTATGAGGCCCTGAAGGAGTACACGCTTACGCTGGGCGAACGCTGGGCGTACGTCGGCGGCGACCGCGCTCCGATCATCGAGAACCTCGAGAGGCTCTATGAGCTTCGTCCCTCGGACCAGAATGTCCAAGGCCTGCTCTCGGTGATGCTGATACGCGAGGGGCAGGCGGCGGCGCAGGCGGAGCGCTTCGAGGAGGCCGAAGAAGTCTATCGACGCGCCGTGGCGGTCAACCCCGAGGTCGGTGCAGCGCAGTACAACCTGGGGATGCTTTACGAGCAACAGGGCGCCGCCGACCCGGCTTTTGCTCAATACCGCGCCGCGGCGGCCAAGCGACCGCAGATTCCGGACCTGTACTTGAGGCTGGGGCGTGCCTACTCGAGTCGCGGCGACTTCGACCGCGCCATCGTCACGCTGGGTTTGGTCGTGGAGCTCAGCGGAATGTCGACCTATCTATTGCCGGAGGCCCATTGCAGCATCGCCCAGGCCTACCACAGCAAGGGCATGGCGGAGGAGGCGGCGACGGCTCTCGAGCGCGCCGCGGACGGCTGCGAGCTCGGCGGCTGACGCGCGGCTACATGAAGACGAGTTCAGCGCGCTGTTCGAAAGGCTCGCGGGCGATCATGTCGATCGAATCCCACGGGCAATAGCGGGCGCACAGCACGCAACCGATGCACGTTTCCTTGTCGATGAGGACGTACTTCTCTGCCGGGTTCTCCCGCGACTGCATCAAATCGATGCAATCGACCGGGCAAAAGACGATGCACGCCTCGCAGCCGGTGCAGTCGTCGCGGCGGACGATGGCGATATTTTTCGATCTTTTCTTGGGACGTTTCGTCACGGTGGCCATGAGCGGAAGGTATCAGCTCGGGCACACGAAGCAAACACCGTCGCGGGTTCTATTAGACCTGGTGGCACACCGCTGCGTATACTCAAGAAGTAGATACATCCGCGTGAACCCTCTAGCCACACAGCCGATATGACGAAGGTCAGTATTCGAAGGCGGAAGCGGTCGACCAAGCTGCTCCCCGACCCCGACGCTCCTCGCGCGCCGCAGTACGACACCCTGGCGCCCGAGCTGATGCGTGAGTACCTCGAGGACGGGGGCGACAGGAGGGGCCTCAAGGTGGCTGGAATGTGGGCCCTGGCGTTCCACTTCATCCTTTTCCTCATCGTTTTCCCCACCGCACGGGTCGAGCCGATCCCGCTGACCGATCAGATGGCGACCACCATCGTCAAGCGCTACAAGCCGCCGGCGCCGCCCTCACGGCCGAAGAAGACGGTCAAGAAGAAGACCAACCCGATGCCGATTCCGGATCCGACACCCGATGAGCCGGAACCGATCCTCGACGAGGATTCGGAGGTGGAGTTCGGTGATCCCGACGCCGAATTCGATGTGGGTCTGCCGAACGCCCCGCCGGGTCCGGCCGGCGCTCGCGCCGGAGCCGTGGCGATGGGCAGTGGTGGTCTGATCGCGCCGATCAAGCTGACCCAGGTGCTGCCGGAATACACCCCCTCGGCGACGCGCGCCGGTATCCAGGGTGACGTCTATATCGAGGCTGTCGTGACGGTGGAAGGTACCGTGGCCGAGCCCAAGCTCATCCGCGGCTTGCCGGACGACGATCTCAACCAGCGGGCGCTGGAGGCGGTCGCAAAGTGGACGTTCAAGCCGGGGTACAAAGACGGTCAGCCGGTCCCGGTCATCGCCCTGTTCACCGTCACGTACCGCATCCACTAGCAGGCCCTGGTGAAAAACACTTCCACCACCACCTGCTAGCGGACCGACCACGGATTGGCTCCCCGGCTCCGCACCTTCTTCGTTGCCGTCGTATTGAGCGTCTACCTCCTCATCGTCGGACCGCCGGGCCTGCTGGTCGCCTGGTTGATAGGGTCGGCGCGCCTGCTCTATGCGCTCACCGTTTCGGCCGCCCGTTTCGGCATGTGGGCCGCCGGCGTGCGCATCGATGTGCGCGGCCTCGAACGCCTCGATGAGCGACAAAACTACCTCTTCATGCCCAACCACAGCAGCAATGTCGATCCGCCCGTGGTGGTCGCCGCGCTGCGGCGGGACGTGCGCATGATGGGCAAGGCCTCGCTGTTTCGGAT
>Ga0114950_10000555_pt1 | contig 25929 bp, 21 predicted proteins | sample N075metaG_FD_83503 | JGI IMG/M metagenome (GOLD analysis project Ga0114950, IMG submission 83503) | Deep subsurface microbial communities from Kermadec Trench to uncover new lineages of life (NeLLi) - N075 metaG | ecosystem: Environmental > Aquatic > Marine > Ocean trench > Sediment | place... | reverse complement strand
TTCGAATCGAGATGCGGGCTGTGCCCGCGTATATTGCCTTGTACGCCGCGCTCGTCTACTACCAATCCTTCCGGGTCCATAGCAAATCGTTCCATCTTGCCGGTTTTCGAATTCAATCGACCTATATGTTGGCCCTGATACTCCATCCAGTAGACGTTTTCCTCAGAATCGACGAGCATGTCGTGTCCGAAAATATTCGACCAGACAGACTCTGGATCACCCTTGGGAATTCCGTACATGTCGACTTCAGGATTGTTCGTATCCATGCCGTACGGATAATGGCTCCACTGAGCCGTCCGGGGGTCCAGTTTGACAACTCCGACGATGCCATTGGTGGCCCAGATATTCCCGGAATAATCCATATCCGTACCGTGCAACCGATGTCGTCCCGGCAAGTTTTTGGAGCGAAGGTACAGATCCGTGTTATGCGCCAACGGCAATAGGTACTCAATGAACTGGCCTTTGGACAGGACGTCCTCGTCCAACGGATACTCCGCGTCGATTTTCAGGCCACGCACCGGACCGTCCGTGCCAAAATTAGTGGTCAGAAAATTCGCCAGAATCTCGCGTTCCTGCGGCGATACCGTTAGCGCAGATTCCCGCCCCTCTTGAAAACCACCGTTTGGATCAAGCATCACATCAATCATCACCAGCCACTCAGCATTGGTTTTCTGATGTGTCGGCAGAAAGGTCTGCCCGTGGCACTGAATGCATGTCGCTTCGGCGAGGTCGCGGCCCGGACCTGGTGGGTACAACTCGTCATACGGCAGCAATTGCACGCCGTCTGCCGCCGGCTGTCCGAATTGTGCTCCACCGGTTGCCCTGTCCTTCGAGGTCAATGGAAATTCCGGGCCTGGCTGCATCGCAAGGTTCACCTCGATGCTTTCTCCGGCATTGATCCGCATCATCTGATGCTCGGACTTGAGCGGACCTTTTTCAGCCCAAATCTCATAACCACCGGGCATCAGGTTGACGGTGCTGAACCGGCCGTCGTTCGAATACACCATGTAAAGCATGCTCTTGTCGTGATTTTTTGCATACACCTGGGCCGCGTTAAACGGTGAGTCCGCCCGCACTGTTCCCGACAGAGTCGCAGTCCCCGGAATGCCATCTGCAGCGTTGGCAGGAGTCGACAGTCCAGCGACGCCGAGCACTGTTAGTAAACCAAGCCGATAACCAGCAAGCATCAAACGGTGTTTCGAATTCATATTCGTGACCTCGGGCAAGAGTTGACGCACCTTCGGTTCAGGCTAAAGCCGACCACACTGAATGAACAGCTACAATGCCCGGTCGTCTCAATAGTGGACGTTCGTTGGGCTGTGTCCCGGACGCCATGACGGTCATGTTACGTTTGATCATTGACTGCTGTTTCATTGAACAATCTGGAGTTCCGGAGGATCGACATGATCAAGCGACGCGACGTACTCAAGGGTTTCGCAGCTGGCACAGCCGCTGCTTCAGCCACGACTTTTGCTGGATCCACGACGGCCGGTGCGGCTCCGATTGAGATCGTGAAAGCCGAGTCCTTTCCTTACATCGACGGTAAAGCGCTCATCAATTTCGAGCGCGCCTACGATGTAATGGAAGAAGAGGGCGTCGACGGCCTGATCGCCCTAAATTGGTTGAATGTCTATTACCTGACCAGCACCGTCGCGATCGGCACCAAGTTCAGGTCGGATTTCGCCTCGTTTGCGACTTTTCCACGCGACCCCAGCCAACCCAGATACCTGGTTGGACTTGTTCCACAAGGTTGGGATCTTGCCAACCGTGCGGGGGATGAACTTCCCGAGCTAATGCCGTATTCCGGGGCCACCAACTGGCAAGACTATATCAATGCCGACGCGGCCCAAACGGCGATCAAGCCGGATACGTACCGCGGCGGCTGGTACATAAATGAGGAATTGGTCAGTACACCGCTTGAGAAAGGCTGGCTGGGCGCCCAGAAAAAATACAGCGCCCTCGCCGAACCCGGCCGCGCATGGGCGCTTGCTAAAGCATTGAGAGAATCCGGACTTGGCCGCGGAGTCGTCGCTGTCGACGACATGCGCATCAAATACTTGCTGGAAAGCATCAGTGCCGCCGACAACATCACCTTCGTCGAGGGAAGAAATATTTTCCGCAAGATTCGGCATGTCAAATCGGCCGTCGAAATCGAACTGATGCGTATCGGTGGACAAAAAAATGCCGCAGCCGCCCTCGCGACCGCACGATCGCTTGAAGTCGGAATGCGCTTTGAGGATATCGAACGCCGTTTCATGACTGAGTGCGCCGCTCGCGGAAACGAAACCTCTTTCATCATTGCAGGTGTTTCAATCGGCCTCCTGCCGCACGGTGAAATCGTACCCGGGGAGGCATTCCTGATCGATGCGGTCAGTCATTTCCGTCAGTATCACGGCGACTTCGCTCGAACGATTGTAGCGGGCGACCCACCGAAAGAAGTACTAAGGCGAGCCAAAGCCAACGAAGTCGGCCGCGCGGCCATCTTCGAAATGTTGAAACCGGGGGTCCGATACTCTGAAATCCGCAAATTCGGTTTCGACGCAATGGTGAAGGCCGGCATGCCGGCTGAAGCTGTTATCGTGAACCCTCATTCCGTCGGGCTTGAACACGACGACGATCCGATAAGAGACGATACGCCGTTCCCTGTTGCATCCGACGTCATACTCAAGGCCGGCATGACCATCACGGTCGACCTGCCATACATAGAGGTCGGTTGGGGCGCCGGCCACAATGAGGACTTGATTCTCATCACCGATACCGGCTTTGAAATGCTGCATACCGAAGAAGATCCGCTGATCGTCATCTAGACGCTGACCGGATTCAGTGGCGACTACAGCAGACCGTTTTTGCGATCGGATTCACGCGATTGTGCGTCGCGTTGTTCTGCCGGTCCAAAGCCGCCACCGCCCGGCAGCTCAAGTACCAGAACGTCGCCCTCTTGAAGCTCAAACGGGCTGCCGGCTTCGACCACTTCGTCATTGAGCAAGATGCGTTCGAGCCGGCCATCCTCGCCGCCTTGCCTGCCTCGCGGTGCGAATTTCAGGCGTTGCGAGAGCACGACGATATTGACCGGTTGCTGGCTAACCACTTCGAGCGCAACCCGCTCGCCCAGTCCGCCGCGAAACTTGCCTGCACCGCCGGAACCCGCGATAAAAGACTTTTCGAGTATGCGCACCGGGAAAGACCGTTCCAGGACTTCTACCGGCGTGGTCGACACATTTGTCGGAAAGCTCAGGGTCGAAATTCCGTCCTGGTCGGGTCTCGCACCCTGCCCACCGGCGTAAAAGAAGATTGTAGAAAAAGGACAATCCCCGCTTACACCCGACATTGTGAATCCGTGAATCGGAATTCCGCTTTCGGCCGGAACGCGCGCAGGAATAGCTTTGGCCAGCGTATTGAATATTGCGCTGGTGCAGTAATGACCGACATTCGCCCTGGCTTCCACCGCGGCCGGATAGGTAGGATTAAGAAAGCAACCTTCGGGCGCAGTGATCGAAATCGGTAGATAATTCCCTTCGTTGTTGGGCACGTCAGGCAACAATATGCACTTTAGCGCATAGATCGAATAGGCTCTTGTGTAACCCAGCACCGCATTCAGCGGTGAGGGATTCTGCGGCGAGCTGCCGGCAAAATCGACCGAAATCCGGTCACCCGATACCTGCAGCTTGCAGTGAATTTCCAGTGGCCGGCTGTTGTCGAATGAATCGATTGGTGTGACGGTACTGTAAACGCCATCGGGTATTTCGCTGATCGCTCTACGCATAGCCGCACTCGTCAGATCGATAATCTTGCTAGCCAACTCGTTGAGGTCGCGCATGGCATATTCGGTGAGCAAATCGGCAACACCGGTGCGCATCTTTTCACAGGCTCCAACCATGGCGTGGATATCGCCAGTTACCTCTTCGGGCGTGCGAACGTTCTGGCGAATAATGTCAAACAAGGTCTGGTTTGCTTTGCCCGCCTCAAAGAGTTTCAGGATGGGAATTTGCAAACCCTCTTCATAAATATCTTTGCTGTCAGGTGCCCGTCGCCGCCCGCCGATGTCGCCCATGTGAGCAATGGCCCCGGCAAAACCAACCAATCGGTTTTCATGAAAGATCGGCGCCGCAATCGTAATGTCGGGAAGATGTCCCGTTCCGATCCAGGGATCGTTGCTGATGATGACGTCGCCCGGCTGCAGATTTTCAGATGGGTATTTCTTCAGATACGCCTTGACGGACATCGGCAAGGTGCCGATGAACGAGGGAATACTGCGCGTCGCCTGTGCAATAGCTCGACCATCGGGCGCCAATACCATGCAGGTGTAGTCATGAGATTCACGGACCACCGTTGAAAACGATGTTCGATGCAGGGTCAGCCCGGCTTCGTCGATGACTGAAATAAGCCGGGTCCACAAGACTTCGACAGTAATCGGTCCTAATTCCTCCATCGCCCTAACCCTGAAGCTCAATGATGACATTGGCGGAAGCGTCAACGTAAAACTCGGCATCCGGCCCAACAACAATGCTGGTCTCGCGCTCCTCAATGATTGCCGGACCGAGGAGAACCTTCCCCTGCGGCAAACGGTAGCGATCGTAAAACGCGGTTTCTACGTAGCCCCCGGCAGCCTCAAAATAAGCTCGTCTGGTGCCTCTTTTGGCCCTTCCGTCCGACGATTCGGCATCGATCCCACCGGGTGTCAATTGACGGTCCGGGCGCGGTCGAATAACTCGTGCTCGCAAGCCAACAACTTCCAATGGCACCTCGGGTGGGCGATGCCCGTACAGGATCTCGTAGATCTGTGTAAATTGCTCCGCCAAAGCTTTGTTTGTTGCTGTGGACGGCGCCGTCAATATTTCGCTCATCGGAACAATTACCGAATACCCCTGACCCCGGCAACGCATTTCGATCGAGCGCTGCATTGTGAGCTTCGCGGCAGCATCGGTAAGTTTCGCCAGAGCGGCCTCCCCGGAGCGCTTCATGCTAGAAAAATGTTGCTCAACGTCGGACCAGTCCAGCTCATCCAATAAAGCAAAATGAGCCGTAACCAGCTCTACAGCTGGAGCAGCGACCAGACAGCCGATTGCCGAAGCGACACCCGCGCCAAATGGACAAAGCACGCGACCTATGCCGAGTTTCCTTGCCAACGCGTAGGCATGAACGGGGCCGGCGCCGCCGAATGCAAGCATGCTGTAGCGGCGCAGATCGATGCCCTTTTCGGCCGCATGGGCCCGGATCGCCGCGGCCATGCTCTCATTTACTACATCGTGAATGCCCCAGGCAACCTGATCGACGGTCATATCAAGTTTTCTGGCGATGTCCGCTTCAATGGCCATTCTCGTGACTCCGACATCGAGTTTCATTTCGCCGCCCAGAAAATTGTCGGGGTTGAGATATCCCAGCAACAGATCGGCGTCGGTAACCGTGGGTTGAATGCCATCCCGCCCGTAACAAACCGGACCTGGATCGGCGCCGGCCGAATGTGGCCCTACCTTCAACAGGCCGAGGTCGTTCACGTGTGCAACGCTGCCACCCCCGGCACCGATTTCAAGCAATTCGATGGCGGATATCTGCAGCGGATATCCGCTACCGCGTTTGAAACGATGAACATGACCAACTTCGTAATGGTGGGTTACAGCAGCCTCGCCGTCGCGAATTACCGATATCTTCGCCGTTGTACCGCCCATATCGAATGCAATCGCGTTGGGCTGTTGCAACGCGTCGCGGGCAAAATGACCCGCTGCAATGGCGCCAGCGGCAGGTCCCGACTCGATCATGCGTACCGGAAAGGAATTGGATACTTCCACAGCCGGACCTATGCCGCCGTGTGAAAGCATGATGGATAAGTCGTGGCCCAGATCACGTATCTGCATTTCATCGGTTAGCAGGCCGACATATTTCTGCACCATAGGCTTTACATAGGCGTCGACGACCGTGGTGGAAGTACGTTCGAATTCCCTTATCTCTGCCGCCACCTGGTGTGAAACGCTGACCGTCAGATGAGGATACAGGCGCGCCGCGATTTCGGCGACTCGCTGTTCATGATGTGGATGCGCGAAACCGTGCAACAGACAGATTGCCAGCGACTCGATGCCAGCTTCCTCGACCAGGTAGGATACCTTTTCGACCACCTCTCTCTCATCAAGCGGTCTCAAAACCTCACCCTCAAAGGTAATTCGCTCATCCACTTCGAGACGCCGCCGGCGAGGCACCAGAGGAGGAGGCATCTTTATGCCCAAGTCATAAATATCGTATCGTGCCTCATGCCCCATTTCCAGGATGTCCCGAAAACCGCGGGTGGTGATCAGCCCCGTCCGAGCCCCCTTGCCCTCAAGAATTGCATTCGTGGCAACTGTAGTTGCGTGAATCACATCGGCTATCGCACTGGCTGGTACGCCGGTGCGCTGCAAAATTTCAAGCGCGCCGGCAAGGGACCCCACGGAAGGATCGGCAGGTGTGCTCAGAATTTTGACAAACCAGACTTTAGCGTCGACGTCATCAACCAGGACGACATCTGTGAAGGTTCCGCCGACATCAATCGACAAGCGGTATCGTGACTCAAGCGATTTCGACTCGATCGTATCGGACATCTTGACCCTATGTTTTACTCGCTGATGTTGCGGCTGCGTTTCGTCCGTTTCAGGCCTTTCGCTCGGCCAGCGATCGCCAGATTCCAGCTATAGAAGAACACGAGCACACGCATGAGACAAACCGGAGAACATTGGCGTCTCAATAATGGGCGCCCGTTATTGAGACAAGTAACTTATAGTCTTGGCACCACAGGTACGGGGTAGTTATAACAACAATAAGCTGTTCGCTCACGGCCTCAGTTACATTAAACCCGCTTCACCGATAATATTACGAGCGGATTCTTTTGCAGGTCCCATGTCACCACACGTTTCAAAGTTGGCTCAACTGATTGGCGCATCCACCGTTGTAAGTATGCGCCGCCGAGCAGATGCGCTCGCTTCTGCGGGCGTAAAAATTATTGACTTTGGAGTGGGTGAGCCGGATTTCGATGTCCCTGAACCAATCAAAGAAGCTGCAATCAAGGCGATCAGGGACAATCAAAGTCATTACGTGGACCCTCGCGGTCTGCCCGAATTGCGTGAGTTAATCGCTCACCACGAGACGCGCCAGCATAGCCGCCTGGTCAACCCCAATCAGATCGTCGTTACGCCGGGTACGCTCGGTGCGTTGTCCCTGGTTACCCGAGCAGTCCTCAATCAGGGTGACGAAGTGCTGGTTATCGAGCCTCGGTGGGGCCCGTATCGAAGTTTGGTCACACTGACCGGAGCCACTCCGGTCGGCGTACCCATGAGAACTCAAGCAGGACGATTTGAGGTGGACGCTGAACGCCTCGCAGCTTCGGTGACGAAACGGACCAAAGCGATTATTCTTAACACGCCCTGGAACCCTACCGGACGGGTTCTGTCACTGACGGAACTTACTGCCGTGGCCGAGCTGGCGAAACACCATGATCTCTGGGTCATCGCCGATGAGGTTTATAGCAACATGGTTTTCGTCGGCGCGGAGCATATTTCGATCGCTTCCCTGGGGGATGACATAGCAGAACGGACAGTGATAACGACCAGCCTATCCAAGTCTTTTGCGATGACTGGCTGGCGCTTGGGTTACTGCGTCGCACCGCCTGAACTGGCAACAGTACTTGGCCGTATTAATCATTACAGCACTCGCTGCGCATCGAGTATTGCGCAACATGCAGCGGTCACCGCCCTTAGCGACGGCGCACTCTTCGTCAACGAAATGTGCCAGGAATATCAGCGGCGCCGCGATGTTATCACCGTCGGCCTGAATCAAATTGCCGGAGTCGTTTGTCCGATTCCAGAGGGTACCTTTTATGCGTTCCCACAGATTCCAGAAGACTGGGGTGACAGCGAAGAGGTAGCCAATTATCTATTGGAAGAATCAGGTGTCATTGTTACACCCGGGTCGGCCTACGGAGCCGGCAGCTGCAATCACTTACGTCTTTCTTTTGCCACCTCAATGGCTGCTATTGAAGACGGGTTAATACGGCTGCAGAACGCATTACCCATGCACCAGAATAAGTGCTAGAACGGAGTATCGCTTGTGAATCCGAAGGAAAAAGCTCAATCGTCGTTCCGCCGCATCGTTGTTTGTCTTATGGCACTCATGTTCATCGTACCGGCGTTTGCGCAACACAAAAATGCGGATGGCCAGGTACCGAAGGCAAAATACGGCCTGGTACTCGTTGCCGGCGCAACCGGACGCACGGGCCGGGAAGTGGTGAGCGAATTGCTGCGCAAAGGATACCGCGTCAGGGCGTTCGTCCGGGACCTTGATTCGGCTCGTGAAAAACTGAGCTCAGATATCGAATTTGCGGAGGGTGACGTCCGGCAGCGCGAAACGATTGATGCCGCGCTGGATGGCGTATCCATAATCATTTCGTCCATAGGCGCGAGCCGCGGCGATCCGAGCAATGGGCCGGAGTTCGTCGACTATGGCGGTGTAAAGAATCTTGCCGACGCGGCAGTTGAGGCGCAAGTGTCGCATTTTGTTCTCGTCTCGTCGATGGGTGTTTCACGGAAGGATCACGCCCTGAACAAGATGTTTAGTGATATTTTGAACTGGAAGTTCAAAGGTGAGGAAGCGCTGCGCAATAGTGGTGTCCCCTACACTATTGTGCGCCCCGGCGGATTAACCGATGACCCAGGTCGCCAGCAGGCTTTGCTCTTCTTACAGGGCGATCGTCACCAGGGCCGAATCCCGAGAGCCGACGTCGCCCGCGTTCTGATCGAAGCTTTGACGATATCCGAGGCGCGGTACAAGACTTTCGAACTCATTAGTGGTGACGGGTCGCCGTCGACAAATTTACAGAATCAATTCGCAGCATTGGAGGAAGATTAAATGAAATCTCGAATATCATTATTAGTATTTATTTTGGGCAGCGTATTTTCCGCTCAGGCTCTCGCGCACAGTGTTATCACACCCATGACGGCTACGTCGGGAGCAAGGCATCAACCCTTTTCGATGACAGCACCAACCGAGGGGGAAATTCCGTGCGTGAAATACAAGTTGGAAGTGCCGCCAGAGTGGAAAAGCGCCGGTGGCCAGATTGACAGAGTTGAACACGATCCACTGTGGGACATTGCGGTTGAGAAAGACGCGGATGGGTGGATAAAGAGCGTCACCTGGTCTGGAGCAGAGGCGCCGGGCTATTCTTTCGTCAGATTTAACCTGATCGTGTCCTTACCTGATCTCACCGGATTGCAGCAAATCAAGATTTGGCAGACTTACGCGGATGGCCGCGTCGTGGGATGGGTGGAAGATCGAACCGGGGACGAGGTGGCACACCCAGCCGCCGGGCTCACACTAAGCGCTGTCGGGGAATAGTGAGTCGGGCAGTTACGAAATGAACGTCACAGAAGAAGTCGCAGGCCTCGTTGCTGCGACGCAGTTTGAAGACCTCCCCGGCGCAGCAATCGAAATTGCCAAGCTGCTCACGCTGGATTCTTTGGCGGTATCCATTGCCGGCGCAAGTTGCTCGCTTGGCAAGATAACATTGAAAGTGGGTTCCGAAACCATGCGCGGCGATGATGCCACCGTTATTGCTGCAGATTTTCGGTCATCCGTTGCGTCTGCCGCCTACATCAATGGAACTCTTGCGCATGCACTGGATATCGACGATACGGCAGCCGGCACGATCGCACATCCCAGCTCTTCGATCGTGCCGGCCTTGTTCGCGCTGTCAGAGAAGTATCATCTCTCGGGGAAGGCGTTTCTCACAGCGTATGTACTTGGCATTGAAGTGTTCTACCGCATCGCGTTGGCCAGTGACGGCCAGATGCGGGGATGGCACCGGACATCTTTATTCGGCGCGCTGGCTACTGCAGCGGCGTCGGCGAAACTGTTGAATCTATCTGCGCAGCAGATCGAGACAGCGATCGGTATCGCGATGTCATTTACTGGCGGCGTTCAAGTCAACTTCGGGACTATGACCAAAGCTGTACAGGTTGGCCATGCCAGTCAAAGCGGTGTGCTTGCCGCCTTGATGGCTAGCGAAGGATGTACGGCCCACCAAAATTCCCTGGGCGACTCACTGGGTTTCGGATTTACGTTTTATGCAGGCCAGTACAGCGCGGAAAAGATCACCGCCGATTTCGGTGATCCGTACAGCATCCTGTTTCCCGGCATGGCTGTGAAAAATTACCCCTGCTGTGGGTTGACACATTGCCCCGCAGATATCGTGCTGGATCTGGTCGCGAGCCACGATATTTCGGCTGATCAAATCGAAGAAGTTGTGGTGTACTCAGAAGTGTTGTTGCCCACAGTCTTGATCCATCATCAACCCAAGACGGGATACCAGGGAAAGTACAGCCTGGAATATGTTGTCGCGGCAGCCATCATTGACCGCCAAATTACGTTTGAGACGTTTACCGACGACGAGGTCACCCGACCGCAACTGCAGGCCTTTCTTGGGAAAATTCGATGTGAAGTGCGCCCGGATTCGGAATGGGAGGCGACGCGGATTCATCCGTGGAATCACTGTGCGGAAGTTTCGATACGGCTAACAGACGGCTCAGAGGTCTCCGGCAGTGCGCCTTGTGCAAAAGGGTATCCGGACCGACCATTCAGCGCAGCGGAAATCGTGAGTAAGTACGAGAGCTTTGCGGCACCAATATTACAGCCAGTAGCGATTGATACTCTCAGTGACAAAGTGCTTCACCTTGATGCCCAAGCCGATGTTGCCGATTTTATCGGCTTGACATGTGCCCTGATCGAGAACCAGTAAGAGCACGAGCGCGTTCCGCAGTCGCCGCAGGAAGGAGTCTTTTTTTCGTGCTTCGCCTACCCCACCAGACCATGAATCCGGTGACAGGCAAGCTGGCGCAAAAAAGGCTCGCCACAAAGGCCAGAATCTTTCCAGGCATGCCGAAGAACAAGCCAATGTGCAGGTCGTAGTTGGCGGCAATCAGTTTCTCGCCGAGATTACGATCGGTGTGGTTCTGACTGCTCAGTAATTTCCCGCTGTACTGGTCGAATTGCAGGTTGTGCGCGACATACCGGGCGTATTCTTCTTGTTGCACGCGAACGCCAATGGCACCACGAGCGTTCACCGGCATTGAAAATATGATGAGCTCCGCGGTTGGATGCAAGCTTCTGGCGTGATGAAGCGCACGATCCAACGGAAATTCTACGTCAGATTCTCCCACCACGGATTCGACCCTTGTTATTACTTGTGGAGTGGTCGTTCCGGCTCCCGCCATATACACAAGGTCGCGAAACCAGGCGAACGCAAATACCAGGCCAGTAAGGGCAATCAGCAGCACAATGGACGAAATGTAGAACCCAAGGATATTGTGCACATCCAGATACTTTCGATTTAACGACGTTCCGGTGTTCCACTGAAATAGAAATTTCTGCCGGCGCAGTTGCTTCGTCTTTGGCCACCACAAGTAAATCCCGGAGATAAGCATGATGATGACAATAATTGTGCAGATTCCGACAATCGGTTTTCCATAGGGAAAGTTGAGCAACAGGCTATAGTGAAGAAGCTTCACAACATTAAAGAAGTCATGTTCCTCATCATAAATTGCCAGCAACTGCCCGCTGTATGGATCCACATAGAAACCGTCGTAGTAATCAACCAAGCCCAGATACGTGATCGCCTCAGGGCTGTTCTTTCTCCCAAAGAACACCCAACTCCTGTCTGCCGCGCTAAACACATTAATGCGCCATAATTCATCCTTGGTGCCTGTATCGGATTGAATTTTTTGCCACAACTCGTCTAACGCTACGGTTTTCTCGGCGCGAGGCTCTACGTAGGTGGCATCTGCACGCAGAAGTGCGGTGATCTCGTCACTGAATACCCAAATAGCACCTGTGATAGCCACAACAAAAACCACCAACCCGGAAGCGAGCCCGATCCAGAGGTGTAAAGTGGCGACTAGTTTTTTCATTGAAACCCGGACGCGGCAGAATCCAAGCTGTCACGATACGGTTTCAGACCTCGCCAGAAGAGCAACGCACCGATCGGACAGGCAATGGCGACCGCGATCGACATCGAATAGCCGACCGCCAGATCATTTTGAAATACGACATCCGTGAAGAATGCAATAAAGGTCGGCCCAAGGCCTATGCCACACATGTTGCTGATGAACAAATAGAGCGCTGTCACCTGGGCGCGCATTTGATTGGGTGTCATCTCCTGTAACGCCGCGGCCTGGCATCCGACGGGAAATGCCGCGAAAAAGATAAACGCGTAGAACAAGGACATCGCCGCTACAGCGTTCGGCATGAACGGGGCCAAAATACCGATGGGAACCATGCACCCCAACGCGACCATGCAAATTCTGACATTCGCATCCGCATAACCGCGCGACCGCAACCAGACGCTGACGACGCTACCCAGGTTAATTCCCAGTGTGCCGAATACGATACTGCCCAGCCCGTACCAAAGGCCGACAGTCGCCGCATCCCAGGCGTATGTCCGCATGAAGTACGTTGGTAACCATGCGGCTATGCCGTAAAACGCCAGGCTCTTTGCCGCGACGCCACCGACAATATAGCCATAGGCTTTGCGCCTCTCGGCGATAAAACTTGCGACCTCGTGAACCGGCATTGGTTGCTCGGAGCCGGAATGAGAGATCATGCCTTTCCGTTGCGGCTCGCGAATCGTTCGCATCAACGCAAAAATCACGATACCGGGAAGACTGACTATCAGAAACACGACCTGCCACGGCTGCAGCAATCCATAGAACGGAATTTCAAGCGCCGGAACTCTTGCTATAACAAAACCACCGATAATCATCGCCAGCCCCATGCCTGCGTAAATACCGGTTTGGTATACGCTTAGCGCCCGTGTCAGTTTACGCGGCGGAAAGTAGTCGCTGAGAATTGAATAGGCGGCCGGCGACAGCGATGCCTGGCCAATACCGACACCCACGCGACCCAGGAACATGTGCCAAAACGTCTTTGCAAAACCACACACGGCCGTCATGACACTCCAGAACAGAATGCCAATGGATATCAACCGCACTCTCTTATGAGAGTCGGCGTATCTGGCTATCGGAATTCCCAGCACAACATAGAACACGGCAAAAGCAAAACCATGCAGCAAGCTGAGCTCGAGGTCCGAGATATTCAGCGTATCTCGAATCGGATCGACGAGCAGCGTAAGAATAGTGCGGTCGAGAAATGACGTCACGTACGCAAGTAACAATATAGTGACGACGTACCACGAATAGACAGGTCGCGGGTAATCCTCAGTAGCCGTAGTCTTGATTACTCGCTTACCTTCCATGATTTGCCGAATATTTATTCCGTGTCAGTAATGCCCGTTTCGAAGTCCGGACCCGGCAAGTCATTCTCCATGGCCCATTCTTCAAACTCTTTGTCATTCCGTGAGCCATAAGAGACTTTGACATCGCCGGTTACTCTTGGGGAAGGGCGACCCTTATATTTGCTGGCATGGTGACCAGCACCGTTCTCGGGGTGGTAAGCCGCCAGAGTTGTAATTTTATCCTTGTCCGGATACAACACCGCGGCGGAGCCACCGTATCCTGCGTAATGGCCGGCATTGCGATAGACGGTCCAAACCGCGCCATCGCGCGTGATTCTCGTTTTCACAAAATCCGTACGAGTCGGCGCCGGGTAGCGAGTCATCGTATCCGCTTTCTGATCGTACTTCACAAGATAATTATCAGGATTCACCCAGATATTATCGTCGGGGTCGGCTTCCGCGTTATACGGGTTGGAGTTTTCAATTCCTAAGTTGCGCTGCATCACATCGCCTGTCTCCGGGTTGAGGCGGAACAACGAGCCACCCATATTTCTACCATCCGGTTGGCGACGATTAGGACTGCCATAGGTCGCGGCCCAGATCATATTTCTTGAGTCGACGCCCAAGCGCCGGATGCTGCTGGGCCGCTCTTTCGTAAGATTAAAGTGCTTGAATTCTTCGGTTTCTGGATCGAAGCGCGTAACTCCGCTGGTAAAGAAGTCGGCGAACCACACCTTGTCCGTAAAATCGACGATCATGCCATACGGCCAACTGCGGACAACTGGAACCTTCCAGGTCTTGATCGAGTTGGTTTTTCGTTCCCACTCCATAACGCTTCCGCCCATGCCGACCATCCACAGGTTGGCTTTGGAATCAAATTTGATCGAGCCACCACCCGCTCCTTGCCATCTGTCGATCAGGCCGGTCTCAGGATCCAGATGATTCAGGGGCGAATACCATACGGTACCGTCGGTGTGGTCCGCTGCAATCCCGTAGCCGCCGCCGCCGCCTTCATCAAAGGCCGTCGACTCGCCGGTGCGTGGATCAAATCGCACAACGCAACAGTTGTTGTAGGCAAGCCAGACGTTGCCGTCATTGTCGAAGTCCACTCGATGCGGCCACGGCCACACCGGAAATTTTTCCGGATCTTCGTGGTAGATGTACTCCACCCACATGGCCTTCTTGAGCGCTTGAAGGTCGAGCTCGGGCTCGCTTCTTAACTGCACAAGGCGCGAGGGGGCATCGGCAGCGAAATTTTCGGCTAAATAGTCGATCAGAAGTTCACGGTCCTCCGGCGGCAGGAGTTCGGCGTCAAAGTGCGAAGCTCGGCCAAGCGCCAAGCCCCAACCAGTACGCTTAACCTTGCGACCAACGTTGTATTCCCAGGCAGCTCTGTCTTTCTTGGCGCGGCCACCGCCATAGGTCCGGGGCGTATTAAAGGCAAACAACTGCACATGATGACAGGCCAGACAGGTGCGCTCCATGATGTCGCGGCCCGGGCCCGGCGGGTAGATTTCTTCATAGGGCAGTATTTTGTAGGGTTCGCACGGAACGTCGGCGGCGGTCGGGCGATTGGCAGTGCACGCCTCGTATGGCAAGCCGTTGACATAGTTCGGCACAGGACCGACGTTCTTCAGCACAAAGTCCGCTGTCACTTTCGCGTCGGCCGCGATTTGTAGTGTGACCGTTTCCGGTGTAAATCCCTCCAGTTGATCAACTGCCGCGCGAATCGTCACATCGTAGGAACCTGGAATAAGATTTACGGCTCGGTATTTTCCGTCGACCACATAAACCGTGTAGGCGACGTCTTTGTCGGTGTTGTAGGCATACACAACCGGAAGCACTCCCGGCTCCGAACCCGTCACGTTGCCTGTCAGCTGGGCGTACCCCGAGATCTGATCTGCGTTTACCGGTGCGATTGCCAACGCGAGCACGCCGATCGCTGCGCTAAGAAGCGTCATTACGGTTTTCATATTCTTGTTCCCCTGAGTGTTCTGCCGACCCTAAGTTAATAGACGTCCAGCATTTCTTGGGTCTCTTCGACAGTCTTTTCTCCGCTATCGATATCATTGGCTTCGGCCCACTCGTCATACGCACCCGGATTTTGCGGCTGATCCGGCGAGACCCTGTCGCCACCGATCACTTTGGGTGACGGTGCACCCTTATACTTGCCGAGCGCGTAATTGTTGCTCCACTCGGCAGGATAGGAGGCCATGGTCTCGAGATTGTTCATGTCCGGATACAACACAACCGCCGTGCCACCGTAGCCATCGTACTTGCCAGCATTTCGATACTGAAACCAAATGCCGCCATTGGCAGCAATCGTCGTCTTCACGGTGTCGGACCGTACCGGTATCGGGTAATGAGTAAATTTGGACGCCGCCTGATTGAACATCGACAAATAGTTATCCGTCGCGACCCATACGTTGCCGTTCGCATCACCCTCCGCGGCATACGGTGTGGAATATTCAATGCCGAGCTTGTGTTCCCAGACCTCGCCAGTCTCCGGATCCAGTTGATAAAGAGCAGCATTTTTCGTGCCCCAACTACCCCATGTCGGCGCCCAAATGTTGCCACTTAGGTCAACGCCCAAACGACGAATGGAATTGGCGGAAATATCCGAGTCCGGCACCAGCGAATAGTGTCTGAATTCCTCAGTTTCGGAATTGAAACTCGTTATGCCGCCATTGTGATAGTCAGCAAACCACACGACATCATTGTAATCAACGACGATGCCATAAGACCGGCTGCGCAGAACGGGCACTTCCCAATACTTAATTGAGTTCGTCTCCCGATCCCATTTGCCGAGATCGGACATCAGCGAGAGCCAAAGGTCACCCTTGGAATCAAAAATCTGTGTGTTGCTCCCAATGCGTTTTCCATCAACCTTCCAATGGTCGACCAGGCCGGTCTCAGGATCGAGATGCGTCACAACATCACCCGAATACCAAACGGTACCGTCCGTTTGGTCGACCGCAATGCCATGGCCGCCACCGTGACCGTAAAAAGTCTCTGACTCGCCAGTGCGTGGATCGATGCGAATAATGCAGCAGCGCGTGTGCGCGAGCCAGGCATTGCCATCGAGGTCGAAGTCGACCTGGTGTGGCCACGGCCAGCGCGGATCGTAATCCGGCTTGTTCGGGAATCTGAACTCCACGAACATCGCCTTGGACAGAGCGTCGAGGTCCAACTCAGGTTCGCTCGAGAGCTCCACCAAACGGGGCTCTGAGTCGACACCGAAATTGTCGGCTAAATAATCCACCAGGACCTTGCGGTCTTCCGCGGTGAGGAGATCAGGGTTTACGACTGTTGATTTTCCCCACATCCTTCCTGTCATGCGAACAACGGTGGCTGCCCAACCCGCTTTGTCGTGGGGTGGTCGCCCCCCAGAATACATTGACGGCCGCGCGTTGTAAGGGAACAGGTGCTGCGTATGGCAACCGAAGCAGACACGTTCGATAACGTCACGACCGGGGCCCTGTGGATATATCTCGTCATACGGTAGTACGGTCGTACCTTCGGGGTAAGGCATGCCACCCGCGTAATTCTGCATGACCCGGACATCCCGCAGTGCAAAATCAACTTCTGCATGCGCATCCGCTTCAATTTTCACCCTGACGGTCTCAGGCGTGAAGCCCTCCAGCTGATCAACCGCAGGACGAATGGTCACGTCATAGTCACCGGGGAAGAGATTAACGGCGGAGTATTCACCATTGACGACAAACACCACAAAGGAGACTTCATTTGCAATGTTCCTGGCGACGACCGTCGGCAAGACACCCGGCGTTGATCCGCTGACTTTGCCGGAGAGCTGCCCATATCCCTCAAGCTGTCCGGCAAATGCTGGAAGAACCAGCCCAGTCAAAACGACAACAGTAACCAATGCGCCTTTAATTATTCTTAAAATTCGCATGCATCCGCCCTCCCTGATTGTGAACCAAGTCGATGAACTACACTGCCTCAACTTATTCGTATAGCGCACGCTGACTCAACTCTAATTACCAATAGTCTCAATAGTGGGCAACTCGAATCGTGGGCCATAGACGCCCTGAGAGCGACAAATGATTAAATGAGGTGCATCCAGGGGCGCGCACTCCGAATCGACATCTCGAACGCATCAATGTCGGCAAGTGACTCCATTGTTATATCGACGGCATCGAGTCCTTCCATCAGCATGTGCCGATGCAATGATTCGATTTCGAACGAATGTTCGCAGCCGGCAGGATCCACGACTACCTTTGTGAGCAAATCAATTCTGAGTTGGCGCTGCTGTGGATTCGTCTGCACCTGCTCTGCAAGATCAGAAATAGTCGTTTCGCTGAGAACGACTGGCAAGAGCCCGTTTCGAACACAATTGGTATGGAAGATCGACCCAAAACTCGGCGCTATAATTACTCGAATCCCAAAATCCACCAACGCCCAGACGGCGAACTCTCGAGACGACCCACAGCCCATGTTGGCACCTGTCAGAAGAATGGTCGCGCCGGAATATTGTGGTTGATTGAGTACGAACTCCGGATTGTCTCTTTCTGTTTCTTCTCCTCGATCGAAATACCGCCGGGCGGCGAAAAGGCCTTGCCCGAGACCTTTTTTCGATACACGTTGCATTTCGCGGGAGGGAATAATCGCATCCGTATCGATGTTCTTTTGCAACATTGGTGCGGCGATACCAATATGGGTGTTAAATTCCACCACGCTCATTTCAGTAGCCTGCGAAAATCAGAAATACATCCGTTTACGGCTGATGCGGCAACCGTCACAGGACTGGCAAGATGTGATCGAACTCCAGGTCCCTGGCGGCCTTCGAAATTTCGATTAGTGCTTGTAATCACTCGCTCGCCCGGGGCGAAGCCCTCCCCGCCAGCAAAAAAGCACAAAGAGCAGCCAGACTCGCGCCACTCGAAACCCGCATCAAGAAATATTTTATCGAGACCTTCCGCTTCGGCCTTTAGTTTTACCTGCGTGGATCCAGGGACGCATATGGCCCGCAATCCGTTCCTGATTTTTCGGCCTCTGAGCACACCCGCCGCCAGACGAAGATCGCTCAACCGGCTATTCGTGCATGAACCGATAAACGCCGCATCGATAGGCAGTCCTTCCAATCGCTCCCCAGCTCGCAGCCCCATATATTCTAACGCCCGACCCATGGAGCGACTAAGTTCCGGGTCGGCAACACTATTCGGGTCCGGCACAGTGTGATCTATTGGAATGGCATGCTGCGGGCTTGTGCCCCAAGTAACCGTTGGCCCAATGTCCGTGCAGTCGATGGTGATTTGCTTGTCGAAAACAGCATCATCCTCGCTGAACAACGTCGACCAATATGCCACGGCATTGCGCCATGAATCTCCGCTCGGCGCGTAGGGCCGACTTTTCAGATAAGACGTTACCTTTTTATCTGGCGCGATAATGCCCGTGTATGCCGAGAATTCGACCGCCATGTTACACAATGTCAGCCGGGCCTCAAGATCAAGGTCCCTTATCACTGGTCCGGCAAATTCCACCGCGTAACCTCGCCCCCCTGCCGCTGAATATTTCGCAATCAAGTGCAAGATCAGATCTTTCGCTGTTGTGCCTTGCGGAACTTTGCCGGTGAAATTCACACGCATCTGCTTCGGCTTGGTAACCCGAAGCGTCTGAGTCGCAAGTGCGTGTTCACACTCGCTCGAACCCACACCCGTCGCAAGTGCCCCGATACCACCGAGCGTGCAGGTATGGCTATCAGGACAAACTACTGTGAGGCCCGGCAATGCGATTCCCTGTTCGACAGCGACGACATGCGAAATTCCTTGTCGCGGATCGCCCAGGTCGAATAACGTGATTTCTTCGGCCGCAGCCCGCTCACGGGTAACACGAATGAACTCCGACCCACCGGGGACATTCGTCGAATCATTTCTTCCGGGATGTGTGTCCACGATGTGGTCCATCGTGCAGAATACCTGCCGTGAGTTTCGTAATTTTCGACCTTGGGCCTGCAAACCCAGCAACGCAATACTACCGGTGCGCTCATGTAAAAAAACACGGTCTATGTATAAGAGACAGGTTCCGTCATCAAAACGCCTGATGACGTGATCGTCCCAAATCTTATCAAACAACGTTTGTTTCATAATCGAGCCTACTCTAAACCACCAATGGCCATAAACCGTGACCTTTGTATTATGAATAGATGGTACTTCATCAGCACACGCAATTATTGCATCTGCCCACTATTGAGACATAGCAGAATAATACTTGTTCGCTGTCAATTTAGCGCTATAGCCTGTTCCGGCTAGCCGAACGGGAGCTGGATATGATAATTCAAAGAATCAGACGACCGCACGCCGCTATTGAAGACCGGGCAAACGCATTTTGTACGGATCGACGATTTTTCCCGACAGCCACCGCATAGTGTCTCACACACAAGTTATTGTCGCCGGTGCCGGACCGGTTGGAACCGTCGCGGCATACTATCTTGCTCAGCACGGGATCAACGTGGTCCTGCTTGAATCGGCAGCAAGCTGCGAAGAGGATATGCGCGCGTCCACTCTTCACGCGCCAACCCTGGAAATGCTTAATCACCTCGGTATAGTGGACCAGCTGATCGATGACGGCTTAAAGGCTCCTGTTTATCATTATCGAATCAGGGCAACGAACGAAATACTCGAATTCGACCTTGGCGAACTGGCCAGCGAACTCGAGTTCCCGTTTCGGCTGCAGTGCGAGCAATACAAGCTTGCCAGACTATTGGCCGCCGCACTTGATGACCATCCGAATTCTGAAATCCACTTTAACAATCGCGTTACTTCTTTTAAACAAAACGCCGATAGCGTCGTAGTTTCAGCGGAAACTCCCGACGGCGTTCGCGAATTTCAGGCCGATTATCTGATAGCGGCTGACGGCGCCAGCAGTGTCGTGCGCAAACAGCTTGGCGTTGAGTTCTCCGGCTTCACTTATCCCGAGAAATTTCTTACATTTAGTACTCACGCAGCGATAGAAGATCACTTTGAGAAGCTGTGTTTCGTCAATTACGTATCCGATCCTGAAGACTGGTATGTACTCCTTCGCGTGCCTTCATCGTGGCGGGTCCTGATTTCGATCCCGGAGGACAAGAGCGACGAATACGTGCTGTCTGATGAGAAGAAGAATGAAGTGTTCGACGGACTTGTGGGAGACGGCGAATCGGTGGAGACGCATCACCGAACCATCTACCGTGTTCACCAACGTGTTACTACAAAATTCAATCACGAGCGCGTATTGCTCGTCGGAGATGCGGCGCATTTGAATAATCCGCTGGGTGGATTCGGCATGAATGGCGGCATCCACGATGCCTGGAACCTCGTCGGTAAGTTGGTTCGCATTCTGCAAGATGGGGCAGACGCGACCAGGTTGTTAGACCACTATGACCGGCAGCGGCGGACGATCATGAATAATTTTGTCCAGGCACAGACAATTAGAAACAAACGAATGATTGAAGAGGGTCAGGGATCTTCGCAGCAATACGAGTGGGATGAAATGCGGCGTTTGATGGATAACGACAAATTGCGTCGTGAATTTATGCTGCGACAATCAATGGTACAGAGCTTGCGCGACGAAGCAGAAATTGAGTAACAACTGATTATGAAAGATGTTTTAGGTTGGCGAATGAAGTTTGGTGTCCTGGGGCCGTCCACAAATACTGTTGTGCAACCCGAATTCGACGAAATGCGGCCCGATGGCGTTACTAATCATTACAGCAGGATTTTTACACCGAACGCACAAGCAGTCAGCAACGAGACATTCATAATCGCGACTCAGCTCATCGCTGAGAACGTAATCGATGCCGTTAATAGCGTGATGACGTGCGAACCGGATTACCTTGTAATGGGCATGTCTGCGATAACATTTTATGGCGGTGAAAAGGGTGCGAACGAATTTCAGGCCAGGGTTGAAGACGCATCCGGAATAGGGGTAAGTATTGGCTCTCATGCAACGGCGGCAGCACTCAGAGCCTATGGCGGAATTAGGAAGATTGCATTTATTACGCCCTATTTTCCGGCTGCAAACGAACAAGTAAGACTGTTTTTTGAAGATTCCGGCTTTGAGGTAATAGCTGATACGTGCCTGAAATGCCCGAGTTGGACGGCGATCGCCGAAGTCCCTCCGGACGTGATTAATGAGGAGTTGGATCGCTTGAACTCGGAGGATGTCGATGCACTGGTTCAGGTGGGTACTAACCTTTCAATGGCACGATTGGCAACCACCATCGAGGAGCGCTTGGGGAAACCCACGATCGCGATAAACACCGCTACCTATTGGCACGCACTACGACAAAACGGTATCGATGACAAGGTTGCCGGATTCGGCAAACTTCTGCTCGAACTCTAATTTGACATGAAGAACAAGCAAGAGTTTCGTGCTGGATTCAAACCACTTATGGGCGCTGTTGTAGGAGCTGGCTGTGGCCTGTCGTCAATTAGTTTCTATACGCACGGTGTTTTTGTATTCGCTGTTTCGGAGGACATGGCGTGGAGTCGAGGTCAGGTTCAAGTCGGTGTGACAATCATGATTTTGATGGCAGCCATCACGGCACCGGTTATTGGCTGGCTAATCGACCGATACACGGCACGTCGAATTGCATTGGCATCAATCCCATTGTACGGGCTGACACTCGCGTCGTTATCGCTGACCTCCGATAGTATTTGGTCGTATTACATACTGTGGGCCTGCATGTCTATTCTCGCGGCCGGTACATTGCCGATCACCTGGACTCGTGTCGTCAATGGATGGTTTGATGACAACAGGGGTATTGCGCTCGGGATTACGCTTGCTGGAACAGGGATTGCAGCGACATTTGCTCCAAGCTATGTCGTTTGGCTGATCACTGAAATTGGCTGGCGTGGCGCTTACGTGGCGCTCGCGGTAACGATCACCGCGATATCGCTGCCCGGCGTATACCTGCTGTTTGTCGAGTCATCACAAGATGAAAATATTAGCGTCGAGAGCGCCAGGTCGATCGATGCTCCGGCCCGCCATGAGACAGGTTTAACGCTGCGAGACGCTTTGGCTGGGTACAGGTTTTGGGCGCTGGGATTTGCGTTGTTTTTTGTTGCCGCCGGGATTTCGGGACTCATTACGAACCTCGTACCACTACTGGTCGACAAGGGCCTGACAGCGGCTACAGCAGCCGGGTACGCGGGCCTGATCGGCGTCAGCGTGATATGTGGGCGCCTACTTGCTGGTCTGCTAGTCGACCATCTGTGGGCACCACTTGTCGCCGCGGTTTTTCTGAGTGCGCCCGCAGTTGCCGCTATAATACTGACGGGGCAACACATACCGCCAGTGATGCTGGGTACTTCGGCGTTGATTATCGGACTGGCCGCAGGCGCGGAACTGGATTTACTTGCGTATTTATCCAGCCGGTATTTTGGACTGAGACATTACGGTGCCATATACGGGGGTCTGTATGTGTTTTTCTCGATCGGAGCTGGCATCGCCCCGGCAAGCTTTGGGTGGACAGTTGACGTATTAGGCAACTACAACATGGTTCTGTACGTCGTTGCAGTCATGTCGATAGTCGGCGCCGCTCTTATGTTGACACTCGGCAAGTATCCCCAGCTTAGCGAAGACTAAGACCTTTGCTCCTGAGCAGAATGATCCGCTTGCCTTTCCAGATGCAATTCGAGTCGTTTCGCGATGCCGTCAGCCGCATCCGTCATCACGGGCAGGAATTGTTTTACCGCCACCGATAATTTCATTGCGGTCCTCGCATATCGTATCGTCAGCGCTCCAGGCGCATTGTCCTTAGCCACAAGAATTGGTACCGATATGGCCGTCAAATCAGAGTATTTCCTGTGCCGATGATGGACCGAGAAGCCGCGGCGCTTGATTTCCTGAAGTTTGCGGTCAAGGCTTGCACGCTGATGAACGACTGAGTCCTGTCTTCGATTCATCTGCGCCAGTGTATCCAGGATAACTCTTCGTCTTGTCTTGCTTGTGTACGCTAAGATGCATATCCCTGACGCGGTATGCAAAATCGGCATTCTGTATCCGCTGCTAAAAGTCTCGATCGCGAGCGGACTGTATTTGTCTGTGTTCTCCCGAATGATCAAATCAACGCCTGAAATAGTTGCCAACGCTACGGGCCATTTGAGTTTCTTGGTGACACGCCTCAGAAATGGCCGGCTGATATGCGCGATGTGATCTTCATCGGTAAACCCATCACTAAGCGTGCGTACTTTTCTTGTAATACGAAATCGTTGATCTGCCTGATGTTGATAGACCATGCCTTTTTCGGTGAGCGTCTCAAGAATTCGATAGACGGTGGCACGAGGGATCTTCAATTCACAGGCGAACTCCGACGCGCTGACGCTATCGCGCCGATTCAGCAAAATCAGAATATCCAAACCTCGGCCTAGTGAACGTATCATTTCTGGGGAGCTCTCGAGTTTGGAATGAGTCAATCGAAAGAAAACAACTATATTATTATACAAAATGAAGCGTCGGAAATCCTCAACGATTGGGGCGCAAGACAAGATGAAATTCCTTCCTGTTGTACTGCTGGCGCTACGTCTGATGGCCGCCGCATTCGCCCGCTGCACCGAGGGTGATTGCGCCGACAGCCATGGTCTCATGATGTATGAAGATGGCTGCCAATACTTGGGCGAATGTAAGAGTGGCAAACATGGCGAGGGCGCGGTGATGTACGCCGACGGGGAAACCTGCTTTGGCGGATACAATCAAGGCGATAAAGTCGGCATACCAAACAGGCAGCGCATTCTCCCCTGCCCGGACAATTCCACGAATAGGGGCACTTGGAAGGTTGGCTTGTTTGTGGCTTCAACCGAATATTAGATTTTTCGGGCAAGGACGCCGCGCAGGCAACTATCCGGAGCAACTACCCCGCTAACGCGAACGTCGCCCGACGTTGACTCGACTACTGGCGACGCTGTACCGCTTTGAGTGATTTTTGGACATTCTCCATTGGGGATACTCCACCAATTGTCTCGACGATCTCGCCATTTGGCATCACGATGAATGTCATGCGTTCCGCGAAATCGTGATTGACGTCGACGCCACGCGAGTCCTTCATACCCTCGCGACCTTCGCGAATGGCGACATTGTACGATCGGGAAATTGCGCCAGTTGGGTCAGCGGCCACCGCAAGCTTGTCTGCGCAATAGTCCGGGTCCGCCGAGAAGTCATTGAGTCGTTCGATGCTGTCAAGTGAAACCCCAATCACGCTCGCGCTCGCGGCTATGAACTTGTCCATATTCACCGCGAACTCGTGCGCTTGAATGTTGCATCCTTTGGTATAAGCCGATGGATAGAAATAGATAACAACCAGGCCCGCATCAAGGGCGTTTTGGAGCGAATAATCGAAGACCTTGCCGGCCAGCGAAGCCTTCGCCTCGAAGTTCGGCGCGGTGTCTCCTGTTTCGAGTGCCGCGAAAACGGGCAGAGCAATAACAGCAGCAGCTACAAAGCTTAGTAGAAAGCTCTTCATAGATTGTCCTTTGCTGGTTGGTTTGGTCTCAGTGGCTAAATGGCCAGTGTATATTTTAGAGACCGCCGAGGATTTATGCAAATTGTGGAATTTGTACAACTACACGCCGTCCCAGCGCCGCTAGTATCGCAATGCAACTGTTTTAAGTTACGCCGCTACTTCCGGTTGCGCTTGGCTTCTCGCATTAGCCAGCTCAACAACGTCTCGGCCAACGGATCAAGCTTGCTGACGCTCCGCCTGGCCGGGTATACAGGGGTTATCTCGCCGGTTGCCAGGTACTTCCTAATGGTGTTCCTGGAAAGCCCGGTTCGCCTTGTAATCTCCCGAATCGCCAGCTGGTCACGATGGTGCCAGCGCCAAATTACACTTAATAAATCCACGTCTATCACTCCTCAATATCTCCTGCAGTCCTGTCCGCAGGAGAAGGCTTACACGTGGATCATTTTTGGATGCAAATCAACAGCTTGATAACTATAAGTCCCAAGGGTGGGCCATAAAGGGGGAAGTGTGGTCCGAGAAAAAGGACTCTGCAGAAGGAAAGACGCCCTATTGGTGGGTCGATGTCGTCCTCCCAGACGGATGCCGCGTATGCAAAAGTACTCGGCTTAAAGTCTTAGCGGACGCTGAAGACTATGTAGTGCGCCTAAAGGCAGAAGCCTATGAGGCGGACCCGAACCGGAATACCGGCAGAGCACAGTTGGCAGGCAGCGGTTGTTCAATATCTGGAAGACAGCGTGGGTAAGCTCAGTCTGGATTACGACAAAGCGCACTTTCAAAAGCTTGACCCGTATCTCCGTGGATATCGGCTACGAAATCTCAGCATGAGCGCTCTTAGACCGTTTATCCGGGATCGAAAGCAGAAAGATGGTGTCGCTAACGGGACCATCAATCGTGCTCTCGAAACGGTTCGGCACGTTCTCAATGTGGCACGTGATGAGCGGGACCAGTCTGCAAGAGCTGATGGAATTGGGTGGTTGGAAGTCGTACGAGATGGTGCTGCGGTATGCACATTTAGCGCTGGAGCATTTATCAGCGGCGGCGGCACGAATTGAACGGGGCTTGGATATCGTAGAAAACGACTCTACGATTTCTCTACGTTGACAAAGCAAAGGGCCTACCGAAATCGGCAAACCCTTGTTGACCTACCCGACACATAGGTAACACATCCTTCCGGAGACATGGGTAACACTTTCTCCCTTTGCGGGAGAAGGTGCCATGCCTTGGAAGG
>Ga0114950_10000554_pt1 | contig 25944 bp, 21 predicted proteins | sample N075metaG_FD_83503 | JGI IMG/M metagenome (GOLD analysis project Ga0114950, IMG submission 83503) | Deep subsurface microbial communities from Kermadec Trench to uncover new lineages of life (NeLLi) - N075 metaG | ecosystem: Environmental > Aquatic > Marine > Ocean trench > Sediment | place... | reverse complement strand
CGGTTTGCTCATTCTGTATCTCACAAAACATTGGTTGTTCAACGACGCCACCGCTTCTGGCATTTATGCCAGCTATGCGGCGATGGTTTATCTGATGCCGGTAATCGGGGGTCTCATCGCAGATCGTTATCTGGGCTTTCGTAAGGCGGTCATAGCTGGCGCGATACTGCTTTGTCTGGGTCATCTGGGTATGGCGTTTGAGGGTGCCCCGGCGCAATTGATAAACGGGCAGATTGTCCAGGATCGCTTTGCCCTGCAGGTGTTCTATCTATCCTTGGCGCTGATCATCGTTGGTGTCGGGCTGCTCAAGCCCAGTATCTCCAGCATCGTTGGTGACCTTTATCCTCTCGACGACCCGCGCCGTGATGCCGGCTTCACTATTTTCTACATGGGTATCAACCTGGGTGCCGTGCTGGCGACCCTCACCTGCGGCTACCTCGGCGAGACCTACGGTTGGTCTTATGGCTTCGGCCTGGCTGGCATCGGCATGCTGGTGGGCCTGGTGACCTTTATTCGTGGACGTCGATGGCTTGAGGGAAACGGTGAACCACCAGATTTGGCGGTGTTGGCGAAAACGAAATTAGGCTTTTCGTTGCAACACCGCATCTACTTCGGAGCCATCGGCATGGTGGCGGTGGCCTGGTGGTTCATGCAACATCAGACCTATGTGGGTGGGTTGCTGGTGGTGTTTTCCATGCTCGCAGTCGCCGGCGTGCTGATTTACATGTTCGCCTCTTGTAGCCCGGATGAGCGCAGGCGTATGGGCTTGCTGTTGTTCCTGACTGCTTATTCTGTAATTTTCTGGGCGTTGTTTGAGCAGGCAGGGACATCTCTTAATCTGTTTGCCGACCGCAATGTCGACAAAGAAATATTGGGGCTGTCGATCACCGCCTCGCAGTTACAGTTTTTCAATCCTGGCTTCATCATTTTACTGGCACCATTATTTTCCTGGTTGTGGCAGTGGCTGAGCCGCATGGGTAAAGAGCCCAGTCATGCCACCAAGTTTGGCCTCGGCGTAACCCAGGCAGGTCTTGGCTTCCTGTTGCTGGTGCACGGCATAGAACAAGCCGACGACACAGGTCAGGTGGCGATGTTATGGCTGGCATTTGCCTACCTGATACATACCAGCGGTGAACTGTGTCTGTCGCCGGTGGGATTAGCCATGGTTACCAAGCTCGCGGTGCGTAAGGTAGTTGGTTTGATGATGGGTGTTTGGTTTCTGTCGTCATCCGTCGCCCACTATGTAGCCGGGATTATTGCCGCCCTGGCCAGTGTTGAAGGTGGTGCCCAGGCCAGTCGCGCAGATTCACTGGCTATCTACCAGGAAACTTTCTACCTGGTGGGATGGGTCGGTGTAGGGACGGGTCTGTTGTTACTGGCGTTAGCGCCGTTACTTACCCGCCTGGGTTCGGTGCGGCAGGACACTTTGCCGGAGCCTCCTTAATCGCTTCATGAGACGCTAGTTTGCCAACGTGGAATTAAAGTGATTGATCGCGTATTGGTCAGCCCAACTGCTTAGCGACCAGGAGTTCAGGTAGCCTGCGTGGCCACCATGTTCGGTAATGTGCACGCTCAGACTCGAGGGCAGATTTGTATAATGCGCCGCAGGGATAATTGGGTCGTCAGCCGCAGCCAGTATGTGTGCCTGAACCCCGTGCAATGTGCTTGCGGACAAATCGTAGGCTTGGAAGTATGCGGCGGTAGAACTGAACTCGGAATGGTAACGAACAAAGTAGTCTGTGAGCGCACTGACGGTGTTGAGGGTGAAAGCGTCGGCAAATTTAAAAGACTGTGGAAAGGCAGCTTGTTTTTCGTGCCATACCTGGCGCCACTTGCGCACGAAATAGCGCTGGTATAGGGCATTGCGATCAATTCTGTACATGGTCTCTGCAGGTTCTATAGCAGGACAGATAGCCAGGGTCGACAGCGCTGGATTAGCGCGCGCAATCCGCAAAGCGAAGTTGCCGCCAAGGGAATAGCCAAGCAATCCCGAGTGTCCATTGCCGTGTTCTGCTGCCAGAGCGCCTACCAATGCAATCACTTCGTCGATCAATGCTGAATTGAACAAAGTCTTGTTCAAGTGCGCAGTACCCCCATGGTCGCGTAAGTTGATGCGTGCGATGGAAAATCCGGCCTCTGCCAGTGCGCTGGCGGATGACAGCACATAGGTCGAGTTGGCGCTACCCAGCCAGCCCGGGATGATCATGATCAATGGTCGGCCGACTTGCAGGTTTAAATTGACCGCCAGACGAACCCCGTCGATCTCCACGATTTCAGTGACCGTAGCCCCATTAAAGGCTGCATGTTGCTTTGGTTGGATGATTTTCTTTACCACACTCGACAACACAGTTTGCAGGTGTGGATTGGCCATCCCTGTGGCAGGTACGAAGTCACCTGGCTTGGTGGTCATGGCGAGATGGTCTGGTCTGAGTAAATACGCTGGCCTTGAATGCCCCGGTGTTCGAGCAGCTTGATGATGCTGTTGTCGCCAATGTAGTGGCCGGCACCTACTAAAACGAAGTAACTACCCTGGCCCTGCAAATAGTCAGCGATTTTGTTCACCATACCGACATTGCGTTCATCGATTAGTGCCCGCATGAATGCCTGGGATTCTGCTGAGGCTCCGGCTTGGGCATCGAAAGCTTGTTCGAAGGCGGCATCGTCGCCACTCAGCCATGCCGTAATCAGATCGGCTGTGAAGGGTTCAAATTGATCGATCTGCGCCAGGATATCCTCGATCATGGCCACCTGCACCTCGATGGGTTGATTCATCAACAGATCGAGTTGAAAGTCGATACTTTCCAGTTCGAGAATCTCTTTGTTTTGCGCTTGTTTGGTAAAATACGTCTCAACACCCTGACCAGGGTCATAGCCCACAGACATAAGGGCCAGCATGGCCAGTTGTTGAGTGACAAACGACGGCTTATATCGCCCCAACTTTTCCAACGGCAACCCATATTGCCGGGTGATCGCAGCCAGTCTGGCGTGCATCTCGCTGGGTATAAGGTCCTGCAACAGCAGTGCGTCGGGCAGCAGGCCGTAGTGCAAGGCTTTAGCCTGCATCTGCTGGGGTGAATACGCACTTAAGTTGACCTCGAGCACCAATCGTTGTGTTGCATCAAAGGCTTGCTGATATTGATCAGGCAGCGGATACAATCCAGGTTTGAGGATGTGCACCGATCCGCCCAGATAAACGGTGGTGTCGCCGTGGCGATAACGCCACAGAAACAGTGGATGCGGGTTGGTTGGTATACGGCTTTTGATCATGGCAGCGGTGGTAATGCGCTGTTCATCGAGGCGTATCAGCTCGCAGTAGCCCGGCTCGCCAGTCTGTATCGGGTTCGCTGCGGTACACGCATCCAGGGCTGCGGTTGCGGCCATGAGTTTATTTTCTTTTGCTGCGCTGAAGTAGGATTGTGCGGGCCTGGTGCTGTATATGGCTTGTGCTTTGTAACCTGCGAGCGCGAGGTATCCTTGCTCGGCGTTTACGGGGGTTTGGGCACTTGCTGCGCAGGTGCCGACGAACAGTAGGAACTTGAGGCTAATCTTCAGTGCCCAGATCCTCTGGGGTTTCCCCGGATGCAGTGACAGTGGCAATAATAGCTTGCGCAGCGGCTTCCATCTCCTGGGTGTCAGTACCACGAATCACCAGGTTCGTGCCATAGCGTTCATCGTGAAAGAACGGATAACTGCCGATGTCGACATTGCCATGACTGTCCTGGATTTCACCGAGAGCCTGGGCGATCTGGCTTTCGCCCAAATAGGCTCGAATCGTGCGAGAGCGGACGATGGGGCCGTTTTTCAGCTTGCCTGCCAGGGTCGACAACATGGCTTGCATGATCATCGGTATGCCGGCCATCACATACACATTTTCGATAACAAACCCCTGCGGCCCGCCGGTGGGATTGTCGATGAGCGCAGCGCCGCTGGGAACCCGGGCCATCAGCAGACGGCTCGCCATGACATCAGGTGGCGCGGGGCGTTGCCGGATGCGTGCTTCAATATCGGGGTGTTTGATCAACTCGACCGAAAAAGCCTGGGCCACACAACTGGCGGTAATGTCATCGTGGGTTGGACCGATGCCGCCGGTGGTAAAAACGTAGTCAAATTGCGCGCGTGTCTCATTTATCGCTGCCACGATGGTCTCTATCACGTCTGGAATAACCCGGGCTTGGGTAACCTGCACCCCCCACTCGCCGAGGGTGGTGGCGAGATGATTCAGATTCACGTCCTGAGTACGTCCGGAAAGAATTTCATTGCCGATTATTAGTACGCAGGCAGTTACGGGATCGGTCATCGCGGAATTTGGGGTCGTTAATTAAGGCGCGAATGTTAGCAGAAGTGCAGCTTCGGTTGGATGTTCTGAAATTTGTCTTTACCGAATCAACATTGGGCTTTAGAGTGCGCCAAACGCGGAACATACGCGTAAATTCTCTGCTAACGACCTGGTTGTTGGGTGCGCGTCCACGGGTTAACCAAGTAGATCGGTATATAGATAAGTACCAGTAACGGTGGACTTCTCTCTTAAATGATTGGACCAGTAGATGGCCTGCCTTCATGGTGGGTTGTCGATAAATTAGTCGGTACTGAAAAGGCTGTGGCTTTTGGACGCCGCTGTCTGTTGGTTGCCGGAACCTTAGCATTGGTTGCCTGTAGTGGTGGCGGTGGTGGTAGCGGGAATGCCAAGACAACAGCAGAATCTGTCAACCCGTCTTCTTCGCCACCTCCCTCGCTGTCGTTTTCTGCTTCTGCTGGTTCTGTTACCAGTGGCACCAGCATTACGCTAACGTGGAGCAGTAGCAACACAGATAGCTGCCGGGCATCAGGTGATTGGAGCGGTGACAAGCCTACTTCTGGCTCTGAAACCCTCGGACCTTTGCAACAGACACAATCTTTCTCCTTGAGTTGCTCCGGTCCTGGCGGTGGTGCTCTGCGAGAAATAACCGTCGATGTACCCCAGGCAGGTGGCGTTAGTGTCGCCCTCAGCAGTGATCAATCCAGTGTTCTGATCAATGCACAGGTCCAGCTCACATGGACGTCTGACAACGCTGATCGTTGTGAGTCCAGTGGTGCATGGTCCGGTGCCCGCAGTTTGAGCGGTACCTTCACGACGCCTGCGTTGACAGCTGATGCGACCTATAAGCTCACTTGTTTTGCTCAAGGTGCAAGTGCAGTTGCGCTGGTCACGGTGGCGGTCGTCGATAAAATCATTCGTTGGCAGGCACCGACAGAAAATGTCGATGGCACAGCGCTGACAGACTTGACGGGGTTCAATGTTTATTGGGGAGACAGCTCGCGTGGCTACACCGGTAGCATCAATCTGCCCGCCGAGACCCGTGAATGGGATATGTCCCTGGCTTCAGGTACCTACTTTCTAGCCGTGACCGCGCTGGATGCGGAAAATAATGAAAGTAGCTATTCCAACGAAATCCGCAAAATTATTCCCTGATCCTCCCTAACATTGGGGTGACTCCTGTCAGTTGTGCGCTAGCGCACACTTTCGTAATTTCAATACAAACCCGTGGCATGCATCACAGGGTTTAAATCAGCCTCTACTTACACTCTTTCACACGCTTAGGTCCGGGACAGACCCAAGGCGGTAATTTTTCACGGCGATAGCTTTATTTTACAGCCGCGATGGGATGAAAGAGAGATATGAGAATAACCAGAAAACTTTGCTTGTTAGCCACCACGATTTTCGTTGTGGCGTGTTCAAGTGGTAGTGATGAAGGCTCCTCCAGTGATCCCTTTGAGATCAACGGCAGTATTGGTGACGGGCCAGTGGTGGGTGCGGATATCACCCTTGTTGACGCAGACGGTGGTCTGGTGGTCGTCGGCACCAGCAGTGAACAAGCCAGTTATAGCGTAACGATTCCTGCCGACACACCATTACCCGTAACGGTCACCGTCAGCGGCGGTACCGACCTGGTGACGCAACGACCGGTTGATTTTGAAATGATTTCGGTCATTCACCGCAGCGGCTTACAGACGGTCAACGTCTCGCCGTTAACGACCCTGGTCGTCAAAGCTGCTCAATGCGCCGGCGGCGTCACCAACGCGCGGCTTGGTTCATTGTGGGAGGCTGTGGCTAGAGATCTGGGTATCGGGTTAGACAGCAATGTGTTGGGCGACCCGATGACGGACCCGATAGACAACACCAACATTGAAACCGCAGTGCTAGCCAACGAAGCGCTGGGGGAATGGATTCGTCGCACGGGTGCTGCGCTACCCGGCGTAACACTTGAGACAGTACTGGAGACGTTGGCGTGTGATCTTGCCGACGGGGCGATGGACGGCCAGTTGCTGGCTGCAGTAGGCGAAGACGATGCGCGCGTGTTGGCAGTTGCTAAAGCAGTGGAAGCAGGTGTGCGCCTGGAAGTTTTAGCAGGTCGTCTGGAAGTGGATGGGCAGGATGCCTCTGCCTTGATGAACCAGGCGATACGTACTGTCATGCCGGATTTTGGCGATGCCGATGTAAATTCCGTACCGATAAGCGTAACTGGGATCAGTGGTGCTATGGATGCGCTGGCGCTGCTGCAAGGTGCTTTTGGCGATGCTGAGCTGGTGCAGCTGATGGTGGTCTTAGCCGCCGCCGATACAGCGAGTGTACGTAGTCTGATCGATAGTGCACTGGATACCAGCACGCGTAACACGCTGCAGGGACTACCTGAACGTATGGCCCTGTCTGATACGACGGTGATCGATGATCTTGCCATACAGCAGGCATCCCAAGACGATGCGATGGCGCCGATAGTTTCTTTTAGCGCTGATCCTTCGAGTATTGATGCCAATACGAGTTCGACACTGAGTTGGGCCAGCAGCCATGCAGATCAGTGCGTGGCAGATGGTGGTTGGAGCGGCCTTCAGACGGTGCAGGGTACTTACATCACCGACCCGTTGAGCAGCGGTACGATATTTGAATTGGCCTGCACGGGTATTGGTGGAGTCACAACCACAGTGGTTGGTGTGTCGATCAATGGCGAGACCCCGGTAGATCCTGCGCCTGAACCTGATCCTGCGCCAGAACCCGACCCTCAGCCTGAGCCGGACCCCCAGCCTGAGCCAGATCCACAACCCGAACCAGATCCACAACCCGAGCCGGATCCAACAGCAGACCCGGTGCCGACCATCAGTTTTGGGACCAGTGCGACGGTGATAAACGCGGGCGCTAGTGCCACGTTGACCTGGAGTTCGCAGAACGCTGGTAGCTGCGCCGCATCCGGAGGCTGGACAGGCGCGAAAGCGGTAAGCGGCCAACAGACTATTTCCGCCATCACGACGACGACGACCTATAGCCTGAATTGCACAGGTGCGGGTGGTAGTGCGGTGGCTATGGTGAGCGTTTCTGTCATCGGCTCGCTGCAACTCAGTTGGCAGCCACCGACAGAAAACGTCGATGGTACCCCTATCAGTGGCCTGAGCGTATATAGGATCCACTATGGCTTCACTAGCGGTGCTTACGATGGTGTTGTTGAAGTTCCGGGAACCGCCACCAGCCACAGCATGGACTTGCTGATGGGAGACTACTATCTAGCCATGACGGCAGTTGATCTTGAAGGTGATGAAAGCGCCTTATCAAATGAGGTGGTTAAGCAATCACTTTAGAGGATTGCTTCACATTCGACTCACTCATAGGCGTTATCACCCATCGGTGGAATTGACTACACTGGGTGATGAATATACTTGAAGGATGCCTGATGCCTGGGTTCCACGCTATTTCTCGATGGTTGTTGATCAGCTTGCTGGTCGCAGCCAGCGTTGCTTGCGACACCAAAACTGCAGCCGAACATCTGCAATCTGCTCATGTGAATGTAGCGGAAGGGGAGCCCCGGGTTGCGATTATTGAGCTCAAGAATGCAATCCAAAAGGATCCGTCTCTGGGTGAAGCCCGTTCTTTGTTGGGTCAACTGCATTTTCTTTCCGGAGATCTACCTTCCGCCTTGAAGGAGCTTGAGCGAGCGGTCGATCTGGGCATTGTCGATGACACCTTGCGGTTAACCCTGCTGCGCACCAAAACCGCCATGGGCAGATATACACAGGTGTTGGGCGAGCTTGAACAAGCTGAACGTCTTGATCCAGATTATGCAGTGGTGCTGGCTGAAGCTTATCTTGCGGCCGGAGACTTTGAACGTGCGAAGCCATTGCTGCAGCAGGGGTTACATTTACCTGTTGGCTTGCTCGGCATGGCAAAAGTTGCGCAGATGGAAAAGGATGTAGAGCGCTCCTACAGTTATCTGTTGAAGTTAGTGCAACAATATCCGCAACAACGTGATGGCTGGTTGTTAAAAGGTGAGGTAGAGCTAAGTCAGAACAATGCTCCCGCAGCACTTGAGTCATTCGCGCAGGCGCAAAAGCTGTTGGGCGGTGATATTTCAGGCCAACTTGGCACCATTCGCGCGTACCTGTTAGCGGAAGATCTAACTGCCGCACAAACACACGCAGATGCGCTGATTGCGCGGGTTAGTGAATTCCCACCAGCGCAATATCTCAAAGGGCTGATCAGTTTCAAGCAAAACGACCTGGCCGCCGCTGAAGCGGCTTTGCGGGTAGTTCAGCAATATGCCCGGGATCACCTGCCAACGCTGTATCTCATGGGCGCAGTCAAAGCCCAGCAAGGGCAATTGAACCAGGCTGAGGATAACTTACGCCGTTATCTTGCCCGGGACTCGGGTAATGTTTCGGTACGCAAACTGTTGGCGTCGATCTACAACGAACAAAGCAAAATCGACGCTGTTGTCGAGGTCTTGCAACCAGTTTCTGAGCAAAATGACGATCCTCAAGTGTGGGCCATGATGGGTGCTGCGTATTTGCGAACGGGCAATATGGCGCAGGCGACTGAAGCCTTCCAACAGGCGGTGAATCTTGCTCCGGATATGGCGCCCTTCCGCAATCAACTGGCATTGAGCCTGTTGTCCATCGGGCAGGATCAACAGGCGATAGCAGAACTTGATAGCGCCGTGCAGTTAGACGGCGATCAGTTCCAAAGTGATTATATCCTGGTGATGCTGAAGTTGCGCGACAAGGACTACGCCAGTGCTGCCCAAGCTGTAGAAAATCTCATAGAAAAGAGTGCGGAAAATCCGATTGGGTACAATATTAAAGGCGCAATTGCACTGGCCCAGGGTGATACCAGCACCGCAACCATCGCGTTTGAGCGTGCATTGAAGCTCGATGCCAGTTACTTCCCTGCCGCCAAAAACCTGGCTCGCATAGCAGAACAAAACAGCGAATTTGAGCGAGCGGCGCAATACTTTCAAGCTGTGCTCAGCAGCAATGCCGATAGCGTTGATGCAACTCTGGCGTTGGTGGATCTGGCGGTGCGCCAGGGCAAAACCGACGAAGCCCTGCTTATGGTATCCGACGCTGTGCAGCGCTTTCCTCAATCGGTACGAGCGCGGCTGGGTCAGTTGCGTCTGTTAGGGCTGGCAGGGCGGTTGGAAGAGGCTGAACGTGCGGCTCAGGCAGCGTACGAACTGGCGCCGGATGTGCCGGACGTGTTGTTGATCAAAGCGGAAATAGATTTGCGTAGTGGTGATCGTAATGAAGCGCAGAAGATGGCGAGCCGATTACAGACGCTCATTGAACAGTTCAAAAATAATAGCGCGGTACTCGCCGCGGCGGGCTCACTTCAGCTCAGGCTGGGCAATCTCACGATTGCCCGAAGCAACCTTGAGCTTGCTGAACAAGGTACAAAAGTACCAGCCGGGGCAAGAGTCAGCATGGCGCGGCTTGAACTGCTTGAAGGCAATGCTGCTGCCGCCCAGGCGCAGATAGACCAACTGCGTGCGCAGGGTGTTGACGGTGAAGAGATTGATCTTTTGCAGGGTGATACGTTTATCGCGGCGGGTAAGGCAGAGCAAGCCAAAGCGCATTTCCGGGCAATGGCGGATGCAGGCTCTCGCCGTGGTACCTCGAGATATTCATTGGTTGTGCTTCAGCAAGGTGATTTCGCTGAGGCCCAGCGCAGTCTGCGAGCCTGGTTGGCCAGCCACCCGGAGGATCGTGGTTTCAAAGTACTGCTGGCGAATGCGCAAATCCAAGCTGGACAGTCCGATGACGCAAAGATTCAGTATGAAGCGATGTTACCGACCAAAGACCCAGTGGTGCTTAACAACTTAGCGTGGATCTACTTTGCCCAGGGTGACGAACGGGCACTGGAAATGGCCCGGCAGGCCAATACTGCAGCGCCCAAAAACCCGGATATTGAAGATACCCTGGGTTGGATTCTGGTCCAGCAAGGCACCGTGCGTGAAGGTTTAGATCTGTTGCGCTCAAGTGCCCGGGCAAGACCGGATAACGCAACGGTGCAATATCACCTGGGTGTGGCTTACCGGGAGAACAGCGATGTCGAGGCAGCAAAGAGAGCCTTGCAACGAGCATTGAGTCTGGGCGAGTTTACCGAATCTCCGGATGCGGAACAGGCTCTCGCGAATCTCTAATTGGTTGCGATCGCATCGTAGCTGATACGAATCATGCCCACCCATTCGTCGTACTCCCGGCCATTCAGGTTGCTGTCACTACTGCGCTCTTCGTAGCGAACACCAATGCCGACATTGGTTCGACGTCCAAGCGCCCAATCTACAAACAGATCACCGCGCAGCGTATCGATCTCGTCGTTCTGATCATCGAACTCCTGGGTGTCCGCTGACAATCCGAGGGTCAGCGAAAGCTGTTGGGTAAGCCTGCGATTCAGACCGAGACGTATGGCGAGCGTCTGCGTATCGCGGCCGATGTCCTCATAGTCTTCCTCATCATAAGAAACGCTCAGGTCCAAGGTGGTGCGCCCGCCCAGTCGTTGGTTGATGGCCAGGCCAGCGCGTTCGTTGGTAAAAACCTCACCTAGATTCGAATTTACCGAAAAATCGAGTTCGTCGGCGAAAGTACCGCTACTTAGATTCTCTGATTGATCACGAATATCTCGTGCTGCGGTAAGGGTCAATGTGGTCGTTGAACGTGCCTGCCAGTTCACCTGCACATCGAATATGAACCCGTCTACGTCATCGCGTGAATTAGTGCGTTCTGTGCGGTTGTAGCCACCGGTCAGGGAATAGGTCACATTGCTCAGGTTGCGTGCCCAGGTCAGTTGACCGACAAGGGTGTCGAGGTCCGGAATAAAGCGGTTTTCGTATTGCACCTGATTATTGATCGCTTCCAGGGTCAATGAGTTGGTGGGTGACATGGCCAGCTGGTAGCGTGCCGAAAAGTTATGGGTGGTGGCATCTGTATCGGTATCTTCTGATGAACGGTCGCCCCATAAATATTCGAATTGAATTTCGTCCTGCCCACGCGGGTTGAAACGCACCAGTGGTCCTGCGGTGGTGTTTATGGTTTCCTGACGATTGTTCGGCGTGATAGCGTTAATAGACTGGATCGCAGATTGTGTGCGGGTGTGATTGACGGTGAAGTCCAGCCGTTCAGGCAAGACACTCCAAACTAAATTTGCAGAGCCCGCCGCTTCATTGTCGTCATCGAATAGGTCCTGTTGGTAGATGCGTCGGCGGTAGTTGTAGTCTACGTTGAGCACCAGGGCTGGACCGTCGTGACTGACTTGCAAGTTTGCACCCGGTGAATGGATCCACTCCTCCACTTCGTCTCGCTCAGTGAGGCCGGAGTTGGTTGTATACTCAGATTCCTCGCTCAAGGTCAGGCCGATGTCGATTGCGTACACGCTGCTTGAGAACAACATAGCCGTCGCGGCTAGTATCAATGCTGGCTGGCGCATGAGTATCTCCACTATCTAAAAGGCCCGTTCGGGCACCGTGATGACATCGCCGGGTATCAGCGAATAGTTGGTGCTCATATCGCCACGATTGAGAATGCCGCGCAAATCGACCGGTATGCGTTCGCCGTTCTTGCGGTACAAAGACGCTTTGGAGGCGTTCGCAAATTCCGTCAAGCCACCAGCTTCAAGCACAACATCGAGCACAGTCATGCCTTGTCGATACGGAGTAGAAAGCGGTGCGTTGACAGCCCCGGTCACCCGCACTCTCGAGCGATATTCGTCGCTCCCCATGGTGGTGACGATGACCGTGACATAAGGATCACGAATAAATTTGCTCAACAGTTCGGTAATGTTGGCACCCACTGCTTCAGGTGTTTTATTACCAACGTCAATATCCCCAGCCAAAGGCACCGAGATCCTGCCATCTGGCCGCACCGGCACCTGAATGCTGAGATCTGCATTGCGCCAGACATTGATCGACAGTGTGTCACCAACGCCGATGAGGTATTCATCAGCAAACCCCACATCTGCTGTCGTGGCTGCGGGTGGCGGCGCAGTGTTGGACGCGCAGGCACCCAGAGACCCAATACAAATCACCGCGAGCAATTTGCCTAAGTAGTCGAGGATGTACTTGTGCTCCCGCATAGCCCTTCTCCCTGCCATATGCTGGCTGATAGCGAAGGCGGATAATACCCTCTTTTCCAAGGTCTGTGGTGAGGCTATAAAAGCCGTTTACATCTCACAACAACCGACCCACACGGGGTGTGTCAGTGGATGTTTACTGGGCGATCGCCGCATTAGAACTTATTGGCCTTGAAACCGGGGTGGTCTTTTTTCGCCAAAGGCGCGCCGTCCTTCTTTGTAATCTTCGCTGTCAAAACAAGCCTCGATCTGGGCGCGTACCGCATCGACTTCGTTTTCTCGCCCCCCTCGTTCCCATGCGTCTAAAGACGCTTTTGCAGCCATCACCGTGAGGGGTGCGTTACCGGCAACGCGTTCTGCATAGGCAATGCAGGCGCTTTCAATGTCGTCGCGGGATTCGATGAAGTTGATCAGACCCATGCCCAGAGCTTCTTCGGCCTCCATGAACCTGGCTGAAAACATGATATCTCTTGCCCGGCTGGGTCCCACAATCCGGGCGAGTTTCGCCAGTCCCTCGTAACCATAGCCCAGCCCGAGTTTGGCGGCGGGAATGCCGAATTTGGAATCCGGTGTTGCTATGCGAATATCGGCGGCCAACGCAGTAGCCAGACCACCACCGATGCAGTAACCCTCGATCAATGCAATCAACGGCTTTGTGAGTTTGCTGAGCCAGCGCGTCGCACGCCCGGCGATAGCGCTGTACTGTTCCTCCTGTGCCGCATTAGAACGCTTGTCGTCAAACTCTGAGATGTCTGCGCCGGATACAAAGGCTTTGCCACCGGCGCCACGCATGACCACCACGCGTACTTCATCATTGTCCGCGTAGTGCTCCAGTATGTCGCCGATGCCCTGCCACATTTCCAGTGACAGCGCATTGTGGCGTGCGGGATTGTTGAAGATCATCCAACCTACGCCATTGTCGACGTGTGCCTGCATGCGCTGTGTTTGAAGGTCTAGTGACATTTTGTTAATCCTGGGAATTGAGTTGTTTTTCGATCTCGGCAGCCCGCTCAAGGGTTTTTCGAGCACGGGTGAGATGTGGCACGTCCACCATTTTGCCTTCAAAGCTGAACGCCATGCGGCCTTCTTTTTCTGCTTCGGCAAATGCCTCAAGCAAACGCTGCGCTTCGTCGAGTTCTTCAGCGCTTGGAGAAAACGCCGTGTTGACGATGTCGATCTGGTTCGGGTGGATGGTGATTTTACCGGTATAGCCCATCCAGGCCGCCTCTGTACATTCAGCCGCTAAGCCTTCTGGGTCGTTGAAGTCGACAAACACAGTATCCATGGGCTGGACGTTGCCTGCCGCGGCGCTGAGCAGGGTCATGGTGCGGCAATGTTTGTAGACGTCGAGATAGCTGCCGTCCGGACGTCGATTGCGTGGTGCACCGAGCGCTGCTGATAGATCCTCAGCACCCCAGGACAGCCCGACAACCCGTGCACATTGGGTAAAGGTTGGCAGGTTGAGTGCACCCAACGGGGTTTCGGTGGAAACCAATATGAGCCCGACCTGGTTGGCGGCGTGCCCGTATTGTTGTTCCCATCGACTGATTTCAGCGCTGATGGCATCAAGCTGTTCCAGCGTAGAAACTTTGGGCACCAGGTAGCTGTCCGGCGGATGTTGCATGGTTACCTCAAGGTCTTTCAGACCCCAGGGTGTATCCAGCGGATTCATACGCACGGTGCGTTCTTTACCTTGAAAGTCGACGTCTCGCAGCCACTCGGTGACGGTGTGACGGGCGTCATCTTTGCGCTCCGGCGTCACTGCGTCTTCGAGATCAAGGATCAGGCAATCTGCGGCGGTCGCGATAGATTTATGCAGCATCTTTTCGTTCGCCCCGGGTACGAAATGGGCGGAACGACGCAGTCGTTCGGCACCGGGCGTGGGAGTGGTCATGCCGCTGTTCTCATTGCTGTTTGCGCATCATCATAGCGCCGCGTATGGACGAGCACACGACTTCGCCGCGTTGATTGGTGGCGGTATGTTCAAAGGTGACAATGCCGCGGTCTGGTTTTGATTTGCTCTCGCGTTTGTCGATTACTTTGGTGTGTGCAGTCAAGGTGTCGCCGATAAATACCGGATTGGGGAAAGTGGTCTTCTCGAACCCCAGATTACCCAGGGTAGTGCCAAGGGTTGTGTCGCCAACCGATAAACCCACCAGCAGGCCCAAGGTGAATATGCTGTTGACCAGTATCTGGCCATGGATAGAATTTTTTGCAAATTCCGCATCTAGGTGCAAGGGTTGGGGGTTGAGGGTCAGCACGCTGAACAGTAAGTTATCCGTTTCGGTTACGGTACGGCTCGGTTGGTGGTCGAAGGTGTCGCCCACATTGAGTTCCTCGAAATATTTACCCGGCATTGATTTATTCTCCTAAACTGGACAACTTACCCTGCCCTCGATCAAAATCCAATATTCGCATATCGCGAATTTTTGCACAGACACAAACTAGAGACACATATGGACTTCGAACTCACTAACGAACAACATCTGATCAAACAATCTGTTGCCAAGCTGTGTTTGGATTATCCGGACGAGTATTGGTCTCAAAAAGACACCGATCACGAGTTCCCCTGGGATTTCTATAACACCGTGGCGGCTGCAGGCTGGTTAGGCATAGCCATTCCCGAAGAATACGGCGGCAGTGGTCAGGGTATTACTGAGGCAAGCCTGGTGTTAGAGCAAGTTGCCGCCAGTGGCGCAGCCATGAATGGCGCGACGGCGTTGCATCTGTCTATTTTTGGCATGCACCCGGTGGTGAAGTACGGTTCGGAAGATATGAAACAAAAGTATCTGCCGCGGGTCGCCAGCGGTGAATTACACGTCGCTTTTGGGGTTACCGAGCCGGATGCTGGCAGCGATACTACGTCAATTATCACCGCCGCCTCGCTGGAAGGTGATATCTATACGGTCAAGGGCCGCAAGGTCTGGACTACCAAAGCCATCGAATCAGAGCGCGTGCTGTTGCTGGTTCGTACCACGCCCAAGGACAAGGTCAAGCGTCGTACCGACGGTTTGACGTTGTTGCTGGCGGAGTTGCAGCGTCCGGAGGTCTCGATATCTCCAATTCCCAAGTTAGGACGTAACGCAGTGGCCACCTGTGAGGTGGTGTACGACGATTTACCTGTGCATGTCACCGACCGGGTCGGTGAGGAAGGCCAAGGCTTTCGCTACATTATCGATGGCATGAATGCCGAGCGCATTTTGATCGCATCTGAAGCGCTCGGCATTGGTCGGGTTGCCCTGCGTCGAGCGGTGGACTACGCCAACGAACGCGTCGTTTTTGGTCGTCCGATCGGCAAGAACCAGGGCATCGCCTTTCCGCTGGCCGAAGCAAAGATGCGCTTGGATGCGGCGGAGTTAATGATCCGTAAGGCAAGCTGGTTAATCGATAATGACCAGCCTTGCGGCGAGTATGCGAACAGCGCCAAGTGGCTGGCTGCAGACGCGGCGTTCTTTACCGCCGACCGTGCCATGCAGACGCATGGTGGTTACGGTTATGCCAAGGAATACCATGTAGAACGCTATTGGCGTGAGGCACGACTCATGAAGATCGCGCCAGTGTCTCAGGAGATGATCCAGAACTACATCAGCCACCAGGTGTTGGGTTTGCCGAAGTCTTACTGAGCCTTTAACGGCCTAGTTTTTTGCGTTTATTCTCTACGTAGTCGACGAGAATGTATTCGCCGAGTTGATCCGGCGAGGTAAAAAAAACACGTCCTCCGTTAATTCTTGCGATTTCCTGCATGAATGCGCGCAGATACTCACTGGTTTCCAACATGAAGGTGTTGATCGCGATGCCCTTTTTAGTGCATCGCTTCACCGCCTTGAAGGTCGCACGTATCGTTTCCGGGGTCGGCGGGTACGCGAATATAGCCTGGCCGTTTTCCAAATGTGCAGTAGGTTCACCGTCAGAGATCATGATGATCTGTTTGCTGCCGCCGGGATGTTTTGCCAGCAAACGTTCTGCGAGTAGCAATGCGTGTTGCATATTCGTGCCCAACACGGACTCATCCCATTGCAAGTAAGGCAAGTCGTGTGCTTTCAGCTCTTTGGCATAGGCGGCAAAGCCGATGATATAAAAACTGTCTTTGGGGTACTGACTGGTGATCAGGTTGTGTAGCGCCAGGGCGACTTTTTTGGCTGCCTGAAATGAACCTCGCAAGGCCATTGACCAGGACAAGTCGACCAGCATTGCAGTGGCCGTCGAGGTGATCTGTTCGCTGCGATAAACCTCGAAGTCGCTTGGCATGAGCGAGATAGGGGAACCCGGACCATTGCGATCGATGGCGTTACGCAGGGTCTTCGACATGTGCAGGTGGAAGGGGTCGCCAAATTCGTAGGCTTTGGTTTCTTCGATGCGTTCGCCAAAGCGACCTTCCTCGGGTATCGCATGATTACCCAGGCTTTGACGTTTCAGTCGCTGGTAGATCTCGCCCAGGGCTTGTTGGCCGATCAGGCGTGAACCGCGCGGCGTCAACTCCCATCCTTTGCCGTCGTCGGATCGTATGTAACCGGCGTCTTCGAGCATTTTCATCAGCTTCTCCAGCTCTTCGAGCTGGTCTGCGTCCTCATCTCCAAGCAAATCACGTAACAGCTCTTTGTCGATGCCGTCTAAGTCACCGCGCCGTTCTGCATCCTGCATTTGACCCAACAGATCGTCCATTTCATGCAGTTCCTGCATCAACTGCATGGCTTCGGACAGATCGACCGGCTGATCGCCGTCGAAGCGATAGCGTTGTCCGCCTGGAGACAAAAAATCGAGCTCCTTGGCCAGCTTAGCCATTTCCGCCTCAAGCTCTGGGTCGCCGAAGCGGTCAGTGAACATGTCCCGCAAGGCTTGGCCTTGTTCTTCAGACATGGAATTCATCAGCGATTGCGCAGCGGCCATCTGCTCGCGCATCTGCTCGAGTAGCTCGTCCAGAGACTGAGGTGGATTGTTGCCGAACATGTCACCGAATTCTTCCATGAACTGATCGAACTCAGGGTCTTCACCGGCGATCTGTTTCACCAACATGTCGTTCAGCGCTTTCATCATTTCCTTCATGCGCGCAATGTCGCCGTCGGAAAGATTGTTAACCATGTTCTCAATGTCTTTGAAGAAGGTGTTGGTTACCGCCTTGCGTAGTTCGTTCAACAACTCGAGGAATTTCTTCTGTGCCTCGGGGTTGATGAATTCGAATTTTTCCAGGGTGTTGATCTGTGCTGCGATGTCGTCGGGCAATTCATCCAATGCCTGCTCATTGCGCTCGGCAATGTCCTTGAGCAATGTATCGCTGAAACTTTCGGCATCTTCTGCTTTGCGTTTCCACTCCTCAATGCGATCACGCTCCATCTGCACAATCTCTTCGAGCCGTTCGCGGTAGTTTTCAAAAATTGAATCGAGGTTGTAGCGTTGTAACTGGCGTTGTTTTTGTTTTCGCAAGCTGCGAATCATGTCGCGCAGACCCTGCATGTACCCGCCCTGGGGAATCTGCATGCCGCGGGAAAGGAGATTGCGCATGGCCCAACGCAAGTCGCCGTACTCCATAAGATCATCCGCCAGGGCTTTCATTACCTCGTCGGCATCCCAGGTGGGCTGTTGTGAGCCATCCCAGGCGCTGTAGCGTTGCCGATGTGAAAATGCCATCAGATCTTATCCCGTATACGTTGAACGGCCGGAAACGGCGTATTTGTTGAGCATCTTGTTGAGGTGTAACCCTTCGAGAATGAATTCAACTTCTGCTGCTCGGGTGTTGGGCGTGGTGGCGACCATGCGTTCTGGCAGGCCGGGAATTTTGCTGATGATGACCTCGTAATCATCGACGTACACCGCGTCGCCGATCTCGATGGACAGGCCATCGTTGAACGCGTCTGCAACTGTTTGCAGATCCTGCAGGTCGTAGCGCTGATCAAACACCGCCTTAGTGGCCGCCTGGATAATTCTGTTGGTAATTTTGTCTTCCTGGCCTTCTTCCATGGCTTCAATTTCAACCTTGCCTTGGAAGGAGGGTGCTATGTAATCAAGGTCGGAAATGCGCGGTACTACCTCAGCTTCGTTGAGCACCAACGCGCGGCGAAACGCATTGGCGACCAGGGCCTCATAGTTGCTGATGGAAGCGCGCACAGATACGCCAGAACGTTGATTGATGTCGGGCGAGCGGCGCGCATGATGGGTCACCTCGGCGATAATCTCGGTCATGTAATCCGGCACGTTGACTTGAAAATCAGACAGCGAAAGCACATTGGCTTCCTGCATGATAATTTCGATCTCTGCGCTGATCTGCTCTGGATAATGGGTGCGAATCTGTGCGCCGTAGCGATCTTTCAGCGGCGTAATGATGCGCCCGCGATTTGTGTAGTCTTCGGGGTTGGCGGTGGCCAGGATGAATACGTCTATCGGCAAGCGCACCTTGTGGCCGCGTATCTGTACGTCGCGTTCTTCGAGCAGATTGAGCAGGCCGACCTGGATGCGTTCGGCCAGATCGGGCAGTTCGTTGATGGCGAATATGCCTTTGTTCATGCGTGGCACAAGGCCGTAGTGCAGGGTGAGTTCGTCGGATAAGTAGCGTCCCTCAGCGACCTTGATCGGGTCGACCTCGCCGATGATGTCGGCAATGGTAATGTCCGGGGTCGCGAGCTTCTCACCGTAGCGCTCGTCCCGATGCAGCCAGCGAATCGGCGCATCGTCACCTTGCTCAGTGATCAGGTCCTTGCCGGCTTTGGTGATGGGTTGGGTTGGGTCTTCTGGTATTTCGGTGCCATCCAGGACCGGTGTCCACTCGTCCAGCAGCGACACGAAAGAGCGCATAATGCGAGACTTCGCCTGGCCGCGCTCACCCAGGAATATAATGTCCTGGCAGCCGAGAATGGCGTTGATGATTTGCGGTATAACGGTGTTTTCGTATCCCACCACGCCAGGGAACAGAGGTTCAGCGCGGGATAGTTTGAGGATTAGATTTTGCCGGATCTCTTCTTTGACGGGCTTGGCAGTGTAGCCACTGGCTTTCAGCTCGCCCAGGGTGAGTGCACTAGGTTGCGATGACACTTCTTATAATCCGCAGATTAAGACGTTTGAGTCTACGTCTGGCAAGCCGACGATAGCAAGGTGGCGATACGTAATCTCAGCCTGGGCACCAGTTCTGCTTCCACAGCAGGGTTTCTGCGCAACCACCTCGTGTTGCGCGGGCTCGGATGAGGCAGCGGCACGATATTCGGCCAATGTTGTTGCCAGCCTCCAACGATCTGACTCAATGTCGAGGCGGCGCTCGGTCGCAGGTGCCAGTCGATGGCGTAGCGGCCAATGACCATGGTTAATTCGACCTGGGATAGATGACTGAGCAATTGCGCTCGCCAGGCAGGTGCGCATTCTGGTCGTGGTGGTAAATCGCCGCCCTTGCCGCGTCCCGGGTAGCAGAAACCCATGGGCACCAGGGCAATCTTTTCGGCGTCGTAGAAAGTTTCTTTATCCAACCCCATCCAGTTGCGCAGGCGGTCGCCACTGGGGTCGTTGAAAGGAATGCCGGTTGCGTGCACTGCAGTGCCGGGAGCTTGTGCCACTACCAGAATCCTGGCTTTCGGATGGACCTGGATCACAGGCCTCGGCCCCAGCGGCAGATGTTCGCTACACTTTGTGCAGGCGCGTATGTCCTCGACCAGTCGGACGAAGGACTTCAAGCATTGGCCCGCTGGGTGGGTTTGCCCAGTAATCGATCCGAGACGATGCGCAGTTGGATTTCGCTGGTGCCTTCGAAGATTTTGGTCAGGCGTGCATCGCGCCAATAACGTTCTACCGCGTACAGCTTGGTGTAACCGGCGCCGCCGAAGATCTGTAAACCGTTAGAGGTCACCCGTTCTGCCATCTCTGCAGCGAACCATTTCAACATGGCAGCTTCTTTGTCGCAGGTTTGACCAGCGTCCATTTTGGTGCAGACGTCGTACATCAGGGCCCGTGCTGCTTCGATCTCGCTGGCCATGCGCGCGAGCTTAAAACGCGTTTCCTGAAAATCAGCAATCGGCACACCAAATTGTACGCGCTCCTTGGCATAGGCGGAGGCATCCTCCAAGGCGCCGCGAGCGAGTCCAATCGATCGCGCGGCGGTGTGCGCGCGTGCCGCATTGAGCATGTTGACCGTGTTCTTAAACCCTTCACCACCACCGCTACCGCCGGTAATGATGTTTTCTTTCGGTATCCGGCAACCATCGAAGGCCAACTCAAAAGTATTCCAGCCGAAGTAGCCGATCTTCGGGATGGCGGCGCCCTGGCACCCCTTGGGGAGTTCATCGCGCGGTTTCTCAATGATGAAAGTGCGTAACCCTCTATATTTTTCTTCTTCTCCAGGCGCCTCGGCCCGGGCCAGCAGATTGATGTAATCGGCCTGGTCGGCGAAGGTACACCAGTACTTGTTACCCGTGATGACCCATTCGTCGCCGTCGAGTACGGCTTTGCAGCTAACCGAAGCAAGGTCGCTACCGACGCCGGGCTCAGAGAGCGCGACCGCCGCCAGATATTCGCCCTGTGCGGCTTTTGCGGTGAGATCGCGGCGTTTGGCTTCAGACCAGCCGCCCACTGCCATCAGTGAAGCAGCCCTGGCAATAATGCTGGCGACACTCATCCAGCCCCGGGCTAATTCTTCGGCGATCAAGCAATACTCAAAAACACCAAGGCCCATGCCGCCGTGCTCTTCTGGCATGCGAATGCCGAAGTAACCCATTTCGCCAAGCTTGTCACGTAACGCCATGGGGATTATGCCCTGCACCGGATCCAATTCGTTAGCGACGGGCAGCACTTCCTTCATGGTGAAGTCGCGCGCGACGTCCTGAATCATTAGTCGTTCGTCGGTCAAATAGTGTTCTGTCATCTTCTATCCATTCTGGTCTACAAGGGGCATCTTCTGCTCTCAGCTGCGAGATTCGTCGCCATAAATATCGAGCTAGACGCCGATCAAGTTGGCACGATCGATTATGTTCTGCACAATGCGAATGCTCGCCGCATCCACCATCACGCCGTCGACATTGATCGCGCCGAGACCTTCGGCCAGGGCCTGATCGTAGGCATCCATCTGCTTGCGCGCCATGGCGATATCTTCCTCGGTTGGCGCAAACACTTCTTGCGCGATTTCTATCTGGCTGGGATGTATGGCCCATTTGCCAACCATGCCGAGGATGTGGGCGCGTTCTGCTTCTTTTCGGTAAGCGTCTGCGTTGCGGAAATTGGCGTAGGGGCCGTCGACGGGGTCAATGCCGTTGGCGCGGCAGGCGATGGTCATTTTGTAGCGCGGGTAGTGCCAGATATCGGGAGGATAACCGCCAGTGCTGCCAACCGAAGACAGTTGCATTTGTTGACTCGCACTGTAGTCGCCCATGCCGAAGATGAGGCATTCCAAGCGGTCGCTACAGGCGGCGATTTCCTCGACGTTCATCATGCCCTCGACTTCTTCAATCAGGCACTCGATGCCGATACGTCGTTTCAGACCGAGCTTCTGCTCCAGTTGGTCGAGCATCAGATGCACGAAGCGAACGTCGGCGGCACTCTTTGCTTTGGTCAACATAATGGTGTCCAGCACTTCGCCCGCACCGGTAACCACTTCGATGATGTCGTCGTGGCACCATTGAGTTTCGACATCGTTGATGCGGACGCACACCGTGCGGGGTGTCCACTCGAGGTTATTCAAGGCGTTGACGATCTTACCGCGCGCGTCGAGCTTGGCGCTGGGGGCGACGGCATCTTCGAGATCGAGAAAAACGTGATCCAACTCCAGGGTCGCAGCCTTGATCATCATCTTTTCCGAACTGCCGGGCACCGACAGTTGGCAACGACGTGGGCGAGCAGGTTGTTTGCTCATGGGTTTTAGTCTCCTTGCGTGTGTTTTTTGATCAGCACCCGGCGTTCGCCTTCGAAAACGACCTCATCGTCTTGATTTACGCCCCAGTGCTTGAAAGTCACAATGCCGGCATCGTCGCGGTCAGCTGGTTCTTCAGTGTGTAGAACTTCCGTATAGGCATACAGCGTGTCGCCGTGAAATACAGGGTTTTTCAAACGAATCTTATCCAGCGACAGCTCTCTCAGTGCGTTTTCACCGGTGTCTTGCATCGTCATACCGATGATCATGGCGATGGTGACGCCGCCAAATTGCAGACGCGAATTCCAGCCGTCGCGACCCATGGCGTTCTGCTGCATCAGGTGCTCATTGAAATGTGCTTCTGCGGTGTTTAAGACCTGCAGGGTGATACCGACATTGTCCTGCTCACACATGGTTTTACCGCGTGCATGTTTCATTACCTGGCCGGTCTCAAAGTCTTCGAAATAGTTGTTTTGACCCGTTAGCGACATGTCAGGCTCCCGCTTTGGTTGGCGGCGATGTTCGGCGGCGAACAAGGGTGCCGCGGCGAACGAGGTTAGTGCGATGAAATTCGATCACCTTGGCGCCATGCTGATTGAAGCCCTGGGTGTGCCAGGTAACGATGCCGAAGTCCTGGTTGCCCTTGGATTCCCGCGCACTGATCACCTCACTGATCGCGGTCAGGGTATCTCCGACATAGACGTCTTCGATAAACTCGCACTGATCGACGCCCAGAAACGGTCCGCCACCTTCACTCAGATCCTCGACAGACATGCCAAACACAGTGTTGAAAACCAGCATCGGGTTGACCAGCACTGTGTCGTGACCCAACGATTGAGCGTAGGGCTCATTAAAATACAACGGACAGAAAGACAGGGTCTGGGTGGTAAAAGCGGCATTGTCACCAGCGGTGATGGTGCGTCCCCAATGGTGTTCAAAAACACGACCTTGCGTCATATCCTCGTAGCGATTGCCCTTATGCATGGTCTTGGCACGGGCGCGAAAATCCTCAGCTTGTTCACTCAAGGTAGGCTGCTCCTTTTCTGCTTAACCGCCTCCGCTTACCCGCCCAATGCGATAAACAGCGGCGTTAAATCGTCAAGTTGATCAAGTTTGTGACACAGACCGATGAGTTCATTACTGCGCGCTTCACCTAATCGTGGTGTTACCAGGGCGCGGAATTTACGTTCCAGCTTGTCCCATTGCTGGTCCAGATCGGTCATTGGTACGGCCACATTGAAGCTCTCGGTGTGTATCTGCCCGTCGAGGGTCTCGATTTTAACAATAGTGTCCGGATTCTTAGTTTCATGTGCCTGTACAGTGACCAGATCGCGGAATCTGGTTAGCGCCGGGTCTTGGGTCAACTCATCGGTAAAGATGTCGATGCTTGATGTGTCTACCCCCGCCAGTGCCATCGCGACGGTAAAGCGCAGACTGAATTTCGCTTCGAGACCACTCTTTGGCTCGGCAATGTTACAGACCTTGAAGTGACCTTCGTCAACCAGCACGGTGACAGACTTAATCTGATTCGGGTCAAACGCATTGCGGTTGCACAAGTTGTTGGTGGCCTCGATCGCCGAATGGGTCATATAACAGGCGGCATGATATTTGAAGCAGATGTCAGGCGTGTAAGCTGGCACCTGCAGGGCGCGGTCAAATTTTGTCGGATCGGCGCTGCTGCTTTGCGTATCTACAAAGCCCTGTTCAACTTCCAGTATGTCGTCGCGGCTGGTAAAGCCTTTGGCCGCCAGGGTTGCCGCCTGAGTGCCGGTAGCGGCGGCGTGACCCGCGTGCAGAGGTTTGCACATGGTGCCGAATTGGGCTTTGAGGCCTGCGGCTTGCGTGCCGGCGATGCCTAATGCGAGCGCAGTTTGATGGTCGTCCAAACCAAGCATCACAGCTGCCGCGGCAGCAGCGCCGAAGGAACCCATGGTGCCGGTGCTATGCCAACCCTGTTGGTAGTGAGAAGCACCGGCAAAGCGGCTGATGATGCATTCAGCATCCACACCTGCCGCAAAGGCCGTGATGACATCCTTACCCGATTGCCCATTCTGTTCGGCCAGCGCCAGCACGACCGGTGCCACGGGTACGGTAGGGTGTCCCGACATATCCATCTGCACATCGTCATAGTCGTGTGCGTGGCCGGCCGAGCCGTTGATTAAAGCGGCTTGTTGCACAGAGACTTTGTCGGCAGTACCGATAATCGTCGCCTGAGCATGACCACCTTGTTCTGCGGCATCTTCACGAAGGATGCGTGCCAATGGTTCTTCCATGCCAGCGATGGTGACGCCAATAAAGTCCATCAGGGCCTGTTTGCTGACCTCTCGAGCGTTCATGGGAACAGCGTCGAAGTCAGCGGATGCGATGCGTGTTGCCAGTCTTGCAGTTTCGTTCATGATCTTCCCCTTGCATGCAGCCCTTAACGCTAACCGAAGGGTGGGGGAAGTCAATAAGGCCTATCGGTTCTGGTCGAAATTGACCTCACCGCGTTTCAGTCTGGTGGTCACATATTTGCGTAATGCCGGGGCGAGTAAGTTGGGATCGGCATCAGAGTGAATCGGGGTGCCAATCTGCAGGTGATAACGTTGAGCGGATTTGTTGAGCAGTTCGCGAAACAGCGTCATATCCTTAAGTTCGGTGTTCAGCAACCAAAGCAGGTAATACAGTGCGCTGTTGTGAGCAGAAACGTGCATAGGGACAATGGGGCAGTTGTATTTCTGCGCGAGACCGACACCGGATACCAACCACTCGCGTTCGATTAAACCCATTGGTGTAGGGCGGGCCAGGCGCCCGGAAGGGAAAATAACGATCAACCGTTCGTCACGGAAAGCACCGATCATGTTCCGTACCATTTCTTTACGCCTGGCGTGATTGCGTTTTTCTTCCATCCACTCGACGGGAATAATTATCTCGCGGAGATTTTCCTGACAGCGCACCGCGTCGCGGTTGGCGAAGAAGGTCAGGTCTGGGCGGATCTTTTTAATGGCGTCGAAAACGGCAATGCCATCGGCGATACCGGCTGGATGATTGGGCATCAGCACCGCCCGGCCGGTGGTCGGCAAATGCTCAAGACCCTCAACGGTGACACGCATGCGTAGTAGATTGCTGACATGTTCGAACACCGCAAAACCCGATAGTCCCTGCACCTCATCAATCAGGGCCTTGGTTTGCTGGTAAGCCATGAGGGGATAGACGTAGCGTTGTACTAACGCCCAGATACGGGGGTGTTGGCGTAGCTTGGTGGCCCTCTCTTCGATCAATTCGTCGAGGATATGATTCATCCGCTGTGTCGGGCGATAAACTGGCTGGCTGCTAGATTGAAGCCGGCGCTGTCCTCCATGTTTACCGCGTGCCCAGCTTCTAGATCGATAATGCTGAGTTGAGCCATGTTTTGTGCCACCCAGTCTTTGGCATCAGCGAAGCGTTTTTCTTTATTGCCATGACAAAGTTGTGCGGGCCGGGGATTGATGGCAGCAATGTCGCGCACGCTGGCGTGCACAGTCGTTTGGCGAAGGGTGTTGGCAATACCAACAGGGGACAGACGTTTTGCATCTTTTAGCAATGCCTCGTGAATGTCTGCGGGCAGACGCCTGGCAAACCTGGGGTGGACGGTGATTCGCTCAATTGCAGCCAGACCACCGGCTTCGATTTTGGCTGCGCCAGATTCGGCATCCTCGCGCCATTTTGCGACCTGCTCGGCGTGGGCCAGACCAGACGCAGAATTGGTAAACAAGTGGGCCGGTATTCTTTCGGGGTGGGTATG
>Ga0114950_10000551_pt1 | contig 25979 bp, 18 predicted proteins | sample N075metaG_FD_83503 | JGI IMG/M metagenome (GOLD analysis project Ga0114950, IMG submission 83503) | Deep subsurface microbial communities from Kermadec Trench to uncover new lineages of life (NeLLi) - N075 metaG | ecosystem: Environmental > Aquatic > Marine > Ocean trench > Sediment | place... | reverse complement strand
GCCACAACCAGTGGTGTCCCCGGTAATGTTACGCCCGTAACGTCCCGCGGATCGTCGCCAGTAGCCACTAACCGGGCGCGGTAGTAGATATTGGGCGTCGACAGTCCCAGGTGCATATCGTTCGATACCATCGCACGCCCGGTAGTGGTCAGTGCCCCGCCGACAGCCCAGTTGTTGCTGCCATTGAGATGAGGCTTGCCTATTTCGTCAGTATCTGGCGGCTCGACGTCGTAGTCACGAATCGAGTAAAGATCGGCCGCTGGCAAAGCAGCAACAGACCGCGCCTCCCCCATCAGCGGTGCGTCCCAGGGCGTGCCCTGCGGATACAGCCACGCATACACCTCGCTCGGTACGACCCGGTGCACGAGACCACGCCGGATATCCCGGGTCGCCCGCGAATCGTTAAGCTGCATGTACATTGCGTAAACGACAAGCACTGAATCTTCCGCCAGCCACGGTTCGGGCTCGACGCTCAGCAAGTAATATTCGAACGGTTTCTTCCTCAGGCTCGCGAGGCCCGCATTGACTCCGGCCGCGTAACTCCCAAGCAATTCGGATTCGAACGCTGACAAATTTTGGATGGCAGCCTGCGCGCGACTTCGAAAGCGGTGAAACCGATGGCGTTGGTCAGTGTCTGTCGCAACCTTACCAATGATGGCGGACAGTTCGCCGGCGGCTTGCCGGCGAATCAGATCAATCTGGAAAAACCGATCCTGACCGTGCGCAAATCCGGTCGCGAACGCCAGGTCGGCGCGACTGCCGGCGGTAATCGTCGGCAGTCCGGCCTGATCGCGCTCGATGGTAGCAGTACCCTTGATGCCGGCGACGATAAATTCCCCGTCCAGAGGCGGCAAGCTGGCCCGCAAAGTAAGCCAACTGACGGCGGCGACAGATATCAACACGAAAACAAGCAAACCTGTAAACAGGCGAGTCAAACGTCGCTTCATTTTGGCTTACTCCGGAGCTCTTACTTTGAGTATTTTCATGGCGTTGGTACTGCCGGTGATGCCCTTCAAATCACCCTTCGTGAAAATGACCAGATCATCTACTTCAACCAGTTTTTTCGATAACATTTTCTCGAAAATATTGGCGTACAACCTGTCCCGTTGCGTCTCTTCGATTTCAAATTGTACGGGATAGACGCCACGGTACAGCGCCACTCGCCGACTCGTTGCGGCGTACGGGGTAAACGCGTATATCGGAATATCGGAGCGCACACGTGACATCCAGCGTGCCGTCGAACCCGACTCAGTCAACGCAATAATCGCTTTGACGTCCATGTGATTTGCTGTGTACATGACTGCCATCGCAATGGCCTCGTCAACTCGCTCGAACTGGTCGTCGGTAATCTGCCCCATTCGACCAGCCGGATCGCGGAAATGCTCCGCGCCGATGCAAACGCTGCTCATCGCTTTTATCGCCTCGACAGGGTACGCACCGATCGCGGTTTCACCAGACAACATTACGGCATCGCTGCCGTCGATAACGGCGTTTGCGACATCTGACGCTTCGGCGCGCGTAGGAATCGGATTAGTGATCATCGACTCCATCATCTGGGTTGCAGTGATGACGATCTTGTTCCTGGACCGGGTCGTATGAATCAGGCTCTTCTGGACACCGGTTAGCTGGGCGTAACCTATCTCGACGCCGAGATCGCCCCGCGCCACCATGACGATGTCACTGGCGTCGACGATCGAATCAATATCATCGACCGCTTCGGCGCGCTCGATTTTGGCAACGATCAGGCCACTGCCACCAGCCTCCTGAAATAATCGCCGCGCCTCAAGCACGTCCGCGCCGTTGCGCACGAAAGACACCGCAAGAAAATCCATTTCGAGTTCAGCGGCAAGCTTGATGTTCTTGCGATCGACATCGGTCAGCGCTGCCGCCGACAGCCCGCCGCCTTTGCGATTGATGCCCTTGTGATCCGCGAGATTGCCGCCGTTGACGACTATTGTATGAATTCGCGTACCTTCGACACGATCAACCGTGAGCGCGATCATGCCATCGTTCAGCAACAAGTCGTCGCCCGGACGCAGGTCCTCGTGCAGCGACTTGAGCGCCACACCAACACCCTCCTGATTGCCCTCGTCGAGGCCAAGCGAGCTATCGAGGAAAAACGGATCCCCTGCCACCAATACGACGCTGCCGTTTTCGAATCGCCGAATGCGTATTTTGGGACCTTGCAGATCACCCATGATGCCCACATCCCGACCGCAGGCCTCGGCCGCTGACCGTAGCGTTGCCACCCGACGCCGATGCTCGGCCTCGTCGCCATGCGAGAAATTCAGGCGCGCGACATCCAGACCAGCGTCGATCATCTTGCACAACGTTTTGCTATCGTCGGATGCCGGCCCCAGCGTCGCGATTATTTTTGTTTGTCTGAGCATGGCGGCGATTATTGCACAGGCGCCGTCCCGGTGGAGGTCGCCTGAAATTCCGCAGCTCGTTTTTCGAGCATGGCTACAGCCGGTAAAGTTTTTCCCTCGACGAACTCAAGGAACGCCCCGCCGCCAGTCGAGATGTAGGAAATTCGATCCGCGACGCCATATTTGTCGATCGCGGCGAGCGTGTCTCCGCCGCCCGCGATCGAAAACGCATCGCTGCTCGCAATCGCTTCTGCCAGCGTCCTGGTGCCTGCGCCAAAAGCGTCAAATTCGAATACGCCGACCGGACCGTTCCAGATGATGGTGCCCGCCGCGGCAAGAATGTCAGCGAAATGCTTCGCTGTGTTGGGCCCGATATCGAGGATCCGCTCGCCGTCGGTCACCGCGTCCACGGTCTTGGTTACGGCCCGCGCATCCGGCGAGAATTCCGTCGCGACAACAACGTCGCTCGGCAGTGGGATCGCCGCCCGACCATCGCCTCCTGCGGCAAGATCGCGCGCTATATCGAGCATGTCCGGCTCGTGCAACGACTCGCCGACATTGTGACCCTCCGCCGCGATGAACGTGTTCGCGATACCACCGCCAACGATCAGGCAGTCAACCATACCGGCAAGCGCATCGAGGACTGTAAGCTTCGTCGAGACCTTCGAGCCGCCCACGATCGCCACGAACGGCCTTGCGGGTTCGGACATTGCTTTGCCGAGTGCTTCAAGCTCCGCGACCAGCAGTGGCCCGGCACAGGCTATTTGCGCGAATTCGGCAACGCCGTAAGTACTGGCTTGCGTACGATGCGCGGTGCCGAACGCGTCCATAACGAAAATGTCGCACAGCGCCGCCATCTTGCGCGCCAATGATTCGTCACAGGCTTTCTCGCCGTCCAGAAATCGCACGTTTTCGAGCAGCACCACGTGGCCGGCTTCGACATCGACTCCGTCGATCCAGTTGCCAAGCAGCGGCACCTCAAACTCAAGCAGGCTCGAAAGACGATCGGCCACCGGTTGCAGCGAAAACTTGTCGTCAGCTTGCCCTTCGACGGGCCGGCCCAGGTGCGACATGATCATGACGGCCGCATTCGCGTCCAGCGCCGCCTTGATTGTGGGCAACGCCGCCCGGATACGTGCATCAGAGCTGATGACCCCGTCGCTGACCGGTACGTTGAGATCCTCGCGAATCAATACGCGCTTGCCTGCCAGGTCAACATCGGTCATTCGGATGACGGACATGACGATTCTTTCGATGATCGGGCTGCGATCTACTTCGCGTTGTACAAGGCGATCGTCGTATCGAGCATGCGGTTGGAGAAGCCCCACTCGTTGTCGTACCACGAACAAACCTTAACCAGCGTGCCTTGCATGACCTTGGTCAGGCCCGCGTCGAAGGTTGACGATGCCGGATCGTGGTTAAAATCGATCGAAACCAGTGGCTCGTCGTTGTAGGCCAGCACACCCTTGAGACTGCCTTCGCTGGCTTCCTTCATGATGCTGTTGATTTCTTCGACACTGGTTTCCCGCGCGGCAACGAATGTCAGGTCTACCGTAGAAACATTGATCGTCGGAACGCGCATCGAGAACCCGTCAAGCAGACCATTGAGCTCCGGCAGCACGAGGCCCACTGCCGCCGCAGCGCCCGTCTTCGTCGGAATCTGTGACATCGTTGCAGAACGCGCGCGGCGCAGGTCGCTGTGGAACACGTCGGTCAGGACCTGATCGTTGGTGTACGCATGAATCGTCGTCATGATGCCGTGTTTGACGCCGATCTTGTCGTGCAGCGGCTTAACCAGCGGCGCCAGGCAATTGGTGGTGCAGGACGCGTTCGAAATAATGACGTCCTTTGCAGTCAGAATGTCGTGATTGACGCCGTAAACGATAGTCGCGTCGATATCTTTGCCGCCCGGTGCCGAAATGATGACTTTTTTGGCGCCGGCTTCAATGTGCTTGCCAGCGGTGTCGCGCGTGCGAAAGAAACCGGTTGACTCAAGCACGATTTCAACGCCGAGTTCGCCCCAGGGCAACGCTGCGGGATCGCGCTCCGCGAGCACCCGAATGCGGTCGCCATTGACGATCATGTCATCGCCATCGACCTCGACAGTGCCTGGAAATCGGCCGTGCACGGTATCTCGACGCGTTAAATGCGCATTGGTATGCGCGTCGCCGAGATCATTAACGGCAACAATTTCGATTTCCGAGCGCTTGTCGCCCTCATAGAGCGCCCGCAAAATGTTGCGGCCAATTCGGCCATAGCCGTTAATGCCAACCTTGATCGTCATTCCTGTCTCCTGATTTAGATAACTTCTTTGGCGACTGCGACGACATTGTCGGTCGAAAACCCAAAGTGCTCGAAAAGTTTGTCCGCCGGCGCCGATTCACCAAAACGATCCAGTCCGATGACGCGCCCGCCAGCGCCCGCATACCGCCACCATGTTTCGGTGATGCCCGCTTCGATAACCACTCGCGCCGTCACTGCGCCGGGCAATACCTGCTCGCGATACGACTCGTCCTGGGCATCGAACAAATCGGTGCACGGCATCGAAACGACACGCACCTTGATACCGTTGGCAGTAAGCACATCAGCTGCCGAAACAGCCAGCGCGACCTCAGAACCTGTCGCAATAAAAATTAACTCCGGTGTGCCGTCGCACTCTTTCAAAATATAAGCGCCCTGACCGATGGCAGCGATTTGATCTTTATCGCGCGACTGGTGCGGCAAACCTTGCCGCGTAAGAATCAAACTTGTCGGCCCGTCGCGTCGCTCAATCGCATTGCGCCACGCGACCGCCGTTTCCACCGCGTCGCAAGGACGCCAGACCCGCATGTTCGGCATGATTCTAAGCGATGCCGTGTGTTCCACAGCTTGATGCGTCGGCCCATCCTCACCGAGACCGATCGAATCGTGCGTATACACGAAGATATTTCGCAACTTGATCAGCGCGGCCATGCGCAACGCATTGCGCGCATAATCAGAAAAGGTCAAAAACGTGCCACAGTAAGGAATGATGCCGCCATGCAATGACAGACCATTGCACATGGCCGACATGCCGAACTCCCGAACGCCGAAATTAATGTAGTTGCCAGACGCGTCATCTCCGGTGACGACCGTCGAACCCGCGTGCCTGGTCAGGTTCGAACCTGTCAGGTCCGCCGAACCGCCGGCAAGTTCTGGCAGCGCCGGCGCGAAGGCGTTGAGTGCGACCAGTGATGCCTTACGCGTAGCCATGCTTTCACCCGCCGCATCGACCTCAGCGACAGCCTTGTCCGCAATCTCTTGCCAGTTGTCCGGCAGGTCACCACGCATACGCCGCAGGTATTCGGCGGCGAGCTCCGGGTGGCTGGCTTCGTACCTGGAGAAAATTTCCTGCCACGCTTGCTCCAGGTCCGCGCCCCGTGCCTTGCCATTCCAGGCGCTTGCGATCTCAGCCGGAATTTCGAACGGCGGCGCAGCCCATCCCAATTCCTTGCGCGTGGCGGCAATTTCCTCATCACCAAGCGGCGCGCCGTGGGTCGCTGCCGTGCCCTGCTTGTTGGGTGAACCGAAGCCGATCACGGTCTTGCAGCAAATCAAAGTCGGCCGATCGCCGTCGGCGACAGCCTGCTCGATGGCTGCGGCGATGGCGGTGCTGTCGTGGCCGTCAACATCGGCGACGACCTGCCACCCGTAGGCTTCGAATCTCTTGACCGTATCGTCAGTGAACCAACCACCAACCTCACCGTCGATCGAGATATTGTTGTCATCGTACAAAGCGATCAGCTTGCCGAGCTTCAGCGTCCCGGCCAGCGAACATGCCTCGTGCGAAATTCCTTCCATCAGGCAGCCGTCGCCGAGAAACACCCAGGTTTTGTGATCGACAATGTCGAGCCCCGGCCTGTTAAATTCGGCTGCCAGCATCTTCTCGGCCAGCGCCATGCCGACGGCATTGGCGACGCCCTGCCCCAAAGGACCGGTTGTCGTCTCGATCGACAAATCGGGATCGCGCTCCGGGTGCCCGGCGGTGCGGTAGCCAAGCTGGCGAAAATTCCGGATTTCGTCGATGGAAAGATCGTAGCCGGTCAAATGCAGCAGGCTGTACAACAGCATCGATCCGTGACCATTGGACAGCACGAAGCGGTCGCGATCCACCCATCGTGCATTGCCCGGATTGTGCTTCAAATAGTCGTTCCACAGCACTTCCGCGATATCGGCCATGCCCATTGGCGCCCCCGGGTGACCCGAGTTGGCGGCCTGTACTGCGTCCATGGAAAGCGCCCGAATGGCGTTTGCGAGGTCTCGCCGGGCTGTCTGCCCGGCCGGCTTGGTTTCTTGTAACATTGTGCCTTTCTTGTTAGCTGGCCTGACGGCCACAGGGTTAGTCGGCAGGATTCTTGCGTCTCCAATTATGTATTTTCACTGTTTCGTGGGATCGCCGCAAGGTACAATCGCCAACCCGAACCATCGAGTATTGATAGTCCCATGAGTGATTCCTATTTGTTCACCTCGGAGTCGGTTTCCGAGGGGCACCCGGACAAGATCGCCGACCAGATTTCCGACGCCATTCTGGACGCCATCTTGGAGCAGGATCCGCACGCCCGGGTGGCCTGCGAGACGCTCGTCAAGACGGGCATGGTCATCGTTGCCGGCGAAGTAACGACCTCGGCCTGGGTCGACCTGGAAGACGTCGTCCGCGAAACGATTGTCGAAATCGGCTATACCGATTCTTCAATGGGCTTCGATGGCCGTTCCTGCGCGGTACTGAATGCGATCGGCAAGCAGTCGAAGAACATTGCGCAAGGTGTCGATCGCGATACGGCGCAAGATCAGGGAGCGGGCGACCAGGGAATGATGTTTGGTTACGCAACCAATGAAACCGACGTGCTGATGCCAGCGCCAATCACGTTTTCACACCGCCTCATGCAACGACAGGCTGAAGTCCGCAAGAACGGAACGCTGTCGTTTCTCAGACCAGACGCCAAGAGTCAGGTGACCTTTGTTTATGAGAACGACAAACCGGTCGCTATCGATGCCGTCGTCCTGTCGTCGCAGCATCATGCGGACGTTAGTATGTCGGACCTGAAGGAAGGCATCATGGAGGAAATCATCAAGCCGGTACTCCCTGCCGAGTGGATCAGCAAAGCCACCAAGTACCACATCAATCCGACCGGACGATTCGAGATCGGCGGACCGATGGGCGACTGCGGTCTGACGGGTCGCAAAATAATCGTCGATACCTACGGCGGCACCGCACGACACGGTGGTGGCGCATTTTCGGGCAAAGACCCGTCCAAGGTCGATCGGTCGGCAGCTTACGCCGCCCGCTATGTGGCGAAAAATATCGTTGCCGCCGGCTTGGCGGACCGCTGTGAGATCCAGGTCTCGTATGCGATCGGCGTCGCGGAACCGACGTCAATCAGTGTCGAAACATTTGGGACCGGCAAGCTTTCCGACGCCCGCCTGACCGACATGATTCGTGACAATTTTGATTTGACGCCGTACGGAATTTTGCAGATGCTCGATCTGCTGCATCCCATTTACAAGCAAACGGCGGCTTACGGCCATTTCGGCCGCGAAGACATTGATGTGAGCTGGGAAAAAACCGACAAGGCAGAAACGCTTACCGGCGCCGCCGCATCCTGAACAGATTATGAACTGGAGAGACGCATGAGTAGCGAACCCGTTGGCATTCGACAAGACGACTACAAGGTCGCTGATATTTCGCTGGCTGATTTCGGCCGCAAGGAAATCTCGATCGCCGAAACCGAAATGCCCGGACTCATCGCGCTGCGCGACGAATACGGTGATTCAAAGCCGCTCGCCGGCGTACGCCTGACCGGGTGTCTGCACATGACCATCCAGACAGCGGTGCTCATCGAGACCTTAAGGGCCCTGGGAGCGGATATTCGCTGGTCGTCCTGCAACATATTTTCAACTCAGGATCATGCTGCAGCCGCTATCGCAGCTTCCGGAGTACCGGTATTCGCCTGGAAGGGCGAGTCCGAGGACGAGTACTGGTGGTGCGTCGAACAAACGATCAGTGGTCCCGACGACTGGGCACCAAACATGATTCTCGATGACGGCGGCGACCTGACGCGGCTCTTGCATGAAAAGTTTCCGCAACTCATGAAAGACATCAAAGGTCTTTCCGAAGAGACAACCACCGGCGTCAAGCGCCTCTACGACATGATGAAAGACGGCAGCCTGATGTGTCCTGCGTTCAACGTAAATGACTCGGTAACGAAATCGAAATTCGACAATCTCTATGGTTGCCGCGAGTCCCTCGTGGACGGCATCAAACGGGCGACCGACGTTATGATCGCCGGCAAGATTGCCATCGTTTGCGGATATGGGGATGTGGGTAAAGGCTGCGCGCAGTCGCTAAAGGGACTCGGCGCGACGGTCTGGGTCACCGAAATCGATCCGATCAACGCGTTACAAGCCGCGATGGAAGGCTATCGCGTCGTTCGCTTCGACGAAGTCTGCGACCAGGCCGACATCGTGGTCACCGCGACAGGCAATTATCATGTCGTCAGCGGCCCGCAAATGGAGCGCATGAAAAACCAGGCGATTGTCTGCAATATCGGTCATTTCGATAACGAGATCGATGTCGCCTACCTCAAGAAATTCGAGTGGGACAACATCAAGCCGCAGGTCGATCACATTATTTTTCCGGATGGTAAACGTCTCATCCTGCTGGCCGAAGGTCGGCTCGTTAATCTCGGTTGTGCAACCGGCCACCCGAGCTTCGTCATGTCCAACTCGTTCACCAATCAGGTACTTGCGCAGATCGAGCTGTGGCAAAACGGGGACAAGTACGGCAACGAAGTTTACGTGCTGCCCAAGCATCTCGATGAAAAGGTCGCGCGTCTGCACCTGGACAGAGTCGGCGCAAAACTCACCGAGTTGTCCGATGAGCAGGCCGACTATATCGGTGTCGACAAGTCCGGCCCCTACAAACCAGAGCACTATCGCTACTGAATCTGCGGAGGCCAGGGCCAATCGACAACGCATCCGATTCCGTACGGGTCCTGCACCTGACCGACCCGCACCTGTTCGCGGACACCTCGGGTGAATTGCGCGGCGCGGTAACCGATGCATCGCTGCGTTCAGTAATCGATCATTATCGGGACCATCCATGGCGCGCCGACCTCGTGATGGTTACAGGCGATCTGATTCAGGACGAAAGCACGGATGCCTATGCAAATTTCCACCGGCAGCTCGGGACGCTGGACCTGCCCGTTTATTGCATCCCCGGTAACCACGATGTTCGACCACTGATGCGCGAAGCGTTGTCCGCGCCGCCGTTCCATTACTGTGACTCGGTCGAGGCTGGCGGCTGGCTAATCGCAGGACTCGATAGTTGCGTCGGCGGCGAAGCGGGTGGCCATATTGAAGCGGCTGACCTCACGCGACTGGAATCGATCACGACAGGGACACAGGCAAACCATGTCATGGTTTGCCTCCACCATCCGCCGGTTCCGATGGGCAGCGCGTGGCTGGACACCGTCGGACTCGACAATGGCCCTGAGTTTATCGCGAGTATGGCATCGTCAGGCACCGTCCGGATTGCGATATTCGGTCACGTACATCAGGCCTACGACGCCGAGCACAGCGGCATTGCCATCATCGGCACGCCGTCAACCTGCCGGCAATTCGCACAACACAGCGTTGCGTTTGCCGTCGACGATAATCCGCCGGCATACCGCCGCTTCAACCTGTACGCCGACGGGCGTTTTGAGCACGAACTTATCTGGGTAGACGAAGAAAGCGACGTATGAGCCTGTTTTCGGACGCACGACAAGTCATCGCCGGCGGCGTAAATTCACCTGTTCGCGCCTTCGCCGGTGTCGGCGGCGAACCAATATTCTTCAAGAGCGCCAGCGGCGCCTGGCTTGAGGGCGAGAACGGACGTCGTTATATCGACTATGTAGGGTCGTGGGGACCGATGATTCTCGGTCACGGACATGCCGCGGTTATCGATGCTGTCATCGAGACTGCCAGGAACGGCCTGAGTTTCGGCGCACCTTGCGTGCTCGAAACCCGGCTTGCAACAAAAATCCGCGAGTTGGTGCCATCCATGGAAAGGCTGCGCATGGTGAGCTCCGGCACCGAAGCGACGATGAGCGCAATACGCCTCGCCCGTGGTCATACCGGGCGCGACAAGATCATAAAATTCGAAGGTTGCTACCACGGCCATTCTGACTCGCTGCTGATCAAGGCCGGCTCGGGTGCACTAACACTCGGCGTGCCGAGTTCACCGGGAGTACCGGCCGGACTCGCCGAACACACAGTGACATTGACCTATAACGACGCCGCTGCCGTATGCGAGGCTTTCAAAGAAATCGGCGACGAAGTTGCCTGCATTATCGTCGAACCGATCGCCGGCAATATGAACATGGTGCCGCCGGAACCCGGTTTTCTCGAAACACTGCGTGAGCAATGCACCAATTCAGGCGCCCTGTTGATCCTTGACGAAGTGATGACCGGCTTCCGCGTCGCCAAAGGTGGTGCACAGGAATTGTTTGGAATCGATCCCGATTTGACGACACTCGGCAAAATCGTCGGGGGAGGAATGCCTGCGGCGGCATTTGGGGGACGCGCCAGCATCATGGCCAGCATTGCACCGGATGGACCGGTCTACCAGGCCGGAACGCTCTCGGGTAATCCCGTGGCAATGGCTGCCGGGCTGGCGACACTCGAGCAAATCGATCAACCCGGATTCTACGAATCACTGAGCGCGCGGACGCAACAGCTTACCGATGGTCTTGCGGAGATCGCCCGCGACGCCAGCGTGGCCCTGGCAGTTGAAAATGCGGGCGGCATGTTCGGCTTCGTCTTTTCGGATGCTGGCCCGGTCAGGCGCTTTTCACAAATTGCGGCAGCCGATGTTGAGCGCTTCAAGACATTCTTCCACGGCATGCTCAGCGAAGGTGTGTACCTCGCACCGTCTGCTTTCGAGGCTGGCTTTGTTTCTGCTGCACACGGCGAGGCTGAGATCGAGCAGACTCTCGACGCTGCCCGCAAGGTTATGGCAACGCTGTAGCTTCGCGCCGGAGCGCCGGCGCGCTAGCCGCTGCGGGTTCTTTGCAAAACGGCGGTCAGCGTCTGGCGTGCCGAACCGAAACCCCCGTTGCTCATGAAAATCACCTGATCACCGGACAAGACTTTTATCGACATGTCGGATACGAGCTTGTCGTAGTCATCAAATAGCCGCAGCCTGTCCCCGAGTGGTGCCAGTGACGATATGAAGTCGTTGTCCATCCCGGACGGTTTGTACATCCATACCAAATCAGCCTCGTCGAGCGAAGCAGCCAGCGTCTTGTTGTGCACGCCCATTTTCATGGTATTGGAACGCGGCTCGATCGCGACGATGATTCGCTGGCCGGGGTAGCGTTTTTTCATCGCATCAATGGTGCGGCGGATGGCTGTCGGATGATGTGCGAAATCGTCGTAGATCGCGATATCGCCGGCCGTCGCCGTGCGCTCCATGCGCCGCTTGACGCCAGCGAAGCGAGACAAAGCGGACAAAGCCCGAGCTAGCGACACGCCCGCGGACTGCGCAGCAGCCACCGCCGCTAACGCATTCTCCAGATTGTGCAGGCCACCGAGCCGCCAGCCTGATTCGCCGGACTCGCCGTTCGGGCTCCGAATACCGAGACGCCGTTCTGCGGAGTCGGTGAACCGTGCGCTCCAGTCGGCTTCTTCACTGACGCCGAAAGTCTCCACCGGCGTCCAGCATCCCATGTCGAGTAACCTGGCGAGATTCTCGTCCGTCGCACTACTGATGATGCGGCCACCGCCTGGCACTGTTCGCAACAACTGGTGGAACTGCCAGAGTATCGCGTCCATGTCTTTGTAAATATCGGCATGATCGAACTCGAGATTATTGAGCACCAACGTGCGCGGTCCGTAGTGTACGAACTTGGCCCGCTTGTCGAAAAACGCCGTATCGTATTCGTCGGCCTCAACCACAAAATATTCTGAGTCGCCGAAGCTTGCGGAAACTCCGAAGTTGCTCGGAATACCACCGATCAGGAATCCAGGCTTGAGCCCGGCATCCTGCAATATCCAGGCGAGCATACTCGCCGTCGTCGTCTTGCCGTGGGTGCCGGCGATCGCCAGCACATGACGATCACGCAGCACATTGTCTGCCAGCCACTGTGGGCCCGACATATAGGGAATGCCGCGATCGAGCATTGCCTCGATCACGTCGTGACCACGGCTCATGATGTTACCGACGACGACGCAGTCCGGTTTGACATCCAGTTGTGCGGCGTCGAATCCCTCATGAATGCTAACGCCGAGCTCGCGCAATTGGGTGCTCATCGGCGGATACACATTCTCGTCACAGCCTGTCACCTTGACGCCGGCTGCCCGCGCCAGGGTAGCAATGCCACCCATAAACGTCCCGCAGATTCCAAGAATGTGTATGTGCATAATTACTTCAGGGCGCCGGAGCTATCAGGCTGTAAACGAAATATTGCAAAGCGAATACGCCGATCGCTATGAGAATGCCAAGGTACCAGTGGCGATTGATCGCGCGTGCAATGATATGTCCCTCGACAGGAACGGACCAGAGCAGAACGAGATTTGCGATCAGCCCGGTTGCGCCGCCGCCCAATATTGGCAGGAACAAAACGTACTCAGCGACGAAGGCCAGCGAAATAAGCGCACCGCAGCCAATAATGGCCGACATGGTCTGCGACAAGCGATCCGAATGACCACTGACAACAACCAGCGCAGCGTAACAGGCGAGTCCGACCGTGCCGCCGAAGAGTCCGAGAAAAAAGTCCGAATCGTCAAATTGTTCGATCAGCGCCAGCGCCGCCAACGCCGAAAACAACCACAACAAGACAGTTATCAGGAACAGCAGCCATGAACGTGGAATCGCTTCGGGACCTTTGCGCAGCAGCACAATGTCGAACAGCGTTTTTATGAGTGCTAACACGTCGGCGCAAAATCCGTGACTCGGAAGCCGCAATCATCGCATGTTAACCTGCTAATCCGAAATACGCCGAACTCCTGCGCAATGCCCGAATTTTTGCTAATCAATGAGCCTGACTCCATTGTCTCCGAACTGACGAAATTTAATCTTGTCGGCATCGATACCGAGTTCATGCGAGAAAAAACGTTCTTTGCAGAGCTCTGCCTCGTGCAAATTTCCACGGGTGAACATATCTACTGCGTTGACCCGTTAACGGCCAACAGCATGGGTGCCTGTTGGCGCCAACTCATGGAAAGTACATGGGTGGTGCATTCCGCGCGCCAGGATATTGAAGTCGTTTATCAATCCGCCAAACGCATGCCGACAGAAATTTTCGACACTCAAATTGCAGCGGGACTGCTGGGCTATGCGCCGCAATTGGGGTACGCCGGTCTTGTCAGCGAACTGTTTGATGTCGAAATAGCGAAGACCCATACTCGCGCCGACTGGTCGCGGCGCCCATTGTCCGACGCCGTTCTGGAGTACGCCGCCGAAGACGTGGAATACCTCCTGCCTGCCTTCGACATTCTTACCGAGCGTCTGGACAAGCAAGGACGCCTGACATGGGCCAGAGAGGATTCGGCACAGCTATTGAGCCCGAACCTTTACGACGCCGACCCGCTCCTGGCGATCGATCGACTGAAAGGCGCCAGAAATCTCCGCGGCGACCGCCGGGCGGTAGCGACTCACCTTGCGGCGTGGCGAGAGAAAGAGGCGCTGCGCACCAACAGGCCGCGGCAGTGGATCGTCAAAGACAACACGCTGATAGAAATGGCGCACGCCCGTCCGTCGAGCACTGACGAGTTAAATCAGATCGAAGGCCTTACGGCCGGACTCATTCGCCGCTCCGGGGAAAGCATCCTCGCAGCGATCACTGCGGCCTTGTCTGACGAAATCGACTACTGTCCACCGCTGCCGCCGGACGAGTCGCAGAAATCGTTGCTTAAATCGATGCAAAAACTCGTGGCTGAATGTGCCAGCGAGCTCGAGCTCGCAGCCGAAACCGTCGCATCGAAGCGAGAATTGAACAGTATTATTGCGAGCGGCGGCATGCAGTCCAAAGTCCTCAGCGGCTGGCGACGAGAAGTCATTGGAGATCGCTTGCTTGGGCTGATGTAGGAGCGCGGCTCCCCCGTAGGGGGCTTGCGCCTACGACACGGCCGCCAAAAGTCGTCCATACACTTCGTCGACAGAACCCTCGGCATCGAGCATCTTCAGCTGCCCTCGCTGACGATAAAACTCGATGAGCGGCTCTGTCCGTTGCCGGTACACCTCCAGGCGATTAGCGATGGTCTCTTCCTTATCGTCTTCGCGGAAAAGCAGCTCGCCGCCGGCGTTTGTGCATTCGTCAAGTTCATCTTGCGGTGAGAAATAGATGTTGAGCAATTTACCCGTCAGCGAACACGTGCGGCGACCCGTCAGGCGTTTCGTCAAAATATCGAAATCGACGTTCAGGAGAACCGCAGCGTCTATTGGCGCCTCAAGTTGATCGAGGAGCGCCTCCAGATCCAGCGCCTGTTGCTCGGTCCTTGGATACCCGTCAAGTATGAATCCATCGCTGGCGTCGGGCTGCTCGAGCCGCTCACTGATAATTCCGAGCACTATGTCGTCAGACACAAGATTGCCGGCATCAATGATGACCTTCGCCCGCTGGCCGAATCGAGTATTAGCCGCTACCGCCTCGCGCAGCATGTCGCCTGTCGAAATTTGCGGAATATTTTCATCTGCCATTAATTTCTTTGCTTGCGTGCCCTTGCCGGAACCGGGTGCGCCGAGCAACACAATACGCATGCCTTTTCCCTCTTCAAAATCCTGATCTTTTGTGCATTCGCCGCTCGCGTGGAATCTCGTTTTCCACGACGGATTCTCATCCTGACCAAAATGAAGTTGCAGGTCAATCAGTGATATCCTCGCACGCTTCCAAGTGCCCAAAACCCGGAGAAATCTTAAACATGCCCGCAAGAAACGCGTTTTACGCTCAGTCAGGCGGCGTGACCGCCGTCATTAATGCATCCGCTTGCGGCGTGATTGAGACGGCACGCAAGCATCGCAACAAAATAAGAAACGTGTACGCGGGCCGCAACGGTATCATCGGCGCGCTGACAGAAGATATGATCGATACGAATAAGGAAAGCGCCCGTACGATTGCGTCACTCAAACACACTCCCGGTGGCGCCTTCGGATCGGCACGCTACAAACTCAAGGGCATCGAAGAAAATCGCGCGGAATACGAGCGTCTGATCGAAGTCTTTCGCGCTCACGACATTGGATACTTTTTCTATAACGGCGGCAACGATTCGATGGATACCGCGCACAAGGTCTCGCAGATCAGCAAGCGCATGGGATATCCCGTTACCTGCCTCGGCATTCCGAAAACCGTCGATAACGACCTCCCCGTTACGGACAACTGCCCGGGTTTCGGTTCGGTAGCGAAGTACGTCGCAATATCGACCATGGAGGCAGCATTGGACGTTGTGTCCATGGCGAAGACCTCAACCAAGGTATTCATATTCGAAGTCATGGGCCGCCACGCAGGATGGATCGCAGCAGCGGGCGGTCTTGCGGGCAGCAAGCCCGGGGATGCACCACACATCATCCTGTTCCCCGAAATTCCGTTCAACAAACGCGCATTTCTGAAGCGCGTACGTGAGTGCGTCAGGAAGTACGACTATTGCGTCATTGTCGTCAGCGAAGGCGCTAGTTATGCGAACGGCAAATTTCTGGCCGAGGCCGGCACGCGAGACGCATTCGGCCACGCACAGCTCGGCGGCGTCGCGCCGGTCATTGCAGCGATGATTCGCGAAAACCTGGGACTCAAATACCACTACGCGATCGCCGATTATTTGCAACGTTCCGCACGGCACATCGCGTCTGCAGTTGATGTCGAACAGGCCTATGCAGTGGGTCGCGCCGCGGTTCAGTTCGCAGTAGCCGGTAAGACCGCAGTGATGCCGGTGATTAAGCGCATCTCCGATAAGCCCTATCGCTGGCGCATTGAATCCGCCTCTCTTGGGCGCATCGCCAACAAGGAAAAAAAGCTTCCCAGACACTACATCACCAAGGACGGCTTCGGCATTACCGCAGCGGGCCGGCGCTATCTGGAACCGCTGATTCGCGGCGAAGATTATCCTCCATATATCAATGGCTTACCTAAATACGTGTCGCTCAGGAATGCGGCCGTCAAGCCACTGACGAAGACAAAATTTGTGGTATGATTCGCGCCCGGCTCAGCCGGTGAACGAATCTTTTTTGGGGAAATAAATTAAGACCGCAGCCCGTATGCCGGCACCGTAGTCGGCATTAGCGGCTGTGTTCAGTCTGTTAGCACTCAGTCAGGAGATACCAAATGACTAACGAGATGGCCTTGTGGCTCTCGATCGGTTCCGGCGTTATCGCCATCCTTTTCGGCATAATTTCCACGCAGTGGATTCTCAAGCAACCTGCCGGCAATGCCCGCATGCAGGAGATCGCCGCGGCCATACAAGAGGGCGCCAAGGCGTACATGGATCGTCAGTATTTGACGATAGGTGCTGTTGGCGTTGTGTTATTTGTCGTCTTGGCGGCCATTCTCGACTGGGCAACCGCGATCGGCTTCGCGATTGGCGCGATATTTTCATCGCTGGCCGGGTACATCGGCATGTACGTTTCGGTACGAGCCAACGTCCGCACCGCTGAAGCTGCGACCAAAGGGGTTAACGCGGCACTCAACATTGCATTTCGTGGTGGCGCGATCACCGGAATGCTCGTCGTGGGCCTCGGCCTCCTTGGCGTCGCGGGTTATTTCCTGATTCTGCAGAAATTCGGCCTCGACCTCGGTGACACGATTCACGCCCTCATCGGGCTCGCTTTCGGCGGTTCGCTGATCTCGATTTTTGCCCGGCTCGGAGGTGGCATTTTCACCAAGGGTGCCGACGTTGGCGCTGACCTCGTTGGCAAACTTGAAGCAGGAATCCCGGAAGACGATCCACGCAACCCCGCCGTAATCGCCGATAACGTCGGCGACAACGTCGGCGATTGTGCTGGCATGGCGGCTGATCTTTTCGAGACCTACGCGGTCACAATTATCGCGACGATGTTGCTCGGCAGCATGGCAATCGAGTCCTACGGCATTCAGGCCGTACTCTACCCGCTCATGCTCGGCGCGGTATCGATAATCGCATCGATTATCGGCACCTTTTTTGTCAAGACATCAGACGGCGGAAAAATCATGGGCGCGCTGTACAAGGGCATGATCGTAGCTGGAACACTCGCGGCCATCGCCTTCTATTTCCTGACCGACTTGATGATGGGCCACACCGGTTTTTCATCCAATATTTACTATTCAGCCCTGATTGGTCTTGCCCTGACTGCCGCACTGGTCGTCATCACCGAGTACTACACCAGCACCGACTACAAGCCGGTTAGGACCATCGCCGAAGCCTCGCTGACAGGCGCCGCCACCAACATCATTGCAGGCCTCGGCGTGTCGATGAAGGCGACGGCTCTACCGGTGCTCGCCATATGTGCAAGCATCTGGGGTGCGTTTGCGCTGGCTCCGGAAGGCGTGGCTCTGGGCGGCTTGTACAACATTGCCATTGCCGCGACGTCGATGCTGTCGATGACCGGTGTCATTGTTGCTCTCGATGCGTTCGGACCGATCACCGATAATGCCGGCGGTATCGCCGAGATGGCGGACCTGCCTCCAGAAGTTCGCAAGGTCACGGACCAACTGGATGCAGTTGGTAACACGACCAAAGCTGTCACCAAGGGATATGCGATCGGATCTGCCGGTCTCGCCGCACTTGTCCTGTTTGCGGATTACAACTATGCGCTCGGCGAGGCGGGCAAGGGCGTTACCTTTCTGCTCAACGACCATGAAGTGATTATCGGTCTGTTTATCGGCGGTCTCGTACCATTCCTGTTCGCCTCCATGGCGATGGAAGCCGTCGGTCGCGCCGCTGGCGCGGTGGTGCAGGAAGTACGCCGTCAGTTTCGAGAGATCGAGGGCATCATGGAAGGCACCGGCAAGCCGGATTACACCCGCGCTGTTGACCTGCTGACCAAAGCCGCGATTAAAGAGATGATCATGCCGTCGATGCTGCCGATCCTCGTGCCGCTGGCTGTCGGCCTGCTGCTCGGCCCGAAGGCTCTGGGCGGTTTGTTACTCGGCACAATTGTCACCGGACTGTTCCTGGCGATCTCCATGACCGCCGGCGGCGGTGCCTGGGACAATGCCAAGAAATACATTGAAGACGGCAATTTTGGCGGCAAGGGCTCTGATGCACACAAGGCGGCTGTAACCGGTGACACCGTCGGCGATCCCTATAAGGATACAGCGGGTCCGGCGATCAACCCGTTAATCAAGATCATCAACATCGTTGCTTTGCTGATGGTCCCCTTGCTGTAACCGCCAGTGGCCGGCCGCTACGATTTCAGAATACGGAACGTAGCGGTTGTGGCACTGCCGAGTGGGATCGGCTCCTCAATGAAGTAGCCCTGCACAAAGTCGACACCGACGTCTCGTAACCAGTCGAAGTCTTCCTGATGCTCGACCTGCTCGGCAATAATTCGAAATTGCATTGTGCGTGCAAGCTTGATCATCGCCGCCACCATTTCCTGATTGACCTCGTCAGACTTCAGGTTTTGCGTATAGGACCCGTCGATCTTCAGGTAGTCGATGGGCAGGTGCTTGAGGCTTGAGAAAGAGCCAAGCCCGCTGCCGAAGTCGTCCAGCGAAAACTCGCAGCCAATACCGTGCAGCACTTCGATAAAACGCTGCGCGTGTTGTACGTTTGAGAGGATGGCGGATTCCGTAACCTCGAAACAAATCGAAGCCGGAGCAACCCCGGTTCCATCCAGCGCATCCACGACAAAGCCAAGAAACGATTCGTCTCCCAGCGTCTGTCCGGAGAGGTTGATCGCACAGCTGCGGCCGCTCGGTAGCTTGATCTCTCCATTCGAGACAGCGGTTAACGCGGCATTGACCACCCAGCGGTCGATCTGCGGCATCAGCTGATAGCGTTCGGCCGGCCGCAGAAACTCGGCCGAATTCGCTGTACGCCCGTTCGAATCGGATAGACGAATCAGCACCTCGACCGAAGGACCGGACTCCGCGCCGCCACTCATCGCAATGATCGGTTGCACCGCGAGTTCGAACCTGCCTTCGTGCAGTGCGGTTTGGAGTAAGCGCAGCCATTGAATGTCGCCGCGCTCTCTGGCGATCGATTCGTCGCGAGCCGAGTAGACGTGAACTTTCCCCCTGCCCGCTTGTTTGGCCACATAGCAGGCCGAGTCTGCGGCGCTCATGACATCCTGCGGCGATCCGCTGACGTGGCTGATCTCTACCAAGCCAATCGAAATACCGATATTGAAGATTTTGTCCTTCCAGACGAAACGATAGTCGGCAACCGCGTCACAGATATCCGTCGCGATTTGCCTTGCCTTCTTGATCGGGCAACCCACCAGCAAGGCGCCGAACTCGTCGCCGCCGAGTCTGCCGACGAAATCCGAATCACGAACCTGCTCCTTGATCAGGCTCGCAACCGCGCGCAACATATTGTCGCCGGCAAGGTGTCCGCAACTGTCGTTGACAGCTTTGAAGCGATCGAGATCCATGTAGAACATCATGTGTATCGCTTCTTTCGAATGCGCGGTAACCATCGCATCATCTAGCCGGCGCTCAAACTCGCGTCGATTAATGAGTCCGGTCAGGGGGTCGTGCGTTGCCTGATAGCTCATTTTTCTTGTCAGGCCGCGAATCTCGCCAACATCGTGGAATACGACCACGGTCCCGGAAATACTGCTTCCCGGACCGCGGATCGGAGACGCCGTGATCTCGACCGAATGCTCTTTCTTGCCGTCGAAGCTGACCATGACCGCACGTCTGCCCATGTTCACGCGACGCCGCATCGCCAGGCATCGCTCGACCGGATCTCCTAATGGCCTCCGGTCAGCATCGTCTACCAGCGTAAATAATTCGCCTATACGGCGACCGGTGGCATCGTCACGATTCGTACCAATCAACGCTTCAGCCGCGAGATTCATGTAATCGACGCGACCTTCGTTGTCCGTCGTAATGACACCTTCAGCAATCGACTCCAGCGTGTACTGCGCTTGGCGCTTACTGCGACTCAGAGATACTTCCAGACTCTTGCGGTGACTGACATCCCGGGCAACGGTCAAAATGGCCGCATGCCCGTAAAATTCGATGTTCGAACTTTGTGCTTCGACCCACAGTCCCGCTTCGTTGCCATTGATCAGTTGTATCTCCAGCCGTGCCGGAACTTTTTCGCCGGCAAGGCGCTTGGCCATCGTGTTGCGAAACAGCGCCCGGTACGCGGGTTTGATGAGATCTGCGACCTCGCGCCCGACAAGTTGCGCAGAATCGAGCCCAATCAGGTTCGCCGCCGACTCATTCGCGAGCAAGATTTTCTCATCGTGGACGATCACTACTTCCGGCAAAGTATTAGCAACGTCCGTGAAGAGCCGATCGCGGCTCTGTATCTTCTCGTCGCGCTCACCCAATGCATCGAACAAACGATTGATCGTCTGCACCAGCTGCGCCGAATCCGCGTCCCTGGGAATAGTGAGACGGCGGCCCACTGATGCGTCAGCAGAGGCTGCCAGCATTTCCTCGTTGATAGACGCTATGCGCCGCGTCGCGCGAGTCTTGCCGGCCCACAACGCGAGACTGACCCCGATAAGCAGCAGCGACAGAGTCGAGAGCGAGATTATGATCAATAAAGGTGACATTCAGTGGTCAATATCCGGTGTGTGCCGATCGCCATCCAGCGCCGCGCGAATGCAATTTGTCGGATGCCGTATACAGATCATTTGTTATTATTACGCGCTTGCACTACATCTCCAACGTTGGAGATCTAAGGAAATATCGCTCCTAAGGGGCTGTACGACATAAGCATATCCCAGCAGCCATGGCGGGCTGCGCCGATTCACCATAATTCGGCAACCGCATCAGGCGTTGCTGCATCTAAGAAATGGAGTACGAGCAAGGCACGGCAGGCGAACTTTGGCGGCGGGCGGACGTCCGACTGCATGGCGACTCGATTTAACCGCCCACTTCCTGTGTCGACTGTTTTAGTGTTATAGTTGACTATAACACTTGGGCCTGGCCTCAAGGCTTTACAATTTTCGGAATGTGAAAATGAAAAAAGTTATTAAGTTCAATATCTTACTTGTCACAGCCGGTTTGCTTACAGTACCTGCCGTCGCGCAATCGGCGTCTTTGCTCGAAATTTACCAACAAGCATTGCAAAGCGACCCCAGAATTCACGAAGCCGATGCCCGCAGAATGGCGGCGCTCGAAGCCGGACCGCAGGCTCGTGGCGCACTGTTGCCGCAGCTGACTTTCAGTGGAGATTGGACGAAATCCAACACCGCCGGCTCGGGCACAGAGAATAGATTCATAGAAGTTCCGCCGGGTTCCGGAAACATAATCGTCGAGCCCTTCCCCTTCACATCTGAAAGAGATGACGAGACGACGCGCTGGCAGCTCAGTCTGCGCCAGACCTTGTTTCGCTGGGACCAACTCGTCGGGCTGCGCCGGGCAGACAAACTCATCGCCAAAGCCGAAGCCAATCGCGAAGCGGCGCAACAGGATCTGGTCGTTCGGGTAGGACAGAAATATTTCGACGTCCTGGGAGCCGAAGATCGTTTAACTTCAATGCATGCGAACAGACAAGCTATCGCGCGCCAACTCGAACAGGCGAAACAGCGCTTCGAAGTCGGCCTGATCGCGATTACCGATGTACAGGAGTCTCAGGCCGCCTACGATCAGGCCGTTGCAGACGAGATCGGAGCAAAACGAGCGCTGGCGACGTCGCGCGAATTTCTGCGTGAGATCACGGGCGTGTACGTCAGCAATTTGTCGGCTCCCGGCGATGACTTTTCGATGCGCGGCCCAAACCCGGAAAGCGAGAAAAAATGGGTGGACCTGGCGCTTGGCCAGAACCTGACCCTCGTATCGAGTCGGCTCGATGAAAGGCTGGCCAAAGACGAAATCTCTTTTCGCAGGACCGGCCACTATCCGACGATCGAGTTGGTCGCGACCACCGGCAACAGTACCAGCATCTCGGAGCTGGACACCGGATTCGGGTTTCTCGATGCCGACAGCGACTTCGACAGGGACAGCATCGGCATCCAGTTCAGCGTACCTCTCTTTTCAGGGGGCATGACGTCCTCGCGCATTCGCGAGGCCGTATACCTGCACCGCGCCGCTCGTGAACAACTACAACGCGTAACCCGTGAGACAGAGCGACAGACCCGAGATGCGTATCTTGGCGTCTTGTCTGAGATGAGCCGGGTTGAGGCGCTGGAGCAGGCCGTACGGTCGAGCCGCACGGCACTTGAGGCCACCCAGGCCGGATTCGATGTCGGGACGAGAACAATCGTTGACGTACTCGACTCCCAATTCGCGCTATACCGCTCGATTACGCTGTTCTATCAGGCCCGTTACGATTACCTGATGAATCTGCTACGACTCAAACAAGCGGCAGGCAGCCTGCAGATTCAGGACCTCGAGGAAATCGACCTGTGGCTGCACGAACGCAAGACGCCCGAGGAAGTTTTTGCGGCAGAAGCGGCAGCAGCCGCCAGCTAGTCGATTCCGCTAGCTTGCTTCTCCAATCAGCGGTTCGAGCAATTCGAGCAAGCGCTTTAGTGCGCCCCGATTGCGTTGCACAATCTCGAAACCAGCGCCGCCGAGTTCGGCGGCGCGATCCGGGTTTGCAATTAACTCGCCGACCGCCGCCGCGAGTTCTGCCGCATCAGCCACCATCCGGCATCCGCCAAACTCGACAAACATGTCCGCTATCTCCTGGGCGTTGTAAACGTGCGGCCCGCTGACAACGGGTAGCCCGAGCGCAGCCGGTTCCAGCAGATTGTGGCCACCGATCGGTGTCAGGCTACCGCCAACGAATGCGACATCGCTCGCCGCGTAGAAGAGCGGCACCTCTCCCATCGTATCGCCAAGAAATACCTCGGTTGACGCATCGCAAGGCCGTTGTTCTGTGCGCGCAATACAATTGAAGCCTGAGCTATCGACCAGATTTCGCACTGCCTGGAAACGCTCAGGATGCCGCGGCACGAGAATCAGCAGTACATCGGCAAATTGTTGTTGGAGCTTTCGATGCGCGGCCAGGACTTGCTGTTCTTCACCGTCGTGAGTACTGGCCGCGATCCAGACCGGGCGGTCACCGAAAATTCGCCGGCGTAATTCGCGGCCACGCTCGGCTAGATCCGCTGGCAATTCGATATCGAATTTTATGTTCCCAGTCACCCAGGTGCGCACCGGGCTCGCGCCGAGCGAACGAAACCGTTCAGCATCCGCGTCGCTTTGCGCGGCGATGATAATGCCGTGTGACAAGGTGTCCCGAAAAAGCGGCAGGAACCTGCGATAGCTGTCGACGGACCGTGGTGAAATCCTGGCGCTGACGAGAATTAGCGGAATAGCGCGCACGCCACAACCGCGATAAAGATTTGGCCAGATCTCAGTTTCCATGATCAATGCCAATTTCGGGTTTACGGCAGCGTAAAAGCGATCGACGGCAAGCGGCATTTCAAACGGGATATAACAGTGACTCACGGTATCGCCGAACAGCGCCTTGACCCGCTCGGCTCCTGTTGGCGTCACGGTTGTGATCAACATCTTGTGGTGAGGAAAACGATCGCTAATCGCGTGAACCAGCGGCACGGCCGCCTGTACCTCGCCGACCGAAACAGCATGAATCCAGATACATCGCTCGAGCTGCGGATAGCCCAGACCGAAGCGCTGCCCAACCCGGTCTCTATAACTGCGATTGACGACGCCGCGAAAAAACCAGTATCCGGCAACCGGAATTTGCAGTATGTAGATCAGCAGGTTGTAGATGATTCGCACGGAAAACGGGACCTAAGGTGGCCCAATAAGTTGATATCAGCTAGCCGAAGGGCTTCGTCGGCCTCAGGCGCACTTCGAATCGCCGCAGGACAGACAGGTCATACAACCATCCAACATGACAGCGGCGGCCGTGTTGCACTTATTGCACAGTTGGGCGCCTTCAGGATAGCTACTATCCGAGAACGCATCTTGCTGCTTCCTGCGCTCTTCGAATTCGGCGCGCTTCTCGGCGATCAACTTCTCCTGCCTTTCGTCAAGTTTCGGTTTCGTCATAATTCCGATCGAGATCAAGTGCTTTTCTACGACGTAGCCCAATTCGGCAATAATCGACGGCATGAACTTCCCGCCGGGCTGCCAATAGCCACCACGAGGATCGAAGACGGCCGTCAACTCGTCAACCAGAAACACGACATCGCCGCCCTTGCGGAACACGGCAGAAATAATGCGTGTCAGAGCGACAATCCATTGATAGTGGTCGAGGTTCTTCGAGTTAATAAAAATCTCGAAGGGTCGGCGCTTCTCGTGCTCCGTGCCTTGATTCAAAACGATGTCGTTAATCGTGATGTACATCGCATGATCCGAAATCGGCGTCTTGACTTTGTACGTCGAGCCGATGAGCACCTCGGGCCGCTCAAGCTTCTCGTGCATCCGAATGACTTCCGCACGATCGCCGCCGCCCTCTCGCTTATAGTCAGGCTTGGTCGCTTTTTCCTCTGCTGCTGAACGGCCGATCGTGTAGCCGACGATTTTTTTATCTATTTTGATCATTATTTACTCAAAATTTTCCGTAGTAGCCTTCTTTCAGGGCATCAAACAGGTTGGCGGCCGTATGCACCTCGCCGTCGTATTCGAGTTCCTCATCGCCTTTGAGATCGACGGTCGAGCCATCGGCAAGTTCGAAGGTATACGTCGTATTCTTCAGGTCTTTTTCCTTGACCAGCACGCCCTGAAACGCCTCCGGGTTGAAGCGGAATGTCGTGCACCCCTTCAGGCCCTGCTCGTAGGCATACAGGTAAATATCCTTGAATTTCTCATAGGGATAGTCGGTCGGCACATTGGCGGTTTTGGAAATCGATGAATCTATCCACTTCTGTGCTGCGGCCTGAATATCGACATGCGCCTTCGGCGATACGTCCTCAGCGGTGATGAAGTAGTCGGGCAAGCTATTCTCTCCCTTGCCATCGTCGCTCTCGTCCGCCGTTACATTCTTGTTTACAAGGTCTCGGTACGCCAGCATCTCGAACGAATAGACGTCAATCTTTTCCTTGGTTTTCCTGCCCGGACGAATCACGTTGCGAAAATAGTGGTGCGCAAAACTCGGCTCGATGCCGTTGCTGGCATTATTTGCCAATGACAAGGAAATAGTGCCCGTCGGCGCGATCGAGCTGTGGTGTGTGAATCGCGCGCCCAGCTCCGCCAACTCATCGACGAGTTCGGGTGCCTCGGCGGCCACTCGCTGCATGTACCGGCTATACCGCGCATGCAAAATACGGCCTGGAACTTTGTCGCCTACCTGATAACCGTCGTCCTTCATCTCCGGCCGCTTGCGCAGCATTTCTTCGGTAACCTCGAACTGCTCGCTCATGATCGGCGCAGGACCTTTTTCCTTCGTTAGTTCCAGGCACTCCTCCCAACCGGCCAACGCCAGTTGTCGTGACACCTCTCCGGTAAATTTCACCGCGGCGTCATCGCCATATATCATGCGCTGCATCGTGATCGCCGAGCCAAGGCCCAGGAACCCCATGCCGTGACGCCGCTTTCTGCGAATCTC
>Ga0114950_10000550_pt1 | contig 26037 bp, 23 predicted proteins | sample N075metaG_FD_83503 | JGI IMG/M metagenome (GOLD analysis project Ga0114950, IMG submission 83503) | Deep subsurface microbial communities from Kermadec Trench to uncover new lineages of life (NeLLi) - N075 metaG | ecosystem: Environmental > Aquatic > Marine > Ocean trench > Sediment | place... | reverse complement strand
GACCCGGCGAGACGAAACGATCTAGGACGTACCGATTAACATCGCCGCATTCGGCGGCCGGGACCTGGAGCAGAAACGCGTCAACAACCTGGCGACGTTTGCGCGACAGGTGCCGGGCCTGATGGTCGTCGACCAGGGCCCACGCGGCGGCAACATTATGACCGCTCGTGGCATGAATGCGGATTCGCTGAACGGGAGTGAATTTCTGAACAACTCCAGCGGCGACACCGTTGCAACGTACATAGGCGACATTCCGCTGTACCTGGACCTGAAGCTCTATGACATGGACCGCATGGAGGTATTGCTCGGACCGCAAGGCACGCTATACGGCGCAGGCACGCTGGCGGGCGCGGTGCGTTACATCCCGAACAAACCTGACACCCAATCGTTCGGCGCCGAGGCCCACGGCCAGGCATATGGTATGGACCAAAGCGACGACACGGGCTTCGAAGGTGACATGTGGGTCAACATTCCGCTTGTTCAGGACAAACTCGCGTTCCGCGGCGTATTCGGCTACCTGGATGATCCCGGTTACATCGACTACAACTACCTCGTTATCGAACCCGGCGTTTCGAATCCGCAGCCGGACTTCAGCGATCCGGACGACGTCAGCGCAAACCTGAGGCGTGTCTCTGATGTCAACGACCAGCAAACCACGACGGCGCGACTCGCCTTGCTGTGGAATATCACCGACAACCTTGAGAGTCTCCTCACCTACACCTATCAGAAGCAGGAATCCGGCGGCCGATCCGTTACCCATACAGCGGCATTCGGCGATGACGTCCTGGGCGTCCCGGGGGCCGGCGCGGACAAATACACGTCCGCGCATCGCTACGTGGAGCCGAATGACCGCGAGAACCAGCTAGTGACTCTCGAGTTCAACTGGGACCTCGGTTTTGCGCACCTCGTATCAGCCACCGGTTACTCTGAATACGAGGAAACCGGGCAACGGGATCAGACGGACCTGTTGCTGAACTTCGAATACGGCTATGAGGCCTTCCCGTCTTTCGCCGCATTTACCCGCGAAGACGCGGAAGAGAGTCGCTTCAATCAGGAATTCCGACTGGTTTCGCAGGGCGACGGCCGCCTGAACTGGATCGGCGGTATCTTCTATAACGACTACGATACCAACGCCCTCAGTCAGGAGTTTACGCCGGGTATACCGGCGTTCTTCGGCCAGATCCGCCCGGATAACCTGGAATACATTCAGATCACGGATGACGACCTGGAAGAAACAGCGGTATTCGGCGAGATCGGCTACCAGATAACCGACCGCTGGCAGGTAACCGGCGGCGCACGCTGGTTCGAATACGAAAACAACGTCACTATTGGCGTCGACCTGCCACTGTTGAACGGCACCGAAGACGAAACCTGTCTGAACCCGAACGACACTATCTTCGATCCGGACTGTTTCCAGCCCAACAAGGTCGAACATGACGATGTCATATTCAAGTTCAACACGTCCTTTGACTTCACCGACGAGCTGATGGCTTTTGTGACAATCTCCGAGGGCTACCGGATCGGCGGCGTGAACTCGTTTCCCGAATGTAGCAGCGTTCCGCCACCTGCTGGGCAGAACGTCTGCCTGACGCAGCCGGAACTGTTGATCGACCCCGACACGACACTGAACTACGAGCTTGGTATGCATAGCACTTGGCTGGATAACGCGATTCTGTTCAACGCCAGCGTGTACTACATCGACTGGGATAAGATCCAGACCCAGAGTATTTCTCAGTTCGGCGGTCTGCCAATCACCGTAAACGGCAGCAAGGCCGTCAGTAAGGGCGTGGAGTTGCTCGGCAGCTGGCGGATCAACGAAAGCTGGTATGTCGGCGGCTCGTACGCTTACAACCAGACCGAACTGACGGAGGACGCTCCCGGATTGGCCGGCTCAGACTCCACCGGTACGCCGGTTGATGCATTAGACGGCGACCGTTTGCCCGGGTATCCGGAGCACATGGGCAGCCTCGATGTGGACTACTTCCACAACCTCGGATCCCGCCTGAATCTCGACGTGCAGTACCAAATGACGGTCAACAGCGACATCCTGACGCGAGTGGGTATGCGAAATAACGGCGAGTCACTGCCGGGGTTTGCAGTCCACAACCTGTCGCTGGCCCTGTCCGGAGAACGCTGGACCGCGACGTTGTATTCGCAAAACATCACCAACAAGTACGCCAGAACCGGTACACGACAGGATGCGAGCTATATCCGCAAGGTGCCGGACGATCCGGCCGGCTTCGACCTGCGGCGGTATTTTCACAACGTCATGCGTCCGCGCACGATCGGCCTGGACCTGCGTTGGCAATTCGGCGACTAGTTCAGGGGCTGTAGCGCCAACAAGCCCGGTCGACGGATCGTCAACCGGGCTTTTTTCCGTTGCCAGGCTCGCTCACGACGTTGGCAAGCACGGCCATGGTGCGGTAACGTGCCGGAACTGGTCCTGTTTCCGACATAACCGTTCAACGATGGCACAACCGAACGCAAACGAATCGCAGATCGCGCAATTGCACCGTGAGGCCGAGAAACATCTGAACCGGGCCGAGTACTCGCAGGCGCAAGCCTGCTGTCAGCGGATTCTGAAGATACGGCCCGAACATCCCGATGCATTCTTTCTGCTCGGCATGATCGCGGCGTCCGGCCAACGATATGTTGAAGCCGTCCAGCTTATTCGCCGGGCAATCACGCTCGAGAATCGGCTGGCGGAATACCATGCCCAGCTGGGGCGTTGTCTGGTCATGCTGAAACAGCAACAGGACGCGGCGATGGCCGCGGAGCGTGCCCTACAGCTCGGCTCCGAAGACGTGCTGACGCTGGATACGATCGGCGTCGTATTCAGCGCGGTCGGTATGCACGAACAAGCGGTCACGGCATTTCGGCGCGCCGTCAGAAATGCTCCGAATAATCCAGGCTTCCAGTACAATCTCGCATCGTCATTACGCTTTCTCGGAGACTTCGAAGCCGCCGAGCAGGCCTACACCGCGGCGGTGCGGGAGAACCCGAATCTCTACAAGGCTCACTCGGCCCTGTCGCATCTACGCCGGCAAACGCGCGAAGACAACCATATAGAAACTCTGGAGCAGTTACTCGAGCACCGGGACGACGAGATAGAGGCGGAACTACATATCCGCCATGCGCTCGCAAAGGAATACGAGGACATCGGCGAATATGATCGGGCGTTCGGACACCTCGCAGAGGGCAACCGGAAAAGGCGGGAACAACTCGATTATTCGATCGATCAGGACCGAGGCCTGTTCGAAAAGGTCCGTGCGCTATTCGGACCGGCGCTGCTGAATTCAGGCAAGGTTGCCTGTGATAGTAAGGAGCCGATTTTCATCGTCGGCATGCCACGATCTGGAACCACCCTTGCCGAGCGAATACTATCAAGCCACTCGCAGGTCTTTGCCGCCGGGGAATTACAGAACTTCGGTATCGTCGTAAAGCGCGCCGCCGGCACCCGGTCAAACCGGGTGCTGGACCTCGAAACACTGGGCCGAAGCACGCAGCTGAATTTCACCGCCCTGGGTCAGGCCTACCTGAACAGCACGCGACCCAGAACAGGTCAGACACTTCATTTTATCGACAAGATGCCGCTTAACTTCTTTTATATCGGCCTCATTCATCTGTCGCTGCCCAACGCGAAGATCATCTGCATGCAGCGCAATGCCATGGACACCTGCCTGAGCAATTTCCGACAACTGTTCGCGCTGCAGTTTTCATATTACAACTATGCGTACGATCTGCTGGATACGGGGCATTATTTCGTCCTGTTCCGCAAGCTGATGGCGTACTGGCAACAGGTGCTTCCCGGAAAAATCCTGGAGATTCAGTACGAAGAACTGGTTAGCAACCAGGAGGCCGAGAGCCGGAGAATCATCGAGTTCTGCGATCTGAACTGGGAAGATGCGTGCCTCAGTTTCGAACACAACACTGCACCCGTTGCAACAGCCAGCTCCGTGCAGGTCCGCGAGCCGATGTATACACATGCTGTCGAGCGTTGGCGTCACTACGAACAGCACTTGGCGCCGCTACGTAAGCTGCTGGAACAAAACGGTATACAAATTTCCTGACCCGGATCGAGATTGGTATCGAACACCGGCACCCGGCTACCAATCAGGTTATAATCACAGTATGCGGATTTCGAACGACTGCCAGCGAATTTCGACGTCGTAACTGCAACCAACCCCCCGATTTCTGACCCTGTTATCCACCGTGCTCGACCGGATTCATGAAGAACTGGGTATTCCCCCGGACTATGGCGCAACCACGGGCCTGCCGCGTTTTGCCGAGCCCGACACCCTGGTGTCCGCCGGGCTGAATATCGTCGGTCGTGAGCAATCGCTGACACCGGCGAGCCTGGCCGACTGGACGGCGATGGTTGATGCCGCGGCGAGCCATGAAATCAGCCTGTTGCTGGTCTCGGGTTTTCGCAGCATCGACCATCAGGCCGGCCTGTTTCGCAGGAAGCTGAACGCCGGCCAGAGCATCGATCAAATCTTGTGCGTCAATGCCGCGCCGGGCTTCAGCCAGCATCACACGGGCCGCGCAATCGATATCGCCACGCCCGGAGTCCGGCCCCTGATCGTCGAGTTCGAAACCACGCCGGCTTTCGCCTGGTTGCAGACGCACGCGCCGGCGTTCGGTTTTTCGCTGGCGTACCCGCGGGACAATTCCTGGGGCCTGGATTACGAACCCTGGCACTGGTTCCATCAGGAGAATGATGCATGACGCCGACCCACTTCTTTACCGCCGGATATGCCTTCACGGGCACCTGGGATGACTACTTCATTCTCGTCATATTCGTCATTGGCTCGACTCTCGGTACGCTGCTGTTTCGGGAACGTGCGCGACACGAGCCCATGGTCCATAGCCCGAAGATGGCCTGGTTGCGTGCCGGACTCTATTTCTGTTTCGTCATCACCTTCAGCTGGGTAATCGGCGTGTTCAAGGTGATGGTCTCAACCCCGTTGGCGAGCAGCGAGCAACTGGGCGACCCGGTATGGCTGGCATCACTGGCCGCCTGCGTGGGTGTAATCCTCTGGGCTTATGCCTACTGGTGGCCGCGAGGCACGCTGACCCACGGGCGCAAGCTGTATCTGCTGCCGACGGCTGTTCACGGACTCCTGTGGGGTCTGTGCTCCGGATTGCTGTTTCTGTCGCTGTATTCGATCCTCGAGCACTTTCAATTCCCGCGCCTCGTCAACGCGGTACTGCTGGTCGGCATTCTGTCAGTCTGGAATATCAACTACCAGCTCGGCTGGTGGGACATCCATGTCTCGCCCCCGCACAACATCAAGGCCACGAATCCCGGCAAGGTGTTACTCGCCCATCAACCGTTCCTGATCGCATCTTTAAGTTTCCTGCTGGTGTTCGGCAATATCGGTATTTACGTGCTGATGAACGCCAGCGCCATGTGCCTGTCGGCCATCGCGATGCGGTTCCCGCCATTCTGGGAGCAAGACGGGGGCCCCGTGTCGATGACCACGGCTATCGGCGAATAGTCATGCTGCCGGCTCCCGCCCCCGGGCAAAATTAATGGGCGCCGCAGAATTTGCGGCCGCCACGCTCGCGGTCGTGTCAGGTTCCGTCGTGCAGGTCGTCAGTGGCGTCGGTGGGGGATTCCTCATCGTGCCGCTGTTGGCGTGGATCGATGTCAGCCTCGTGCCGGTACCGTTGATCTTTTCGAGCCTCGCGTTATCGGCGCTGATGGCGGTCCGCGGCCGCAGCCTGGTCGACTGGCAATACATTCCGGCAACCCTGACCGGCATGTTGCCTGGGGCCATCGCCGGTGCCTGGATGCTGACGGTGGTACCGGCCGATGATCTCGGCATCGTGTTCGGTGCGGTCATCCTGATCGGCATCGGTATTACGTCGTCCGGCCTGCACGTTCCGCTGACCCGCGCAACCGCGTTGATGGCCGGAACGTTATCGGGCGTCATGGGCGCGAGTTCCGGCATCGGCGCGCCGCTGCTGGCGCTCGTCTACCAGCATGAAACCGGGCCGAAAATCCGTGCGACACTGGCGGCACTGTATAGCGGCGCATCGGTTCTGATGCTCGTGATTCTGTTCGGTTTCGGTAAATTCCGGGCACCGGAATTTCAGTCGGGCCTGGCGCTCATGCCCGGCTTCCTGCTGGGTTACTGGATTGCCAACCGTTTCACCGCACATATCGATCGCGCCGGTATGCGCATAGTCGTGCTCGGTGTCTCGGCAGCGGCAGCCGTAATGCTGATCGTCCGCAGCTGGTGAATTCCGGAATTAACGCATCGTCACGAGCTCTTCGGCACTGGTCGGATGAATCGCGACCGTCTCATCGAAATCTAGTTTCGTTGCGCCCATTTTTATCGCGACGGCGAACCCCTGGATCATCTCGTCGGAACCGGGGCCGAACACGTGCATGCCGACGATGCGTTCCGCCTCGCCAACCGTAACCAGCTTCATGCTCGCCTGCGTCCGATGTTCGGTAAAGCTGTTGACCATCGGCACGAACGTCGATTCGTACACTTTGACGTCATCGCCGTATCGCTCGCGCGCCTGTTTCTCGGTCAGACCGCAGGTGCCGGTCGCCGGGTGCGTGAACATGACCGTCGCAACATTGTCGTAGTCCAGGTGGCGGCCCTCCATGCCACCGTAAACGCGGTCGGCCAGGCGCCGGCCGGCGGCAATCGCAACCGGCGTCAGCGCAGCCCTTCCGGTAACGTCACCGACGGCAAAAATATTGGGCACATTGGTAACCTGAAACTTGTCTGTCGGAATGAATCCGCGGCGGTCTGTTTCCACGCCGGCCGCAGCAAGGCCGAGGTTCGCCGTCAACGGTCGCCGGCCGATCGCCCAGATCAGCGTATCAAACGGCCCGTGGCGCCGCCCGTCTTCCGTCAGCAGCAGCAGCTCACCGTCTGTCTGTTCGAGGCCCGCGGGCACCGCATGCCAGTTCATCTGCATGCCATCAGCCTCCATCGCGGCGACGATCGAAGCTTGCAGCATGTCGTCGAATGACCGAACCAGGCTGTCGAAGCGCGCGAACATCGCTACCTCGGCTCCCAGCGCACGCAGCATACCGCCCAGTTCTACCGCGACATAGCCGCTGCCGACCATGGCGACCCGCGTCGGCAATGCCTCGAGCTCGAAAAAACCGTCTGACGTAATGCCGTGTTCCGCGCCCGGCAGATCGGGGACAGTCGGTTCGCCGCCGACCGCGATGATGATGCGCTCCGCGGTCAGGACGCGGTCACCGGCGCGCACGGTGGTCGAATCTTCGAGTCTGCCGTGTTTCGGGATGTAGTCGATGTTCTGGTTCGCGAGATTGTTCGCATAGACGTCGTTCAGGCGTAAGACATAGGCGTCACGACGCTGCTTCAGCGCCGCCCAGTCGTGGTCCGGATGCAATGCGCCGAAGCCATAGCCCGCCGCATCGTGAATGGCGTGCGCGGCACTGGCGGCATTCCACATGATCTTCTTCGGCACGCAGCCGACGTTGACGCAAGTGCCGCCCAGACGGCCGTTTTCGAGTACGGCGACATGAGCGCCGTATTCCGCGGCACGCTGCGCGGCGGCCAGGCCACCACTGCCACCGCCAATAACGATCAGATCCCAATGTTGTGTTTCTTGATCAGCCATATTTTCGTCCCGATATCCTGGATGTTACGCACTGCATACGGTGGCGTGGATATTAAGCCAGGATTGTCTGGTGTGATAGGATGCCGCCTCTATTCGACCCCGAACAAGGCACCCTCTTCCGATGGGCCCAAACCCGCTACTTGATTCCGGCGCTCTGCCCCGATTCAGCGCCATCCGCCCGGAACACGTCAAACCCGCATTACACGAAGTGCTCGACGCCAGCCGTGCCGAGCGGGATACTCTGTTGGACGCCGCGGAGGCTGACGGCGTGCCGGACTTTGCCGCCGCCATCCTGCCGCTCGAGAATCTTGCGGACCGGTTGCACCAGGTCTGGTCACCGGTCAGCCACCTGCACGCCGTCACCAACAGCCCCGAGTTACGCGCCGTCTATAACGACTGCCTGCCCGAACTCGCCCGCTATCAGACCGAGATCGGCCAGAACCAGCGTCTGTTCCGACTGTATGCACAGGTAGCCGCCGGAACGCCCGCCGAACCGGCTGCGCGCAGCCTGCTGGAGCATGCACTGCGCGACTTCCGCCTGTCCGGCGTCCACCTGCCAGACGATGAGAAGCGGCGCTTCGGCGAGGCGATGGAAGAACTGACCCAGCTGCAGGCGAAGTTCGAACAGAATGTGCTCGACGCGATGGCCGCATGGACGCATATCGAGACCGATCGCGCGAAGCTGGACGGCATACCGGACACTGTCCTGGAACAGGCTGACGCAACGGCCCGCGCGGTCGGCGTCGAGGGCTGGCTGTTGCGCCTCGATCAGCCGACCTACCTGGCCGTCCTGACGCATGCCGAGAATCGCGATCTGCGCTACCGCTTCTACCGCGCCTGGTCGACCCGCGCATCCGACCGGGCGACCACGCCAGAGAATGGGCTGGTGGACGAGGCGGCCGCGCCACCCGGCGACTTCGATAACTCGCAAGTCATCGAGGCGATCCTCGCACTGCGCCACGAGACCGCCGCGCTGGTCGGCTATGAAAATTTCTCGGCGTATTCACTCGAATCGAAAATGGCCGGGTCGGTCGCCGAGGCGCAGGAGTTCCTCGAAGATCTTGGCCGAAAATCGCACCACACGGCGTTGGCTGAACTGGAGGAGCTGGAACGCTTCGCGGGCCAAGGGCTCGCCGCGTGGGATATCGCCTTTTATTCGGAACGGCTGCGTCACGAACGATTCACGGTTTCCGACGAGCAACTGCGACCGTATTTCCCGCTCACACGCGTGCTGTCAGGCCTGTTTGCCGTCGTCGAAAAAATCTACGGCGTCACGGTACAGCCCATCGCGAACGTCGATGCCTGGCACTCAGATGTGCGGTTCTATCGTCTTTTCGACGAAGATGGCGCGGAACTCGGCGGCTTCTATACAGATCTTTTCGCACGCCCGAACAAGCGGGCGGGTGCATGGATGGATGACTGCATCAGTCGCAAACTGATCGACAAGAGCCTTCAGTTACCGGTTGCACACCTGGTCTGTAACTTTGCGGCGCCGACGCAAAGCACTCCCTGTCTGCTGACCCACAACGACGTCCTGACACTGTTTCATGAATTCGGTCATACGCTGCATCACCTTCTGACCCGAGTCGACTACCCGAGCGTGGCCGGCATCAGCGGTGTCCCCTGGGATGCCGTCGAACTGCCGAGCCAGTTCATGGAAAACTTCGCCTGGGAGCCGGCCGTCGTCACAATGATTTCCGGCCACTATGAGACGGGCGCGCCGCTGCCGGAGAACATACTCGACAGGCTGCGCGCATCGCGGGTCTTCCAGGCCGGGCTGCAGATGGCGCGCCAGCTGGAGTACTCGCTGTTCGACCTGCGTCTGCATGCCGAATACGACCCACGCGAGGGCGCCGGTCTTTCCGCCTTGCTCGACGACGTACGGAAAACAGTTGCCGTCATTCGCCAGCCGGATTTCAATCGCTATCCCCATGCGTTTTCGCACATCTTTGGTGGCGGTTACGCGGCCGGATATTACAGTTATAAGTGGGCGGAAGTCCTCGCCGCCGATGCCTGGTCCGCATTCGAGACCCACGGTATCTTCGACCGGGACATCGCAAACCGATTTCGGCGCACGATTCTTGAAATTGGCGGGACACGACAAATCGCCGATGCATTTGCGGAGTTCCGGGGGCGGGCGCCGAGTATCGAACCGCTGCTGGCACAATCCGGCATTGCCCCGGATGGAGCCTGCGACGGGCCCGCCGCATGAGAGTTGCCAGCTGGAACGTCAACTCGATCCGCGTGCGCCAGTCGCATGCCCTGGACTGGCTCGAGGCGCAGAAACCGGACGTGCTCGGCCTGCAGGAACTCAAAATGACAACCGAGGCGTTCCCGACGGATGAGTACACGCAGGCCGGTTATCACAGCGTGGCCTACGGGCAGAAAACCTATAACGGCGTCGCGCTGATTTCCCGCCAGCAACCCGCCGATGTCATCGAGGGCTTGCCGAATTTTCCGGACCCGCAGCACCGCGCAATCGCGGCGACATATGGCGATATTCGGGTCGTTAATCTATATGTGCCAAACGGCCAGACCATCGACTCGGACAAGTATCACTACAAGCTGGACTGGCTGGATGCACTGCGCGACTATCTCGCCGATGAGTTGACCCGACATTCACGCATGGTCGTCATGGGCGACTTCAACATCGCGCCGGATGATCGCGACGTGTACGACCCGGATGAGTGGCGCGACAGAATATTGTGCAGCGGACCGGAGCGAGCGCGCCTGCAGGCCATCGAGTCGCTTGGTTTCAAGGACACGTTCCGGCTTTTCGAGCACGCCGAAGCCGCCTATAGCTGGTGGGACTACCGCGCCGCAGCGTTTCGCCGCAAGCGCGGCTTGCGCATCGACCTGCTGCTGGCATCCCCGGCGCTCGCACCCGACTGTCGCGCCAGCCAGATCGACGCCGGGCCGCGCAAACTCGAGCGGCCGTCCGATCATGCACCGGTATTCGCCGATTTCGACTGACGCCGGGGCCACGGCACCCGCTGCCAAGTGACACATTATGTTTATCTGCGCTGCGGCCGCCTGGCCGGCATGTCACAATGAAGCGCATCGCCTGATGTCTGATTCCGTTATGAAGACAGTGGAAAAATACCTGCCCGGTGGCCGCTGGCAACCCGCGGATCGGCGCAACGAATACGACGTCACCAATACTGTGAAGGTCAGTTCCGTCGCCGCCGTCCGCGATGCGGTGTGCGAACTCTATCGCGGCGTCTTTCCGACGGCATCTTTCGATCGGCTCTGGATCGCGTTTCACGATTTCGAACAACTCTTCGACGGCCGGCTGCCCGGCTACGAGGGTTGTGACACCGTGTACCACGACCGTCAGCACACACTCGACATGACGTTCGCGATGGCCAGACTCGTCGTCGGCTACGAACGCAGCGCCACGTCCGAGGAACATATCGGTGCCGAACGGGCCATGTTCGGCATCGTTGTCGCGCTGCTGCATGACTCCGGCTACATCCGTCGCAACGATGAACCGCGACGCGCCAACGGGGCGGAATTTACGATCTGGCATGTATCCCGCAGTGCGGAATTAATCGGCGCCTACCTGCCAAAAATCGGCCTTGGCCACTGGGCGGCGACCGGTAGTCGTGTCGTGCATTTCACGGGTTACGAGTTGAACCTCGACGATATCGAACTCGATGATCCGAAGGACAGCCTGATCGGGCATTTTCTCGGCAGCGCGGACCTGATGGCGCAGATGGCGGATCGTTGCTACCTGGAGAAATGTCGCGACCGCCTGTATTCAGAATTTGTGCTGGCGGGCATTTCTATCAACGCCGCCGCCGGCCTGACCGATAACGTACTCTACGCATCGGGCATCGATCTGCTCCGCAAGACGCCGGGCTTCTACCAGCACATGGCGATGACCCGCCTGGACCGGAACTTTAATCGGGCGTATCGCTACATCGAGGTGCTGTACGATGGCCGCAACCCGTACATGGAATTTATCGAGCGCAATCTTCGCTATCTGGATCGCGTCATCAAGCGGGATGACTGGAGCCAGCTACGCCGCAAGCCCCCGTGCTTCACTGTCCTGAAAGACCCTCTGAACTCGGTCAGCGCACTCGTCAGCCGCCGCCTGGCCGATCTGAATGCACCCGCCAGTGCGCTGACGACACGCTGATTATTCGACCGTCACCGATTTCGCGAGATTTCTCGGCTGATCAACATCGGTGCCCTTCAGAATCGCGACGTGATACGCCAGCAACTGCATCGGCACGGTATAAACAATCGGCGCCTGAAAGTAACTGACCTTCTGGGGCATCTGTATGATCGTGACGCCCTCACTGGATTCCATTCCGGCCGCCGGATCGGCAAAGACGATCAACTCACCCCCCCGCGCGCGCACTTCCATCAGGTTGGACTTGAGCTTCTCGAGCAGATCGTTGTTCGGGGCAACCGCGATGACGGGCATGTCCGCATCCACCAATGCCAGCGGCCCATGCTTGAGTTCGCCGGCCGGATAAGCCTCGGCATGAATATATGAAATTTCCTTGAGCTTCAGCGCGCCTTCCATCGCAATCGGATGCAGACTGCCGCGGCCGAGAAATAACGCATGATGCTTGTCCGCAAAACGCTCGGCGAGCCGTTGCATGTCCGCGTCGAGCGTCAGCGTTTGCTCGATGAGGCGCGGGACCTCGAGCAAACGTTTGATCAGCCCCTCGATACGTGCGGGGTCGTTACCGTGGTGCTGCTCGAGCGCGATCACCAGCATGCACAACGCCGCGAGCTGGGTGGTGAATGCCTTTGTCGATGCCACACCAATCTCCGGCCCGGCCCGCGTAAGCATGACGAGGTCCGACTCACGCACCAGTGAACTCTCAGGCACATTACAGATTGCAAGCGTAGCGAGGTAACCCGCCTCCCTGGCAAGATGCAGGGCAGCCAGCGTATCGGCCGTCTCGCCGGACTGCGAAATCGTCACGAACAAGGTGTCCGGCGGCACGACCGGGCTGCGGTAACGGTACTCGCTGGCGATGTCGACACTGCAGGGCAGTTTGCAAATCTGCTCGATGAAATAACGCGCGACGGCGCCCGCATGGTAGCTGGTACCGCAGGCAATAATGTGCACACCGTTTGCTTGCCGGAACACCTCCGCAGAAGCCGGCCCGAATGCTGCGTCAAGCAAGCGTCCCTGGCTGATACGCTCCTCGAGTGTCTGCGCGACACCGCGGGGTTGCTCGAAAATTTCTTTCAGCATGAAATGCCGGTAACCGCCCTTGTCGGTGGCGTCGGCAGTTATCTCGCTTTCGCGCACCGGGCGCGTGACCTCCAGGCCGTCACGGTCGAGCACGCGCACGCGGTCCTTGCGAACATCGGCAACGTCACCGTCATCGAGGAACACAAAGCGACGCGTGACGGGCAATAAGGCGGCGACATCCGAGGCCACGAAGTTTTCCTCGATACCCAGACCGATGACAACGGGCATGGCCCAGCGGGCGAGGATCATCCGGTCCGGGTGAGCCTCCGAAATGACGACGAGTGCATAGGCGCCCTCGAGATCCGCAACCGTTGCGCGCACCGCATCCAGCAGATCATCGCGGGTCTTCAGATAGTGATGGATCCGATGAACGACTACTTCCGAGTCGGTTTCCGACTCGAAGGTGTAGCCGAGCGCGACGAGCTCATCGCGCAGCTGCTCATAGTTCTCGATGATGCCGTTGTGCACGATCGCGAGCTGGTCACCCGACATATGCGGGTGGGCGTTGCTCTCGCTCGGCGCACCATGCGTCGCCCATCTCGTATGCGCAATACCGATCGGGCTCGACAGCGGAGTCGCGTCCAGCGCCGATTCGAGTTCGGCGACTTTACCGAGACGGCGGCGACGCTCGAGCTTGCCGTGCTCGATAACCGCGACCCCGGCAGAGTCATAGCCCCGATATTCCAGGCGCCGGAGCCCCTCCATCAGGATCGGAACGACGTTTCGTTCTGCAACCGCACCTACGATACCGCACATGTCTCGTTAACCTTTGCTGTCGTGCGAATCGGGCATTATCGCAAGTCGCCCACACACAGAACGGGCCTGATTCGCAAATTTCATGTTGTCCAAGGCACTGCCGTCAAGTTAGCTTGACCGGCCTCTTCCAGCCGCGCACGACCCTCTGCTGACTCCGCTCGAGCACCAGTTCGTCGGCCGGCACGGCTTTGGTAATCGTCGATCCGGCGCCTACCGTCGCTCCTGCACCGATTTCGACCGGGGCCACGAGCTCGACACCGGAGCCGATGAATGCACCGTCACCGATCGTCGTCCGGTGCTTGTTCGCGCCATCGTAGTTGCAGGTAATCGTGCCGGCGCCGACATTAACGTTCGCGCCGATGATCGCATCGCCGATGTAACTCAGATGATTGATCTTGCTGCCCTTGCCAATACGGCTTTTCTTAATCTCGACGAAATTGCCGAGCTTGGCGTCGTCAGCCATCTCGACACCCGGACGCGTCCGGGCGTAGGGGCCAATCTGGCAGTTCGCACCGATCCGGCTCTGCTCGAGAACACAATGCGGGTGGATCACGGTGCCGGCGCCAATCGACGTATCGCGAATCACGGCGTTGGCGCCGATCTGCACACCATCGCCTAACTCGACCTCGCCTTCGAACACCGCATTGATGTCGATCAGCACGTCGCGGCCGCAGGCGAGTTTCCCGCGCACATCGATGCGCCGCGGATCGACCAGCGTGACACCCTGTTCCATCAATGCATCCGCGACACGACACCGGTATATCGCTTCGGCCTCCGCAAGCTGCCGCTTGTCGTTGATGCCGAGCACCTCGGCGCAGTCCGCAACGCCAACCGGCACGACCGGCACACCATCTTCGATGGCACAGGCAACGATATCCGTCAGGTAATATTCGCCCTGCGCGTTATCCGGCGCCAGACGCCCCAGCCATTGTGCCAGGAGGCGACCGGAGCAGGCCATCAGACCCGTGTTGATTTCGGTCAGCTTGCGCTGTTCGTCGGTCGCATCGTTTTCTTCCACGATCGACGTCACATGATCTTCGACATCGCGGATGATGCGGCCGTAGCCATACGGGTCGGCAAGCTTAGTCGTCAGCAGCGCCAGGCTGTCGGAATCTGCGGCCGCCGCCAGCACTACGACCGTCTCGGCACGCACCAGCGGCACGTCACCGCACAGGATCAATACCGTCTGGTCGGGTTGCACGAATGGCATTGCCTGCATGACCGCATGACCGGTGCCGAGTTGTTCGGCCTGCAATACCCAGTCGATGTTTCGATTTGCAAACTGCGCTTTTACCCGGTCACCACCGTGCCCGTAAACCACGCATATTTGCTTCGACTGCACTGCCTCAGCGACATCGATGACATGTTCGAGCAGCGGCCTGCCGGCCAGCGGCTGCAGGACTTTGGGCAAATCCGAGCGCATGCGCGTACCTTGCCCGGCAGCCAATATGACGACGCTGACATCCATTCAACAACCTGCTGTCTTTGCTCTTGAAGGAGCAATACTCTACCCGTTCAATCAGGAAAATAGCATAAATTAATGATTATTAATGCGTCAACGCGAACGACCGGTGGGCTGGTTCACTGGTGCCCCACAAACTTTGAGTAGTCATACTTAAAGCTTAATGATGGCCGGGGATGCTTACAGACCGTGATCGTGCCGCTGCCTTCGATCTCCCAATCAAAATGCCCACCGCAGCCGGCCCCCGTCAAACAGGCTGCTCAGTGCGCGTGTGCGCCGGGCTAGTTGCGGCGGCCTTTGAGCCGTTGGGCAGCGGCATAGCGTGCGGCCGCTTCTACGAGCTGCAGCTGAGCATGCTCGATGTCTTCCCTGTCCGTGGCACCTTGCAACGCTTCCTCGGCGGCCTTCTGCGCAGCGAGCGCTGCCTGCTCACCGAGTTGATCACCGTGCATGACCGAATCGGCCAGCACCGTGACCAGGTGCGGCTGCACTTCGAGTACGCCGCCGGTGACGTAGAAAAACAGCTCGTCCGCGCCGTCGGGTAACTGGATGCGCACCTCGCCGGGTCGCAGATTCGTCATCATCGGCGCATGGCGCGGCATGATGCCGACGTCACCCATTTTGGCCGGTGCGATCACCATTTCGGCATCGCCGGAATAGATCGCCCCTTCGGCGCTGACGATATCAACGTGAATAGTGCTCATGGTATTCTCCCGTCCGGATTGACCTCGACCCGTTACATGGTCTTGGCTTTCTCCGCGGCCTCCTCTATGCCGCCGACCATGTAGAACGCCTGCTCCGGCAGATTGTCATATTCGCCGGCGACAATGCCCTTGAAACCGCGGATCGTGTCCTGCAGGCTGACGTACTTGCCCGGCGCGCCGGTGAACGTCTCGGCAACCGTGAAGGGCTGCGACAGGAAACGCTGCACCTTGCGAGCGCGTTGCACGGCAAGCTTGTCGTCTTCCGACAGCTCATCCATGCCGAGAATCGCAATGATGTCCTGAAGCTCTTTATAGCGCTGCAGAACGGCCTGCACGCCACGCGCCGTCTCGTAGTGATCCGAGCTGATTACGTTCGGGTCGAGCAGTCGGCTCGTCGAGTCAAGCGGGTCGACCGCCGGGTAAATGCCCAGCTCGGCAATTTGCCGGGACAACACGAGGGTCGCGTCCAGATGGGCGAACGTGGTCGCGGGCGACGGATCGGTCAGGTCGTCAGCCGGGACGTAGACCGCCTGAAACGACGTGATGGAACCGGTCTTCGTGGATGTGATGCGCTCCTGCAGAACACCCATTTCCGCGGCCAGCGTCGGCTGGTAACCCACCGCCGACGGCATCCGGCCGAGCAGTGCGGAAACCTCGGTCCCGGCCAGCGTGTAGCGGTAAATATTGTCGATGAACATCAGGACGTCGCGGCCCTCGTCACGAAATTCTTCGGCGATCGTCAAACCCGTCAACGCGACGCGGAGACGGTTGCCCGGAGGCTCGTTCATCTGGCCGTAGACCAGGGACACCTTGTCGAGCACCCCGGACTCCTCCATCTCGTAGTAGAAGTCATTGCCCTCACGGGTACGCTCACCGACGCCGGCAAACACGGAGTAACCACCGTGCCCCTTGGCGATATTGTTGATCAGCTCCATCAGCGTGACTGTCTTGCCGACGCCGGCGCCGCCGAACAGGCCAATCTTGCCGCCCTTCGCGATCGGCATGATCAGGTCGATGACCTTGATGCCGGTTTCGAGCAGTTCGGTCGAGGTCGCCTGCTCCTCGTAACTCGGCGGTGGCCGGTGAATCGGCATCCGCTTGTCTTCCCCGATCGGGCCGGCCTGGTCGATCGGGTTGCCGAGCACATCCATGATGCGCCCGAGCGTCTTCTCGCCAACCGGCACCATGATCGGGCCGCCCGTATTCGTGACCTCAAGCCCGCGGCTCAGGCCCTCACTGGCGCCCATGGCAATCGTGCGAACCACACCGTCGCCGAGCTGCTGTTGCACTTCGAGCGTCAGGCCGCGATCTTCTATCGTGAGTGCATCGTAGATTTTCGGCAGCTGGCCCTGCGGGAACTTCGCATCGACCACCGCGCCAATGACCTGTACAACTATTCCGGAACTCATATCTGATAGTCCTCTATACCGCGGCGGCGCCGCCAACGATTTCTGAAATTTCCTGGGTAATGGCGGCCTGACGCACCTTATTGTAAACGAGCTGCAGCTCATCGATCATCTTGCCGGCATTGTCGGTTGCACTTTTCATCGCAACCATCTTGGCCGCCATCTCACAGGCGACGTTTTCGACCGTACCGCGATAAACCTGCGACTCGATGTAGCGCATCAATACCGAGTCGAGCAGCTCGACCGCGTCAGGCTCGTAGATATAGTCCCAGTGCTGCGGCAAATCATCGGCATCGACGGCATCGACCGGGATCAGGGTATTGATCTTCGGCATCTGGCTCATCGTGTTGACGAACTCGCTGTGCATCAGGAACAGACGATCGATGTTGCCCTCAGTATACGAATTCAGCATGATCTTGATCGAACCCACCAGATCGCTGACTTTCGGGTCTTCGCCGATGTGCGTCGTCGCCCCGACGACGTTGACGTCGAGGCGGCGGAAAAACTGCACGCCCTTGGCGCCGATCAGGCACAAGTCGGCCTCGACACCCTGGTTGCGCCATGCCTGCAGTTCCTTCAGCAAGGCACGAAAGGTGTTGACGTTCAGCCCACCGCACAAGCCGCGATCGGTCGTAACGACGATGTAGCCGACCCGCCTGACCTCACGCTCGACGAGGAACGGATGCCGGTACTCGGGATTGGCCTTGTACAAGTGTCCGATCACCGTACGGATCTTGTCGGCGTAGGGCCTGGTCTCTTCCATGCGCACCTGCGTACGGCGCATCTTGCTGGCTGCGACCATTTCCATCGCCTTGGTGATCTTCTGCGTATTCTTGACGCTGCCGATCTTGGTACGAATTTCTTTCAGGTTCGCCATTATTAAGTTCTGTAGTGTCCCTGGTAACAGCCGTTAGTAGGCGCCATTGGTCTTGAAGTCTTCGATCGCGCTCTTCATGCCGGCCTCGATCTCGTCGTTCAGTTCGCCGCTCTCGTTGATCTTCGCGATCAGGTCGGCGAACTTGTCATTGACATGCGCATGCAGGGCGGCGTCGAATGCGACAATCTTGTCGGCATCGACATCGTCGAGATAACCCTCGTTCGCCGCGTATAGCGAGAGCGCCATTTCGGCGACCGACAGCGGCGAATATTGAGCCTGCTTCATCAGTTCGGTGACCCGCTGGCCGCGCTCGAGTTGCTTGCGGGTCGCCTCGTCGAGGTCGGATGCAAACTGCGCGAACGCCGCGAGCTCGCGATACTGTGCGAGTGCCAGCCGGATACCGCCACCGAGCTTCTTGATGATCTTCGTCTGCGCGGCGCCACCGACGCGCGACACGGACAGCCCCGCGTTGATCGCCGGGCGAATACCGGCATTGAACAGGTCCGTCTCGAGGAAAATCTGGCCGTCGGTAATCGAAATGACGTTCGTCGGTACGAACGCCGACACATCGCCGGCCTGAGTTTCGATAATCGGCAGCGCCGTCAGCGAACCGGTCCGGCCCTTGACCTCGCCGTTGGTCAGACGCTCGACCTCCTTCGCATTGATGCGCGCCGCACGCTCGAGCAGGCGCGAGTGCAGGTAGAAAACGTCACCCGGGTAGGCTTCGCGGCCCGGCGGACGACGCAGCAGCAGCGAGACTTGGCGATAGGCCCAGGCCTGCTTGGTCAGATCGTCGTATATGATCAGCGCGTCTTCGCCGCGATCACGAAAATACTCGCCCATCGCGCAACCGGAGTACGGTGCGATGTATTGCATGGCGGCGGATTCGGCGGCCGGCGCTGCAACCACGATCGTGTGCTCCATCGCGCCGTGCTCTTCGAGCTTGCGCACGACGTTTGCGATCGTCGATTGCTTCTGGCCGATCGCGACATAGATGCACTTGATGCCGGTGCCCTTCTGGTTGATGATCGTATCGATCGCAACCGCGGTCTTGCCGGTCTGCCGATCGCCAATAATCAGCTCGCGCTGGCCGCGGCCGATCGGCACCATCGCGTCGATCGCTTTCAGGCCAGTCTGCACCGGCTGACTGACCGACTGGCGTTCGATCACGCCCGGCGCGACCTTCTCGATCGGCGAGGTCTGGTCTGTGCTGATCGCCCCCTTGCCGTCGATCGCCTCGCCCAGCGAGTTGACAACACGGCCGAGCAGCTCGCGACCAACCGGCACCTCGAGAATGCGCCCCGTGGTCTTGACCGTATCGCCTTCTGAAATGTGCTTGTATTCACCGAGGACAACCGCGCCCACCGAATCCTGCTCCAGGTTCAATGCCAGACCGAACGTGTCGCCGGGAAACTCGAGCATTTCGCCGTACTGCGCGTCGCCCAGGCCATGGATGCGGATGATGCCGTCCATAACCGCGATAACCGTACCGACGTCGCGCGCTTCTGCCGCGCTGTCGAAATTCTTGATGCGCTCTTTGATGAGCGCGCTGATCTCCGAGGCCTTGATTGCCATCTCTTTGGATTCCTTTAATTCGTCAGAGTACTGGCGAGTTTCGCCAGACCGGTGCGTATCGAACCGTCGATAACCAGGTCACCCGCCTGCAGGCGGGCACCACCGAGCAGACTCACATCCAGCTTGAAGTGCAGGTTGATGTCACGCCCGAGACGCCTCTGCAAGGCGTCCGAAATCTTTGCTTGCTGCGCATCATCGACCGGAGCGGCCGCAGTCAATACGACATCGATGCTGTTCTCCACCTCCGCCTTGAGCTGGTCGAACAATGTAACGATGTCCGCAAGTACAAACAGGCGGCCGTTCTCCGCGAGCAGCCTTACCAGGTTACTGACCTGCACCGTGTCGACGCCACCGCCGGCTGACTGCCCAGCCACCGCCACGATGATCCCGACCACGGCATCCCGGTCGACGCGCGGGTTGTCGAGTAAGCGCGCGACCGTGTCATCGGCAACTGCCAGTGCCGCCGCGTGCAACGCGTCGAACCAGCCGGCAAGCTGGCCGGCGTCGCGGGCCAACTGGAAGACGGCCTCGGCATAGGGGCGCGCAATGCCTGTGTGTTCAGCCATGAGCGATCAGATCTCCGCCGCCAGCTTGTCGAGCAGCGCCTGGTGCGTGGTCACATTGATCTCGCGCGAGATGATTTTCTCCGCGCCGGCCATCGCGATTGCTGCAACCTGCCCGCGCAGCTCTTCGCGGGCGCGATTCACTTCCTGCCCGACCTCGGCCTGGGCCGCAGCGAGAATGCGCTCGCGCTCCTGATCGGCGCTCGTGCGCGCTTCGTCGACAATACCGTGGGCGCGTGTATTGGCCTGATCGATGATCTCCCGCGCCTGTCCGCGCGCCGCACCGAGCACCCTGGCCTTCTCGACGTCGGCAAGCTCCAGCGAGCGGGCGCCCTTCTCCGCCGCCGCAAGACCGTCGGCGATTTGCGTCTGACGCTCCTCGATCATTCCCATCAACACGGGCCATACGAACTTCATGCAAAACCAGACGAACACGATCATTGCGATCGACTGGCCAAATAATGTGGCGTTAAAGTCCACCCGGCTTCTCCTCAACTGTCACTTTGATCAAAACGGCATCGCGGAACAGTTATCCGCCGAGTGCCGTCTGGAGCTGGCCGATGAACGGATTCGCAAACGCGAAGAACAGAGCGATGCCGACGCCGATCATTGCGACCGCATCGAGCAACGCCACGACCAGGAACATCTTGGTCTGCAGCATCGGAGCGAGTTCCGGTTGACGTGCGCACCCTTCGAGGAAGCGGCCACCCAGCAGGCCCATGCCAATACCGACACCCAAGGCGCCGAAACCAATCAAAATCGCGACAGCAATCGCGGTCATACCAACTACAGTTTCCATTACTTGCTCCTAACTAAGCACTGTGGACAATAAAAAAACGATGCGCTCTCTAATCTCTAGTGATGCTCGTGCGCCTGACTCAGATACACGATCGTCAGTATCATGAAAATATAAGCCTGCAAGGTGACGATCAGAATGTGAAAAATCGCCCAGACGACGTGCAAGATCACTCCGCCTACCCCCATAAACGCACCCGCAATGCCACTGAAAATTGAACCAAACAGTAACGCGATCAGGATAAACATCAACTCGCCCGCATACATGTTGCCAAACAGCCGCAACGACAGCGATAGCGGCTTGGCCAGCATGGCGACCGTCTCGAGGACCAGGTTGAACGTCATGACCACCGGCCACAGCAGTTTCGGCACGCCCAGATCCTTGGGGCTCAGGGGCTGCATGGTCAGTTCGCTGGCAAAGCCGCCGATGCCCTTGACCTTCAGGGAGTAAAAAATTATCAGCACGAAGATCGACAGCGACATCGCGAACGTGATATTCGGGTCGGTGGTCGGTACGACCTTGAGGTATTCCACACCAGCCAGATGCGCGACACCCGGCAACCAGTCGACCGGAATCAGGTCCATCAGGTTCATCATGAAGACCCACACGACGATGGTCAGCGCGAGCGGCGCGATCAGCTTGTTCTTGCCGTGAAATGTGTCGTTGACGCTGCCGTTGACGAACTCGAGGATGATCTCCACGAACGCCTGTAACTTGCCGGGCTTGCCGGTGGTTGCATGCTTCGCCACCCGGCTGAACAGCCAGCCGAGAAACAACGCAATGACCACGGAGAAGACCATCGAATCGACGTTGATCGTCCAAAAGTTCCCGGCACAATGATTCCAGACCCAGTCGCCCGCATCGTTCTGACAGACCTGCAGATTCTGCAGATGGTGCTGGATGTATTCAGCAGAAGTTTTTTCCGTGCCTGTTGATGACATATCTTGGTTTGGCGTTCAGTCCGGGAAGCTGGTGCGTTCTGTTCTTCTTGCGGTCAACTCAGTTTCGTCGTACCGGGCAAGCCGGTTTTCAGCGCTACCCAATAAACGATGTAAATCGAGATGTAACCGATCATGAACGGCAGCATCTCTACATTCAGCCCTCTTATCGCGGCAATCATCAGCGCCACCGTCAGCAAAATCTTCACGGCCTCACCGATATACAGGCCACGCATGAACGCTTCCGGATCCTTGCCCGCATCAATGCGAAACATGCGCAAGGCCTGGTAGAGGCCGGCGATAATTCCGATAGATCCGCCGATCGCGGCCGCCACTCCCGCGCCCCGACCGCCCAGCCAGCTTGCGATCACGGCCACGACTAACACCAGCGCCACTTGCCCGCCGGCAAGCCGAAACGCGGCTGGTTGCAGCATATGATCGCCTGCTGTTGCCCGATGACATACCCCTGTTACGGTCTATGGGAACGGGCGCGGGTACAAAAAAAAGCCACTTCAACCGCCGTCATTCGGGAGCTGCGTGGCGTACGGCCGACAAATCGCTGCCGGCGAGCCGGGGTATTCTACGGGCTGCTCCGGTAGCGTTCAAGTCGCGCGACCGGGTCCGGACGCTAATTTAACTTATTGGATGTGCGCGAGAATCCCCTCCAGCTCATCGAGACTGTTATAGCTGACGACCAGCTTGCCGTGGCCCTTGCCGGCGTGCTGAATGCTAACGTGGGCACCGAGCCTCTCGGACAGGTCGTCCTGCAGCCGACGGATATTCGGGTCCAGGCGGCGAGCCGAGGACTTGCCAGCCCGCGCAGCGGACGGTTCACCACCAGCCGTCATCAGCCTTTTCACGAGCGCTTCGGTTGCCCGGACGGACAAACCCTTTTTCGCCACCTGCGCCGCTATCCTGGACTGCTGGCCCGGGTCGGTGATGCCGAGCAGTGCCCGGCCATGCCCCATCTCCAACTCGCCGCTCAGGACCAAGCGCTTGGTATCCTCGCCAAGCTCCAGCAGGCGCAGCAGATTGCTGACCGCGGTCCGTGAACGTCCGATCGCGGCGGCCGCTTCCTGATGCGTCAATTCGAATTCGTCGATCAGGCGCCGCAGCGCGAGCGACTCTTCGAGCGGGTTCAGGTTCTCGCGCTGGATATTCTCGATCAACGCTACCGCGATTGCCGCCGAATCCGAGATATCACGAACAATGGCCGGAATTTCCTCGAGACCTGCCATTTGCGCCGCCCGCCAGCGACGTTCGCCGGCGACGATTTCGTAGCGCTGAGCACCGGACGGGTCGCGGCCGGGCAGCAGCCGGACGATGATGGGCTGGACGAGTCCCTGGGCGCGAATCGAGTCCGCGAGTGCTTCGAGAGACTCGGTGCGCATATCCTGGCGCGGCTGGTAGGTACCCCGGCGCAGCAGATCGACCGGGATCGACCGCAATGCCAGGTCAGCAGGGGCTGCGGCGGGAGCGTTGACCGCTGCCGGCGGCGAAATATTTACCTCACCGAGCAGGGCATCCAGCCCTCGGCCCAGGCCTGTCCGTTTCGCACTCATGTTCCTGATCTCCGCCTTTGCTACTCGTGCTGCCGCCGTCCGGCATTCTAGCAGGGCGAGGGAAAGGGGTCAGACCCCGATTTAATCATCAACAAACTACGGTGATTGAACTAATTGGGGATTGACCTCTTTTCCGCTCTCCCGGGCGATCAACTCGGCGGCCAGCGCAACATAGGCCTTGGCGCCAGTCGAATTGCGGTCATGATACATCGCCGGCCGGCCGAAACTGGGCGCCTCGGCGAGGCGCACGTTACGCGGGATCATGGTCTGGTAAACCTTGTCACCGAAGTGACGAATCAACTGCTCGGACACCTCTATCGCCAGCCGGTTGCGGGGGTCATACATGGTGCGCAGCAAACCCTCGACCCGCAGTTCGTGGTTCACCGTATTGCGCACCTGCTTGACCGTTTCGAGCAGTGCCGACAGTCCCTCGAGTGCGTAGTACTCACACTGAATCGGAATCAGCGCCCCGTCGGCAGCCGTCAGCGCATTCAGTGTCAGCATATTGATCGTCGGCGGGCAGTCGATCAGCAGGTAATCGTAGAGTCCCCGCACGGGCTCCAGGGCATCGCGCAGACGTAGCTCACGGCCGGTCTCCTGCAGCAGACGAACTTCCGCGACGGTCAGAGCAGCGTTGCCCGGCAGGATCGAAAAGTCGCCCGGCTCGACAGCGCAAATTGCGTCCTGAGCCTTCGCATCACCGAGCAGCACCTCGCAGGTCGTCGTCTCCAGCGATTCCTTGTCGATGCCGCATCCGGTGGTTGCATTACCCTGCGGGTCGAGATCGATGACCAGCACGCGGCGGTGTGCCGCGGCCAGCGATGCTGCCAGATTAACGCAGGTCGTGGTCTTGCCGACACCGCCCTTCTGATTCGTGATCGCAATGATATTCCCCATAGAGTCCTCGTCCGATGCGCCTACGTTTCCGTGTCCCGATCACGCCGCTGCAAATGAACCGGTTCCATACGCTCCCGCTCCAGGACAACAATGTGTCGCTCGCCGACCAGCCCCGGCACGCTGACGGGCGCAACTTCCGTAACCCGCCACGGCGCCGGAACGCCGGCCAGTTCCGCCTCGGGCAGCCGGCCCTTCATGGCCAGCAACCTGCCACCGTTTGCAACCAGCGAACCACAGCGGTCGACAAATTGCGGCAGCGACGAGAAAGCTCGACAGATTACGGTGTCGAACGGATCTGCCGGACTGTAATGCTCCGCACGCGATTGCACCACCTGAACGTTACCGATCGCCAGCTCACCGACTGCATGCTGAACGAACCGGATCTTCTTGCCACCGGCATCCAGCAACGCAAACTGGCGCTGTGGCTCGACGATCGCGAGCGGCAGGCCGGGCAGACCCGCCCCGGTGCCGACGTCCAGCACGGATAACCCGTGCAGGAACGGCCGCGCGGTCAGTGAATCGAGCACGTGGCGCGAGATCATCTCATTGGGGTCGCGAACGGCCGTCAGGTTGAACACCCGGTTCCATTTTTCGAGCAGACCGAGAAACCTCGCCAATACATCGCAGTGCGCCGCCGCGCCCGGGGACGCGAGTGACCGCAGGCCCTCTTTCAGACGTGCTTCAATTTCCGCATCCGCGATCAACACAGCGTACGAATCCCAATAACCAAAGGGCGTGAACCCGCGTGATGCACCAGTATAACGAAAGGGAACCGCACTCGGCGCCGACTGCGCAGCACCGGTCGGTCAGGCGCGTCAGCCGAGCCGCACGATCGTGCGGCCGGTCACCTGACCGTCGATATACGCCGGGAAAACCCCTGCCAACTCCTCGAGGGACACCTCGCGCGTCACGATCCGGTCAATGTGCTCCGGATGCAGGTCGGCGGCGATGCGGTTCCAGACCGCGATCCGCAGCGCACGTGGCACTTCAACGGAGTGGATGCCGAGCAGGCTGACCCCGCGCAGGATGAACGGCATGACCGTGGTCGGCAGTTCGATGCCGGCAACCAGCCCGATACTCGCAATATTTCCGTAGGGCTTCGTCGTGCGCGTAAACCAGCCGAGGATATCGCCCCCCAGGTTGTCGATCGCACCCGCCCAGATGGCCTTGTCGAGCGGTTTACTGGTGATTTCGAGTGCCGCGAGGTTCAGGATGTCGTGCGCACCGAGACTGCGCAGATATTCGTCCGCCGTGTCCTTGCGCGTGATCGCGGTGACGTCGTAACCGCGCCGGCTGAGCATGTCGATGGCAAAGCTGCCGACGCCGCCGGTCGCGCCGCTGACCGCGATCGGACCCTGTTCAGGCGCCTGGCCATTCTGCTCCATGCGGTAAATTGCCAGCGCGGCCGTGAACCCCGCCGTCCCGAGCGCCATCGCGGTGCGGAGATCGAGGCCCTCTGGCAACGGTGTCACCCACTCGCCTTTAACCCGCGCGTACTCGGCGAAACCGCCGTCGTGCGTCTCGCTCAAGCCACAGCCATTGACGATAACGGCGTCGCCTTCGGCAATCCGCTCATCATCGGACGATACGACCGTGCCGGCAATGTCGACGCCGCCGACCAGCGGAAACTTGCGCAGAATCCGGCCCGTGCCGGTGGCCGCGAGCG
>Ga0114950_10000549_pt1 | contig 26045 bp, 27 predicted proteins | sample N075metaG_FD_83503 | JGI IMG/M metagenome (GOLD analysis project Ga0114950, IMG submission 83503) | Deep subsurface microbial communities from Kermadec Trench to uncover new lineages of life (NeLLi) - N075 metaG | ecosystem: Environmental > Aquatic > Marine > Ocean trench > Sediment | place... | reverse complement strand
GGCTCCCTCCGACGCATTGGGGATCGAGGCCGGTGAGGTCGCGGTTCAGGACGCGCAGCCACTACGGCACAACGAGTTCAAGGTGCCCCTGATGCGGAACTTGATCCGTCGGGCCGTCCGCGGCACAGGGGTCTAGAAGTGGAACTCTGGAGAAGCGCGGCAAACCCGTGGGGCCAGGAGGTTCTGATTGGAATCTCCTGGGACCTCATGTGGGCTGCCGTGGTCGCGGGTCTCGCTTTCGTCACCGCCCATGCCGTGTGGGCGAAATGGCTCGCGCCCGCTGAGTCGGCGGGCACGGGTGAAGGGTCCGACGTCGCTGGGCTTCCCGCCCAGATTCTTCGGCATGCCCTGTCGGAACGTGTGTTCCACTGGGGCATGTCGGCGGCGATGCTCGTGCTGCTGGTCACGGCGTTTCTCCCCATCATGGGGATCCAGTTCGCGTGGGTCACCATCCACTGGATCGCCGGCTTGGTCCTGACGGCGACGATCGCCTACCACATCATTCATGCAACGTTCTGGCAAGATTTCTGGGCGATGTGGGTGAACGGGGCCGACATCAAAGCCGCAAGGGCCGAGTTGAGTCATATGGTCGGTAGGAACGGGACGGAGGTACCCAAGGCCGCGAAGTATCCGATCGATCATAAGATGTTCCACCACGGTGCGGCTGTGTCGGGTCTGGTAGCCATTGTCACGGGCATCTTCATGATGCTCCGCCTCGACACGTGGCTCGGGGCGGCCAACCCGTATGTGTTGGATATCACCGACAGTTCCTGGGGTGTCGTGTACGTGGTTCACGGTATCTCAGGCGTGGTACTCTTCGGTCTGATCATCACGCACATCTACTTTGCGATACGGCCGGACAAGTGGTGGATCACGAAGTCGATGATTTATGGGTTCATCAGTCGCGAAAAGTACGTGGAGACCTTCGATCCGGGTCGTTGGCCCGTCTCCGACGCTGCTCCTCAGGAAGAGCTTGTGCCGGCTGGCGTAGGCGCCTCGGCCATTGCTGGTGAGGCGGACGAGGGCAGTGGATTCGGTGAAGGCGGATTTGACGGCGGTGGTGAAGCGACAGGCGGCGGTGAAGCGACAGGCGGCGGTGAAGCGACAGGCGGCGGTGAAGCGACCGACGATGGTGGAGCGCCCGGCAGGGATGATGAACGGGCTTCAGGGGTCGGAGGTCCGGACTGAGGTGACGTCCGAAGAGTTGAAGGAACACATCGATACGATCGAGGAGGCCTACGAGTTCTTCCTCGCGTATGCGGCTCAAGGAGTGTCTGGATCCGGTACCGGCATCAGTGGTGAGTTGACCAGATATCTGAGCCGGGCCGACCAGGCCCTCGCCGCTTTCGAAGGCGGGATCGGCGACGCAGCGGAAGGGCAGGACGCGGAAGCCGTGGCGCCCATGGATCGGGTTCTCCAGCAAGATGCCGCTAACACACGGGCCGCTCTCGGGCTCGTTATGGCGCAGCCGTCGATCAGTTCACAGTTGATCGACAACCTGAACGCTTCGATTCACTTCCGGGCGCTTCTGACCGATCTTTTCCTGGTCGACGAGGCGCTGAAGGCTTCGCTCGCAACCTCCGGATGATCCCGCTTTCTTCGTAATCCCAGCTGGGGTTACCGCTTTCTCCCGAGCTTCTTCATCACCTTCTTGAAGTCAGGGCCCGGCAGCGACCCCACCGGGGCGGACGGTCGCGGTGGCGGTGGTGTCTTGGGCGGTTTGGGCGCGCCCGGCGTGCTCGGCCATTGCGGTAGCTTGAACGACGGTTTCTTGACTCGCGGTGCGCGCCCTCTTCTGCTCTTGGCCATCAAGGCTCTCCTCTTCGGATGGCATCACATACCTTCCCTCTTGTACTACGAGATTTCGGCCGCCAGAGTGTCATTACAGCTCTCAGGCGCGCCCTCACAGTGGGATCCGGATCATGGCAGGCACACCGACGTTCCCCTCCCCTGACTTCACAAACCCTACGATCCCACCCACCAGCAGTCCGGCAGCGCCTCCGATCGCTGCGCCCGCCCACGGCCCCGGCGGATCGTCCCAGAGTCGACTCCCGATCAACGCACCGATCCCTACGCCGGAGGCCCAACCCACAGCAGCCCCCAACACCGTGTCGCTCAAACGATCCTCGGCGGAAAGGCCAAGTGCGATCCCGGTCACCAGCCCGGCGAAGACCGGAACGGCCAGGTGCCTCCCGGCCTGCCCAGATTCGAGGTAGGTCCCGGCACGCGCACGAGCGCTGATATATCCGAGCCCGACCAATGCACCAGCGCTGACACCCGCCAGAGCACCTCCTACGACCGACAAATCCTGAGCCGCTAAGGGTCGCGTCGGAAAAAGAACGGCCAGCAGGATCATGGCCCATCCGGTGAGCCTTCGGGTGACCTTCATCGGGCGTCTGAGAGCCTCCACAGGAACCACGCTGCGACACTGCAGAGCGGACGCCAGACCTCGGCCCGACCTAGCAGCGTGGCTGCAGACGGGCGTCCCTCGAGTCCATCCAGGACCCGCAGGCCCTCCTGTACCCCGAGGTCGCCCGCAGGCATTACGTCCAGCCGCCCGAGTTTGAAAATGAGGAACATCTGGGCCGTCCACTCACCGATACCCCAAACGGTAGTGAGCCGCCGGATGATCTCTTCGTCGTCGTGCCGGCCGATGCCTCTGAGACGCAGTTCGCCGCTCACGACCTTCGTGGCGAGATCCCTTAGAGCCTTGGTCTTATTTCCGGACAATCCGGCGGCTCGGAGCCGCTCATTGGAGAGCGCCAACATCTGCTCAGGAGTCGAAAAACGGGGCCCTGGACTGAGCTTTCGCACCCGGCTGTAGATCGTCGCCGCCGCCCGCGTGGCCAACTGCTGGTAGATGATCGATCGAGCCAGCCCGTGGAAGTGCGGACCGCGAAAGCTCTTCACCGGAATTTCCGGGAAGGGTGGTAGGCGTGGGATGGCGGCCCCCAGAACGGGATCCCTACGCCTCAGCGCTAAAATCTGGGCCTTGGTCGGTCTCATCGCCGGAAGATGGCCTCTTTCGCCTCTGCGTGCCAGCACGTATGATGTGCCCGAATAAATACCGAAACCTGGCCACACCGAATGACACAACTTCCGACCCTGCGCGGGCGGGGGGTGACGCCCAACCCACCCAACCGCTTCGAACGCCTCATGATGGAGCGCGACCCGGAAACGTTGGTAGAGGACCCTGCCCCACGAACCCAGTTCTATAGAGACTCCACGCGATCGATCGTGGCCCGCAACACGAGTCCCGACGTCGGATTCGAAGTGAGCATAAACCCGTACAGGGGCTGCGAGCACGGCTGTGCCTATTGTTACGCCCGTCCGACCCACGAGTACCTCGGTCTGTCCGCCGGTCTCGACTTCGAGTCGAAGATCTTCATCAAGCAGGACGCCCCTGAACTCCTCCGAAACGAGCTTTCCTCCCCTCGGTGGCGACCCCAGATGTTGGCGCTCTCTGGGATCACGGACCCATACCAGCCTATCGAGCGCACCGCCAGAATCACGCGGGGTTGTCTGGAAGTGCTTGCTGAGTTCAGAAACCCCGTGATGGTGATCACGAAGAATTTTCTCGTGACGCGAGACATCGACCTCCTCACGGAGCTCGCTTCTCACCAGGCGGTGAAGGTTGCGGTCTCTGTGACCACCTTGGATCCCGCCCTCCAAAGGGCCATGGAACCGCGCACGTCGAGTCCGGAGCGAAGGCTCGACGCGATCGAGCAGCTAGCCCAGGCCGGCGTGCCGGTCGCGGTTTTCCTGGCACCTCTGATCCCTGGGCTCAACGACCATGAGATTCCCTCGATCCTCAGGGCTGCGGTGGAGAGAGGTGCTACTGAAGCGAGCTGCGTTCACCTTCGGCTTCCCTACGGCGTGAAGGATCTGTTCCTGGATTGGCTCGAGCGGCACGTTCCTGACCGCAAGGAGAAGATCGTGAACCGGATCCTGGCGATGCGAGGCGGGCGGCTGAACGATCCGAGACTCGTGTCCCGCATGAAGGGCCAGGGACCCATGGCCAAACAGGTCATGCAGCTTTTTCACGTGGCGCGGAGGAAGGTAGGCCTGGACGGCCCACCTGCCGAGCTTTCCACCGCGGCGTTCCGGCGGCCCGGAGACGTGATCCAGTTGACCTTGGGGGTTTGACGGCCCCCTGCCCCCCCCTCTCACCCGCTCAGTTTCTTTCGGCTTCCAGCCCTGCCTCAAGCGTCTTGTCGATGCGTGCCAGCGCCTCGAAGAGGTGCGCCCGTGTATATACGTCGGAAGCCCCCGACTGAGCCGAATCGATACGATCGCGGAGTTGGTTCAGCTCCCACCGTGCCAGCGCACGAGCATCGGCCGGTGTTCCGTTTGCTGGATTCACAACCAGGCGCGCCAAGCTGTCCAAGTAGGCCCGCTGAAGGTCCCGACGATCGGCGCTGATCGTACCAAGCCCCAATTCGCTCCAAATGGCGGTGGTCAAAGACTCCATTATTTCCGGAATCGTGGCCACCTGCCCGGCCCCGAACTTGGTCTCGCCGTCCCGAATACGAGCGAGCCGCGAAGGATCGAGGATCTGGTTCAAAACGGACGACTGAAGTTCGAGGGTCCGAGCGTGGAACGGAAAGTCGGCACGGCCCCTGATGGTGCGGTTGCTACCCCAGTGCTCGAACCCGTTGGTGCCTAAGCTCTGGAGCACCGCAGGAGACAGCGCAAGCGCACCCTCCGCGAAAATACGATCGACCAGTAACTCGAGCGCTTCCAACTGCTTGGCCTTGGGTATGTTCACAAACGGATCACGCCCATCTCCTACATGATCGCGATTCACGTACTGACCGCCAATATACTTCACCGCAGGGGCGACCGCCCGAGCATACTCGTTCATCAGTTGGGTGTACGCGTTGGTGACGTCGACGAATGGGGAGTTGTCCTGGAGCACGTACTCCGGAATCTTCGGCAGTAGGTCACGAATCAGCGCGGAACGCTCGGCGCCCCATTCGAGAGGGTCTCCGCCCAGGTCATACCTGGTGATGGTAGGATCCAATCCCGCGCCGGCGTCTGAGTCCGTGCCGTACATATGCCCGAGGTCGGAGACCTCGCGCGCGATGTCGTTCGCGTCGTCCTGGCTCTGGGTGTAGGCATACGAGATGGCCCACCGATCATACGACCCCGGCCGGTATGTATAATAGTCGCCGTTCCGCTCCCCGGGCCGGGCCAGGTTGACCGTCGGATACTCCATCACCGAACTGTATACGCCATTTCTTCTGGTGAATTCGGTGTCATGCAGTCGATCCATCGGAGTGCTCGCCGAGGATCGGAAGTTGTGTCGCAGACCGAGCGTGTGTCCGACTTCGTGCATTACGAGCCAAATCGTGTACTGCCGAAGAAGCTCATTCGGTAACGGGTCACCGGGGTCCAACTCGCCCCGCGCCGTGAGAACCAATCCTGCCAGTGCCCCCTGGGCCTCGAGCGCTGAGCCGAATCCGGGAAGCTCCACACCCGGGAGGCTCGGATCGGGAGCCGCGAAGTCGCCCACCCCGAGCGCCATCTCGAAGGCCTGCGCGGCGGTCACGGGATTCACAATGTTCCGCCAAGTGTTACGGAAACCCAGGAAACCGTTCGCTTCGAACAAAATATCCGCGTCGAGAATCTCGCCTGTGCGTGGGTCGACCTTGGACGGGCCGATCGCGCCATAGTCGGGGTCGTCGGAGGTGTTCCAGCGGAGCACGGAGTACCGGATGTCGTTCGGGTCCGCATCCTCCGGTAGGTCAAGTGCACGGATGGCGTCCACCCACCCGGCCGCCTCGAACGCCGTATTCCAGTTCTCCACGCCTTCCTTGAACCAGTCCCTGTATTCGTCGGGGACGGTACGATCGATGTAGTACGTAATGGGCTCGAGAGGGCGCCACCGGTCTCCGACGCGTTCGCCGGGCTCCAGCCGCCATCGGTTCACATACCGCCGAAAGAAAGTGGAATCCTCCGCGCTGAAGTCTTTGTGAACCGTCATGAAATTACCGACTCTGTCGTCGGCAATCCGCCGCTCCATCGGCCGCTCGGGAAGTTGGGCCAGCGTATAATGAATCGTAACCGGGATGTATCGTCCGTCCGCGACCGACGGGATCCTGCCCGGCTGCCCTGAACGAAACGTCAACATGGCCCTTATGTTCGTGTTTTCGGGAAAGCTGGATACCCCGTCGATGTAGCTCCGACTTCGGTCGAAGCTCGTGCTGCCGGATTGCCCGTCGGACCCGCGTGCGGCTCGTCGGATCAACCGGCCCACCCCGGAGAGATCGGAGAGGAACCAGCTCGTCACATCAAGTACGAGAGCGGAGTCCGGGCGTATCGCCTCGACGTCGGCGCTCTCGACGACAGAGGACCCGACGCTGACGCCGACAGCGGCCGCGGCCCGATCATCCGTTGCGGCACCGAAGCGGTGCGGCCGTTGAACAAGGAAGACGTCTTCCCCATGCTTCTCAAACGCCATGAGGTCCATCTCGCCAAGGCTCAGCGTCGTACCGGCAAATAGTCCCTGCGCACCGATACCCCGCGCCACCCGCATGTCCATCAGGAACTCCTGCCCCAATCGATCCGGAGGGACAGCGAGATAGAGACGGCCTTCCTTCATGTAGAGGTCGAAGAAGCCGAGCGAGACCTCCGCGCCCTCCACGAGCTTCTCGAAGTCCTCGAACGGGTTCTCCTCCTGGACCTCCTCTGCCTCGTCCTCGTCCCCGGCCACGTCCACATCCACGTCCTGTGCCACTGCGTCGATCGGCGGGGCAAGCAGCAGAGCCGTTGATGCCAGTGCCCACCCCAAGACCAAGACATGGCTCGTTATTCTTCTCATCGTCATCCCTGTCATCTCCTGCTGGATCATCCTGGGAAAACAGACAAACTAACCCGGCGGGAGGGAAGTGGCACCGGCATGCGCGATTCGCTCGTTCGCCCTCGCCATGATCCGAAGCACCCACCCACCCCAAGAGGCCCGCTCCCATCCTGAGGATGTCGGCATTGTTGCCGCATAGGAGCTCGGGTTCTATATCCGAACCGGCTCAGGGAGGTGCACGATGGACTTTACTGACCGTCCTGGGCGACGCGCCACAGGCGCGCCCGGTCCTCATGCCCAGGTAGAGAGCCCGTGCCGGAACTCCCGGAAATCAGCGCGTACATCCGTGCGCTCGAGCAGCGAATTCTCGGGCAGGTCATCGAGGCGGTCCGTATTCGTACACCTTCGCTGCTCAGGACCTTCGATCCGAGGGTCTCGGAGCTGGAAGGTCGGCGCCTGACCGAAGTGCGCCGGTTGGGCAAACGTATCGTCTTCGAGCTGGAGGGTGAATTTTTCGCCGTCATCCACCTGATGATCGCCGGGCGCCTCGGTTGGATGGAGAGGGGCGCATCCATTCCGAAGAAGCGGGGTCACGCAGCGTTCGATTTTCCCAACGGGACCCTCCTGCTCACGGAGGCAAGCACTCACAAGCGGGCATCGCTCCACGTGGTCCACGGTGAGGATGCTCTGGCGGCGCTCGATCCGGGTGGTGTCGAACCGCTGGAGGTGGACTACCCCGACTTCCGGGATGCGCTGTTGAGGGAGAACCGCACGTTGAAAAGGGCACTCACAGACCCGAGAATCCTCAGTGGCATCGGAAACGCGCACTCCGACGAGATCCTGCTCGATGCGCGGCTCTCGCCGGTGAGGCGGACCCAACAACTCGACGAGCAGGAGCTCCAGCGACTCTTCGAGTCGACCCGACGCTCTCTGACGGAGTGGGTGGAGCGGCTTCGTACGGAGTTTGGAGACGAATTTCCCAAGAGGATCACCGCGTTCCACGAAGCGATGATGGCTCACGGGAAGTTCGGTCAACCATGCCCCCGGTGCGGCACGCCCATCCAGCGCATCGTATACGGGGCCCGCGAGACCAACTACTGCCCGAACTGCCAGACCGGAGGCAAACTCCTCAAGGATCGAGCGCTCTCAAAGCTCCTCCGCGAGGACTGGCCGGCAACGCTCGAAGAACTTGAAGAGGGCGTCGAAGCTCGGCAGAAGGCTTAATCTTCCTCCGCCGGATCCGCCTCTCCCGCCTCGTCTGCCTCTCCGCTGCGCCTTGATCTGCTCTCGCCTTTCCTCGAACCCCGTTCGCCTCGCCGGCTCCGGCCGCGCTCCCGCGCTGCCTTTCGGGTGGCCCTCATGTCGTCGACCGCCTTCTCGAGTATTTCATTCATCCGGGCGAGATCTTCCGGCTCGGCGCCCCACTGAAACGCCTGATCGAAGGTGAGTTGAGCGAGCTTCGAGAACGAGCGCGAAAGCGCGCGCATGTCACCGCCGAAGAAGCGATCCGTAAAGTGCTCGACACGCTCGAAGACGTCGTCCACGACATCTTCGTTGTCACCGAGATACGCCACACCTTCCTCCGTAATCGTGTAGATCTTCTTTCCCTCTTTCTCCTCGACGGTCAGGTATCCTTCGTCGTCCAGCATCTGAAGCGTAGGATAGACGGATCCCGGGCTCGGCCTGTAGTAACCTTTGGACTCCTCCTCGAGGGCCTTCATCACCTCGTACCCATGCATCGGGCGCTCCGAGATCAGTTGAAGAATCACGAACTTGAGATCCCCTCGCTCGAAGATCTTCCATTTCATGCCACGCCGGCGGCGCCGGCCGCGGGGTCCGCGGGGTCCGAAAATGAATGACTCGAAATCGAATCCGTAATCCATCGCGCAAAACATCTCGTCCTCCTCCCTTCTTCCTGCGTTCCCCGGTCCCACGGCTTCGCGGTTTTCGCGGTTTCGCGGCTGCGCGGTTCGGTCAGGAGATCACTCGATATATCGTAACCGTCATAACACGATATACTATTCGATATATCGGAACAATGGTGAGACCGAAATCGACCCACCCCAGTTGGGCGTGCTTCGTCCAGAGAAAGGTAGATGGAAAGAACCCCGAGGGCGGTGACCCCCGAAGTGAAAAAAAAGACGCCGAACGGCCTATCGGCCTCCCGGCGCCTCCACCCCGAACAGAACGGGATTCACGAGGAAATTCCCTCTCAGTACGCCCTAATTACCACCACGCGGCCTGGGCTGGGCTCGCCGGCCCGTAGATCGCGGCGAAGAGGTGGAAGACCTTCGAGGGGACGCCGCGGACGATCGTCCAGACGACCCTCTGGACGAGGCTGCGCTACCTGAGGATCTGGAGGATCCCGAGGAGCGTGGCTGGGCAGATCTGCCGGTATTCACACCCCCGCTCCCTGCGCTCGTATACCCCCCTCCTCTCGCCACGCGTCCCCTCGTAGGATTAGAGACGCCCCCACCGATCCCGCCGCCGCTTCGGCCCACGACAATGATCGGACCGTATCCGTAACCGCCGTATGGGCCGTATCCACCATAGCCGTATCCATAACCGCCGTATGGTCCGTATCCACCATAACCGTATCCAAAACCTACGGATCCGCCGAATCCGCCATAGGGGTATCCATAAGGTCCGTAATAACCAAAGCCGAATCGGAAGCGAGATCCGTATCCGTAGGGGGAGTAGTAGCCATAGGGGGAGTAGTAGCCATAACGTGAATATGGATCGTAAAACGGGTCTTCAAAGGGGTTGGGACCCACACCGTAACCGTAGCGTCCGCGTCCCCCCTCGGCTTCCGCCCCTGGAGGCCCCAAGGCATATCTCTGGTTGACCACGAATTTCTCGGGGTACGAAACCGCGACGACGACGTCGATCACGCTGGCGGGAACACCGGCATCCGCCATTTCAATCAACCGGCTCGCGTCCAAAGCGAACGGCTCGGCTCGCTCTATGAGCCAGACCTCGACGGTCTCCGCGGAAACCTTCTCGACCGCCTCGATCACGTCGTCGAGAGCGATCGGAATGGAAGCGGCCATCCGCGCCATCCGCACGTCCGCACCCTGCGTTCCAATCAGGTCCCCCTGCCCCGCCGCCTGGAAGTCATCACGCGACGCCTGCCGGTATCGAAGCACCCAGGGCAACCTCTGACCGTCCACATCCACGGTCCGGACATCCAGCCATTCGGACGGTGAGACCATGGACATCACACCTGTCGAACTCCTGGGGCCACCGGCACCACAGGTAAGCTCCGATCGGACGTAGATCCGGCGGGAATCGCCTGAGAATTCAGCTTGTTCCCATCCCTCGCACCCCTCTCTGCTCACCGCATGCTGTTGCCCGTCAGTAAAGATCGATTCTCGTGACACGACCTGACCGTCGACCACGGTGAGCATCTCGATGGCCGCCTCGCCGGCGAGAGGCACCACGCACAGAAGAGGTGCCTCGGCCGGCGCCGTAGCCGTAAACGCCGCTGCAGCCGTCTCGTCTACCGCCCGCCAGCAACCGATCCAGGGCACCCATCGACTGTCTACTTCCTGCGCTGCCGCCGTGGGAACCACCATGAGCAGCCATGCACCCATGAGAACGCCGAGGGTGGCCCCCCGCTGCCGGTCGTTTAACGTGCTTACCATCATGCCCCCCGGTCAGAACCGAGCTGAAAGGCCTATCGTGGCATGGAAGCCACTCAAATCGAGGTTGTCGTAATCAAAAGTGTAGCCCGTCCTGGCGCGACCGAAAGCGTACCTTCCCTCCAACCTCCACAGGAACCGCGGGCTCATCGTTATGTCAACTCCCGCGAAGGCATGGGCGGTGGGTGCCGCACTGTTCGATTGGAGGGTGAAGTAGAGGATGTCGAGTGTCTCAATATCGACGAAGTCCCCGACCTGTCTGAATCGATACCAGATGACGCCGGCACCGGCGCCGACGAACGGCACCCACTTCGCTGGGATCCAGGCAAACTGGCTGATGGCCCGTCCTCGATCACGGAGGTAGAACCTCGTGCTGACCGTCAGCGGCATCCTCGTGAACGTCGTCGTTTGTTCGATCGGGAGATTATCGAGATCCACCCAGTCTCGCATTTCAGATCGAACATCACTCCTCGAGTACCTGAAGTCCAATGCAAGATCGAAGCGCTCACTGCCTCGGACGGCGAACTCGACTCCCCAGGTAGGAGCATCGAAGTCACTCCTGCTCAGGGTCAACTGATCACGCGCATGGTTCAACACCGCGCCACTGGCATGGGCAACCGTGTATCCAAGGTTGACGCCCACCTGAACCCACGGCTGCTTGAAGAGGAAGCCCTGGCCACTGCTTTGAGCAGAGGTTCCGGAAGGGACAAGAGGCAAGGTGACGGTGAGCAAGAAAAACGTCGCTCGAACTCGACTCCAGTGACCGATCAAGAGATCCTCCCCGTTTCGTCCCAGGTCCGACACTAGCCGCTGCTACGATTAACGCAAGAGACATGCCGGATTCAGAAGGGAGGGTTTCGGCCGAATTCTCCGCTAATCGACTGGCTTCCGGCACCGAACGGGGACAGCGTGTGTCACCAGCTTGGGACACCGCAATTCGGGGCTCCGGGCGGGTCTTGGGCTTGGGCGCCCGTGCTTTTAGTTTCTACCCGAAAGCGATCGGCGGTGGGCAGCCGAGACGTTCTCGGTCTGACCTGAGACGCCGCATACTTGTGTAGGGGATAGATATGAAGCGTACTACCTTCGCGTTTGCCGGGCTCTTTCTGGCTTTCTTCGCGATTTCCGCCTGCTCAGAGGCCTCCTCGGAGGAAGAAAGTGCTAGGACGGAGAGCCCGTCTCAACCCAGCAGCGGAGGAACGCAGCCTGTGGCAGTTACGGCTCTATTGACCGCACCTGAGGGTGCCACCGATGTGATGGTCCAGGAGGGCAGGGAGATCTACACGGGCGTCGGCATCTGCGCGGCGTGCCATGGGCCCGACGCCGCCGGAGCCATCGGACCGGACCTCACCGACGCTGAGTGGCTCATCGGTGACGGCGAATACGAGCAGCTCGTTGATCAGATCCTGAAAGGAGTCTCGGCTGAGGAAGCCACCAACCCGCTGGCGGCCATCATGCCTCCCAAGGGTGGTGCGTCCCTCACGGAAGCTCAAGTCCGGTCGGTGGCGGCCTACGTCTGGGCGTTGAGCCACTCAGAATAGTGCCTTCGTAGTGCTCGAAGGGCACTACTCTCCTTATCTCTCTACCGTCCTAGCGCAGAAGCAAGGGAATCGTGACGTTGGGCGCGATCCCCGAGCAGATCGCTGACGTCCAGAGCTGCACCGACACCGCGCGCCCCCGGGACCGGAAGCGTTCTGATGATCTCATTCTTCTGCCGGCGTGTCAGGGTGTCGGCGGCGTTGGTGGCGCTGGCGTCGCCACCGAGGGAGCAACCGATAGAAAGAACGGTCAGGGCCGCCAAAGCGCCCATCGATAATGTCTTGTACATGTACATCCTCCAACTCGCGTCACTTCGTAGGTCAACGGGGCGGAGATACAGGATCAAGGCAGGTCCCGCGGCCGTATGAACTCTTTCAGGGTTCCGCATCCGTCTACAACGTCTTTCCAACGATCGACACTCAGCTCGACAATTGCCAGTCCCGTAGTTGGGAACTTGGCCCTCATCAGGAAAATCTTCTCCGCTAGGCCGTCACCAGAGAGAGCGGCGGCCAGCATACCCGTCCCGGGGTTGTGGCCCACCATGAGTACCGCCTCCACCGTATCGGGCACCGACCTGACGAGATCGAGCATCTCACTCGGAGCCGCCAAGTAGAGCTCCTCCTGGAACTCGGTGGCAGGCTCCACCCCCAATTCGGAAATCACGGCGTCCAACGTCTGCCTCGTCCTCATGGACGTGGAGCAAAGCACCAGATCAGGCAGATAACCCGCCCCGCGCATATATGCCCCCATCCGGGGAGCGGCGGCTCGGCCCCTTTCGCTGAGCGGGCGATCGTGGTCGGAGAGTGAATCGTCATCCCAGGACGATTTCGCATGGCGAAGGAGGAAAATTGTCTTCATGGCTATTACCTTATTAACGATTTCTAAACATTTGACGGCACTCGCGGTAGTATAAACGTGTCCTCCTCCGGAGCGACATCCCCTCGGACGCAGGGAGTTGATAGGTGGCGAAGGCAGCCGAGAAGGATCTCACCTCGATCGGGCCACGGTCGCGGAAGCGGTTCATCAACCGGGAGTTATCCTGGTTGGCATTCAACGAGCGGGTGCTCGAAGAGGCGATGAACGAGCGGCATCCGGTCCTCGAGCGCCTTCGGTTCCTCTCCATCTCCGGGACCAACCTGGACGAATTTTTCATGGTCCGGGTGGCTGGCCTGCGAGCCCAACTCAGGGCCGGTGTGACGTCGCTCAGCCAGGACGGCCGGAGGCCGAGCCGGCAGTTCCGTCAGGTCAACAACCGTGCGATGGAGCTCATGGTCCGGCAACAGGAGACCTGGCAGTTTCTGAAGGAAGAGTTGGCCGACCATGGCATCGCCGTGGTCCATCCGTCGGATCTCGACGAAGAGGCACAGCTCTGGCTGGACGATCACTTCACGCACGAGATCTTTCCGGTACTGACGCCGCTGGCGGCGGACCCGGCGCACCCGTTCCCGTTCATCCCCAACGGCGGAACAAGCCTGGCGCTCTCACTGCGGCGTGCCGACGGGGTTTCTATGTCCGCCCTCCTGCCTTTGCCGAACCAGATGCCGCGCTTCATCCGCCTGCCTGGGAGGCCGAAGAAGCCCACCTTTGTGACGGTGGAAGACGTGATCTGTCGGCACCTCGATTCGTTGTTTCCCGGTTTCGAGGTCGAGGAGGCCGAACATTTCAGGATTCTCCGCGACTCGGATGTAGAAATTGAAGAGAAGGCGGAGGATCTGCTTCTCGAGTTCGAGTCCCTCGTCAAACGCCGCAGAAGGGGGTCGGCGATTTCCCTCCGAGTATCGTCGTTCATGTCCAAGGAGATGAGGGACTCCATCATCAAGGAATTACACATCCAAGAGGAGAACGTCTTCCAGGCGAGTGGCTTGGTGGGGATCGGCGACCTGAGTGAGTTGATCGTTTCGGAACGCCCGGACCTCCTTTTCGAACCCTTCACGCCGCGGTTCCCAGAGCGGATCCGCGGTTTCGACGGTGACCACTTCGCGGCCATCCGAGCGAAAGATCTGCTGGTTCATCACCCGTACGAGAGCTTCGATGTGGTCGTCCAGTTTGTACGCCAGGCAGCGCGTGATCCGGATGTCGTGGCCATCAAACAGACGTTGTATCGCACGAGTGACGACTCGCCGATCGTCGGGGACTTGGTCGAAGCGGCCGAGTCCGGGAAAAACGTGACGGCGTTGATCGAACTGAAGGCGCGTTTCGACGAGGAGGCGAATGTTCGACTGGCGCGCAAGATGGAGGCCGCAGGGGTTCACGTCGTCTACGGCGTGATCGACCTGAAGACACATGCCAAGATGTCCTTGGTCGTTCGTCGTGAGGGGGGGACGCTACGCTCCTACGCACACTTCGGTACCGGTAATTATCATCCCGACAACGCGCGGGTGTACACTGACCTTTCTTACTTCACTTGCGACCCGGAGCTGTGCCGAGACGCCGCCCGTGTCTTCAATTACACAACCGGGTACGGCCATCCCGACCAGTTGGACAAGTTGGTGGTTGCACCGTTCCTGCTTCGGGATACCCTTATCCGACTCATCGACGGCGAAATCGAGCATGCTGAGGCCGGCCGGCCGGCAACCATCTGGGCCAAACTCAACGCGATCGCGGACGGCAAAATCATCGATACGCTGTACAGAGCCTCCGGGGCGTGAGTCCAGATCCGTCTCGTGGTGAGAGGAATCTGCTGCCTCCGGCCGGGTATCCCGGGCCTATCGGAGAACATCAAGGTCCAGAGTGTGGTCGGACGCTTCTTGGAGCATAGCCGTATCGTTTGCTTCGGCGGCGGGCATCCGATGCCGTCACCAAAGGCAAAGGTCTACCTCTCGTCCGCCGATTGGATGCCCCGCAACCTCGATCGCAGAATCGAACTCTTGGTCCCGATCGAGAATCCGACTGTTCACCGACAAGTCTTGAACGAGATCATGGTAGCGACCCTCCGGGATAACGTCCAAAGCTGGTACCTCCAACCGGATCGGACCTACCGGCGCAGCGAAGCAGGCGATGATCCGTTCGAAGCGCACCGTCACTTCATGTCCAGCCCGAGTCTCTCAGGCCGGGGGAGTGGCCCGAAGGATCAGCCCCAGGAGTAGAAGGCTGTTGAACAGCCTTCACCCCCAAAACGCCAACTTGAGCCGGCCCCACACGCCGAGCGGCTCACCCGAACCCGAGCAGGTAGAGGGGTCTTCGCGAGTGTTGTACTCACCGGCGGTCGTCGCGACCTCACCGAACCTTCCTGTCCCCAATTCATCCAGCGACTCGGAGCCGTAGCTGATGAGGAGGCGGTCCTCGGACGCGACCAGTTCATTGTGGGCCGATGTAAGCGCTCGGCCATTCAGAATGTATGTAAAACGGCCTTCCTCCCCGTCGAAAATCCGCGTGCCGTCACTCAGAATCAGGTAACCCTCGCCGAGTCCGATCCCGAGGTTGCCGGCCAGATGCCCCCAGGTCGTTCCCAGATCGTGGATGTGGACGACGTCGTGGTTGCCCTCGTGCATGTGAATGCGCGCCTGGGGCGTCACCTCGCCATCGACCGCATAACAACTCGCAACCTCTTCCATGTATCGCTGGTCCGAGAGATCCAAGCGCTCACCATCGACGTAAACGGCCCAGTTGGCATGAAAGTGGGTCGCCTCTGGGGGAGGCACCCACAGGAAGCGGGCGGCTCCGAGGCCGAAAGCGCCGAGCGCCATCCCCACCCACAACACTTTTGGCATGAGCTTCTCCCCCTGTCGCCCCCCAGACTGCGGGTCGGTAGCGTAATATAGTACGACACCGGCCGATGGCCGGAGGCCACCACCACCAACATTCCATCGCCATGAACTGGAGCGCCACAAGTAGCGCGGACGCCCGTCGCGAGCTTTCGCGTGTGATCTCCGCCCAACTCTCACGTGCGAGCGAGGCCTTGGACGTGGCGAAGGACGTGGCTTCGACCGTGCACGAGGCGCGCCGGGCGATCAAACGTGCGCGAGCACTCCTCAGGCTGGCCGACCCCTGGCCAAGGAACTCGCCCATTGACGCAACGTTACGCGATGCGAGTCGGGTCCTCGCCGTTCTCCGGGACGCCGATGTGTTGGTCCTGACCGCGGAAGACATCCGCGACGGCTCTCCCTCCTCCGGGCCGAATCTGGTCCCGCGACACCTGCTCGAATCTCTGGAAGAGGAGAGGCGGCAACACTTCGCCGAGTGGGGCTCGGCCGATGGGCCACTCCACGCAGCCGGTGAACTGTTGAGGTCCGCGATCGTGGAGGTCCGGGACGCCCGAGCGCCTGGGGCCACGGCCGGCCCTGAAGAGACCGGGTCAGGCGGCATGGAACAAACCGGGTCGGGCGGCACGGAAGAAACGACGTTGGGCGGCATGGAGCTCCTGCGGCTCGGCATCGGTGCTTCGTACGTATCAGTGCGAGCGCGATCCGATCCGGCGGCCGGTGAAGGACCGGTAGAAGCACCGGCGGACGAACGATCCCACAAGCTCCGAAAGCGGGTCAAGGATCTACGCTATCAACTCGAATTTCTGGACACCGAGCAACCGAAACTCGGCCGGTTGGTGAGGGATCTCCACCATCTAACGGATCTCCTCGGTGATCGAAACGACCTCGCCACGCTCTCGCGTTACACGGCTTCCGCCGAGGTTCTGCGCGAGGCCGAGCTTGCGGTGTTGACTGCCCATGTCGAGGGACGGAAACAGGCGCTCCAATCCGAAGCGGCAGCGCTGAGCGCTCGACTATTCGAGGAGGAGCCGGACTCCTTCGTTCGGCGAATCGAGGCGTGGGTGACGCCGCCTCAGGGCCCACCCCAGGGCCTGCCTCAGGACCCGACTCAGCGCCCGTCTCAGGGATAGAGGCGCCGGGCGGTCCAGCCTCCGTCTGCCCTGGTGTACTCCAGCCGATCGTGCAGCCGATTCAAACGTCCCTGCCAGAATTCGATGCGCTCGGGAATGAGGCGGTATCCTCCCCAAAACGGCGGGGAAGGAACGTCCTCGCCCTTGAAGCGCTGCTCGATCTCTTCGGACCGCGTCTCTAGAACCGAACGATCCTCCAGTTCCTCGCTCTGCCGGGACACCCACGCCCCGATCTGGCTTCCCCGGGCCCGTGTGCGAAAGTACTCCGCAGACACCTCGGCGCTGATGCGCTCGACCGATCCCTCCACCCGGACCTGCCGTTGGAGCACCACCCAGTGCAACAGGAGCGAGGCCTTTGGATTCTCGTCCATCTCCCTGGCCTTGCGGCTCCCGTAGTTCGTGAAGAAGACGAATCCGTCCACGGCAAAACTCTTGAGAAGGACCATCCGAGACGAAGGAACACCATCCCGATTGGCCGTGGCGAGGGAAGCCGACTCCGGAAGGAGGATCCCCGATTCTTTCGCCTGTTCGAACCAAACGCCGAACAGTTCTATGGGGTCGCGGTCGGCCGTCGCCTCAGGCAGCCCCTGGGTCACCCCCTGGCCCAGCGTGACAACGGATTTGATGGCTGATCTGATCGACATGGATGAACGGTAGCGAGGATAGGAATCACACGGTAGACGGCCAGGGGTGGAACGGAGCTCGACGTGTCCCTACGGGCAGGCCTTCCATGAGAGCCGCGCTCGCCGCCCACACCTTCGGCAGGGGCCTGGGGACGTCGGGCGGGTCCCGAGGTTCTTGGAGGCGTAGCGCCCACCACTCCACATCATGCCACCGCATGAGCTTAAACCCCACGTCCTTCAGTACGCCCACCGGCCCGAAGTCGAACCGTTCATGAAGGGCCACACTCGCGTCGTTGGGCAAGGTGATGCCGGCGAAGGCAGTGATGAAACCCTGGATGCGCAGAATCCCAAACAGAGAGGTGTAGAGCACGCTCGCGACACCCCTCCGCTAGGACCTCGGGACGTACGTACGCCGAAACTTCGACCGCCCACTGATAAGCCGGCCGCGACCGGAGAACGGTCGCATATGTGTAGCCCAAAACCCGTCCGGCCTCCTCACAGGTGAGCCAGGGGTAACGTTCGAGGGTGCTGCGGATCCGGCTGGCCATCTCCGGCCTGGACGGGGGCACGTCCTCAAAGGAAATGGCCGTGTTCTCGACGATCGGCGCGTAGATGTCCAGAATCTGCGTGGCGTCGGTCTCGGCGGCGAATCGGATCGTCTGAGCCACGTGGATCGAGGCCGCTAGTGTCGGTCCAGGCGCCGTGCCTCCCGAAAACTCACGAGACGTCTGGATTCCTCGTCCCAGAGGGCAAGCCTCAGAGTCTTGATCCCATCCCAGATAGAGATCCGCGTCACCTGCTGGAGCTGAGGGTTCTCATCCAGGCACTGCTGGAGCCGGTAGTTCGGAATCCGAGCGCTCAGGTGATGGATGTGATGGATGCCGATGCTGGCGGTGACCCATTGCAGAGGCTTGGGGAGCGCGAGATAAGAACTACCCTGGAGACCCGCGTCGAAGTACGACCAGTCGGTGTGCTCGTTCCAATACGTATCTTCGAACTGGTGTTGTACGTAGAAGAGCCACACACCCACCGTTCCCGTGACCATGAGCACAGGCAGGTGGACCAGCAGGGCTGCTTTGAGGCCGATGGTCAGGCCCGCCAGCACCAGGAGCGCCACAAGCGCCGCATTCGTCTTCCAGACACTCGCCCACTCTCGCTTCCATCGCCTCGGGATATCCCAGGGAAAGCGGTGCTTGAGGGCAAACACGAAAAATCCTCCCAAGCCCAGAAGCACGAACGGATGTCGGTAGAGACGATAACGGAGACGCCCGAGAAAAGGCTTCTCGTGGTATTCCGAGAGGGTGATCGTGTCGACGTCACCGAGGCCCCGGAAACCCAGGTCGCCGGAGTGAGCGTGGTGATAGGCGTGTGTCTTGCGCCAATACCGGTAGGGCGTGAGTGTCGCAACGCCGAGCCAGAATCCAACGAGGTCCGCAACCTTTTGAGACTTAAAAAACGATCCGTGCCCGCAGTCGTGCTGGATCAGGAAGAGGCGCATTACAAACCCGGCGGTCGGCACGGCAAGGATCAGGGTGAGCCAATAGCCAACCGAAAGGGCACGATAAGCGGCGTACCAAAAAATGAAAAGCGGCACCACCGAGGTGAGGATCTGGGTCAGACTACGCCGAAGGTCCGCTCCGCCATATGGCCCTAGAATCCTTCGCCACTTCTCCGAAGTCCGTTCCTCCGCGGTCTTCTCCTCCGAGCTCTCTTCCCCCCGGACTTGTTCTCCCGGGCTTCGGCCGTCGGAGACGGGATCGCTGAAGATGTGATGGTCGGAGATCAGGTTGTTGTAGAACGGCCCTTCCCGCTTCTCCCCTTCCGTGAGTTCGTCCGGCGGACCCTCGACACGACCCATCAGAACCCGACCCCGAGAGCTGCGGGAAGTGTGGCCACCGAATCCAGTATGAGATCGGGCCGCGGCATACTGGAGGTGAGTGCCCCCTCGCGGAAACGGCCGGTCTTCACCAGGATCGCCGCAGCATCACAGGCGTGCGCTCCCGCCACGTCCGTCCCCGGATCGTCTCCCACCACCGCCAGGTCGAACAGTTCCACCCCCATCGACTCCGCGGCGCCTTGAAAAAACATCGGGCTGGGCTTACCCGCCAGCGTGGCCTCCCGCCCCGTCGCGTACTCGAGGGCCGTGACGAACGTGCCCGCGTCCAACGCCAATCCTTCGCCTGTGTCCCAGTACCGGTTCCGCTGTAAGGCCACGAACTCCGCACCCTCCATGATGTGACGAAACGCCCCGTTGAGCCGAATGAAGTCCCAGGCCTCGCCGAGATCCCCTATGACGACGGCCTGGGGAGACGTCTCATCAACTTTGAAATGCCCAAAGTCGGCCTGGGCGGCCTCAGGGACACATAGAGACAAGTTCCAGAGGCCCTTCTTTTCGAGCCAAGCGGCGGCGGAGAGAGGCGCGGTGAAGACCTCCTCAGGCTCCAGCTCGAGCCCCATTTCTCGCAGCCGACTCACGAGGGCTGTTCGCGACATCCGGGTCGTGTTGGTGCCGAACCTAAGGGGTAGGCCGCCGCGCCGCAGAGCACCCACAGCGTCAGCCGCTCCGGGGACCAACCGGTCACCGACGAAGATCGTGCCGTCCAAATCGAGCAAGACGCCTTTGATGTCTTCGAGCAGCTCCGACATTCCGTGTCCCGTTCCGTGACCCGCTTCGTGTCCCGTGTAGGTGGGGCCGCAGGCAAAAACAAATCCAGTGCCGCCATCCCAGATTTCCCCGTGAGGTTATCGGGGCCCGGCAAAGGCAAGGTAGGCAAGAAAGAAATCTAGGTCCATGGTCGCGGCCAACCGAGCGACCACGTGCTGCCGACCCGAGGCCCATGCTGTACCGACCGAACAGGGTCTGAGGTCGAGTCGGATCTCGAGGTTCACGCCTGCTCTTGAGCGCTTTCGTGAAGGGAGAAACTCTCTCTCTCCTCATCAGTGCTCGGCGACGACCGCCCGGCCGAACCCCGGATCTCGGTAAGAATCTCGTCGAGCCGTCGTTCTGCGAGAGCGATCTCCGCCTTCACATCGTCTTCATCGCGGCCGCCTCGCTCCAGATCGAAGTTCAGCCAGTTCAGCCGTCGAACCAAGTCGAGAAGCTGTATAACCTCCGACCGGAGGACGCCGAATCGTCGATGCCGGACCGAGGGGTCCGGCAGGACGTTCAGCAGCTTGGAGATCCCCAACCCCTCCGCCGCATAGATGATCGGCATCAGGAGGGACGCAGCGACCAACACCCTGAGCAAGGGGTTCATTTCGACGTACATCGCTACCGCCCCCAAAACAAGAGCGAAAGGGAGCACGATCACATGCCGAAGCTTATAAGTCATGGACGTCTCGTGACCCCCGGGGGGGCTCCTGTGTCAGTGTCTCTCGCCGCGGATTCCGGACGAATAATCCAAACGTAGGGGTACTCTCTACCTTACTTAGCCATAACACCTTACGCCAGAAACTTGTGCCGGTGTACCGCCGGCGGGCCGGATCTTTTGCGCCATAAGAAAAACGCCCATGTGCTCCGAGACGGCCATATATTCGATCCAGCAGGACGAAGCGTGACGCCGTCTATTTTGAAAACACATCAGCACCAGAAGAGGCCCGACCATGAAGACGCCTTTCCCCACCCTTGTCTTGGTGACTCTGTTTTTCCTTGGAAGCGCCGGATGCTCCAGTCTGAGCAATACACAACGTGGAGCCCTGATCGGGGCGGGCGCTGGAGGCGCGCTGGGCGCGGTCGTCGGTAACGCGGCGGGCTCGACCGCCAAGGGCGCGATCATCGGGGCGGCGGTGGGCGGTGCTGCCGGCGCGATCATCGGAAGCCGCATGAACGATCGGGCGGAGACGCTGGAGAGGGAGCTCGACGACGCCACGATCGAGCGCGTAGGCGAAGGGATTCTGGTGACTTTCGACTCCGGCATCCTCTTCGGCTTCGATTCGTCTAGCTTGCAGGCAGCGGCACGTAACAACCTCGGTAACCTGGCTCACGTACTGGCCGAGGACTCGGACGACTACGAGTTGCTCGTGGCCGGGCACACGGACGATTCCGGGGCTGAGGCGTACAACCAGAGGCTCTCGGAACGGCGAGCCTCGGCGGCCTCGGACTATCTGTCCACCCAAGGGATCCCCGCCGCACACATCCGTATCCAGGGCCTCGGCGAGATGGAGCCCGTGGCTTCGAACGAGACATCGGCAGGTCAGGAGGCCAACAGGCGCGTCGAGGTCGCGATCTACGCGAGCGCCGAATACCGCGACGAGGCGATCCGGCAAGCGCGGAACTGAACTAAGAGGGCGATCGCCTGTCGATCGGACGTCCCGTCGCCCGCGTTGATCATCGAAAAGCTCAGATAAAGGGAGCCCCTACCCGGGAGTCGCTACGCCCTGGCTACCTCGCTCCAGCCGGCTCGAGCCGGACCACGGCGGTCGGCGTACCATCTCGGCTTTCGAGGGCCACGTAGATATATCCATCAGGGCTCTGGCGGATGTCACGCACCCGGCCCATGCCCTGGAGTAGCGTCTCCTCCCGGACCACACGCTGCCCGTCCATCGTGAGGCGCGCGATTTGCTGGCCAGCCAGGCCTCCGGCGAAGATGCTTCCCTTCCACGCGGGAAAGAGATCTCCCGTATAGATCATCAGGCCGGACGTCGCAATCGATGGCACCCAGAAATGCGTCGGGGATTCGATCCCCTCCCGCAGCGTGCCTTCGTGGATCGCGAGGCCGGTCCTGTAGTTCACGCCGTACCCGATCACGGGCCAACCGTAGTTCAGGGCCGGAAGAATCCGGTTGAGCTCGTCCCCACCCTGGGGTCCGTGCTCGGTGATCCAGATGTCCCCCGTCTCCGGGTGGATGGCCAGACCTTGAGGATTCCGGTGTCCATAGCTCCAGATTTCGGGACGTACATCCTTTTGACCGACAAAGGGATTGTCGGTCGGCACGCTACCGTCGTCATGGAGGCGATTGACCGTGCCGTGGTGGTTCGAGATATCCTGCGCCGGGTGTGCCTCCAGGTCTCCCCTGGAGGGCACCTGACGTTCTCCCACGGTCACGAAGAGGTACCCATCGGCATCGAACGCGAGCCGCCCACCGTAATGACCAGGGCTACCCCGGGTCTCCGCTATGAAGATGTCTTCGACATCGGTGAGCCGGTCATTCTCGAAGCGACCCCGCGCAACCGCCGTGGTCGCCTCTGTGCCGTCGCCGATCGGCTTGGCATAACTCAGGTAGACCAGTCGATTCGACTCGAAATCCGGATGAAGGACCACATCGAAAAGTCCACCCTGGCCCTGGACCAGAACCTCCGGAACCCCCTCGATGGGCGCCATGCGGAGGACCCCGTTTCGTACGAGACGGAGCCGTCCGGGCCGCTCCGTAATCAGCATGTCACCCCCGGGGAGAAACGCCATGGACCAAGGGGTGATCAGGCCGTCGGCTACCTTAACAACCCGATAGTCGTGGTGCGCCGAGCGAAGGACCGGCGCCTGGCCCAGAACGGGCGTTACGGCGCACAGAAGAAGCCCTACGGCGACGAGTATTCTCATAGGTGTCCGGACCATCTCAGTCTCCTGGTTCCTTGAGAGGTGGGTACCGGGCGGGTACCGACCGAGTGCTTGAGAGCGCTGCGTTAGGATCGAATCTAGAAGGCTGTCGAACAGCCTTTTGCCATTGGGATATAGCGAGTTCGAGCCTACCAAGGAAAGACCCTAGGGGAAGGAAAAACTGCGGAGGAAGAGCTCCTAAACCTCCTCCTCACTCTTGGCGCGAGCCTGCATCACCCGTCGAATACCGTAGATCGCGACGCAGGCTACAGCCACCATGAGCCCGATCTTGAGCGCGAGTGCTAGAATTCCAAGGATCCAGGCAATCACGGGGGCCATGAGAATCTGAAGAATCTTCCACAGGATGAGAGTGGCGATTCCCGTAAGCGCTACTGGAGCGAGCGATTTCATCATATCGTGTTTTCCTCGAAAATCTGACAGCCCGCGTGTCGCGCACGTTCCATCCCCCGGCCAGACCGAACCAGCTCGAGGGGCTCACAACCCTTGTACCAGTCTTTACGAGCGGTACACATCGCTTGTTTCATGCGGCCCGGATCATTACCGGATGAACACCACCCCTTATGTGAAAACGGCAGGTACACCTCCGTGTTGCCACCCCGAACGACTTACTGTTAATGTGTTCGGCCACACGCGGTCCCGAAACCACACGGGATCCCGAAACACACGCGATCCAGAAGCCACACGCCCCGGTCCCCGCGACGGAACCCAACGGCCGAGTCCGGACGCTGAAACGCCAAGAGGCAAGCGAGACGATCATGAGACGAGTCACTCTTACCTTATCAACCCTCACCGCAGTTTCGTTCCTTTTGATGTCCATCGCAACCGGAACGTCTGCGCAGTCGTTTTCCACCGATGCTCTGGTTCAAGCGCCGACCGACGGCTGGCGTACCAACGGGGGGAATCTGTACAACCAGAATTACTCCCCCTTGGACCAGATCAACCGTGAGAACGTGGGGGAGCTCAAAGGCGTCTGGCAGGCTCGGCTCAGGGGTTCGGGTACAGGCCCGCGTTACTCTGGCGAAGCGCAACCGCTCGTACATGACGGAGTCATCTACATGATCACTGGGGCCGACGATGTGTTCGCTCTCAGCGTTGAGACCGGTGCAATCCTTTGGAGTTATGAAGCCCACCTCGAGCAAATCATCTCCACGATCTGCTGCGGATGGCTCAGTCGTGGTGTCGCGCTGGGAGAGGGCCGGGTCTACGTAGGCCAACTGGACGGAAAACTGCTGGCGCTCGACCAAGGAACGGGTGATATCCTCTGGTCCGTACAAGCCGAACGGTGGCAGGACGGATACGTGATCACCAGTGCGCCCCTCTACTACGATGGTCTGATCATCACGGGTTTTGCCGGCGCCGAGTACGCCCAACGGGGGCGGGTGAAGGCGTACGACGCCAACAGCGGGGCACTGGTGTGGACGTTCTACACGGTCCCGGCGCCGGGTGAGTTCGGGTCCGACACGTGGCCGGAGGACAGCAGCGTATGGCGGTACGGTGGCGGCTCGGTCTGGCACACGCCGGCGGCCGATCCGGAGCTCGGGCTCATCTACTTCTCGACGGGTAACGCGGGGCCCGACTTGAACGGTGCGGGTCGGCCCGGCGACAACCTGTTCACCTCGTCCGTCGTAGCGCTCGACGCGAGGTCCGGAGAGTACCGGTGGCACTACCAGATGGTGCATCACGACATCTGGGATTACGACATGCCGACCCCGATCGTCCTGTTCGACCGAGAGATCGACGGACAGCTGCGGAAGGGTCTTGCGTCGACAGGCAAGACCGGCTGGGTCTATCTCCTGGACCGCGAAACCGGGGAGCCGCTCATCGGTATCGAGGAGCGTCCAGTACCTCAGGAACCCGCGCAGGCTACGGCCGCGACGCAGCCGTATCCCATCGGCGACGCCTATATTCCCCAGTCGATCGACATCCCGCCGGAGGGATACGATCTCGTAAACGGCGGGCGCATCTTCACGCCCTTCACGACCCAGGGTGTTGTCATGAAGCCCTCTTTCACGGGCGGCGCCAACTGGGCTCCCAGCTCGTATGACGTCGAAACGGGGCTGTACTACGTCTGTGCCACGGATCAGATCGCCATGTTCCGGGGCGGTCCGAGCTTCAACGCGGAGCCCGAGGCCGGTGGCAGATTTTGGGGAGGGATCTTCGGCGGTGTAGCCGCTCCGGGGACCGGCATCTTCGCGGCCATCGACGTGACGACGAACCGACTGGCTTGGAGCCAGCGTTGGCCGGACCGGTGCTACAGCGGTTCGGTGACCACCGCAGGCGGGCTGGTATTCGTCGGACGTAACGACGGACGTCTGACGGCGCTCGACGCCTCGAACGGCCGACGCCTTTGGCAATTCCAGACGGGTGCCGGCATGAATGCCCCGGTGAGCGTGTTCGAGCACGAAGGGCAGCAATACATCGTGGCCAATTCCTCCGGAAACCTGTTCGTGGGGTCCGCACGGAGCGATCGGGTCTGGCTATTCTCTTTGTCCGGAACCGTGGATCCCGTCGTGCCCGGGGCGGAGGGCGGGAGCGGGGCCCTGGCCGAAGCCACCGAGCCCGAGGCCGGGCATGCGGGCGGCGACGTGGTGGCCGCCCAGGAACTCTACGTGTCGGCCTGCCAATCCTGCCATGGAGAGGACGGTCAAGGCGGCCAAAGCGGGATCGGATACTCGGACGAGCTCACCATCCAGTCGATCGTGACGGTCGTCACTGAAGGCCGGAACGATATGCCTGGCTGGGGAGACTCCCTCAGCCCCGAGCAGATTCTCGACCTCGCCGAGTATATCAGGGGAGTTCTTCTCGCCAGGTAGGGCGTCGACCAAAAGCTCGCTTCGGCGCCCGAGTCCGGGATCCGAACAGTGGAGGGGCAGTATTGAATCCATGACGCAGGCTGACTCATAACGCAGACTGACTATATCCTCCGCATGATCGAGCAGTTGGGTCAGATGCTGCCGGCGCTCCGCAAGATTATTCTCCAGCAGAGCGCGCCCGCCCAAGTGATCGCGGACCGGCTCACCGCAGCAGCTTCCTCGGGTGGCTTCGATCTTGCGCT
>Ga0114950_10000544_pt1 | contig 26169 bp, 11 predicted proteins | sample N075metaG_FD_83503 | JGI IMG/M metagenome (GOLD analysis project Ga0114950, IMG submission 83503) | Deep subsurface microbial communities from Kermadec Trench to uncover new lineages of life (NeLLi) - N075 metaG | ecosystem: Environmental > Aquatic > Marine > Ocean trench > Sediment | place... | reverse complement strand
GGGGTTAGGTAATACCAATGAAAACCTGAAGGTACCACTGCCGGCATCGATGATTCTATCAACCACATCGACTTCGGCCGTATAGGGCCCCAACTCGGGCAACTCCGGACTGACTATCAGGACCATACCCGGTTCAATCTGGCCAAACATAGTGACGGGGGCAATAACATCAACTTTCAGGGGGTCCAGCTCCGCCAACTTCAACACGGGTTCCTCATCGACAAATTCCCCGACCTCCTTATACAACTCCACGACAATGCCATTCACTGTACTGTGGATGTAACGCTGACGAAGTAATTCTTTTGCGCGTTGCAGCTCCATCTGGGCCAGTGCCGTCTGCTCCCGGGCTTGCAGGACATCCAGACCGGCGATGGTAGTCTCGGTTACGGCTTCATCCAACTGCATGGATGACATCATGTTCTTCTTTGCGAGCTCACGAATCCGCTGCTCATTGCGCTCACTTAGTTGTAATCGAGCCTCCTTGGCCTCAAGATCCATTCTCATTCCAGCCTTGGTTGTGGCAAGGTCAACATTTAGTTTCTCCACACCTGTCTCAAGTTTTGCTAAAACATCACCGACCTTAACAACATCTCCACGTTGTACTAGAATCTCATCCACCTTACCGCGGGATGAGCTGCTTAAGTCGGCTGTAGTAGTAGGCTCCAGCAAGCAACCGAGAACCGGCAAGTTATCAGCCAGAGCCTGCATCGGAACAACAAAGAACACCAGGGTGAGAACGGTCGACCCACTGCGTAAAAAGCCTGCTATCATAGTTTTTCTCCAAGATTTCTATTCTTGCTAAATATCACTTTTGAACGCCAACGTTTGCCGCACATAGGCGTCGTGTGCAGCGACCTGTGTTCGATGTTTCGTTTCCGATCTTTCTATTTTCCTGCGTAGTAGACTATAGACATAAGTGCTATATGGCATCAATGTTCGGTATAACTTTCCACTGGCAGAAAAAATTCCCTCATCCGGAGATGAGAATATTATGACTTCCCCCGGCGAACAGTAATAATCACGAATCAGGAGCTCATCCAAAATACTCGCGGGCGTATCGACAAAGACGATGCGCCGAAAAACACCAGGTATTCCCCTCTCTTTGGCCTGAGCCAGCCCCTCCGCCATAGTCATGGATACGAATAAGCCGCCAACTTCATCCATTTCACCGGCGCTGACTGTCTTTTGCAATAACACAGATACTTCGTCTTTCAAGCTACTGTGTAATTTCTCAAGGGTGTTCTGGCTTCGGCTCAATAACAAGATATTGTGCTGTTCGACAATACTGTTCTCCACCAATACAGCAACTGCGCTATATCGCTCCTTGGATGTCCTACACAGCATGGGTTCGGCCGGGCCGCGTTTTTGTTGTTCAAATAAGGGAACAGAGAACAGCGCGTAGACTTCTTCCAGTTCAGTGCGTCGGGGCGGCAACAACCACCCCGCAGCGGACAAATGAATATATCGTGGGAAAAAATGTTGCAGGCTAAGACGCCGAGTAATGACCGGGCTATCCGCGCTGCCCGACATATCATGTTTAGCCAGTATCAAGTGCTTGACGTCAGAAATGGTAATACCTTCCAATACCACTTGAGGGACAGCAGCATCCTCAATACTTATTTTTCCGTCTGCTACCGAATAGTCCGAACCCTGCCGCAGAAGAAGAGCAACGAGTGCCGCCGAGACTATAGTCTGAGCCCGCGCAATACCCCGCCACAGAGGGCCAAAATCAGCAGTCAAATCCAGCAAGGTCTGTTCACCCTGCTCCAGCAAGACGGGAACAGTGCCTGAATCATTCCATAGGTAGTCGCGCCCCTGGCTCATCTCCCTGGCACAATGAATAGCCTCTTGGTAAAAACCCGCAACATGGCTTTGTGCATCTGCTGCACCATCAGACAAGGCCATAGGTTGATTTGAACTGTCAATCAGCACGGCTCTCGCATCAACAATAAAAGCACAGGCAAGACCCGATAATAGGGGGCCATCCACACCCAGGATACGTTGCTGCAACCTGCCACTGATGACGCCCTTGTGTCGAACAAACAGGCGTTGATCCAGCAAATAGTCAAACATGAGCTGACGGAAGCTGACCAGAATGATATCGGCACTATAGGCTAGCCGGCGCTGCTCCAGGGTTTGTCCCTCTGCCAGGTTCGCTATGCTGATACCCAATTGCTCCGAAGAGGCAATCAAATTAAGCGACATGCTGGGCTGGGCTGCCTCATAAACCAGGTGAACCGGAACGCCTGTACTCGCCATGGCCAGCGCCGCAAGTTGTGTGGCTTCCTCACACTCTCCCGGTGCCCCAAGCTCGACCAGAGCTCGATTTTTTTGCAGAGCATCCGCAGCGGCTATGACGGCATCAGGAATTTTCTCCTCGCTATTTTTCTCCCAAATGGAGATCACCTTGTTTAGAGGGCAGCTGGATTCGGGCTGCATGCGTACTTGTTGAATATTGCGTCTTTGCTGAGCTGGACGGCACTGTCTTCTCCACAGAAGACGGTCTATCCGGGATTCCCATGTGGCGAATAGACCCAACGGTTTAGGGCTGCGTTGTGGGTAAGGTCCTAATAACAAGGACGGGGATGCCTTGGGGGAGAAATTCATAGAGATTAAACGCCAAAACGCTTGAGAAAAGCTCGCCTGCCGACGCGCCAGACCTGTACCGCCAAGGTTTCGTTTCCGTGATAAAAACGCAGGTAAACCCGCTCACCGATATAGCGCGCATTAGCACCCTCGGGAAGAGCCAGTTCATACTGAAAAAAGGGATCAAATGCCTGTGTCGCATCCTGGGATGAGGGGTCCGTTTTAATTCTGCCACCGCCCTGGTCACCCAGTGCTGAACTCGGTAGCTGCTGAGTCGAAGCAGGAATTTCACGCAAAATTGTCACCGGCCACACTTGCTCAAAAGCACTGGCAAGGCGCAACTCAATCCTTTCAACCTTCTGTCGTACTTGACCAATGTAATCCTGCGGAACAACAGCAATGGCCTTGCGCACAGGAAAATTCACCACATAGGCAAGCAAATCACCCTGACGAAAAAAGCGGCCAGCCATTGAGTCCGGATCTGAAATTAGTAAAGTGCCATCATGGGAACTAACAATCGTTTGGGCCAGAGTCTGCTCTCTTACCCGCTCCAGCTGGGAGGCGACAGTATTGTAACGAGCCCGGGTAATCTGTGCCTGACCAGGGTCTTCTCGCAGCTGCGCCTGAAATTTGGCGTTGATTTCGGACAAACGGCTCTCCAGGACACGCTTGCGCGCTATTAACAATGGATCGTCCATTTTGAACAGGGCTTGCCCCTCCGTCACCTCACTCTCGCTACCCTGGTATATTTTTGAAAGAACACCATCACCGGCCGCACGAATTTCCGCGCTCTCGGAAACCCAAACCACGCCTTCAGCAACGGTGTAACTGGGAAAAGGCAGAACAGCAAACACCAGTATCATACCAAGCAGGGCTGACCCTGCGATGGCGACGGCCTGGGTTCGGTTCTCCTTCAACACTGGGCTGCTAAAGAGAAATTTTGCCTTGCGCCACAGGGGCATCACCAACATGGCATTGACGGCCCAGAGTGCTAAAAGTACACCAATGAAATACCACTGCCCGGCAACAAACATGACGATAGTAAACATAATAAACAGGCGGTAAACGAACGCAGAGATACCGTATACAACAAACCAGCGTTTTTCTCCCGCCGTCGCGACCGGTAATTCTGCCGTCTTGCTGCGCAACATATAACGCTGCACCAAATAGCCTAGGAACTGGGTTGACCTAGGGGCCAGATTTGGAATTTCCAGGGCATCGGAAAATACGTAGTAGCCGTCGAAGCGAAGAAGGGGATTCCCATTAAAAAACAGCGTAGAAACACCTCCTATGAGCATGACATTAAAAGCGACCGAACGCAGCAGGCCAGGTTGTGCTTCTGTCCATACAAACATCGCAACACTTGCAAACACCAGCTCGACCATAATACCCGCCGCGCCAACCAACATCCTTTTTCGCTTGTCTCGAAACGCAGAGGCCGCTGTGGCGTCAACATAGGGCACAGGCATAAATACCAGGAAAAGCACACCAATATCGTGCACTTCTCCACCCCACCTTTTCACCGCATAGGCATGCCCCAACTCATGAAAGAGCTTCACTATTGGATATAACACCAGCATGACAACAAGGTTATCCGGGGCGAACACGCGATCCGCCAGGTTTCCAGTTAGCTCAGGCCAGTTCATAGCGGCCAGTATCAAACCGAATGCCACTATGGTGGCCCACATTAAAAATCCCGCCGTACTGTAGAGTGGTTGCACCAAGTGCTGGGTACGCTCTAAAAATGCGTCGGGATCAAGTACTGGAATACGAATGGATAAGGGGCTCATAAATTTCTGCCGCCGAGTGAGCTTTGCCTTGCGCTCACTTCGCTCCAGCAAAGACTGCACATCAACACTCATATCACATCGAACAAGATCCTGTTGATACAGCTGGCCCAGCAGGCGAATGACCTCAGTCTGGCTGGGGGCGGCATCACCCCAGCGCTCCAGGGCCATGTCCCACAAGGCCTGTAAGCTGTGGCGTCCATCCATGTTTACAATGAGATAATGTGCGACGCTGGAAAACCGGTGGAACCTTGCGGCCGTACTATCTTGTAATATATACCAGACATTACCTCGAAAAGACTGGCGGATACTATGAACGTGAGGCGAAAGTGTCGGACGTAAATCGGCTACGCTCCCCCAGACAGGACTTAGCATCTGCTCCATGAGAATCTCAGAACCATTCCCAGAGGGTGAGGCGTAACCAGCGGCTGAACTTATGCGTCCATATCCAGATCAAACGTCGCGGGCCGACATCAATTTTTCCAACCCCTTCCATGCCGGGGCGCAAATAATCTGGGACTTTATTTAACCGCGCTTCTACCCGGAAAACATTTTTACCATTTCGCGATTCTGCTAACGGTATAATTCTCTCTACCTCGAACTCCATACCAGACTCACTGCCACTGCGCAGGACAACAATGCCACTTTGGCCCACAACGACACTGTCGATGTCCTGTTCGTCAACGTATAAATTAACCCGATAGGCGTCCAGAGGAGCAATTTCAAACAATACCTGCCCGCGACTGACGGGGGCTCCCAGAGACTGAGACAAGTCACCTGAGATAACAAAGCCGTCGAAAGGCGCTACTCCCCTAACTCTGGCCAATTGTTCATTTGCCAAGGCCAGCTCTGCCCTGGCCTGCTCCAGTTGCGCCTCCAGCACTCTTACCTTGGCGGGCAGATGAGCGGCAACGGCGTCGCGCATCTGTCTCTCCAACTGTAGGGATTCACTACTCCAGCGCAGTTGCTCCAAAATGAGATCGCGATCATCCAATTTGTACAGTTGCTCCCCTTTACCAATAGTATCGCCAGCGCGTACCTCAGCCGACTCGATGTAACCGTCCACAGGAGCGACTATGGCCTGCAATACCGTGCTTTCCAATCGCACATCGGCTGTTACTCGGTATTCACTGTGATAAATACTGAAAAAAAGTACGAGTAGTGCGGCCATGCCGACAAAAGACTTACGCACATAGTATCTGGGGCCAAACAACGTAATGGCCTGGCCCTTCAAACTATCTTGTGCCCGCCGCCACCAGCTTCTCTCCGCCCTTCGCTTGTCTTCCAGCATAGGGCCCAACATGGCGACAATTAGTTCCAATGCCTCAAGTTCTGATTCATTGAAGGCTCTGTCCAGAGACCGCTCCAGGGTGACCGCACCGAAGTAATGTCCCTCCCCAGGCAAGGGCACAGAACAAACTGCATGGGACAGACCCTCCTCGACAACAGAGAGGCTTTGCTGAGCCTGATTGAGTAATACAGCAGATTTATCAAAATGTGGAAATACAATGCTGGTCTGCTGGTCTATCGCTTCATCCATCGCACAGCCAACAGTCTGTAACAACTGCACTTTACCGGAGAACTCGGCAGAACCAGACACCGCCTGCAAACGACTGTGCCCCTGATCATTGGTTCCAAGACTCACACGGGTGCATGCCATAGCTGTGGCTAACTCATTCACCACCGACATTGCCGCACCTTCGAAGCTGCGGTGTTCCAAGGCAGACGCCATCACGTTCAACAGGGTTACAAGTTCACTTTGCTCCGGGGCATTGTCTTTGCCCAATCGACGCTGGTAAAACAATTCCAACCAGCAGCTGTTCCATCGAAGTTGGCGCATGATGGTATCCAGTGCCGCCTCGGCAGCCAGCGGTATCTTGAGCGCAACCATTGCCACGAGCTGTCCATCCAGCGCGATGGGGTAACAAAGTTGGGATCTGGCTATATCACCTTCGCCGACACTGGGCAGTACAACCGCCTGCTCTCTCTGACGGGCTGCATCTACAGCTGAGTTCAGAACCAGGTCGACCGGTGTTGTATCGGGCCAGTGCGCCGCGGACACCAGTTTTCCTGTTTCCCTGCGTAACATTAGCACTACAGCGCTCTCGATACCGGGCACGAGTTTACGCACATACTGCAACCAGGCACGCGCGAAAACCGCGGGGCTGTCTGTGCTCAGGAATTCCTGCCAGGGTAGCTCGTGTTCGGAGACGGCCTGGTCAGTTTTGCTGGCGGAGGCGACGGGGATAGACCGGCTACTGGGCAGCACCTAAATTCAGCTCACCGTGGCGGTTTTCATACTCAGCAACCACCCGGGATAAAAGAATACTCAGGCGTTTCGCCGCATAGGGATTAAGAACAATTCGATTTTCCAGCTCTACGGTAAGCTGTTTTGTATCTGCGCCGCCCCAGGATTGATTGGTACCAAAAAATACTGATACTTCTTCCCGTGTACTGTTGGCATTCACAACATTGGCGTAAGACGTCTTCATCTTGGAAACGTCCCAGTTCACTTTCAATTCAGCGGCTTTCTGATCGGCCGCCTCTGTTTTTTTATTTTCAACTGCTTTCTTCGACATTAAACCTAGTCCCCATTTCTAATTATAGAATGTTCGTATTGTACAGCTTCCAGAAAGTACTAGAAGCTGTCCGCCCAGTCTACCGCAACAGGGGCGAACTTGCCCTGCCCTCTTTCTTTAACCGGCGTCATAAGCTCCACCCATTCGGAGTCGGGCGCGTCGCTTTTTTGCAACCCACTTTCGTCATCGAAGGTATAGACCGAATCAGCCGACAACAATGTCGCTGTGCGAACACCGCTTGCCAGAGTCTCATTCATCAGGCCATTATCATCGTGAGCAAAGCCCAGTTGATGGCCGATTTCATGCATAACCACACTTAGCAGATCCATCTTACCGGCTACATTCGCGCTGACACCCCACCCCTGTGTGAACTCTTCATCAGAAGTGGGCGTATTATCCACAAACCAGCCATATCCCGCAGCACTGCTGTCCACGTAAATGGTTTGGCCGTCAGTGGATGCCTGGGCTAATTTGAGGCCACCCAGATCGGTTATCTGCAAGTGCATGCCAGCCAGTTGATCACGCTGCTGCTGTGATAGCTCACCGGAGTCCAGCCAGCGCTGCACGGCAACCTGGCCGACAGTGCGTAGGTCGTCGACACCAAGAGTAACTCCAACTTGCTGCTCAGCAGTCATATTTGCCACCAGCGGTGCACCGGGGCTCACCTCAGGTTCACCTGTGTCATCAATTTTACCTTTCAGGTTACCCGGCTGAGGATCTCTTGGAGCGCCCTTCTGGGCCTTCCACAAACCATCCTGTTTCTGAACCAAACCAAGCTCACCATTGGGTTCATTCAAAGATGTGTCAGCGCCAGAACCTGCAGCCAAATCTTGCAGGAAGGAAATGGTATCGGGTGAGATCTTCTTATTAACCGTGGGCGCACCAAATTGGCTAAATGGCACGACATAGCTATTAAACTCACCGTTCCAGTCGAACAGACGATCACGGCCCGTGTTGGCGATCATCACATCCAGACCGCCGCCCCCGAAGACAAAATCTCCATCGGCATATTCATCAGCATCAGGCCCAAACTGATCGACACCATCATCAAGATTATCATCGGCATTAATCAGATCATTGCCCAGGCCGCCAAACAGCCGATCGGCACCGGTACCACCCACCAACCAGTCATTGCCAAGGTCGCCAAAGATCCGATCGATACCGTCGTCAACCTTCTCACCATCGACAGTCGCCTCAAAGTTAAGCAAGAAGTTGCCTATTCTGGAGCGGGGGTCATCTGCATCGTATGCGTCAAACTTTTTGGTTGCAGCGTCATAAAGCAATGCGTTGGCCGTGGGCGCTTCACTGTTATAAAACGCTTCCTCGGCTTCTGCACCCGATATGGCGTCGTTACCAGCACCACCATGCAGGAAGTCGTCGCCCAGACCTCCATAGATAACATCATTACCGCCCTGCTCCCAGGCCTGCACCTCCACAGACTTGTGTATATCTCCTGTGGGATTGATTACAGCGCCTATAAAGGGCCCTTTAATAGTGATAATAGATTCGATATTCGCTGCGCCCAGCCCATTCAAAGGCTCAGCCGTGCCGTTGCGACTGGTCTGGATAATGCCATCATCACCCAGTACGCCATCGACACCGGTACCGCCAAATATTCGATCGTGGCCAACACCGCCAATGATGTTGTCGTCCTGGGCCTCACCAAACAGCACGTCGTTGCCGGTCATGCCGTGGATAATATCATCGCCACCCTCACCGTGGAGTTCATCTGCTGCGCCAATACCACCGTCAACGTCACCCGCGGTGTAATCCAGCAGGGTATAAACCCTGACGAGGTTGTCAGGGTCGAAGTTATAGGATTCGTCAGGCAGCGAGGCGACGCGGGCATTGTCACCGAGAATCAGGTCGGCATCCCGGGCGTGAGTGTCCAGAGGCTCACTATTGCGGCCTATCTGCGTACCCGAGCCCCCGAAGATCATATCGGATCCATCGGCCCGATCGACAGTACCTGCCAATATTGCAGCATCATCCAGTCCAAACAGGTCGGAACTACCACCGATCAGGATGTCCTGGCCGAGATTTCCAAAAATAGTATCTTCGCCGGCATTGCCTTCGATATAGTCATTGCCATCAGTGGCTCTATCCACGGAGGACGCCACGGACAAAACGCCATCAACAGTTTCCGCCGAGGCGTCGTCATCATCATCGATAGTGCCATCACCAAGTATGGTGTCATCGCCCATCTGACCGAAAATGTAATCATCGCCAGCGCCACCTGCGAGGTAGTCATCGCCAAAATACTCACCGCCTGTGCCCACTTTATGATTAAGCAGGGTAAGGTCAAGTAAATCATAGATGCCCTCGCCCGCGTGGGCACCTTCAGTGATATTGGCAACGCCGTACTCGTCATACAAACGAGTGCTACCCGCAAGCAGTGATTGCTCCAGAGCGCTCAGGTTGCCCCCTTCTTCGATGCGGTTAATCTCCACGTTATCACCCGCTATAAGATCGCGGCCCGCGCCACCATCCAGACGGTCATCGCCTGTACCGCCAATGATGATATCGTCACCCCGGCCACCGCTAATTGTATCCATACCGCCGGTGGTCTGATCCAGGCTCAAAATCAGCGTGGGATCACGCACCACACCGTCGGTCTGGTTGGAGGGTACCTGTTCATCTGTTTGTGGCACCGAAAACATGGTAGAAAAGTCGTGTTCAAGGCCCAAGCGGGTAATCACCTGGCCCTCTGTACCCAGGTAATCAATGCGGGCGATATCACCCAACAATATATCGTTGCCAGAACCACCTGTCAGGGTGTCGTCACCCTCGTCACCAAAGGCGATAATGGCAGCGGTGGAACCAGAAGCATCGATAGTATCGTCACCCTCCTCCCCCTTTATCGCAACGATTCCCTCGTCATCAATGTTAAGAATTACAGTATCGTCACCGCGACCGGCATTAATCAGAGTGACATTTTGATAGTCGCCTTCAAGGCGGGTATGGGTGCCACTCACCGTCAGCTCGTCATTGCCTTTGCCAAGATTAATGGTCAGGTTTTCCAGCTCAAAATAGTGGATCCCGCGCTGGACTGCCGCGCTATCAACCAGTTGAAGAGGAGCTAGCCCCTCGCCCATGCCCAATCCAGACAGATGGTTTTCTGTCAGCGTGCCCACATCATCCGTCACTGACTCGTCATTGAAAACGGTTAGCACATCGACCTGCTCAGCCTCATCAACAAGCAAATTAGGATTGGTGGTAGAAAGGGTAAAACTGCTGGTGCCGTCGGGTAGCTCGGACCAGTCGCTGTCAGAGCCAAAACTCAGGGTTACCACACCCGCGTCTTCTGTCACTTGATTGATAATCAGGGCCAGGCCGCGGCCCGCACCCTCTGTGATTTCAAAGGTGTAATCAACGAGATCCCCAATTGCCGAGACGGCTTCAATACCGAGTTGCTCAATGGCGTCATCGAGGATCTCTAGAGCAATCTCGACTGTCGCAGCCTCAGTGGGGCTGTCCGTCGCGCGGATAATAATTCCCAAAGAAGGCAAGGTATTGTTCTCACCAGGCAACATCAAGGGATCACCCAAAGAACCGATAGACAATTCAGAAGTTCCCTGGCCCTCAATAATCAGGGGGCCCTGAATTTCATTCACGATTCGTGGAATTGTCGGAAATACCTTGGTATCACCCCCATCCACCACAGCATCTTCCAGCGCTGACACTTCAACGGTTTGTGGGACATCCCAGTTGTCGTGGTTAAACTCCAGGTACTGGCGGTCGCCATCTAACTTCAGTGCCGCGCCGCCCACTTCCACCTGTAGTTCTTTATAGAAAATTTGACCCCGCGTTGTGATGGTATCTTCCGGCTGCACATAAACCTTAACCGTCTCGCCCTCAGCTGGTTGTGCAGTTAACACCACCTGATAAGAATCTGTAAAGGGAATCTTGTCGGCCTGGGGAGCACCGCCAACCAGCGGCTCAATTACATCGGTTGAACCGTTGCTCTCGATAATTTTGACCCCGGGAGCCGGTGTGTTATCGGAAGGCTCTGGTATTGCGATACCACCGACATCGTCAATGCGAATTTCCAAAGCGGGTGCCTTAACCGCTGAATAGGTCTGTACCTGGTAAACACTGGTACCGTCCGGTTCGGTGAACCAGGGCTTATTTAAAGTAACGCTGTCGCTGGTGCTGGACATAATCAGGCGTTCCTGACCTGCACCGGTACCGCTGACAATTTCCAGCGTTGCACCGCGCAGGTCGCCCTGATAATTATCATCAGCGGCCGGGAATGCATCCGGGAATGCATCCGCGAGAGTCATGGTTGTATTATTGCTGGCGGCAACAACATCGCCTACCGCTCCGGCAACCAACTCGCCATCGGCGGTACGGATTTCAAAGCTGCTGCTGCTATCGGGAACGATATTCCAGGAGGTTACCAAGCTCAGGGTATCTCCCAGCTCATCATAGGCCTGAATACCGCGAGTTTGGCCATCGCCGGTACCGCCTGTGATGGTGATGGTGCCGCCAATCAGCGAACCGTCTGTTGGCAAAGCCGTAGCGTGAGGCAGCTCAATGGAGGGGTAATCATTAACAAAGGTAGCCCCCGTACCCGAGAGCAGGAAGGGAGAGCCGTCGCTGAATTCGTTGGCAATGGAAAAGGTGATGTTGCCATATTGCGTTCCGCCATTTCCTTCGGGAACACCGTCATCCACCGCCGCAAACTGTACCTTCTGAGGTGTATCCCAGTTAGCGTTGGTAAATGTCAGTTGCACTGACTGCTCATCAGCAGAGATGGTGCCATCAGGGCTAGTGAAGCGAATCATCTCGGCGCCGGCATCGGCTGCCTCCTGATCCGGCTGCGGTGCAAACACCGTAACAACGACTTTTTCGCCAGGCCGCGGCGGCTTGCTGAGCACGACGGCATAGGTCGCATAGGCCAAGCCTTCTCCACCGGTCGTGTCGCCCTCTACCACTCTGGATACTTCGTTAACCGGGGTAACAACAATACCCGGCTCATTACTATCTGCAACATTAGCCACGACATCACGAACACGAACGTCCTCAAAAACCGCACCATCGGTTACAACCGTATGAGAAATCTTGCCGCTGTGTCCCAGCAAATCATTACTGATGATAGGCGGCGCGTCACCGGCGATGTTAAAGCTGTCGCTACCGAGGCCACCCACGATAGTAGTCACCGTACCGGCATTGGTTCCCTGTATAAAGAAGCGATCGTCGCCTTCGGCACCGTCGACCTTCAGGATTTCGATATTCACAAAACTGACGTTGACACCGGCACCAAAAATACCGTCGGCGGTAACCACAAAATCATCGCGGAACTCAGTGCCAATGACAATGAGTGTGTCGAGGCCGTCGCCGCCATCAATCCCCACTGGCGCATTCACAGCGTACTGAATTAAATCAGCATCGGCACCACCGGAGATATCGGTGCGTTCACGTTGAGTCTCCTGAGAGCCTGTCAGGGCGAATGCGCGCACGGTGAACTCGTCATTTCCAGAGCCGCCATTGAGTGTGAGTACGGCCCTGTTGTGGAACACCACGAAGGAGTCTTCACCGCTGCCACCGTTGATGGTGGTCGCTTCGGTAATGCCGTTACTCAAAAACCCGCGTGTAGTCTCTATCGTGGCAAAGATATCGGTTTCGCCGTCATTGTCCGGACTGTCGGGGTGTGTGGGGTTGGCATGGGGCTGAATATTGCCACCATCGAGGTCAGTGTTTCGCTGCAGGTTGAACATCTGCCCTATCTGGAATACGTCGTTTCCGATGCCGCCATTGATGGTGGTTGCCGCCCGGTTATCATCTAGGGCAAAGTAGTCATCACCCCGGCCACTGTTGATGGTCAGGCTTTCCATCGCCGCGGTGTAGTCAACGCGCTCTTTAGTCTCATCAGCATTGAGCAGCGCGACAAATGCCAGACCATTGGCCCTGTCGGGATTGGCTCGCAGCAAATATCGATCAGCATTGTCCAGGAAGCTCTCGCTGCGCAGCAGGCCGGTCGCCTCGTCATAACTCACTTCCACCGAACCGTTGATAGTCAAGCCATCCACACCGGAATCGCCGTTACCCGTGTCGAAGGTTGTAACCAGTTTGTCGGTATTGCCACCGATGAAGTTGACAATATATTTGTCGCCACCGCCTTCACCGTCGAGGATGTCATTGCCATAGCTGGATACAAGCGTGTCATCCATTGTGTCTATCGCTATGGTTAAAGTTGGGTCTACCGCCAGATCGTCGACATAGGTGCCACTGTCACCAAAAATTAAATCGTCGCCAAAGTCACCATCCAGATAGTCGTTTCCGGCATCGCCAAACATCACATCGGGATCGCTGCCGCCGCGCATCTGGTCATCGCCATCGTTGCCGTGCATCAGGTCATTGCCGCGGCCACCAAACAGCTTGTCATTGTCGGCATTACCCTCGATGTCATCGGCACCATCGCCACCATAAATGGTATCGTCACCATCACCTCCACGCAGAATGTCATTATCGTCGCCACCGTAGAGCGTGTCGTTGTCGTCATTGCCGTATAAGGTATCCAGGCCGGTCTCGCCGTACAAGATGTCATTGCCTGCACCGCCCCGTATGTCGTCATCGCCGTTGCCGCCGTAGACGATATCGTCACTGCCGTTACCGCGAATCGTATCGCTGCCACCCTCGGCACCGCGCTCTGTATCTTCCACTGTGGCGGTTAAGACGCTGCTTCCCAGGGTGATAAAGCCTGTATCGCCCAGTATCAGGTCTTCACCTGTACGTATTGAAGATGCTATCAGCTGGCGATTATTGGAGGCGCTGACATCCGCCTTCATCACGTCGCCCTGTAGGGTATCGGAGCCGCCGCCGCCGATAATGATGTCGTCACCGGTGCCACCGTAGATGTAGTCGTCGCCGTCTGTGGCACCAATGCCCACACGCAGTGTGCCCTCATCGCCGATTTTCACATCGTCACCAAACAACTGGTCGTCGCCGCCTTCACCGAAGATAGTGTCGTCGCCGACACCACCGATGATAACGTCATCACCGGCACTGCCCACAATCAGGTCATCGCCGGCTCCGCCGGTTACCACACTGGTGCTGTCACTGTTTCCGCCCAGGATAATGGTGTCGTTACCCGCACCGCCATCGATCTCGAAATGGATTGCCGTCCCGGTCACACCACTGAAATCGATGATGTCATCGCCAGCGCCCCCCTGGACAATAATAGTGTCGGGGGTATCATATTTTTGCGGTACACCTTGCATCACGCCGTTTTTGTAATACCTCACAGTAAGTTCGTTACTGTCGCCGCTTACCACAAATTTCTCGGCACCATCAGTCACATCACCGTTAAGGCGCATTTCAGCCATCTCGCCCATATTCAATTGCAAAGTACTATCACCCACTACTGAGGCCAGTTGTGCCGGGCGGGTAAAGGGAATTTCAAAGTCGAGGATAGTTATTTCAGGCGTTATGTCCTCAGACCAACTGTAACTCACAAGCAACAAATCAACTTCCACGAAGGCAAAAAGCTTCGCAAAGATCTCACCGGTTACATCAAATACAGCCAAGGGTGCCAGGGCTGGGAAATCCCCGTATTCAAACTCGGTGACCACACTGCCAATAATTTCCTCAATGCGCACCTTGCCATCGTGATTGGGGTCAAACAGATTAAAGAAAATATCGGCAAAAACGCCACCTGCCACACCGCCTTTGGCAACGCCAAGGTTAAGTTCTGCAGCTGCAGATAAACCAAGATTCAGGGTAAGCTCAGGTACATCGGCACCGGTGCCATCGGCATTTTCTGTGTCACTGACGTAGAAGCCGTTAAAGATCAGCTCCGGGTTACGAAAACCCGAATCGGCAAACTGGGAAATTCCCAGCGTGTCGTAACCGAAGGCAAAATCAGCTGTAAGGCCCAGGGAGCCTGTTATAGAAGCACCCAATGGCCCGAAGATAGGGAAGAATTGGCTGTAGCTGAAATCAACAGACAGGGGGTTCATATCGTAGGTTATCAGGGTAGCTTCTTTACCCATTAACAAACCGAATATTTGTGAGGGGTCTTCGATAATCGGGAAGGCGAAGGAGCCGTTATTTTTCAGGCTATCCAAAGCATTGCGGGAGTTTTTATTACCGGGTTTGGAATCAGATTGGGTCCCCTCAGTTACCGTTTTGCCACCAGTGCGATTGGTGTCATCGGTATCCACCGAGGAGGCTTTTGTGTTCTTATCCGATAGATCCAGGTCGGTAATAGCGGGGCGAAGCACCGTGACTCCATCGGTATCCAACAGTGGGTTGACATCATAGACTGTGAAGTCACCAAAGTTGAGAATTAGCTCCTCTGCACCCGCCGGAATGGAATTAACCAACGCTACCACATCCGCAACAGAGTCTATAAAACCAAGATCAACATCACCAAATGCCTCGGCAATATCCACCAGGCTTAACTCGGGACCCAGATCAGAAATAACCGGCAGTGGTGCGGTAATAAAATCGATAATGCCTTCTAGGGGCTCGGTAATTCCCTGAATTTCACCCAGAACCGGCCCAAGGAAATCACTCAGGAAGGAACCCAGGTCCAGGCTGACATCGGTAAATTCCACCAACTGCAAACCATTCTGTATAGCATTACCAATACCGGCGATGGGGGCATAGGTAGCTACCACGATATCCGCATCGGAATAGCCCTGTGTTCCCTGCACAACAGTGAGGTCACCTAGCTCCCATTCCAGGGTGAAATCTGCGAGAATGGTGGGGAACACGCCGGCAGTACCAGCAGGTGCAAGATCGGGGTCAAGCTGTAAGGTTAAACCGAGATCAGCCACCGCTTCTGCGGCTATGCCGACTTCAAAGCCCATTTTACTGAGATCCGAGAAGCCCAGACGATCGGGGAACTCAGCCGTCTCATCGCGCATGGAATTGACAACATCCACACCAAATGAGGCAGCCAGGTGCGTATCGCCTTTATCTTCCGCCACCAGCTGCAAAAAGCCCAGTGTGCCTTTGATATCGGCGTTGGGCACAGTGACCAGCACATCGAAGACCAGCTCTTTGCCTTCAAGGTCCAGATACGCGCCCTGCTCAAAGCTCAAGCCAAAACCAAAGCTCAGCTCCCAGTCGATGCTCATATCAATCGAACCGCTGGTTTCTATACCCAGGCCGGGGATGCCCAAATCAAGTGAGATATCGGCGCTGGCATCCGCTATCGTGCCTCCCAGTGTCAGGTCCCACTGTATCCAGCTATCTTCGAGAGTGACGCCGGTTTCATTGAAGTTACCGGTGCGCGCAATACCAAAGTCAGCGGGGGCAAAACCGATTTCCTCCATCAGCTCTGCCAATAGCAGAGACACAATGTCTTCGCCATCCGAGCCAAAGCTTTCAACACCCTCACGGAAGCGGTCGACAAAATTTTCACGGAAATCTTCTATAAAACGCGCACCATCGGCCAGGCTGTCGCCTATCAGTGGCAAGGTGATACCGCCGATCTCACCGTCCATGATGTCCTGTAAACCCTCCAGGAACAGGTCGACACCTTCTACTACCAGCAAGATGTTGTCCATCAGGCTGAGGTTTGAGGGGTCGAACTTCGCTAATATATCCTCCACACCAGTGACTGCCAGGGTCTTGGTCAGGGACAGGGAGTTGTCATCACCAGGAATATAGGTGCCGCTTATATCGCCGGAAATCGTGAGGTCTCCCGCAAAGAGGGAGTCGGTGGGCAGATATACCGGTAGCGTGGCAGCCAGAGTGCCGCTAAGACTCATGACAAAGCTGTCTTTCAGCGTGTCGAATGCAACCAGCCCCTTGTCAGTACCGTCGTCCACATCATCGTCCGGTGAAAAAATTAACAAATCTGCATTAAATCCAGCAGAGAATGTTGCGTCGATATCGGTGGTACCACCCTGCACAAACAACCCTACAGGACCTATGGCTCCACGGAAGGTCATATCTGTACCATCGATGCCCAGGCTGCCAGTAAGTGCTGTTCCCTGCCCATCTGTTCCATCAACGCCGTCATCAAACAGCCAGATATCGCCCAGCCCATCGTTGGCAGCAGGCAGTCCGAGGTCGATGCCGAAAGACAACCTAACCGTGGCCTTACCACTTGCCGCAAGGCCTGCGGAGCCGGCAAGGCTGGCTTGACTCAGCAACTCTTTGATTGAAGTGTCAAGGTCTGAACCGGCTATTAAATCAGCAAGATCAAAATCAACGCCCATGGACTCGCTGAAACTGGTTTCCAGCGTCAGGTCAATACGCAAAATACTGTCACCACCCGCTGTCGTGCCATCGGTTCCCACCAGACTCAGGGAGACTGTGTTCGAGTCGGCTGGCAGACCAAAGGCACCTTTCAGGCTTTCCTCCAGGGACTGGATGCTGCCGGCAGGGTCATCAAAGGCACTCTGCACCGCAGCGTCCAATTTGTCGGCAAATGAAAGAACATCGTTGACACTCACTTCAACCAGCGGAATGGGGTCATCAAGGAAACCGAACTCTTCAAATGCGCCCAGGAAGTCAGTGATAGCAATGATGCCGTCGAGAATTTCACTGATACCAATATCTGACAGTTTGCCGATGGGCAGGTTGGTCAGTGCGGAAGTATCGATGGTGATATCGGGCAGTGCAGCTTTAGCTTCAGCTGCATCAACAGTGCCGTCGCCATTGGTATCCGGGTCTCCCAGTGGATCCCCCAGGTCATTCACTGTCAGGCCGATACTCGGCGTAAAGCCACCAAGCAGGTTCAGCCCGGGAACGTCGGACTCCAGGCTCAACGTCAAATCGAGGGAGCCAAAGGCACCCCCTGCCAGGTCACCCGTCAAGGTTGGTGTTACCACAACCTTATCGATATTGCGATTTCCGTTTTCATCCTTACCAATATTGGCCTGCAGTTGCGCCAGGGTTACACGCTTGTCATTGCTGGTGTCGCTGTCGGTATCGGCATCCGGGTTTTTCAAACCGGTTGTTAATTTAACCCCGATTTCACCGTCGCCATCGAGGTTTACAGCGGCAAAGCCAAAGTTTGCCGAAGCGCTAATATTTGTGGCAGCCAAGTTCAGCGAACCGAAAATTTCAGTATTATCCAGGAACAACCTATCGGCCAGTGTGGGGCCCGCGATTACGGCACCGTCAATTACGCCATCGGCATCTTCCACCGCACTGGCATCGGCAAACGCTATGCCCAACTGCAACGCGGCCTTAGAGCCATTAGTCGTTTGAAGGTGGAAGATATTATCTCCCACGCGGGTTGTGGAATCAGTAAGCAGCAGAGCGGTACCCGCATCATCGATTGAGACTGTGACATCCCCGCCGGTCACGTCCGCAACCTTGCTAATCAGATCGCCAATGGTAGAAAGCCCATCCAGGGAGATACCGTGACTGGCGCCATCGGCGCTAAAGATAATGAAATCGTTTTTGGTGGCCTGTTCAGTTTGCGCGGGCTCCTCTACACCGTCACCGTCATCAAAGCCAAGGGGAAGATTTTCGGCAACTCTCAGGGTGCCCAGTGCAGCGGAATCATAGTTTGATGTGGCTGAAATAATCAAGCGACTGCCGGTGGAACTGATCTCGACATTCCCCTCCAGGGTCGTGCCGACAATAGCGTCATTCAAGTCTCTTACAAGATTGAGAATATTGGTATTGCCGGTTAGATCAACTTTATCCAACACCAGATCGACACCGGATACGGTGAGCGTAATCGACGTCTGTGTGCCATTACCTGTAGCTTCTAGCGGGCTGGCTTGAGTGAAAACTTCACCGGATCCAATGAAAGAGCCCAGCCCCAACTCGTTTTTAGCCACGGAATTGCTAACAGCGCGATCGACATTACTGTTGGATTCGCTGCTTAAGAGGATAAAGCTGTCACCTGCATCTGCCCCGGCACCAGACAAGCTCAGGTCGAACCAACCATTACCATCGCTGACCGCCTGAACATATAAGCTGATACCCGCATCGTTCAAACCAATGTTAATTGCCGCTATCAACTGCGTAACATTGGCCGCATCGGTATCTTCAACGGTAACCACATGCTCACCATTTTTATTAATAGTGCCTGACAGTTCCAGAACGAATACCGCCTCACCCGACAGGTTCGGGTCACTCAACGGTGAGAAATCCTGAACCGGATCACCCGTAATCGCCATCACATCCTGCGTTTCGACGTCATTATTCAGCTCATCCGTGTCGGCGACAGGCGATAATTTGGTGGCCAATGTAATCTTGTCGGAGCCTTCAATATCACCCAGGGCGATTCCCAGGGTCATTTTTACACCGCCACTGCCGGTCAGTACCAGGGTGCCACTGGCATTGCTGATCTCGGCAATGGGCGACAGGTCGAGGTTAAAGTCCAGTGGGGTTTCAAAAGCGGTGAAATCGCCGCTAAAATCGAGATCCAGAGTAAATTCATTGGAACTGGCATCGTATTTGGCATCTATACCAGTTGGCAGATTAGTCGAGAGTATATCTGTTAGTTTGGCTACCAATTCCTGAACCGTTGTAAACGTTGGGTTATTATCTTTGTCCAGTAGCTTATTAACACCGGTAGCATCGTTATCATCGTTGAGGTCGTCGAAGAGCAGCTGATCAGCAAGCAGGTCGGCAAAGTCGAGAACATCCCCCACGGTGGCCTCTGCGAAGGGAATTTCATAGCCGGAGATCAGATCGCTTTTGCTCATACTCTCCAGGAAATCTGCCACCTGGCCCAACAGGCTAACAAATGAGGTCGGACTCAATTTCAGGAAATTTTGCAAGTCCTCAAGTTTGCTGGAGTCATAAGTAAAACCCAGATCAAATCTGTCGCCATCGATAATTGCGGGATCAAAAGGATCAACGGAAGGCAAGGCGAATGGTAGAGTGGTGCTCAAGCCGACAATTCCAGAATCTACCGTCAAACTCATAAAACCAGACAGACCAGAGCCCGCACTAGCGCTAAAATCAAAAAATGACTTCAGCCCGCTATCGAGCTCCGCAAAAGTCAGGCGGTTATCCTGCCCTGTTTTGGCTGCTGCGGTTACACCGGCAGTAAGACTGAGATTACCCGTCGCGGCCAGTCCCAGAAAGCCGATTTGCACATCACCACTCATTAAATCGAGACTTGCAGAAGTTTCTGCGGTCAAGGTATCAAACTGGGCATAGAAATTGTTTACGTTGGCGGAGGCGGCTACCGACTCGTCCACATCTGTCGTACTCGCATCATCCAGGACTTCGGCCACAATATTATCGACGCCAAAGGTAAAGCCAAAAGAGACCTCGGAGGTCACTGTCGCGGCAAGACTTAGGTCTGTAAATGTAATCCCCAGATCCTCAATCCCTGTACCCAGATCAAAGGGAACATCACGCACATACTCCAGGCTGAAATCCAGCGAGAATTCAAGCCCCCCGCCGTCGGCTGCATCGGTAACCGAAACGCTGTCAATCACAAAACCCATTGCGCCGTTTGCAGCACTCGACAGGGTATTATTGAAACTGTCAGTCAGGCCCGCCAGGAACGTCGTAAATTCAGCGTTAGTCGCCGTATCGGCCAGGCCATCCAATTCTGCCTTTATGGGATCAATAAACATCCCGCCGAAAAACTCTCCCAGTGACACCCGGCCATCGTTATTGTCGTCCAGTCCGTCCAGTTTGGTTTCCCAAACACCGCTTATAGTCTCCTCACCCGGGTCTAGTTCACCATTACTGTTGGTATCGTCAAAACTGCCATCAAGATTGACGTCAATGGACAACAGGTCGTTAAGCGTGGCGACCTCAGCCTCTCCATTTACCGGCTGCACCAACAGCGGAATTTCCGTATTGAGCAAGCTAGCGTCAAAGAAATCATCAATAGCGCCGTCGACGCGAGCCAAACCGTCCTGCAGGGCATCCGCCGCCACCACCAGATCGGCAGACAGCAATAAGCGCGGCTCCAAAACTTCCGTATGCAATATCTTGTGTTTAGGCAGGTGTTCCCTGATCGCCTGGTAGAGCGGGCGCCGCTTGGTCAGGCGCTCCAATAATTGACTGCGAATATGCTTATCCACGGCAGGATTATTCATCGTTGCGACACCTATGTTGAGCGCACTGTCGAGGATTCATCCTTGACATAACAGCCTGGATGCTCCGGCTTGGGTTTTTTATTGTCATTTTTGTGCGTTTTTTAACCACTTTTCACTGCTATCAAGACACTGAAAAGACAATTATCACTACTATACTTAATAGTAGTGATATCGTTAGCGGTCAATAGCCCCGCTGTACTATGGTGGTGAAAAGATAATTAAAACGCCACTTTTGATCATTTTTGTGACGCACATAAGAGATTGACGATTGTGTTCCGGACAACACAAGCGTTAGGCCTATATCGGAGGACCGCCATACCAATGAAATTACTCGCGCGTTTGCCACATAGCTCAAGCAAGCTGTTCCTGTGTCTATCGCTGGGCTTAGTGCCAGCAACTACCGTCATTGCTGCCCAAAAGACCCTGCCAATTGAATTTAGCCTGAACGCAGGCCAGTCCAAATCCGCAAAGTTGCAGAATGTACATGCCGGCTCAATATTGTCCCTGGCTGGCGAGGCAGGTTGTGAGTTGTGGATTGATCTCAAAGAGGCCGGCTCTAACCAACGTCTCTTTGCGACAAAAATGCCCCAAACCTGGAATACCGTGATTCGTGTAGACCAGGCCGGCGAGTACATGCTTTATTTCCATAATCGTTCCGGGGAAGCGTGCCACTTCTCCGCCGAACTGACCGTTCGCCTGGATGCCGAACTGAGTGATAAAAGTTCAGCGAGCCTGCAAAAACTATCCACAGAAATTCAGAAGGTTTTCATCGCAGAAGATATTCAGTATCGGCTGATAAGCTGCGAGACTGATAATTCCTTTGCCAAAGGTTCAACAGTGTTGCTGTGTAGGGAACATTTGACAAAAATACAACAAGATGCTGCCAGTAAAAAAATAGCGGAGCACCTTGTTCTATTTACACTCATGCACGAGACCAGCCATGTTTTACTTACCCAGTGGCAATACCCCTTCAACAGCAATGAAGATGTAGTGGATGAGTTTGCGGTGGTATTGACTAAACTCATGAAAAAGGAGGCCGCCATTGAAAGCCAGGCCCGCTACTTCGAGCAGCAGCCCGTTCAATCCGAATATGAGCACATTCTGAAAAACAATGACCGACATACGCTGTCCATTCAACGCGCCCGCAACCTGCGAAACTGGGCAGGGGATGAAACCCTGCTGGCACGTTGGATGCCATTGCTAATTCCCCATATTCAGACTGGCACACTCGAAAGCCTACGGCAGACCCCGAATAAGGCCCTGAGAGAACGCATTACCGAAGAGTTAACCCAGAGAAACACCTCTGGCGGGAAATAATAATCTCGGACCGATACCACGCCAGTTTGATACCATAGCCATAACCCCACATCAAAGGACACCACAATGCTGGGAAAGATAATCATGTACACCGCTATAATCGCCGCTGCCTACTGGTACTGGACCGGCCCCTACCAGGATGGAAAAGTGTCGAGCTACGACACAGAATTACAACAGAATAACGAGAAAATGGACCTGTGTATTCGTGGCAAAAACTATAATGCGGGGGCGACAGGAAATGTCAGTGGTAGCCCCGAAGAAATGTGCGCCCAGGGTTACAACTTCTACCAGAAAGATGGCCAGTGGCACAGCTACGACTCGATCAGGAAAGGGTGAGTAATAATGAATAAAAACAGATTGGGCCGCAGCGGCATTATTGTGTCCGACATCTGCATGGGCACCATGACTTTTGGCAACCAGGCAGACGAAAAAACGTCGTTTCGCATTATGGACATGGCCTTTGACGCCGGCATCGATTTTTATGACACCGCCGAGATGTACCCAGTGCCACCCGATGCCAAATACGTGGGCCGCACCGAGGAAATTCTGGGGCGCTGGATGAAGACCAAGCCCCGTGATTCCCTGATAATCGCCAGCAAGGTTGCCGGCCCCGGCCACGGCTGGATTACACCCCCTCTGCGCGGCGGCAAAACCAGCCTGGACAGGCACCATATTGTGCGCGCTGTGGAAGCCAGCCTTAAACGGCTGGATACCAACTACCTCGACCTGTATCAAACCCACTGGCCGGACCCGGATTTCCCCTATGAGGAAACCATGCTGGCCCTGGATGAACTGGTAAGCTCGGGTAAAGTGAGAATTCTGGGTTGCAGCAACGAGACCACCTGGGGCCTGTGCAAGAGCCTGTCGGTAAGTGAGCTTCACGGCCTGGCGCGTTACGAGACCATCCAAAATAATTTCAGCCTGAACAACCGCCGCTTTGAGGACGAACTGGCTCAGGCCTGCCGCAAGGAACAGGTCAGCCTTATTCCCTACTCACCATTGGCGGGAGGCGTTTTGACTGGGAAATACAACGACGGTGCACTGCCCGAGGGGGCGAGATTCAGCGCCTACATCACAGGAGATAAACGCCAGCAACAAATGGCCAAACGCTTCGTCAATGAGCGCTCGCTGGAATCGACAAAACGCTTCCAGGGTATCGCGGCGGAAGCGGGCATGTCGGTAGTGACACTCGCCACAGCCTGGAGTAAGCAGCACGACTTTGTGGCATCCACTATCGTGGGGGCAACTCACCCCGACCAGATGCCCGACATTCTCGCTGCGGCGGATATAACACTTAGTGCCGAGACTATGAAAGAGATAAAGGCCGTCACTACGGAGATTCGCTACCCCATGGGTTAGCATCGGCCTCTAACTGCTAATCCTCATCAATACGGGGCACCGATGCCAATAACGCTTTGGTATAGGGGTGTTGTGGGTTGGTGAGTATTTGTTCAGCACTGCCCTGCTCCACAATTTTACCCGACTGCATCACACCCACATGATGAGCCAGAGTGGGCACAATAGAAAGATCGTGGGTAATAAAGAGATAGGACACTCCGAACTCGCGCTGTAGCTCCTGCAATAAATCCAGCACTTCCGCTCGAATAGACACATCCAGTGCACTGGTGGGTTCGTCACAGACAATCAGTTCTGGCTCCACCGCCAGTGCCCTGGCAATGGCCACCCGCTGTAGCTGGCCGCCAGACAATTCGTGGGGGTAGCGCGTGCAAAAGTCGGCGGACAGTTGTACGCGCTGCAATAATGATGCTGTTCGCTCTTCCCTCTCTTGACTTGAAAGACCCAGACCCAGGCTGATCATGCCCTCGGAAATAATTTCACCCACCGTCATCCTGGGGTTCATGGAGGAGTACGGATTCTGGAAAATCACCTGGATCTTCTTGCGGTAGGGCAGCATTTTTCTACGCGAAATACCCTGTATGGCCTCGCCCTTGAAGGTAATCTCACCGCCGGCAATATCTTCAAGGTTGAGAATGGCCCGGCCCAGGGTCGATTTGCCGCTACCCGACTCGCCCACCAGGGCGTAGGTTTCCCCGCGACCAATTTCCAGTGAGACCCCATCCACTGCCCGGGTGTAGTCGACAACGCGCTGCAAGACGCCTTTACGTACGGGGAAATGAACCTTCACGTCCTTCAATACCAGCAGCGGTTCCTGCGGGCGCTCCTGGTGAAACTTGGTCAGGTCTGGCAGCGCATCAATTAATCGCTTGCTGTAGTCCTGCTGGGGGTTATGGAAAAAATCATGCACCGATGCCTGCTCAATAATTTCTCCGCGATACATCACCGCCACTTCATCGGCGACATGTCGCACCACGCCCATATCGTGGGTGATAAGCAAGACAGCCAGTTGACGGCTACGCGTCAGTTCCTGAATAAGTTCCAGTACCTGTTCCTGTATGGTGACGTCCAGGGCTGTAGTGGGCTCGTCTGCAATCAATACTTCCGGCTCACAGGCCAGCGCCATGGCGATCATGATGCGCTGTTGCTGTCCGCCAGACAGCTCGTGAGGGTAAAAATCGAAGCGTGAATCCGGGTCTGGAATTCCCACTTCGGTAAACAGCTCAATGACTCGAGCACGCAACATCGCTCTGCGTAGCGGCGTGTGCAGACGCAGTGTCTCGGCCACCTGTTTGCCCACGGTTTGCACCGGGTTGAGCGCCGTCATGGCATTTTGAAAAATCATAGCAACCTTGCGCCCGCGTACATCCTGCATACGCGACTCGGGCAGTGAGAATAAGTCCTGCCCCATTGCCTCCACCGAGCCGGCGGTTATTTTCAAGGCATCTGGCAGCAGACGCATGGTGGCCATGGAAGTAACCGATTTTCCGCTGCCGGACTCCCCCACCAGAGCAAATATTTTACCCGCCTTAAGCTCGAAGCTGATGCCTTTGATAATTTTAAGGTCAGTGCCAGCCAGGGTGACTTCCAGGCCCTTAACCCGCATGCGTATATTACTCATGCTTCATCTCCCACCAGCCGTGTTCGCGGATCGAAGGCATCTCGCACCAGGTCTGAAAACAGATTGGCCGCCAGAACAATGACAAACATAAAGAAGAACGCCCCGGTTAAGGTCCACCAGATTGCCGGTTCACGCGACAACTCCGCCCTGGCACCGTTTATCATATTGCCCCAGCTGCCCATGGAGGGGTCAATACCCACGCCAATATAGGACAGCACTGCCTCGGCCAACACTAGAGCGCTGAAGTCCAGCACGAAGGTAATTAAAATGATGTGCACCAGATTGGGAAGAATATGCCGCATCAGGATTCGTGTGTGACTGACCCCAAAGGCGTGCGCCGCTTGCACGTAACCCAACTGGCTTATCTTAAGTGTCTCAGCCCGAATCAAGCGGCACAAGGTCGACCAACTGGTCACACCAAGAATAAAGCACAGGGCGACAAAGCGGGCATCGGCTTTCTCCATGCCTATAGAAAAGAAATCGGGATTGAGATCAATGTACACCTCGGGTATCAAGATTCCCCAATGCTGGTAGCTCTCATGTTGTGGCTAGTGGGAGCGACTCACCTCCCCTCAAGAAAATGCGCCAACCGCACCATCGCCAACGTGTCCAGTTTGCAGTAGCGCAGCAATGCCTCTCGCAGCTCATCACTGCGCTCAGGTAATGTGTCCCCGTCAATCATTTCGAGAAATACCGGTTCGGCCATTGCACCATTATTCACAATATCCAGTTCCTTATAGCTTAAATCCGGCGCCACTGTTGGCAACACAGCTTTAATCGACCAAGACCCATGCATGTCCGGGTGGTAGTAGTATTGCCTTGTATGATTGAAATTCCATTTCTTTTGTTATTTCTCCAACGCGATATAGTGAGGCCCAAACCTGCAGCAACAGGTTTTCAGCATGGTAGCCCGGAGCCCGCCAGGTGCAGACGATGTCTAG
>Ga0114950_10000543_pt1 | contig 26185 bp, 19 predicted proteins | sample N075metaG_FD_83503 | JGI IMG/M metagenome (GOLD analysis project Ga0114950, IMG submission 83503) | Deep subsurface microbial communities from Kermadec Trench to uncover new lineages of life (NeLLi) - N075 metaG | ecosystem: Environmental > Aquatic > Marine > Ocean trench > Sediment | place... | reverse complement strand
TTGCATTTTCAGCGGTGATGATCCTGATCACCGACCTGGACCGACCCATCATGAGTTTCTTTAAAATAAATGATCAGTTGATGGTCGGGCTTTTACAGGATATGGAAGTAGAACTGAAACTGGAATACATCCCCGGTGAATAAGAGTTCGCGTACTTCACCGCTACCCCGGAACTGGCTTGTTCGTGCCCGCCTGTATCCGGGCTTTTGTGGATTGTTGATGCTGTTGGCGTGCGCATCCAAACCTGTGGATTCCGGTCCACCACTGATTATTTCGGGCCTGGTGTTTGCCAACCAGACGTCCATGAATGTTTCTGCGGTCCGGTTGCTGGTTCCGGCCACGGGGGGGTTCGTTTCATGCGGTAATGTCGGCGCGGGAGCAGAGTGTGCTTCCACATTTCCCGAGAGAGAGTATACGGGTAACGAAGTTGAAGTTACCTGGAGCCAGGCCGGGCAGATTTATTCAACGGGTTTATTCACGATTCAGGTTCCTGAAGATCTGGACCATAGCCGGGAAGCCTATATCAGGGTTGTAATCGCCGGGCCGGGCTCAGCAGGCGCTTTTGTGGTGCAGCGTCAGAAGTAAATCAACTCTCTTTGAGCGCTCGCAGAAACAATTGCCGTTCAAAATCGGCTTCAGTTCGGGTAGGGAATTTTAGCGGAAGCCGTAAATCACTACTGAAAGAGATGTTGAACTGGTAACCTTCATTCTTATCAGCTTCGAAAACCCGGCTAATGAATGCCACCTTGTTCAGGGCAATTGCAAACCCCTGCAGTTCGTAAATAACCCTGCTCACTATCACGTTCTCCTGAGTTTGAAAATTGGTATGGAATCATTGTACCTTGAGCATTGACCGGCAATATGCCAAATTGCTTACTTAACAGACGGTACCGTACAACAAAATCCAACCGGTCACGTTTGTCATTTGTTCGGCATTCAGCAAGTATTCACCTTTTGGCTGCTATCGTTCATTCAGAATTGCCCTTATAGTGGTATTTACGTTGATGGAGATGGTATGAAAAAGCTATTGATTTTCCCGTTGCTGCTTTTTATGACCGGCTGTGTCAGCTATTACTATCCGCAAACAGCATTGAATGACGGTGTCTATTATGCCGAGGATGACCCCGCCTATGTGGATAATCCCGGCGGCTATGTAGATTCATATTATTATCCCTGGTCATCGCTGGATTACTTCTACTTGGGCTACTACCCATACGCTGGTCATGGAATCGGTTATTCCTATGGCTATGGCGGGTATAGCGGATTTTCAATTGGAATCAGTTATGGCTATTCTCCGTGGGTGTCGTACTACGGCTATTATTCGCCATGGTACGGTGGTTATTATCACCATCATCCTTATTATTCCACCTGGTGGCCAAGGTACGGGTATTGCCGGCATGGTCACTCCTGTCATTACAACAATCACAATAACCGCCGTGGCCATAACAATGATCGTTACTCCAGGAATGACCGCAATGGCCGGCACAACGGCGGCGGTCGTGACGCGGACAGAAATGCGGGTTCCGGGGATCGTGGCCGTGGAAATCGTGGTGCCGGGAATCGGGGTTATCTCGGCAGCGATCGATACACCACCAATGAGCGCACTGATCGCCGCAACCGGGGCGGTCGGGACGAAGATGGTAATGAAAATCCCCGCGATGAAGATTTCCGTAATCGTCGCAGGGGTAGCGGCAGCTACAGTGGTGGAGACGTCGCTTCCGGCGTAAACCGGTATGTTTCCACGGGTGCATCAGGGCATGGGGACCGGGGTAGGGTTGTGCAAAACCGCGGATCGGCCAAGCCGGGCAGAAGCCGGGCGGATCCCGTCGAAACAGATACGGAACGGCTGATCACGCAAGCGACCCTATCCAATCGAAATGCACAAACGGATCACCGTACACGGCAAAGTCGTGGCGCCACCCGGTATCGCTCAGGTGCCAAGCAGGGCCGTTCACAGGCCGGCCCGGTGAATTCGGGATCATCAACAAAAAGCAGGTCAAAGGCCGGAAGATCAAGGTACCCGCAAGCGATCAGGTTGACTTCTTCCAATAGCAGCGCACACGCTAACCAGCATTCCCGGCAAAGAAGCAGCGAAAGCCGTAACCCAACCCGTAACCGGGCAGCCAACAAACAGGGGCGGTCACGGACAAGCCCTGCCAATCCGGGTTCTGTAAGCAGAAATAGCCCGGTACCTGGTTCATCGCCACAAATTGCATCGCATGGCGGCCAAAACAGCTCTCGCGCACAGGCACCCGCGCAGACAAATAACGCACGCCAGGCCAGAGCCCCTTCTTCCAGGTCTGGAAAACAGCAGGCTTCATCCCCGGGATCCCGCTCGTCCTCAGGAAGAAGCGGTCGCAGTCACGCTGCACCTTCACGTAGCCGGGGCGGCAATTCCGGGCGCGGTGGTGGTTCAAGAGGACGCGACAACCACTAAGTAGTGACTCTCCGTCATTTGAACGGCTGCCAATGACGATTGGCAGTCGCGATTTCTTGCCAATGTGCTAGAGTCCCCGACTGTTTAAAAGGTCTTATAAAGGGTCGGGGAGCAATGGCAGATATTTTCACAGAGTTACGCGAGCGTCGCGTATTGCCAGCCGTTGGCGTCTACGCTGCAAGCTGTTGGGTGCTGATTGAGATTGTCGACCGTCTGGTTGAGCGTTACCTGCTGTCTCCCTATATTACCGATATCGTTTTCTGGGGTCTATACTCGATGATCCCGGCCGTAATTCTTGTCGCCTGGTCTTACGGCCGACCTGGCAAGGATAAGGCGACCCGGGCGCAAAAGGTCGGTGTGCCGATTAATATCATTGCCACCGTTGGTTTGTTGATTTCGGTGTTTGGTGACAAAAACCTGGGTGCCACTGCCAATATGGTGACCGTTGCCAACGAGGTGGGTCAGCAGGAAACCCATTACGTCACCAACGAGTCATTCCGGCGCCGGATGGCAGTATTCTTTTTCGATAACACATCCGGTGACCCGAATCTCGACTGGCTACAATACGGTGTAACCGAGTTACTGGTTCAGGATCTGCAGCAAGACCCCTTTGTTCTAGCGAGTTCACCATGGAACAACTTCGGAAACGGGTTTTATTCCCGCATGCGCAAGGCTGGATTTAAAGATGGCCTGAATGTCCCCCTCACCCTGATGAAAAAAATTGCTGCTGAGGCAAATCGCCAATATTTTGTCGAAGGCTCTGTTGATATCACGGCAGGTGAGTACATATTGACTGCCCGGATTTGGGAGACTTCAACGCTGGATCAGGTGGAGGAATTAGTCGAGCGTAACTGGGGCATCTACGCGGCTGTTGACCAATTGTCCAAGCGGATCCGGGATGCGCTGGAGGTGCCGGAAAGTGGTGGCAGAATCACCGAAGACCTGCCACTGGCGGAAACTTACGGAGAATCGGAAGAAGCGCTTAAAGCCTATATCGAGGGTTTGAACGCGCGTTTGTTTGAGAACGATTTTGAGGCATCTAATGCATTGTTCGACCGCGCCCTTGAAATAGACCCAAACTTTGTACTGGCCTGGTTCGTCAAGGCTGTCAATATGATCGAAAGCGGTAACCTGCCAGCCGCACAGGAAGCGTTGGCAAAGGTACAGGAGCTGGATTACCGGTTGCCTGCCCGGGACAGGGCCCAGGCCAAGGCGATGGCCTACCGTTTTTCAGGAGAGCATGAAAAACTGATGGCATTTCTGCACTTGCAGGCAAAAATCCACGATGATGCAAGGTCTCACAACAATCTCGCAACCATGTTTATGCTGGGCAGCAAACTGGAGGAGGCAAAAAAGGAATACTTGCTGGCTCTTGAAAGAGATGCGCTGAATGTGGATATCTACTTAAAAATGTCCACACTTGAACGTGCCAGCGGAAATATGGACGGTGCGATTGCCTATGCGCGTAGCTACCAGGAGCAAAAGCCCGAAGACATTGATGCACACATACAGTTGGGCGATTTGTTGCGCGACGGTGGAAATCTTGATGCTGCGGAAGATCATTATAAGCAGGCGCAGATTTTACAGAACAACCCGGTTTTACCAACCCTGAAATTATCACTGCTTACCGTCCGTCAGGGCGACGCCAACGCAGCCAGAGCCTACCTGTCAGAAGCCGAGTCTTACGCGCAAACACCGTTGGATAAAACCCATGTCAGACAAGCAGCAGCTTATCTCGAGTCCCGCCTGGGAAAAATCCATGATGCGATCAGTCAGACACGGGCGCAGGAACAGTTTCTGGTTCAATCGGCAGGTCCATTGGACGTTGCAATAAGCATCTATGTGCCTCTGATGGCGTATTACGTTCAGATTGACGATCTTGATGCCGCCAATCATGCTCTTGAAACCGCAACCGCTATGCTCGAACCACCGCTTGATCAGTTTCTTGCGTTTGGTGATGTAGCGATCAAGGTTCGGGAAAATGACTTGGATGGGGCAATGGATTCCCTTGAACGTGCTCAGGCGTTGATTGATCAATTACAGCTGAAAGTTTTGGAGTTTAATGTTTATGTCTGTCGGGCAATTATCAGTGAGGCAGAGAAAGATTTTGCTGCCATGGCAGGTCACTATGAACATGCGATCGAACTTATTGAATACTCGGTAATTGCAGGCGATTTGCGGCTTATCCTACCGCTACTTTATGCAGAACTGGCAAAAGCGCAAATTGAAACCGGCAGCCTGGATGCAGCGGGGCAATCGATTGATGCCGGCTCACAGCTTGATCCTTCTGAACCGGTGTTATGGGTTTCAAAGGCCCGTTTGCAAAAAGCCAAGAATATGCCGCAACTGGCGCTGGCGTCAGCAAATTATGCGTTGGCGATCTGGAAAGATGCGGATGAGGACTATTTGGAATACATCAAGGCTCGTGATCTGGCTGCTGAGCTGACCAGCCTGGTGGAGTAAGTAACAGCTTCAAAAATATCAATTTTCCTTGGATTTCAGTACAATACGAGATCTCCGGTTCAAAGGTTCACCGTGAATCAGCTTAATACATTTGATGTCATCGTAATTGGTGGCGGTCATGCGGGCACAGAAGCAGCACTTGCTGCTGCTCGCAGCGGTGCGCGTACCTTATTGCTGACCCACAGTATTGAAACTATCGGGCAGATGAGTTGCAACCCGGCAATCGGCGGGATTGGCAAAGGCCACCTGGTAAAGGAAATTGACGCCCTAGGTGGCGTAATGGCCCGCGCCGCTGATGCTGCGGGCATTCAGTTCCGCACATTAAATTCCAGCAAAGGGCCGGCGGTACGCGCCACGCGCGCCCAATGTGACCGGAATCTGTATCGCGCCTTCATCCGCAAAACCGTTGAAAACCAGTCCGGTCTCAGTATGTTCCAGGCGGCGGTGGATGACCTTCTATTGGAAAATGATCGCATCACCGGCTGCCGCACAAGCATGGGACAGGAATTCCACGCCACTGCAATTGTGTTGACCACCGGGACCTTCCTTGGTGGCAAAATTCACATGGGTGAAAGCCAGGCAGCGGGTGGCCGGGCGGGCGACCCGCCGTCGGTTTCACTGGCAAAACGGTTGCGTGAGCTACCATTCGAGGTGGGCAGGCTGAAAACCGGTACGCCTCCAAGGATAGACGGCAAGAGCGTTGATTTTACCCATCTGCAGAAGCAACCGGGTGACACCCCAAGGCCGGTATTTTCATTCATTGGAAATCCTGATGATCAACCACGCCAGGTCGATTGCTGGATTACACATACCTCGGAAAAGACCCACGAAATCATCCGCGAATCGCTGCACCGTTCACCCATGTATTCGGGTACAATTGAGGGCGTCGGCCCCCGCTATTGCCCGTCTATCGAGGACAAGATTGTTCGCTTTGCCGAACGTGACAGTCACCAGATTTTTATCGAACCGGAAGGCTTGAATACCCGTGAACTCTATCCCAACGGGATTTCCACCAGTCTGCCATATGACGTGCAAGTCGAATTTGTGCGCAGTATTGCCGGTTTTGAAAACGCACATATCACACGGCCCGGTTACGCCATTGAGTATGATTATTTTGATCCGCGTGGTTTGAAATTCAGCCTTGAGACCAAGCCGGTGCAAGGATTATATTTTGCCGGGCAGATCAACGGTACAACCGGTTACGAGGAAGCCGCTGCACAAGGCCTGGTCGCCGGCATCAATGCGGCCCGCAGTGTGCGTGGTGAACAAGCGTGGACGCCGCGCCGTGATGAGGCATACATTGGTGTCCTGATCGATGACTTGGTGACCAAGGGGACCCGTGAACCTTATCGCATGTTTACCAGCAGGGCTGAATACCGCTTGCAATTGCGTGAAGATAACGCAGATTTACGTTTGACCGAAACCGGTCGCAGACTGGGACTGGTGTGCGACCATCGCTGGCAATTTTTTGAACGGAAGAAAGCGGCCATTGAGGCAGAGCAACAGAGACTGGGTGCGATCTGGGTAACGCCGGACAATGCGATCGGGCAGTCGCTCAAAGATGTGCTCCAAATTGCGTTGAGCAAGGAGGTCAAGGCACTGGATTTGCTCAAGCGACCGGAGATTACTTATCCTGATTTGATGAGGCTTGATGGGCTCGGTCCGGGTGTCAGCGATGCAAAGGTTGCAGAGCAGGTCCATATCCAGGTTCGCTATGCGGGATATGTCAGTCGTCAGTCCGAGGAGGTCGCCAGAAACCTGCGCAACGAACGCACACTCATACCCGGCGACTTTGATTACGTTGGGGTTCCGGGTTTATCTGCAGAAATCTGTGAGAAATTACAAGCCACACGACCGGAGAGTATCGGTCAGGCATCCAGGATACCGGGCATGACGCCGGCCGCAATATCACTTCTGCTGGTATTCCTGAAACGGCATCGTGGCAGCCGTCAGGTTGCATAAAAATAAAAATTCTATTAATCACAAATAACCAACAATTGCTTTACATTCATTTAACCATGAATGCGTATGCTGGATGTGTAAGTTGACTGTGCCTGGTGCGTCGCGTCTCATGACAGGCAGTCCCCACACTTCTATGCCTTTAGCGATGCACCAATTCAAACCCCGGCTTTTGGCCGGGGTTTTTTTTCGTCTGTGTTTGGAAAGAAACCTGAATTTGCTCAAGTTCTTACTGGTTAACGTGATCGCATCAGCCTGGTGATGTTTCCTCTTCAAACGCCATGCCGGCATTCGGGTCGTTAAATACATCAAGGTCGAGTTCGCCTTCGCTCTTTGCGACGAGGGTGGTGACCATGGAGTCACCGGTGACGTTGACCATTGTGCGTGTCATATCCAGCAAACGATCCACGCCAAGTATCAGGGCGATGCCCTCTGCGGGTAGCCCGACCTGGTCAAGCACACCGGCCAGCACGACCAGACCCACGCTGGGTACGCCAGCGGTTCCGATGGAGGCCAGGATAACCATGATGACCACCATCAGATATTGAGTGACCGACAGGTCGATACCATAGAACTGGGCGATAAACCCGGTGGCCACACCCTGCATGATGGCGGTGCCATCCATGTTGATGGTGGCGCCCAATGGTATGGTGAACGAGGCAATTTTATTGCTTACACCAACTTTCTTCTCGACTGTTTCCAGCGTGACCGGAATGGTCGCATTGCTCGACGCGGTTGAAAACGCGAATAGCATTGCGGGGCGAATTTTGGTGATAAACACCCATGGGCTAAGACGCCCTAGCATTGTGAGTATGGCGGGGTAGACCAGCAAACCCTGCACAGCCAAAACGGCAAATACCAGCACCACGTACTTGCCTACGGCCATAAAGTCCTCAGAGTTGCTGGTTGCGGCCAGGATCGCGATCAACGCAAAAACACCATAGGGCGCAAAACGCATGACCAGTGTCACCAGCTTCATAATGATGGCGTTCATATCATTGAACCAGTTTGAAACCCGTACACCTACAGCACCGCTGAGCGTTATTGAAATGCCAAGTAACACAGCGAAAAATATGATCGGCAGCATCTGTCCTTCAGCCATCGCCGCGACCGGGTTGGTGGGAACCATATTGATCAAAACCTGGGTAAACGGCATGGCTTCAGCAATTTCTGTTTGAACAATCGCAATCGGATGGGCGCCGATACCGGGCTCGAATATAATCGCTGCGCCCAATGCCAGAACCACCGCGATAGCGGTTGTAATCAAATAGAGACTGATGGTCTTACCACCGACACGCCCCAGCATCTTCGGATCGGAAAGCGAACTGGCACCGCATACAAGCGATATGAAAACAAGCGGCACGACCAACATCCTCAAAAGACTTATAAAGATCTGACCAAAAACTTCGAACAGGCCATCGGTCAACCACACCCTGGTCCACTCCGGGTTGCCTGAATAGTTAAGTATTAGCCCGGCAATTGCACCGAGGATCATGGCAATAAAGATTTTTGCGCTGAGACTTAGTTTGCTTTTAGCTGCCACGTGGTTCTCCCAAGTATGATTTTTATGTTCAAACGAAAATAATTTATTTAAATATTCAGTTTATCAGGGCATTGTTAACAAGCCCTCTCCGATATACGATAGAATTCACCGCTTTGACGATCACCTGATTTTATACCATTTAAAAGGCCCATTCAGTGAATCACGATCAGACTCCCGCTGTCAGCAATTTTATTCGCAATATTGTTATACGCGACCTCGAAGACGGAAAGCACAAGAATATCGTTACCCGTTTCCCCCCGGAACCAAACGGTCACCTGCATATTGGTCACGCCAAGTCCATCTGTCTGAATTTTGGTATCGCAGCCGAGTTTGGCGGCACCACCAATTTGCGCTTTGATGATACGAATCCATTGAAGGAAAGTGAGGATTTCGCACAGGCGATCATGAACGATGTGCGCTGGCTGGGGTTTGAGTGGTCGAAACTGTGCCATGCTTCTGATTATTTCCAGCAATTATATGAGTATGCGGTTCATCTGGTCCGTAACGGTAAGGCTTATGTAGACAGCCAGGATGCCGACGAAATCAGAACCCATCGTGGCACGCTGACGGAACCCGGTGTCAACAGTCCCTGGCGTGACCGTGGCATTGAGGAAAGCCTGGAACTGTTCGAGGCCATGAAAAATGGTGAATTTGAGGACGGTACGCATGTATTGCGCGCCCGTATTGACATGGCTTCACCGAACATCAATATGCGTGACCCGATCATTTATCGTATCCGGAAAGTTGAGCACCATCGCACCGGTGATAGCTGGAATATCTACCCGATGTATGATTGGGCACATGGACTTTCGGATGCCATTGAAGGCATCACCCATTCACTGTGCACGCTTGAGTTTGAAGACCACAGGCCGTTGTATGACTGGTTCCTGGATAACCTGCCTGTTACCTGTCACCCCCGGCAAATTGAATTTGCGCGCGGCAATATCGACTACACGGTGATGAGCAAGCGTAAATTGAGGCAGTTGGTCGAGGAAGGACACGTATCAGGCTGGGACGATCCGCGTATGCCGACCATTGCCGGTTTACGGCGCAGGGGGTATACCCCACGGGCAATCCGCACTTTCTGGAAACAAGCCGGTGTCTCGAAAGCGGAAAGCATTATCCCGATGGGAGTTTTGGAAAACGCCATCCGCAATGACATGAATGAGCACGCCCCGAGGGTCATGGCTGTGCTGGACCCGGTCAAAATTATATTGACCAACTACCCTGAAGGTGAAAGTGAATGGCTGGAGGCGCCATCGCATCCTCAAAAAGAGGAGATGGGAAGTCGCTCGGTTCCATTGGGTCGTGAACTGTGGATAGAGCGTGCTGATTTTATGGAAGATCCGCCAAAGAAGTTTTTTCGCCTGCGACCGGGCGGCGAGGTCCGTTTGCGGAACGCATTTATCATCCGTTGTACAGATGTAATCAAGGACGCCGACGACAACATCATTGAAATCCACTGTGAATACGACCCTGAAAGCCGCAGTGGCTTACCCGGGGCGTCCCGCAAGGTCAAAGGCACCATTCACTGGGTTTCAGTTGAGCATGGTGTCAATGCTGAGATTCGCTTGTATGACCGCTTGTTTAATGTCGCCAATCCGCTGGCTGACAAAGCCGTTGATTTTCTTGAGTTCTTAAACACGGACTCTTTGCAGACAATCTGCGAAGCCGTGGTGGAGCCCGCTGTTGCCCAGGGTGAACCGGGTGATTTCTTCCAATTCGAGCGTGTGGGTTACTTCAGCGTCGACCCGGACAGTAAAAATTCAGGCAGGCCGATTCTGAACCGGACCGTGTCATTGAGGGATTCGTGGGCGAAGCTGAACAGGTGACTTGAGGCACACTCAATTATGGCGTCATTTTGCTAAAGTTTCAGATAATCGGAATTGAGTTTTAAGGGAGATAAAGGATGAGTTGGTTTTTCCTGGCATTTATCGTAGCAGTTGTCTTATTTGCGATTTCTATCTACAACCGCCTGGTTTCAGGTAGAAATCGTTTCAAAAATGCGTTCGCACAAATTGATGTGCAGCTTACGCGACGCCATGATCTGATTCCAAACCTTGTGGAAACAGCAAAAGGCTATATGTCGCATGAGCGTGAAACTCTGGAAGCGGTGATCAATGCGCGCAATACCGCAGTGTCAGGTCTTAAGAATGCGGCACGAGACCCATCAGACCCGGAAGCAATGAAGCAACTGGCGAAAGCAGAGCAGGGGCTTACCGGTGCGCTCGGCAGGTTGTTTGCATTGTCTGAGTCCTACCCGGACCTGAAAGCCAATCAAAACATGATGCAACTTTCCGAGGAATTGACCACAACGGAAAACAAAGTTGCGTTTTCGCGGCAGGCTTATAACGATTCTGTGATGCAATACAACAATTTGCGTGAGTCGTTCCCGAACAACTTTTTTGCCGGCTGGTTCAACTTCCGGCACGCTGAATTGCTGGAAATCGAGGACGAAGCCAAACGCGTGGTACCCGAGGTTTCATTCTGAATTTTTTTGAACACCAGGATCAGGCACGGCGACAAAGCCGTTGGCTGGTGTTTTTATTCATTGTTGCGGTAATCGCGATTATCCTGGTGATTGATGTTGCCTTGTTGATTGCTCTTGGTGTCATGAACACCGACCAGCAACAGACACTATCAGCCCCTCAAATGTTGGCAGCCAATGCACCGCTGCTGTTGGGGGGCGCCGTGGCAACTGCTGCTGTTATCGCCCTGTCCAGCTTGTTCAAGACCGCCACGCTGCGATCGGGTGGTGGCAAGGTGGCCCGTGACCTGGGTGGTACGCTGGTCAGTGCGGACGCCCGCGACCCGTTGCAGCGACGTTTGTACAACGTGGTCGAAGAAATAGCCCTTGCATCCGGTATCCCGGTACCTGAGATATATGTGCTGGAACAGGAGTCCGGCATCAATGCCTTTGCAGCCGGATTCAGCACGGCAGACGCTGCTGTTGCGGTCACCCGTGGGGCATTGGAAAAACTCAGCCGGAATGAGTTACAGGGCGTTATCGCTCACGAATTCAGCCATATCTTCAATGGCGATATGCGGCTCAATATTCGTTTGATGGGTGCGTTGTTTGGTATTCTGGTGCTGGCCCTCGTCGGTCGCCGGATTTTGCACGGCTCCTTATATATGGGTCGTTCAAAGAATAGCAACGGCGGTGCAATCATGATGCTTGCCGTGGCGATAATGGTGGTTGGGTACATTGGCTTGTTTTTTGGCCGCTGGATCAAGTCAGCGGTATCGAGGCAGCGCGAGTTCCTGGCAGATGCATCAGCGGTGCAATTTACCCGCGACCCGGATGGGATCGCAGGCGCCTTGAAGAAAATTTCCGTTTACAGCGAGGCATCTTACCTGAACGCTGAAAGTGAGGAAGTCAGTCATATGCTGTTCGGTGATGGTGAGCGGACAAGCATGTTTTCAACGCACCCGCCGTTAAATGAACGGATCGCACGAATCGACCCCGCTTTTAATACCGATGATCTGGTGCAACTCGCGAACCGTATCCAGCGCGAGAACTCCGAAAGGGAGCGCGCTGCCGAGGCTGAAATCGCCGATATGGAGTCGAAGTCGGACAGGCACCAGGGTGGCGGCTTGTTTGACGCTGGAAATCTTGTTGACCATATCGGGCACCCGGACTTTTCGAGAATATTAATGGCTGCTGCTGTTACCGCCGCCATTCCGGAACAAATCAGTAAAGCCGCGCATTCGGGGCAGTGGGCGACGGAGGTGCTGTTTTACTGTCTGATGAACCGGCGTCCTCAAGACCGTGAACGGCAATTACTGGCAATCGTCCAGCGCATGGGTATTGACAGTGAAACGAGGGTCCGGGGCTTGTTGAATGCCGAACCGGAGCTTGCCAGTGAGCAGCGTTTACCCTTACTTGAGATTGCCTTTCCGGAGCTCAAGCGAAGACCACCTGATTATGTTGAAGATGTACTGGCGACGGTGACAGATTTGATCGAAGCCGACGGGCACATAGATGTTTTCGAGTACCTGTTGGCCAAAATTATCAAGCAGCACCTTTGGGAATCGATGAATCCGCAAAGGGTCCGTTTATCGGGCCGGAAATCGCTGGACCAGGCCCGGCTGAAGCAAGCGGCACTGGATGTGATCGCGGTACTGGCTGTGCATGGTCATGACAGCCCATCAGGTGCGGAGCAGGCTTATAATGCTGGTCTGGCGGTTATGGGTCCGGATTTGAACACCGATATTCCTGAAACTGCCGGCTGGACAGAACTTTTGGATAGCGCCCTGCCGGTACTTGATCAACTCAAACCGGTGGATAAAGAAAAACTGGTTAAGGCATTGATGGCCACCGTGATGGCAGACAACAGGGTTGCGGTGGCCGAAATGGAATTGTTACGCGTTACATGCGCACTGATCCACGTGCCCCTACCGATGATGAGCAGTAACGATCACGCTTTCCCCGCACCGGCCTAAACCCGTCTTCGCAACCTGGCCGAGCGTAACCCGGCATGTTGCAGTGGTGGAATTCCAGAATCACCTCGAACCACTCAAAGAAGCTTTGCGCTTTGCCTGTTTTTGGGTGGTCATGTACTATTTGACCTACTTCAAAGAGAAAAGGAACTGACACCCGGATGTCGTTTTTTGCTGAACTCAAAAAGCGCAATGTTTACCGTGTCGCCGCTTTTTATGTAATCGTGAGCTGGCTAGTGCTGCAGGCTGCGGATGTCTTTACCTCGTTTCTGCCTCTCCCCGAGTGGACCAGCACGCTGATTTTCTTATTACTGGTCATCGGTTTTCCCGTGGCATTGGTATTTGCCTGGGCGTTTGAACTTACGCCCGAGGGACTGCGGCGTGAGACAGATTCTGCAAAAGACAAATCGCATAATACCGGCTCCCGCAAAAAGTCCGACGCCCTGATTATTGCGGTGATAGTTGTGATTCTGGCCTATGTTGGATTAACGCATGACTGGCGGGGGGAACTGGAAACTGTCCAGCCGGGAGAGATTCGGTCAATTGTTGTTCTGCCATTGACCAACCTGATGAATGACCCCGAGCAAGGCTATTTCGTGGAAGGCATGCACGAAGCGCTGATCACTGAACTGTCAAAAATCAAGGCCTTGCGGGTTATCTCACGGACTACCGCAATGCATTACAAAGATTCCGGCAAGTCCATACCGGAGATTGCCCGTGAACTGGGCGTTGATGCGGTGGTTGAAGGCTCTGTGTTAAGAGCGGGCAATGTGGTCAGGGTGACGGCACAATTGATCGACGCCCGAAGTGACCGCCACATCTGGGCAGACAATTTCGACCGTGAGCTTAACGATATCCTGGCCTTGTATGCCGATGTAACTCGCGAGATTGTGAACCACATCAGAGTAACGGTGACGCCGGATGAACAAGCCGATCTGGCAATATCAAGACCGGTCGACCCGGAGGTTTATGATCTCTACCTCAAAGGACATTATCTTTGCAACAACTGGAGCCCCCAGGAAATGCAGCAAGGTATAAAGTTGTTGCAGCGGGCGATAAATCTGGATTCGGAGCATGCTCCTTCCCACGCCCAGTTGGCAAAATGTATTGTGGACAGCGTTTTTTTCGATTACATAAGGCTCGAGGAATTCATTTCACTTGCAAAGGCTGCTGCCCGCAAGTCCGTGCAGTTGGATGATCGGCTGGCCGATGCCCATGTCGCGCTGGCGAGTGTGATCTACTACATGGAATTTGAGCGAGAAGCAGCGGAGGCGGAATATCTCAGGGCGTTGGAGCTGAACCCAAACAATATCGACCTGCTGATGCACGTATCCTGGTTTTATGCTCAATCAGGGCGTCATAACGAGGCGCTCGAGGTAAATTTGCGTGCCGTAGAACTTGACCCGCTTTCAATGGCGGTCCTCATTTCCCTGGGACAGGTCTATTACCTGAATCGGAATTTTAACCAGGCTATTCAGGAATTCGAACAGGCCCTGTTACTCGATCGCAATGACCCATCAGCGCATTACTATCTTGCCTTGCCGCTTGAGCAGAAAGGTGAGTATGAACGGGCGATTACTTTGTTCCAGTCTGCAATTGAGCTTTCGAATAAAGCCCCCCTGTACCTGTCTGCGCTTGGCCATGCGTATGGTGTGGCGGGAATGCGGGAAGAAGCGCTACAGATTCTGGAAGAACTGCAGCAGGCAGCGTATCCGTCACCGTATAACCTGGCGATCGTTCACCTTGGATTGGGTGACCATGAGCAGGCTATCGACTGGCTGGAAAAAGCCTATGAGGCACGCAATAGCCACCTGGTCTACATCAACCGGGGTCCGAAGTTTGACCCGCTGCGCGAAAACGAGCGGTTTAAATCTTTGTTGGAGCGTATTGCCTGGTAACGCGGTGCCGCTGATCAATAATCTCTAAAAAATGTGAGCATTCAATGCTCTCGACAGTCTGAGTACAAACAATCTGGCTTCCAGACTCCCTGAAATCGCGTGGTCAACTGCTATAATTAAAACAATCAGTCCGGGAGTAAAATGACCATGCGAGCAACAACGACCCCATTTTTTGTTTCTATTTTGGTGTTTGTTTCAATTTTGGCCAGTCTCTCTGCCTGTGATCGACCGGAAAACGGTGCCGGGGATATATCAAAAGCCGATGATCCGATTAACATCCTGGAAATTTCCGCCGTCGGAATGCGTTTTAAAGGTGGCAACACGATTTCATCCGGATGGACGACAATCCGGCTTAACAATCAAGATAACATGCTGCATTTTGCGTTGGTGGCTCGTTTGCCAGACGGTGTGACGGCAAACATGTATTCCGACGATTTTGGCTCACTGTTCCAGATAGGCTATGACCTGATGCTCGAAGGCAAAGATGAGGAGGTCGCAGCCGTATTTGGCTCCATACCCGAATGGGTATCAGAACTGACCTATCATGGGGGGCCTGGCTTCATCAGTGGAAACGGGTCAGCAGAATCCACTCAGTATTTGGAACCGGGTGATTACGTGCTGGAATGCTATATCAAAAGCAACGGTATCTTTCATTCCTATAGCCCGGAGCCGGGCAAGTTAGCCATGATTCTACCTTTCAGGGTCACAGACACACCTGGCAACATGGCTGAACCAAAAGCAAATGCCACACTCACAATAAACGAAGCAGGTATCCAATTGACCGAGGGTGGCCTGAAATCAGGCAAGAATTCAATTCGTGTCAAGTTTGACACCCAAATCAGATTTCCGTCATTTGTCGGACAGGATGTGCATATCATGCGCATAAATACGGACGCGGATATACAATCCGCCCTTCAATGGATGGATTGGCAGACACCCGAAGGATTGCTTGTACCATCACCGGTTACATTCATCGGAGGGATAAATGATGTAATGCCCGCCGGCAGCACGGCCTATTTTTCCGTTGATCTGTCACCTGGACGATACGCCTTCATCAGTGAGGCACCGGAAGCAGACAAGAAGGGTTTGATATCGGAATTTGAGATACCTTTCGATAAGTAGGCAGCCGGCTTTGACGAAATCACGGCACAGCGGATTGACGTACTTCAGGCCCGGCTGAGGCTCGGTTAAATACTTCCAGTTGATATCTTTGTTGTTACGCAAAGGCCATAAACAGTGTTGCCTTGATCACCGACAGGAAAAATACCTGTAATATACCGGTTCGGTTCGCCGCTTCATGTTCAGTCACGCTTTGGTTGCAAGGGCAGATATGACGGCTGACAAGTTCTCAGAATAGACAATATCTCAGAATAGCTGGGGGATGATTGGTTTGACTCTGACACGATTATCATTGGGTAATCCGGTGGCGGTGGTCGTTGCTGGAATACTGGTGGTCATTTTTGGCACCTTGAGCCTGATGCGCCTGCCCATCCAGATGACGCCTGATATTGAGCGTCCCGAGATATCCATTTCAACGCCGTGGCGCGCGGCTGCCCCCAATGAAGTTGAATCAGAAATCCTGGAACCACAGGAAGACGTGTTGCGCAGCGTTCCGGGTTTGCTCCGGATGTCGTCGACCGCGAGTTTTGGCCGCGGCTCCGTGCAACTGGAGTTTGCCATAGACACCGACATGAACCGGGCACTGATCGAGGTGATGAATCGCCTGAACCAGGTGCCAAGGTACCCGGTTGATGCAAATGAGCCGGTCATCAGCGTTGGCGGCAGCACGTTCCAAAAAGTCATGGCCTGGTTTGCGATAAGCTTGAAACCCGGTAACGAACGGCCGATTCAGTCCTATCAGGACTTTATCGAAGATGTCGTCATAACGCGTCTGGAAAGGGTTCCGGGTGTTTCAAGAACCGCTGCATTTGGCGGGCGTAACCACGAGGTGCGAATCACTTTCGACCCGTATAAAGCGGCCAGTATTGGTTTGGATTTGACCGCAATTTCGGGTGAAGTTGGCGCCAATGCAAATATTTCTGCCGGCAGCACCGAGGTCGGGCGACGCCAGTACACCATCCGTTTCAGCGGCAAGTATGAAGTTGCTGCGCTGGGTGATCTGGTGCTCGAGTGGCGTGATGGGGAACCGGTCCGGCTAAAGGACATCGCCCGAATCGAAATGACCATGGTCGACCCGTCGACTGTTTTGCATATGAATGGCGGCCCATCGATCGCGCTGAATGTCACCCCGGAATCTGGTGTCAATGTGCTCGAAGTGATGGCCGGATTGAAGGAAACCATCGCGGATCTGGCAGCAAATGAACTCGATGATGCCGGATTGACGATCATGCAGGTTTACGATGAATCCGTTTACGTCATTGGTTCCATCAACATGGTTCGGAATAACCTGTTGCTGGGTATGGCGCTTGCTATCGTTGTCCTTTGGTGGTTTCTGCGCAAGTTTCGCGCGACCCTGATTGTTGCCCTGTCGATTCCGCTATGTCTGTTTGCATCATTCCTGGTGTTGAATATTACTGGCCGGAGCTTGAATATCATCTCACTTGCCGGCCTGGCATTTGCCACGGGAATGGTGCTGGATGCAGCGATCGTAGTGCTTGAGAATATTTTCCGCCAACGAGAAGACGGCCGCACCGGGGATGATGCTTCCGAACGTGGAACCATGCAGGTTTGGGGTGCGTTGCTGGCATCCACCGCGACCACGGTCGCCATTTTTATGCCGGTGGTGTTTTTGCGTGATGAAGCAGGCCAGTTATTCAGTGATCTGGCGGTAACGATTTCGGCCGCTGTCATCGCGTCCCTGTTGGTGGCAGTGACCGTTTTGCCATCTGCTGCATCCAATTGGATCAGGGGCAGCGCCATCGAGGATGTACATCGGCATTGGTGGCGATGGATTACGGATCACATCATGCGCTGGACGGATACACCGAAACGCCGGCGCTTCTGGATCGTTGGGCTGACAGTGATACCGCTTGCGTTGGGGATCATGCTCAAACCTGCTGCTGATTATCTGCCTGAGGGCAAGCGCAATTTTATTTTTGGTTTCCTGATTGTACCACCCGGCCTGGGTGTGAGTACGGCTGAAAAAGAGATACTGGACGTTATGGACCAGCGTTTGGAGCGCTATATCAATGGTGAAGACCCGCTTCAATTGAGTAGCTACTTTATCGGTTCTTCGCGAGGGTTTGGTACCTTTATTGGTGGTCAGGCGGTTGACCCGGCAGATGTTGACGATCTGATCGATATTTTTAATTCAGAAATCCTGGTCGGGTTTCCTGACACTTTCGGTTTTGCGGGTCGCCGGTCGATTTTTGGGGGTTCAAGGGGTGGCAGGCAAATAAATGTCGATTTGCAGGCAGACTCATTTGAGTCGCTGATCGAGGCTGGCAAAATAGGCTTTGAAGCCATTCTAACCGCAATGCCCGGTGCCAATATTCGACCACTGCCCGGACTTGAACTGGCCGAACCGGAATTGCGCCTGATACCTGATGATCGCCGCATCGCGGAGGTGGGTTGGAACCGCTCCCGAATGGCCATGATTATCAGGGCCATGGGGGATGGTGCATTTATGGGTGAGTACTTTGATGGTACGCGTCGTTATAACGTCATTTTGCGCGCTGAAGAGTGGTATTCACCTGAGGACCTCGGGGCACTGCCGGTTGCAACCGCCAACGGTGGAATACAGACGATAGGCGAACTGGTGACCATTGTTCGCACTGCCGGCCCCTCTCAGATCCTGCGGGTTGACCGCAAGCGCACCCTGACGCTACAGGTCACCCCGCCACCGTCAATGGCACTCGAGGAGGCCATAGACGTCCTGGAAGAGCAGGTCGTACCCATTATTCGCGAACATTTGCCGGCAGACGGAACCATCAAGATGAGGGGGACAGCAGAGGCGCTGAGCGAGGCCCTGAAGAGCATGGGTGGGAGTTTTTCACTGGCGATCGTCATATTGTATTTGCTGATATCGGCACTGTTTCGCTCGTTCAAGGATTCTTTGCTGGTGATCATGACCATTCCAATGGCAACGGTCGGTGGTATCATTTCTTTGCGTATTATGGACGTTGCGCTGTCCTCCGCAGGTGGTCAGCAGATGGATCTGTTAACCATGATCGGTTTTGTGATATTGCTGGGCCTGGTGGTCAATAACGCAATCTTGCTGGTTTACCGGGCACGGGATGCAGAACGTGAAGGCATGTCCCGCAAGGTCGCTGTGGAAAGCGCTGTCCGCTTGCGTCTGCGGCCCATTTTGATGAGCACGATGACCAGTGTGTTCGGTATGTTGCCGTTGATGCTGATGCCGGGTTCAGGAACTGAGCTGTATCGTGGCATGGCCACTGTTATCGTTGGCGGAATGCTGGTTAGCACCGTGTTTACGCTGGTGCTTTTGCCGAGCTTGTTACGCGCGAAAGAGGATGATTACACTGGCAAGCCAGCGCCGGGCACGGCACTGTGATCTTCGTATGCATGGATACACAAATATGAAAAAAGCAATAATTCTGCCATGGCTGTCGCTGCTGCTGCTGTTGTGGCCGTTTGTGTCCATTGCCCAGAATGGTGAGCGTCCCGTGTTGGTTCAGGTTGCCACGGCATCTTTGCAGATGCTGGCACCGATAAGTGTTTTACCGGGTACGGTCGTGAGTCGAAGCGATGCCAGGTTGTCTGCAGAAGTAGAAGGCCGACTAATCGAAGTTGCCGAAGTCGGCACGACTGTGGGCAATGGCGACGCAATCGCAAAGATTGAAGACACACTTTTGAAACTCAGAAGAGACGAGCAAGCTGCAGAAGTGGCGCGTGCGCGGGCCAGGCTGAAATACCTGGAAAGCGAAGAGCGCAGATTTGTGCAGTTGGCGGAATCAAACCTGGCAGCGGTAACCAAGCTGGAACAAACCCGTTCTGACAGGGATGTATCCCGTGGAGATTTGCGGGTGGCGCAGTCACGTTTCGCCCAGATCGAGGATCAACTTGCCCGTACCACCATCGTGGCGCCGTTTAGTGGCATTGTTGTGGAACGACTGATGATGCCCGGCGAACGTGTCACGACGGGCACGGAAGTGGTACGAATTGTTGACCAGCACCATTTGGAAGTCATCGTCAGGGCGCCGTTGGAATATTTTACATTTGTAAACCCTGGACAGGTGCTGTAATTGCAAGCCGGTGCGGCGACGGCCACCGGTGTGGTCAGAACCGTGGTAGCTGTGGGTTCTGAAAACACGCACCAGTTTGAACTCAGGCTGGATATAGAGGGCAATCGATTTCCGATCGGGCAGACTTTGCGTGTGGGCGTCCCGACTTCAACTGAAAGACAGGTGCTGGTGGTGCCGCGCGATGCACTGGTGCTGCGCCCCGGAAGCATATCGGTATTTGTAATAGATGCTGACAAGAAAGCGCGAAAGGTCAGCGTGACCACCGGCATTGGTGCGGGTGAGAAGATCGAAGTGTTTGGTGAAATCAATGATGGTGACAGCGTCGTCGTGCGGGGCAATGAGCGCCTGCAGACTGGGCAAACAGTAAGTGTATCAGGGGGCTGAGTCCTGCTTGACCTAATCAAAGTTCGAAGCGGGGAATGGCCCCGTTTCCTGTTGGCTTTCAGCTATTTCTTTTTTTTGCTGGCCGGTTACTTTATGTTGCGGCCGATTCGCGGCACCATTGCATCCAATCACACGGAATACCTGCCCTGGCTGTACACAGCGACATTTGTGTCAATGCTGCTGATTATCCCGGTATTTGGTCTGTTGGTTTCAAAGTTCAGAAGGGGCCGGTTTATTCCCGGTATTTACCTGTTTTTTATAATGAACCTTGTTTTTTTCGCAGTGGCATTCAAAGACGGTTCTGCGGGCGACTGGATGCAGTACGGGTTCTATGTCTGGCTAAGCGTGTTCAACCTGTTTGTTGTGTCCATATTCTGGAGTTTTATGGCCGACATATTTCGCCCCACGCAGGCGCAACGTGTTTTCGGTAGCATTATGGCCGGCGGCAGCCTTGGCGCAATTGCCGGACCGTTGTTAACAGCGCGTTGGGTGGGCGAGCTCGGTAGCGGCGGGATCATGGCGATGTCGATCATTTGCCTGCTGGCTGCAACCATTTTTGCAATCCTGTTGAGCCGCTTCGAACGCAGCAAACGGAACGATCAGCCCAGCAAGATAATCGGCGGGAGCGTTTGGGAAGGGGCAGTGCACGTGTTCCAGTCAAAATACCTGTTGCTGATCTGTTTGTTGATGTTGACCCATAATCTGACTTCAACGTTTTTGTATAACGGCCTTGCGGTGCTGGTCGACCGGAACATCATTGGCTTTGCTGAACGCACGCAGTTTTTCAGCTATGTTGACCTGGTCGTGCAGGTATTGGCCTTCCTGTTCCAATTCCTGATTACATCACGGCTCGTGATTTACCTTGGCATGCCACGTACACTGATCCTGCCGCCCTTGCTGTTGGCAGCCGGCTTTACATTGCTGGGCAGTTCGCTGGGCCTGGTGTTGTTTGCTGCGGTGCAGGTGGCACAACGTGCACTGAACTACGGCTTGCTCGGTCCGACCAAAGAAATGCTGTTTACCGTGGTTGATCGTGAAACAAAATATAAAAGCAAAAACTTCATCGACACCGCTGTATACCGGGGCAGCGATGTGACGGCCAGTTGGTTGTTCAAATTTATGATGTCAGCCGGACTTTCGCTCAAACAGATCGCCTGGCTCTATTTTCCAATTTTAGGCATATGGGCATACGCTGCATGGCGTCTTGGCAAATCCTACAGCCGGTTAAAAACTCAGGTCGTTTCTGGCCCAGCGGACGGGTAAAAGCGCACACCAGCGGAGGTCATGACCGATTCCACCGGACACTGATAGAGTTGTTCAAGATTATCCAGGTTCAGTAATTCATCTGCAGGACCAGCCTGCCATTGACCTTCCCCTGAAAGCATCAGGATATGGCTGCAATAGCGGGCGGCCAGGTTTACATCGTGCAAAGCCGTGATGGCAGCACGTTGTCTGTGTTTAACCTGTTGCTCGACCTGGTTCATGATCCGCAGTTGATGCTTCATGTCCAGGTGGTTTGTGGGCTCGTCCAGCAACAGGATGGTGGGCTCCTGAACGATCAATGCCGCGAATGCCAATCGCCGCGCTTCGCCGCCCGACAAACTGGTCACACAGCGCGATTCAAAGCCTTCCAGGTCGACGACTCGAATCGCGTCAATTGCCTTCTGTTTATCTTCAGCCCCCTCGCGTTCCCAATAACCAAGGTGAGGGTGGCGGCCGGTCAGCGCAGTTTCCAGCACGCTGGCGTCAAAAACATAGACGGTATGTTGTTGCAGCATACCCAACAGGCGCGCGATGACCCGCCGTGGCAATTTGTCCATCAGCTGCTGTTCGAGCAATATGCTGCCGTTGTCAGGTGCCGACAAGCCTGCCATGCATTTGAGCAGCGTGGTCTTGCCAATGCCATTGGGCCCCAGCAGACCCCAGAACTGACCGGGCGCAAGCGTCAGATCGAGTTGCCGGCAAATATTCTTACCGGCGATGCTGACATCCAGAGACTGGCATACCAGTGTCATGTCAAGCCTGTAGTGTGGTCATGGCTGTACCCCTTTCAGCCGGGCCCGGTTTAGCAGTAACAGAAACAGCGGCACACCAAGCAGCGCAGTGATCACACCAACCGGCAATTGCCGGGGACTCAATAATGTCCGTGCCAGCGTGTCGGAAAACACCAGGAAGAGTCCGCCAAACAGGGTCGCAGCGGGAATTAGAATACGGTGATCGGAACCAACCAGCAGACGCATCAGGTGGGGGACGATCAAGCCCACAAAACCGATGCTGCCGGCAATGGAAACCGCGGTCGCGGTCAGCACCGAGGCCAGCAAATACACCAGCCAAAGCAACTGGCGGGTGGGTTCACCCAGCAGTCGCGCAGTGGACTCGCCCATGGCCAAAACATTCAGGCTGCGCGCGAGCCCCAGGGTTGCAAGAAAACTCGCGACCAGTACCAACACTGACCATAACGGCAGACTGGCATAGCTCAAGTCCCCCATTAGCCAGAACAACATGCCACGCAGACTGTTATCCGGACTCTGGGACAAAATGAGACTGATCAACGCAGCCCACCCGGAGGCCGTGACGACACCGGTCAATAGCAACCGGGTGCCGCTCCACGGACCGGTTCCGCGCGCCAGTCCGAATACCAGGAGTATGGAGACCAAGGCGCCAAGCAGGGCCAGCCAGGGTATGAAATTCACCGCAACGCCAAATACCATGCCAAGCAGGGATGCGAATGCAGCACCGCCTGAAACACCCAGCACATAAGGGTCTGCGAGCGGGTTGCGCAACAGTACCTGCATCAGGCAACCGGACATTGCCAGCATAGAACCCACAACCCAGGCAGCCATGGCACGAGGCAGGCGCAGGCGCCAGATCAATTCACCGTGGCGACTACCGGAATCCTGTATCGCATTAAACCATTCGTCCAATGCCATCTGGGTCGATCCCATTGCAGTGGCAAAGAAAATACTGCCCACTGACAACAGCAGCAATAAAAACAGCAATAATCGGCGCATTCTTGTTGGAATCATTTTGCAGGATTGATTAACATAGCCGGATAGGTCGGGTTCCGAATTATCTCACGGTTCTCATTTGTTCAACACTATAACTGCCAACAGGGAATAAAAATAAATCACTCATGATTGACCCGGATGGATTCAGGCCCAATGTTGCAATGGTCATCATGAATAATGCTGGCCGGGTGTTCTGGGCGCAACGATTAAACAGTGATGGCTGGCAGTTTCCGCAAGGTGGCATGAACTCCGATGAGACCCCGGAGGAAGCGATGTACCGGGAGTTGCACGAAGAGACCGGGTTGCAGTCGGAGCACGTTGAATTGCTTGGTTCAACACCAGGCTGGTTGCGTTATCAGTTACCGCGGCGGTATCAGCGCTCGCAAAGCAAACCATTGTGCATCGGTCAAAAACAAGTGTGGTTTTTGTTGAAATTGCAGGATGATGACATAGCCTTCGATTTTGAAATTACCAGCATTCCCGAGTTTAAGGATTTTCGCTGGGTTGATTTCTGGTACCCGGCAGATCACGTCATCCGATTCAAACGCCGTGTGTATCGTCAGGCTCTGACCTTGCTGGAGCCCATGGTGACATCGGGCTTGTCGCGGGTCTGAACCGGCCAGTATCGAAACTTCCGGACACGGCTAATCTCAAAAACTGTTGTGAACGATGTCGTTCAGCAGAAACAGACTTTTCAGGAGAATGATTTGAAACGCATTTTTACAAGCGTTATCAGTGTGGCTTTTGCCTCCATTGTTACGTCCAGCCACGCGGGTGCGCCGTCAGGCATGCATGAGGCAGAGGTCGTCAAACAATTACAGCAAGATGCCCTGGCCAGCGACCTGGCGTGGGAAATTCTGCAATCACTGACCAGTGAAGTGGGCCCCAGGATGGCTGGCAGTGAAGGCGACAAGCGGGCGGTAAAGTGGTCGGTGGACAAAATGCACAGCCTTGGTTTCGATCGGGTGTGGACCGAAGCTGTCAAGTTTCCCCGCTGGTTGCGAAACGCCGAAAGTGCCGAGTTGTTGTCACCGTGGCCACAAAAATTGTTTGTTACCGCGCTGGGTGGAAGTCCATCGACTGGGGGGGCTGTCGAGGCAGAAGTCATACAGTATGACTCACTTGAATCCCTCGAGAACGCCGACCCGGCAGAGGTTTCCGGGAAAATAGTTTTTCTTTCCACCCGTATGCGAAAAACCCGCCAAGGTGCAGGTTATGGCGAAACAGTGGGTAACCGCAGTCGGGGGCCGTTTGTGGCCGCCGCGAAAGGTGCCGTGGCATTGCTGATACGATCAGTGGGTACGGACAACGACCGCCTGCCGCACACCGGCATGATGTCAGGTTCGGAACCGGGTGAGCCGGTTCCTTCAGCGGCCATGTCCAACCCGGATGCGGATAATCTGGAAATCGTTATCAGCTCCGGGAAACCCGTGCGCATTCGTTTGAATCTGGATGTGGGTTTCGCTGCTGAAGTGACCTCGTTCAATGTTGTGGGTGAATTCGATGGCAGCGAAGACAGCGATGAATTTATTTTGCTGGGTGCCCACCTGGACTCCTGGGATCTTGGTACGGGTGCCGTCGATGATGGTGCCGGCGTTGCGCTTGTGATGGCTGCAGCCAAGCTGGTGTCTGCCCTGCCTGAGCGTCCGCGGCGTGGAATAAGGGTGGTTTTGTACGCCAATGAAGAGCAGGGGATCTATGGCGGCAAAGCGTATGCAAAGTTACATGAAGCGGATTTGGCAAATCATGTTATTGGTGCAGAGTCGGACCTCGGCGCCGACCGGATTTACCGTTTCAAAACCAATGTGTCACCTGAGTCGGAAGCAACGATTGCAAATCTGGCGAGATATTTGCAAGCTCTGGGGATTGAACGTGAAGATGCTGAACAAGCGGGTGGCGGTGCCGATGTAGGGCAAATGAGGAGGCTGGGAATGCCTGTCATTGATCTGAATCAGGATGCGAGCCGTTATTTTGACTTGCACCATACGGCCAACGACACCCTGGATAAGGTTAACCCGGATTTTTTGCGCCAGAACCTGGCCGCGTGGGTCACACTGGCCTACATTACCGCTGACAGCACAACTGTATTTGGCCCGATCGAAGTCGCAGAGTAGCCTGCAGGGACGCTGTCGCGATCCATCGGATTCCGGCTTCGGACGCCGTCCGGGGCACACTGAAGTCGTCCCTGGATTTAAAAGCGTTAAATCTAATTGACAATCATTCTCATTAGCATTTAGAATGTTTTCGCATTGATTGGAAAACCCTATGTACGTTTGTGTTTGCAACGCAGTAACAGAATCTGATATCCGCCTGGCGGTAGAGCGTGGCGTACATAACTTAAAACAGTTAACCCGCACAACGGGTTGCAGCGGATCTTGCGGCAGGTGCATAGATATCGCATCAGAATCACTTCAGCTTGCGCTGGCAGAAAAACGAAGCATGCAGGATATGCTCCCGGTAATGTAAACACCTGGGATGTAAACGTCTGGATTGTGTTGCTGTTTCTAAATCGCAATCATTCTCATTTCGCCTTTTCCTCGCTGGATTAGCTAGAATGACATTTCTGGTCCGCCAGTTTTAGTAAAACCAAGGAGCCCGGCACAATGAAAGGCGACCCCAAGGTCATCGAGTTACTCAACGCAGTTCTACGCAACGAATTGACAGCCATCAACCAGTATTTCCTGCATTCCCGTATGTACAAAGACATGGGTTTGACGGAATTGGCTGAACATGAACATTCAGAATCCATCGATGAAATGAAGCACGCCGACCAACTGATCGAGCGTATATTGTTTCTGGAAGGCCTGCCCAATCTCCAGGATATCGGTATTTTGAGGATTGGCGAACACCCGCAGGAAATGATCGGGTCGGACCTGAAACTGGAGTTG
>Ga0114950_10000542_pt1 | contig 26201 bp, 22 predicted proteins | sample N075metaG_FD_83503 | JGI IMG/M metagenome (GOLD analysis project Ga0114950, IMG submission 83503) | Deep subsurface microbial communities from Kermadec Trench to uncover new lineages of life (NeLLi) - N075 metaG | ecosystem: Environmental > Aquatic > Marine > Ocean trench > Sediment | place... | reverse complement strand
CGCGTTGCTCAGCCTCACCGTGATACGTATGCTGCCCATTTTTCTGTCCCTGACCGGCCTGGGCGAAAGTGTTTCCAGCCGGTTGTTCCTGGGCTGGTTCGGGCCAAGGGGGCTGGCCAGTATTGTTTTCGCAATTATCGTTATTAACGCGAAGGTACCCCACGGGGAATACCTGGCGCTGGTGGTTGTTTGTACGGTGTTCATCAGCCTGGTTGCCCATGGTGTTAGCGCCAACCCACTGGCAAAATGGCTGGGCAATAAGGAAAACAACAGGTTTAAGCCATTGGTGGAAAATTCCACTTCTGAACGCGATTAATTTCCCGGGTCGATTAACTAATTTTACTTTGGCATGCACCAAATGCGATATATTTATGGATTGCAATGCTTGACGGACGCTAAATCAAGATGATTCAGAAAACAGTTCCTTTTATTCTTTTGGCCATGCTTGCAGTTGCGGGTTGTGAGAATGGCGGCCATGCAAATGAAGCCGGCGCCCGGCCCAACATTCTTCTGATCGTTGCCGATGACCTTGGTTATGCGGATCTCGGCAGTTTCGGCAGCAACATTGAAACACCCAACATCGACATGCTGGCGAGCGAAGGCATACTGTTTACCCAGTTCCACACGGCAGTGATGTGTGCGCCGACACGCTCCATGTTGCTGAGCGGAAATAATAATCATGTCGCCGGGATGGCACGGCAAAGCACACACGGTATTTTGGGTGAGCCGTACCCGGGTTACGAGAGCCATTTGTCAAACCGCGTGGTTCCATTTCCCCGCCTGTTGCGCGAAGGCGGGTATCACACCTACATCTCCGGTAAGTGGCACTTGGGCACAGCGCTGGAACATGGCCCGGGTGCTGCCGGGTTCGAGCATTCGTTCATAAATATCGGAGGTGGCGGCAACCATTGGTCTGCAATGGGGTGGAGCGAGGGTGGGTCAACCTATCGCGAAGATGAGGAAGTCGTTGAGTGGCCTGAAGGGCGCTATTCGACTGACCTGTATACAGACCGGTTGATCGAATTCATCGACAGCAACCTGGCTGACGGAAAACCGTTTTTTGCGCTCGCCACCTACACTTCACCGCATTGGCCGTTACAGGTACCGGAGGCGGAATTGGACCGCTATGCCGGGCGCTATGATCTGGGCTATGAACAGTTACGCGAACAGAATTTTGCGTCGCTCAAAGCAGCCGGCATTATTCCAACATCCTCTGCCTTGCCACCAGGCAATGAGGGAGTCACGCCCTGGGAAGAACTGACGCCAGAACAACAACGCATCGAATCACGCAAGATGGAGTTGTACGCAGCGATGGTCTCCAACCTTGATCACCATGTTGGTCGCCTGGTTGAATACCTCAAGGCACACGATCTGTATGACAACACGCTGATCGTGTTCATGTCCGACAACGGAGCGGCGGCAGAGGACTTTTACGGCGACCCGAGTTGGGGAAGTTATTACGAATACACCAGAGCCCACTATGACAACGCTCTTGAAAACATGGGCCAACCGAACTCTTTTATATCTTATGGGATGCAATGGGCGGAGGCGGGATCGGCACCGTTTCAGCGTCATAAAGGATATACGCGAGAGGGCGGGATTACAGCACCCATGATTATCGCGGGCCAGGGAGTGGGCAAATCAGGTGTGAAAAGTACAGCTTACCTGACAGTTATGGATCTGGCTCCGACCTTCCTGGAACTGGCAGGGGTAGATTACCCGACCGGTGGCGCAGTGCAACCGATGCGTGGTGAAAGCGTTAACGATTTCCTGGCGGGCGAGTCAGAGACCGTGCATGACGAGAACTATGTCACAGTACACTCGCACGGTGGCAGGGCAATGATTCGCAAGGGTCATTGGAAATTGACCAATCTCAACCCGCCCTTTAGCGAAGCAGAGTTCGAATTGTTCAACCTGCAACAGGACCCTGGTGAAACCACCAACCTGGCCGAATCGGCACCGGAAAAATTTCAGGAAATGATCGAACTCTGGCGCGTGGAGCGCAGAGCACTGGGGATCGTGTTGCCGCAGGATTTGTAGTTGCTGGATGATCCACCGAAGCAAAGACGACCGGGCACCCGTCTCTCACCAGCAGAAGTCACGATAAGCGATGGTAACCGCAGCCTTTCGCTGCGGTTGCCTTGGTGGTTAATTAACCAACCGGGTTAATTATTTCTTTTTGCTGGCTGCTTTTTTCTTCGCAGGTGCTTTCTTTTTGGCTGGTGCCTTCTTTTTAGCTGGTGCCTTCTTCCTGGCTGGAGCTTTCTTCTTAGCCGGCGCTTTCTTCTTGGTGGGTGCCTTCTTCACTGACGCTTTCTTTTTTGTGACTGTTTTCTTCAATTTTTGCGCTTCTGCTTTTGCGTGTGCGGCAACGGCGGTTGCTTCAGCTTTCGCCACTGCATAAGTTTTTACCAGCTCTGTTTTAGCGCTTGCCATTGCGACTTGAGAGGAAGCAAGGACAACCTTTGCCGTTTCAACAGCTTCCTGAACCGATTTCGAAGCTTCGCGAGCGGCCTCATGAGCGACCTTATTGGCGGCATTCGCCACTTTGCTGAATCTTTTACGCGCGGCAGCAACTTTTTTCCGGGCTGATTGAGATCTTTTACGTCCTGTAGCAATCTGTTTTTTCACTTTCGTGACAGCCTTTTCATGTTCGCTGACAGCTTTCGCTTGTGCTTTTGCAAGGGTTGCTTTTAGTTTGTCCAGTTCCTTCTGTAACTCATCAACTGTCTTCGGTTTTGACTTTGCTGCTGCCATGAGAAATTCCTTTAATGATGTATTCGGTATGCAATTACCATTATAGACTCAATTCACATGACAGTCCTTACGACTTTTTAGGTTGAGGGGCACAGCAGTCCAATTTAGGTTACGCTTAAAGGAACCAAGGCAAATACGAGCGGTAAAGCCGCACTCAATTAAAATGAGCGCCAAGTTCATCGTTGATGATAAAAACGGACCCATCAGGATAAGATTGCTCCGGCGCATCTTTTACCTGTTCAGCAACGTTCTTTTTTTCACCTATTACTATATTTGTCAGCGTAGCAGCCGGATGGTCTGGATACCATCGCCGAAAGGCTTGCAAAAGCGATTTTCCTCGACACAAAGACCGATGATTTATTACGCCTGGCATGGCGACAGTTGGTGGCTGATTGCAGCTGTAATGATGCTTCCACCGGAATTGCGCCCCGTTGGCATCTGTAACAGCGGCACAATGTCCCGGCTCAATTCCCGTGCCAGTGCATGGCTGGGTGTGGACATGTTTGAATATTCGCTTAAGTCAGAAAGAAGCGCACGCAGGCAAATTACTGATTTTGTAAAAACTTCTGGTCGGCATATCATGGTTTTTCCTGACGCAGGAGGGCCCTACAGACAACTCAGGCCGGGCATCCTTTCAATTGCCCTTGAGGCGGAAGCAGATCTGTTACCGGTTGGATTAAAAGTGAGGCCGAAAATAGTGATCGGACGCATAATGCAACACCGGGTGCCATTCCCATTTTCCAGAGTGGAAGTATTTTGGGCGCAGCCCTTTTCCGGTCGTGACGCAACTACCCGTAATGCAAACAGAGCACTGCAGGAATTAGGTGTGACACGACACTAGAGTCCAAGTGTTTCAGAAGGTCTGCCCAAACATTTTTGCAGAACGATACGATAACTTTGCAGGGCACCGTTTTGGCCCAGGGTAAATGCCGTTGCCCACATATATAGCCGGAACAACCGGTAGGTTCGTTCGCCAAATTTCTGGATTAGCTGCTCACTATTTTTTTCCAGCTTTTTCGCCCAGGCGGACAGGGTCAGAAAGTAGCTGTGGCGATCGTTGCGGATCTCTAAAACTTCGTATGGGCCATTATTGGCTGCGCTGATCAGTTCCGGCAGGTTAACCGGTGTTCCATTGCCTTCGAAAACATATCGAAAGGTAAAAGTGCTTATACCGAATTTTTTGCGGGCGGCGGAAAAGTCTGCGTAAATGCGTCCATCGGTTTCCAATAGCTTGTCAAAGTGATTGAGCAGGCGCTGATAATTGGGCAGATGCTCCATCACGCCCAATAACACGATCGCATCGAATTTTTGATCCGATTCAAATTTGTATATGTCTTCCAATATTACCTGCATCCTTCCGGACAGGCTGCTTTCATCTATCATCGCCTGTAGATATTTCTGCTGCTCGGTCGATACCGTCAGCATGGTGATATCTGCGCCCAGAGCCGCGGCATATCGTGAAAATGATCCCCAGCCAGCGCCGATATCCAAAATTTTGCTTCCAGGTCCGATTTTGCAAATTTTGCATATATATTCCATCTTGTTTGTTGCAGCCTGCTCCAGATCCTCACTCTCGTGATGGTAAAGCGCCTGGGAATAAAGCTGGTATTGCTCATCAAGAAAACTGAAATAGAATTCATTTCCATGATTGTAATGACGTGGCACCAGTGTTTTGTTCTGTATTGACTGACCTCTTAGCAATGGTCGCAGATAGCGCCACAAAGACAGCAGGGGATGGTTGTCAGTAAAATACTTTCGCAGTTTCAATGCCTGTAAAAAATCGCCTTCGATATCCAGATCACCATTCACAAAGGCGACACCAATTGCATACTCATCCAGCGATGATAATGCTTTGATGCCTTTCGTTTTATTGAGTCGGTATCTGAATAGGGGTTTTGTAGAACCGTCTACCCGTTCGGATGCTTCGACACCAAAAACAGTGACGCTGCCATCCGGTAGTTCGAGTTCGAACGGTGGGGGGGGCTGGTTTGAAAACTGCCGGTTCAGAATGTCGATAAGCGATTGGCCATCGGCGCTGGGTTGATGTTTATTCGACATTATATTTTTATCCTTGGTTCTTGATTTGCAGTTTTCTGTTTGCAGGACTCCGCCTTACAGCGCCTGTAATTCCAGTTGTAATTCCGCCAGTTCCGTGTGGTCGGGTATAGTGCCATCGCTTATCAAATCAGGTGCTGGTGCAAGCACCTCGCAGGCTTTTTCTGTGTCATTCAAACCCTTGTAAACCCGGCCCAGTGCCAATCTGGCCCTCAGCTCAAAGAATTTTGCATCCTGTTCAATAGCAATTTCGAGTGCCCGTTGGTAAGCCGCCAACGCTGTTATTGTATCTCCTGGGTCGATTGCCAGCTCGATATCGCCATGCAGACGGTTAAGGTCTGATGCACACCACATCTCGCGGCTTTGCTCCGCATTGCTCACCGCGACCTCAATGTTTTGCAGCGCATCAGAAAAATCTCCCGCCAGCAGAAATTGTTCTGCGACCAATCCTTGTGAGTAACAAAGGTTCAAGTTGGCACCTGTGTGATGGTACTGACTGACAATGTCACTCGCATGATGAATTTTGCTGCTGTTTATCGATTGCTTGTACCCGGTAATAGAGTGCCAAAAATTCGCCTGAACCAGCACCTCGGAAAAACTGTTTTCCCCGGCAAGTTGCTCCAGTTCGGCAATGGTGGTTTGCATCGCCTGCTCGTCTTTGGCGTAATAAAGTAAAGTTAAAGATCGTCGCAATACGTAGGCCAGGGAGAACGGATGTTCCAGACTGCGTGCTTGATCCACTGCGGTACTGATTTGCTGACGGGCCTTTTCCGGAAATCCGCGTAACCAGCTGGATATTGCGTACCATGCAAGGCACGCGGCGAACGGATCCTGCCCATAGGTCAGTGCAAGCTGCCGGTTTTTATCTATTTCGTATTCATTGCTGAGCTGCTCGAAATATAATTCCGCCTGCGCAAGTTCGCCAAGGTGGAATTGGGTTATTCCGGCAGCGGTCTGGATGGGGTAGGCAGATGATGACAGGTCAGCCAAGTGCACCAATTGAAGCATTTTATTTGATTGCTCCAGGGCTTGGAGCAAGTGCCCCTGGGAAATCTGACTTTGCCACTGTCCCATCATGAGCCCGACCTGGTTGCCGGTGTCTCCCAGCTCACTGGCCAGTTCAATTGCCCGTAACCAGCGCTGCTCAACTTCATCGGCCGCATAGCCTTGTGTGGCAGTCATGACGCGCGCCAGACCGGCTTGCAACGATAGTTCAAGCGTATCCCGTGAACGGCTCTGCGGCACGCCCGAAATTAAGTCGAGACCAGCCTGAAGCTGATTTACCGCCTCCGGGTACGCCGAGTGCTCCTGCGCAGATTGGGCCGCTTTGATGTACAACGGTATGGCCTTTTCGTTACTGCCTGCACAAGCGTAATGCCAGGCGACAATCTGGGGGTGTCCTGCACCATAATCCGCGAACGTTTCGCTGAACAATGTTGCGATTTCTTGATGAATCTGATGGCGGTCCCGTCTCAGCAAAGACGAACTGGCGGCTTCCTGGATCAAGGCATGCTTGAATATAAACCGGGAGTCGCTGCGCTTGCCCCTTCTGTAGGTCAAGCCTGACGCGACCAGTGTCTTCAGGTCTTCCTGCAGGGATTTGGCGTCCATTTTCATCAAAGCCTCGATCCATTGAAAACTGAACTCCCGGCCAAATATCGCAGCCTTTTGCGCAACCCGTTTTGCGCGACCAAGCCGATCCAATCTGGCCATTAGCGTGTCTTGAAGTGTGGTCGGAATGTCTATGCTATCCATTGACCCAGATTCGGATGCTGTGTCTATCACTGCTCTTGTGAGTTCTTCAAGGAACAACGGCACACCGTCGGAATGCGCAACTATTTTTTGTTGTATTTCGATGCTCAATTCGGCGTCAGCCGAAGCATTTCTAACCAGTTCCACAGCCTGGTCCGGGGTAAGGTTTGCCAGGCTGACGCGGGTTACGTCGGTTCGGGTACTCCATGCAGGGTCCAACTCCGGCCGATAGGTCAGCAGGAACAACAAGCGCGCCTCCGGGCCGTGATCGATAATTCGCTCGATGAGATCCAGCGTAGTGACATCTGACCAATGTAAGTCTTCAATGATCAGCAACACCGGCTGGGCGTGCGCTCGTTTCAGCAGGAGCTGAATGATCAGTTCGAGTGTAGTTTCCTTTATTTGCTCTGGTGACAGGTCAATGGGCGGATATCGGGATTCAAAGGGTATTGAAAGAAATCTTGCCAGTAGCGGAGCGGCCTCCTCCACCTCGAACTCGCGCCGGGTCAGAAACTCCTCAATCGAAGTGAGCTGATCTTCAGGTTTTGTTGCGCTTGTCAGACCAAGCAGGGAATAGCGAAAAAGATGGGCGATGGGGTAGAGTGAGACGTTTTGATTAAAGGGTGTGCAATTACATTCCGCAATAACAGCATCCCGATAGGTGCTACAAAACTCTATCATCTTGTGAACCAGTGCCGACTTGCCGATTCCAGGCTCCCCCACGATGGAGACAGTTTGTCCAGTGCCGGTGACGGCGCGCTCCCAACGATCTTTCAGCAATGCAATTTCGTGATCACGGCCCAGTATGTGTCCGGAGGGAAGGCTGAAATCAGACCGGTAGATCAGAGCGTCCCGTTCCTTGTCAACAATGTAGGTTTCATTCGTAGATTGGCCCGACTGAACATCTTCATGTTTTTGGAGGTCGTAAAAATCGCGTACCAATACATAAGTCGGCTTGTTTATAACCACCGCACCTGGTGGCGCAAGGTCCAGCAGGCGTGCCATGATTCTGGAAAATTCGCCGGTCAACTCGCCGGCATCCTGTTTGTCCTTTGAGAATTCAGTAATCGCCTGTCCGGTATGAATGGCGGCGCTCAACCGAATCCTGGTGGAGTCCACGCACTCATCCTCCCCTTTTACGTCTCCAATGCCATCACGCAGCTCAATGGCGCACTGAATGGCAGATCTTGCATCGTGTTCAAGCGCAATTGGATAACCAAATATGGCCTCGCCTTCATCCTGACGCGACCATGATAAATGGCCATTGAAATTATCGATGATCTCCGCACATTTATGTTGAATTAGCGGCAGGATTTCTCGCAGGGACTCGGCGTCAAGCTGGGATCCATTGTCGCTGCTGCATCGTATTGTGTATCTCAACACGGTCACTTGCCGCCGTTCCGCAAAAATCTGCTCTGTTGATTGACTGGTCCGGGAGGGTGACCCATCACCGTCCACTGAATTATCGAGATCGGCGGTGCGCACCAGGCCCTTGGTGGTAAGGTCGTATATCCAGGACAGGGTAAGAGCTATCGGAAATCCGATTACACACGTAGCGATGATCAATTGCAACGCCCAGGCGGGAGCCTCGAAGGCGGGTAGAATAACAGAGGATATTTCGATGATTATCCAGGCCGCGACTGCATACGCAATTGCAACCTGTACTGTTCGTCGGCGGTTTAACTCGCGGAAAAAATGACGAATTTCCAGTAGTATATTTGCCATAAGGGGATCGCACCCAGTTCAGTTATGTGTCATCAACAAAACATGGAACTACAATCGCCAGATCTGTGAGGCCACGTTTTTTGTGCTTGTTGGTTTAGTCTACTATGCCAGTCACTGGTTTTATACTTGGCGTTTTTTTCAACGGCATATAAAAGGTGAAGAAAACTATGTGCAAAAAATGCTGTGAAGTGGGGTGGAAAATTGCGCTGCCTTGGACTATTTTTAAAGTGATGCTTTAAAAAATAATCAGGCTACCATTCCGGGGAAATCATATGAAACGACGCCAATTCATTCACGCTTCCGCCGCAGCATCAGTCGTTGCCGGCTTTTCGAGCAGCATGCTGGCCGCATTGGAAACTCTCAGCCAGGTCAACGGCGATGTGCAGGCTGTCACCGGCCAGGGCTCAGAAATCAGCCTGCTGGCGTCTGAATTGCAGGAACTGAAGGATAGTTTACAGGGCCGTCTTTTAATGCCCGGAAACGATGGATATGACGCGGCACGCCGCGTATTGAATGCGTCCATTGACCGTTACCCTGCACTGGTGGTGCAACCCAGCGGCGCTGCCGACATCATGAGTGCCGTGAGTTTCGCCAATGCCCACTCACTATTATTGGCAGTTAAATGCGGCGGACACAGTCCATCCGGAAAATCCACCTGCCAGGGCGGAATGCAACTTGATTTATCCACTTTCAGAGGTGCCCGTGTTGATCTGCCGGCAAAAACCTGTCATGTCGCAGGTGGCAGCCACCTGGTTGATCTTGATCATGAATCCATGGCTCATGGTCTGGTGACCACGACTGGCACGGTTTCACATACAGGTGTTGGTGGACTGACCACCGGTGGTGGCTTCGGACGCCTGGCCAGGCGTTATGGCCTGGCGTTGGACAATGTTAAATCAGTAGATGTGGTCACCGCCAATGGCCAATTGATGCATGCCGACGCACAGCAAAATCCAGATCTGTACTGGGGTGTGCGTGGTGGCGGCGGTAACTTTGGCGTGGTGACCGATTTTCAGTTCACGCTCCACCCGATGGACCGTAAAGTCATTGCCGGTAACCTGATGTTTCCAGTGTCAGAAATGCGTAATGTCCTTAATTTTTACGCCGACTACGCAGCCAGTTGTCCTGATGAGTTGTACCTGGATTTCGTGGCCCTGTCTGAGCCGGGCAGCAGTGAAGGCATGGTGATACTTCATGCTTGCTACTCAGGTCCGCCGGATCAGGCCGATGCTGTTTTAGCCCCGCTCAATAAGGCTGGCAAAGCAATTCAAAATACCATTACTTCTGTTGATTACACTGTAGTCCAGAAGTCTCATGATAACAGTGACCTGAGGTTAATCGGCCAATACCTCAAAGGCGGCTTTGTCACCGAAATACCGACGGGCTTAATCAATGATATGGTCGCGGGTTTCAAGCCCGAATTTGGAATATTTCTGCTTTTCCAGCACTCCGGTGGCGCAATAAACCGTGTACCGGTGGCAGCAACCGCGTTTCCGCATCGCTACGCACTGGCAAACCTTATTGTTGCTGTGTCCTGGCCACTGACAGAATCCCGCGATTCCTACCTCGCTCATTTACGCGAATACTGGGGTAATATGGAGAAATTCACCTACGGTTGGTACACCAATGAAGTCGGTGATGAAAAACCCGCTGCGGTGAACAAAAACTACCAGGGGAATTACGATCGTCTGCTAAAGATCAAGAATCACTACGATCCTGGCAATTTGTTCCGATTGAACGCAAATGTGAAACCAACCGTATAAAACTATGTCGTCATTATCACAACTCCTACGCAGAACAGTTCAGGTTTGTGGCGACAAAACCGCAACCCGGTGTAATGATCGCACCCATAGCTGGTTGGAATTTCAACAGCGCATAGCGCGTCTGGCCGGTGGCTTGCAAAACCTGGGCTTGCGTGACGCCGACCGGGTCGCGTGCCTGGCGCTAAACAGTGATCGTTACCTGGAGTTTGTTTTCGGCGTGGCCTGGTCCGGCGCCGTGTTCGTGCCCATCAACATCCGTCTGGCTGCGGCAGAAATTCTCTATTGGTTGAATGACTCGGGCAGCACGGTTTTGTTTGTCGATGCAAGCTTTGTTCCGGTTATCGCCGAAATTCGCCCCCAACTGGAGACCGTTGAATACTTTATCTATATGTCTGACGATAATCCTCCACAAGGATTCCGTTCATTCGAAGACCTGGTGACAAATCACGCACCAATTGATGCAACGGAGCGCGGCGGAGATGACCTTGCGGCCATTTACTATACCGGTGGTACCACTGGCCGCTCCAAAGGCGTCATGCTCAGCCACCGAAACCTCACCTACAATGTATTGCAGTCGTTGCCTGTGATTGGCATCGCTGAAGACGATGTTTATCTACATGCAGCACCAATGTTTCATATAGCCGATTCATTTGGCGGAATGTGCGCCACTTGTGTTGGGGCCACCCATATATTTGTACCGGTATTTGATCCGGTGCAGGTCATGCAGGCAGCACAGGATGAGAAAGTGACATTTTCGCTGCTGGTTCCAACCATGATCAACATGCTGGTCAACCACCCGGATATTTCTGGCTACGACCTTTCAAGTTTGAAGAACTTGCCATACGGCGGCTCTGCCATACCCGAAGCGGTGCTGCTGAAGGCCTTTGAGGTTTTGCCGCACACCACGTTTGTGCAGGCATACGGTCAAACTGAGTCGTCACCGATCATAACGTTGCTTGGCAGGGAGTATCACACCATCAGCGGACCGTACGCCGGCAAGCTCACCGCAGCCGGCAAGGCTATTCCCGGCGTTGATCTGGCCATACTGGATGAACAGGGCAAGGCGCTGCCCATTGGTGAAGTAGGTGAAGTCTGCATTCGTGGTGACAACGTCATGCTGGGCTACTGGAACCTGCCTGAAATGACAGCTGAAGCGCTCAGGGGCGGTTGGTTACACACTGGTGATTGCGGGCGGCTGGATGAAGACGGCATTTTGTTCGTCGTTGACCGGGTGAAAGACATGATTGTCAGTGGAGGTGAAAACGTGTTTTCAGCCGAAACAGAGCAAGCCATTTACCGCCACCCTGCCGTAGCAGAATGTGCAGTGATCGGGATTCCCAATGACGATTGGGGTGAGCAGGTGCATGCTGTTGTCCGTCTGCACCAGGGTGTTTCATTATCAGATCAACAGTTGATCGATCACTGTAAAACCCTGATCGCAGCATTCAAGTGCCCAAAAAGTGTTGATTTCACGGATAGTCCTTTGCCGCTTAGCGGTGCGGGGAAGATTTTAAAAAAGGATCTTAGAGCGCTCTACGGGTTGTGACCGTTAAGTCCGTAGGGTGTGCAACTTGTTGCGCACCATCAATCACCGGTTCACGGTGCGTAAGGATTACGCACCCTACGGGTTCTTCCAGTGGGCGATGTAGATGTTATCCACCCAGGATTTGGATTCGGGATCAGCAAAACCGGGACCGATAAAGACATTGCCTCGTCCCCGGTCCTGTTCTTCCTGAGGACAGGGTGCGTCGCTGTTCCCGCTATAGCCTGGTGCTTCATCGGAACAGGCAGACTGGCCTAAAAAGGTATAGTGACGCTCACTTTCACCATCCGCAGCCTGCTTGAAAGTGACCTTCCAGACCCCGGCCCAGACATGGCCTGATGACACATGTACATCAATTCTGTAAACACCGTTCCCCTGTAGCTGTGGCAAGTCCTGACCAAGGCTGAGTTGCCAGTCCCTGATGGGTGCAATACCGTCATTGATGCTGAAATCTTCAAGAAAAAAAGATGGTCCGCCCGGTGGGCCCGGGCAACCCTTGAACAGTTCAATGGGGTGGTCAGGGTCATCGGGGTTGCTGACGTGACTGGCGAGGATGCCAATGGCAATACCACGCCCTCGGTGCGGGTCATCTTCGACGGGGCCACGCATACCAATGGCAAAATGGGGGCCGGTATCGACCTCAAAAAAATCCTCGGTGTGCCACTCGCAAAACACAGCCATGGTTTCATCAACCGCCGGGCCCGGATAGGGATACAAAAAATACTGTTTGTTTCCATGGCCAAAACCCAGTTTCAATGAGCCTTCATCCGAATAAGCAATCTCATTGGTCTGGAAGTGGGCTGGAAGGTCCTCTGTGGGTACCAATCGGGGTATATTGCGGGATTTCATATAATGTTTGCTGCCGGACTTATTTCGAGGTTAACCGTACAAACAGCGTAGTTGATTTGGGGGAGATTGTCTGTGTTCATTGGAATAGAGACGGAAATTTTTCATGTATACTCTTGGCGCTTATTTTGAATATCCCGGCCGGATTTGCTGTGCCAAGGGGGCAACAGGAACAACAAGGACGATATTCACCTATGGCACGATTCTATTTGAGTATTTTAATGCCCGGTATCATAATGTTCAGCAGTCAATTGGCTGCTGACCCGGACCCTGATTACTACAATTCAGCGGACACGACTTCTGCTCAGACCCTGCGAGCCACGCTGCATGACATCATTGATGACCATAGCCGCATTCCGTACACCTCTTCTGAAACAGATACCTGGGACGTGCTCAAGATTGGTGACGAGGATCAACAAAACCCCAATAACATTATCACGATTTATCAGAACGCCAGTTACCCAAAACAGCCCGGCGGCAATAACTTTTACAACCGGGAACATACCTGGCCCAAGTCCTACGGCTTTCCTGATGATTTTCCTGGCAACTATCCATACACCGATATGCATCACTTGTTTTTGGCTGATGTTGATTACAACGCTGCCCGCGAAAACCGGCCATACGATAATTGTGATTTAGGCTGCAACCAGGAACCCACTGATCAAAACAATGACCGGGGTGGGGAGGCAGCACTGATTTCACCACCTGTCTATCCGATGGACTCCAACTGGACGGACGGTGCATTCACAGATGGCCGCTGGACCACATGGACCGGGCGACGCGGCGAAGTGGCCCGTGCATTGCTGTATATGGACTTGCGTTATGCAGGTGGCACGCATGGCGTGACCGGTTACGCGGAACCGAACCTCGTTCTCACGGATGACCGGAACCTGATGGATCAATCCAATACCGGTAACAACGAATCCGTGGCTTATATGGGCTTGCTCTCGGTACTGTTGCAATGGCACAAGGAGGACCCGGTTGATCTGATCGAATTCCAGCACCATGAGGCCGTGGCTTTATATCAGCGCAACAGAAACCCGTTTATCGACCATCCAGAATGGGTGCAGTGCGTGTTTGAAGCGATCTGTAACCAGTTCAGCATAAATGCCGGCTTGAATGATGCCTGGTACAACCCGGATACTAACGGGCAGGGTTTCTTCATTACCGTTTTCCCGGAACTGGGGGTCGTATCTCTCGCCTGGTTTACCTATGACACCAGTTTGCCGTCTGCTGGCGATACAGCGAATCTGGGTGATCCTGGCCACCGCTGGATTACGGCGCTTGGCTCGATTAAAGGTAAGCAGGTGCTGATGAATATCGATGTCGCGTCGGGCGGGATTTTCGACACCCAAACAGACATCGCACATCAACCCGATGGCACCATAATCCTGACTTTTAAAGACTGCAACTCGGCTACGGTTGAATACAATATCCCGTCGATCAACCGCCAAGGCGTGGTGCCGATCAAACGCGTCGCAGAGGATAATGTAGCGTTGTGCAAAACGCTGTCAGGGCAGTAGCGAAATTTTGAAGTTTTTACTCTGACCCCAAATTTCAGACGCTTGCGCACGATCCATTGATCTAGGTCACATAAAGCCCCTGTTTTAGCCGTGGGTGAGCATAGCCATAGAATTTATGCGCTCTATCTGCTTTACTTAGAAGTAGTACCTATTTTTTCTCGACACCGGGTCGTGAAAGAAGGAGTAGTCAGCGATGAGCGCTATGGCTCGTGGTTCGATGATGAAGAAGGCTTGGATTTATTTCCTGATGGTAGTCTTTGTGTCTGGATTCTCTGCCGCGTCCAACCAACAGTCACCCGAAGATCAGCAAGCAATTTCCCAATCTGAACCTGCTGCTGTGTCTCCTGACCGGCAGGCGTTCCTGGTGGATTTGCAGGGCCCAATCGGGCCGGCAACGGCAGAATTTCTGGTCGATTCACTTGAACAAGCAGCAACACGTAACGCCGAGCTGCTGATCATCCGCCTCGATACACCGGGCGGTCTGGATGCATCTACCCGGGATATCGTCAAGGCGATCCTCAACTCGCCGGTGCCGGTTGCAACATACGTTGCACCAGAAGGTGCGCGTGCGGCCAGTGCAGGCACGTACATACTCTATGCCAGCCACATAGCAGCGATGAGTCCCGTATCCCATGTCGGGGCGGCCACGCCGGTTTCTATCATCGGCGGCAATCCGCCGGGTCAGAAGGAAGATCCTGGCAGGAATGAGAAAGATTCTGAGGCGGCGACCGAACCCACTGATGTCATGAGCCGCAAGGCTATTAATGATGCCGTAGCCTGGATACGTGCGCTGGCAACAAAGCGCGGGCGGAATGCTGACTGGGCAGAATCGGCAGTGCGTGAAGCGGTCAGCATTACCGCGAATGAGGCGCTGGAGATCGGTGTGATCGACCTGATTGCAAAAGATGTAGGTGACCTGTTGGAACAGGTGCACGGCAAGACGGTTGACGTTCAGGGCCGGGACAGGATTTTGGATACCAAGTCGCTGCTGGTGGAGCAGCTTGAGCCAAGCTGGAAAAGCGAGCTGCTGGCTGTGATAACCAGTCCCACCATCGCCTACCTGCTGTTGCTGATCGGTGTTTACGGACTCATCTTTGAGGGCTACAACCCCGGTGCCGTTTTTCCTGGTGTAATCGGTGCTATCTGCCTGCTGGTCGCGTTGTATGCGTTCCAGATGTTGCCTGTGAACTATGCAGGTTTCGCCCTGATCATACTCGGCATAATCCTGATGATTGCCGAGGCGATAGCGCCCAGCTTTGGTGCGCTGGGGATAGGCGGTGTCATTGCCATGGTGATTGGCTCGATCATCCTGATTGATACCGATGTGCCTGGCTTCATGGTATCGCGTCCCCTGATTGGCGCAATTGCACTGGCCAGTTCCCTGGGACTGATGGCCATTATAGGTATCGCGGTGAAAGCCAGGAAAAGACCGGTGGTCTCTGGACGTGAACAACTCGTGGGCGCTGAAGGTACGGCGTTGTTGGGCTTTGAGCACCACGGCAGCGTGTTCGTACACAGCGAGCGCTGGAATGCGATCACCGAGTCACCATTGCGAAAAGATCAGGCCATCGTTGTCACCGGCATTGACGGATTGACACTGGAAGTGCGCCCCGCTGAATAACGACTGGTTTATTTGTCTCCCGGTCGGTGACCGGCATTTATGAAGGAGTAGAATCATGTTTGAATATTTTTTTGGTATCATAGCGTTTTTGTTGTTAACCATTATTATCAGTGCCATCAAGATCCTGCGCGAGTACGAACGCGGGGTGATTTTCCAGCTTGGCCGGTTCTGGAAAGTAAAAGGTCCGGGATTGATCATTGTCATCCCGGTGGTCCAGCAGATGGAACGGGTAGATTTGCGTGTCATCGTGATGGACGTACCTACGCAAGACGTCATCTCGCGTGACAACGTGTCGGTACGCGTCAACGCTGTAGTTTATTTCCGCGTGATCGATCCGGAGAAGGCGATCATCCAGGTGGAGCACTTCCTGGAGGCCGTCAGCCAGTTGGCGCAGACCACGCTGCGTTCCGTGCTGGGCCAGCATGAACTTGACGAAATGCTGGCTGAACGCGATACCCTTAACAAGGATATCCAGACCATCCTGGATCGCCAGACCGATGCCTGGGGCGTCAAGGTAGCCAATGTCGAGATTAAACACGTGGACCTCAACGAGAGTATGGTTCGCGCCATCGCCGCGCAAGCCGAAGCCGAGCGTCAGCGGCGAGCCAAGGTGATCCATGCCAGGGGTGAACGGCAGGCCGCAAAGGAACTGGTGAAAGCTGCAAAAACACTCGCCGAAGAACCGCAGGCCATCCAACTGCGTTACATGCAGACCCTGACGGAGATCGCCGGTGACAAGAGCTCGACCATCGTGTTTCCGCTGGACCTGATCGATAAGCTCAAGGCTAATATCAGCTGAAATTCACTTGGCCATTAACATTCAATTTGCTGTTGCAGCCGGTGAGGTCACCGGCTCCTGATAAAGGAGTATCAAGCTATGAATATGATTTGGATTTTGGTTGCAAACCAGGCTGAAGCGCAGATTTACTCGGCAAACAGACTACCCGGAGGCCTGACACTGGTGCGTACTCTGACACATGCTGAGGGCGCTGCCCATGCCCGTGACCTGACTTCTGATGCGCCGGGCCGGATGCATGACCGCATGGGTTCGGCCCGCCACAGCATGGAGCCGGATACGGGCGTGAAACAACAAGGGCGCCGCCGTTTTGTGAAGGAGGTGGTTGACTGGCTGAAAGCAGCCCATTTGAAGGGTGAATTTGATCAACTGGTTTTACTTTGCGCCCCCGCTGTCCTCGGTGAAATCCGCAAGGCCGTGGCCGGGGATCTTAAAAAGACCGTCATCAAGGAGATCCCAAAAGATGTGGTTGCCCAGACTCTGGATAAGATCGGGGAACAACTGAAACGATCATTCGAGCTAAAGTAAGAAAATTGGGGTCGGAGTAAAAACTTCCCGCAGCGAATCCAATACAACCGGTGACGTTTGAAGTTTTTACTCTGACCCCAAATTTAGTTCAGCAAACTCCAGCTCTGTGTATCGTCGCGTAATGTGTTGCGGGCAGTTCCAGTCAAAGGCTTCAAGTCTGATGAAAACCACGCGCTCTATTCGTGCTTTGTAATCGGGTAGATCTACCAAAGCGAGTTCAACAGGGGTTACATCGCTGGCATTTTCGACACGCATATGCCCAAGAATTTTCAAACGGCGACGGTTGGGGTAGTCCATTAGTATCAGGGAGCAACGATCGTTAATTGCTACATTGCCTGTACTGATGAGCTGTCGGTTACCACGAAAATCAGCGTACGCAAGTTGATTCGGTCCCAGCACTCTCAAGAACCCGGCAGGACCACCCCGGTGTTGCACATACGGCCAGCCGGTTTCGCTGACGGTTGCCAGGTAAAACGTATCGCGCAACGCAATAAATTCAACCTCTCTCGGACCGAGTTCATCGTTCGGTCCGGCAAAGGCCTGCAGTCGCTCATTATTCGAGCGTGATCCATAATCCTGTTGAGCCGTTTTTACACTTTTGGTAAAAGCAATGTCTGCGAATCTATGCGTCAGGATCTGATCCCATTTTAAAAAAATGCGGCCGCAACAATTGCGACCGCACAAGTAGCGGTTTTATCTGGCCGCTACGGAGGGGGAAGCAACTTTGCGATTGAGAAAGCTGCGGATCAAAGTGGCAATTTCCTGGCCGTGAGTTTCCAATGCGAAGTGTCCGGTGTCGATAAGATGATATTCAAGATCCTTGAGATCCTGTTTATACGGCACGGCACCTGCGGCTGGAAAGATCTCGTCTTTTTCTCCCCAAACAATAAGCGTTGGCGGTTGTTGTGTACGCAGATATTCCTGCCACGCGGGGTATAAAGGCGGATTCGAGCCGTAGCTGTAAAACATCTGCAACTGGATTGCCTGGTTACCTTCACGATCAAGCAACGGCTGCACATGGTTCCAGGTATCCGGGCTGACTGCAGTTACATCAGACACACCGTTGGTGTATTGCCACTTGGTCGCACCCAGTGTCACCAGGAAACCCAGGGCCTCGTCATTGGTCATTTCAGGCTTGTTGTAGGCCGCTTTGACATTTTTCCAAAAATCGTTATCCAGACCCTGGTTAACGGCTGAGCGATCTTTCCAGTAAGCCTGGATGGGCTCCCAGAAGTCGTTGTCGATACCCTCAATATAAGCATTGCCATTTTGTATGATCAGTGTCTGGATGCGTTCAGGTCGACTGGTTGCAATGCGAAACCCGATAGGTGCACCATAGTCCATCAGGTACAGGCTGAAGCGGTCGAGCCCGATCTCATCGGTAAACTTTTCAATGATGCGTGCAACGTTGTCGAATGAATAATCAAACTCGTCAACAGCGGGCATTGAACTGTAGCCATATCCCGGATAGTCCGGAGCCACCAGGTGGTACTGATCCGCAAGCGCTGGAATCAGGTTCCGGAACATATGTGATGAAGTCGGAAATCCGTGCAACAATAGTAGCGTTGGATTATCCGGGTTTCCGGCCTCACGGTAAAAGATATCTACGTTATCGATAGTGACCGTGCGATAGCTGATGTCCTTCGACGAGTCTGCCTTTGCAGGTAAATTGAAAATCAATATGCCCATCAGTAAATAGAACAGGGCCAATAGTGGGAATCGTTTGGTGCGTGTAGTCATGGTGTCTCTCCTCTTTGTTAACGATGAGTCTTTAGTTTGTTGCGAAAAAATCGCAGTGCTACCGACTTAGTTTTCTGTAGCCGCAAGGCCGCGGTTACCGGTGATCACGAAGTAAAGCAGGATCAGCAGCAATACGGCCTGGAACTCGAAGCCGCCCATTGGGTGTGTTTCCGAGGGCACGAAATTCCACTGGCCCCAGTGGACCATTGATATTGCGCCGATCAGCACCGGTATATTCAATGCTGCACCCAGCCGCGTGATGCGGTCTGAAAATACGTTGTTTCGAAAGCCGCCCAGCAGGACGAGCAAACCGCCGCCTGTCTCCGCCAGTGCAACCAGCACCACCTGCAGGTAGGAAATTGGCAGCATCTGTGCGAAGCCTTCAAGATTGAGAAACTTGAGTACGCCGTGGTAAATGAATACGCTGGCGATCGCTATACGTAGTAACCAGTGTGCGTTTTTAGTTAAAAAGTTCATGTTGTACTCCATTTAGTTGATGTGATGTTTTCTGGTAACGCTCTTACCCACCACGCCCCAGGTCACGCCGTCCGGACTGAGGAAGTCATTTTGCGGGTCGGTGATCAGCAGTGCCGTGCGACCCGGAGCGATGTCCATGCCGGGGTCAGGTAATTGTGCGTTGGCAGTCGTTGCTGCGCCAATTGCTGCAACCGCAATGGCCAGGATTGTTAAGCGTGCTTTCATGATGTTCTCCTAAAAGTTTGTCTGAATGATCTGTCGGGTTTTCTCAAATGCCGATGCGCCGGTCTTCGGCTGCAATCGGGATGTCGTTGGCGCTCATATCGCGACGGCTCATGTAGCCATCGGTGTCAAATTCCCAGTGCTCGTTGCCGTGGGTGCGAAACCATCCGCCGGTCTTCGCGTTTTGCCATTCATACTCAAAGCGCACCGATATCCGGTTGTCGTTAAATGCCCAGAGTTCTTTCATCAGGCGATAGTGAAGTTCATTGCTCCATTTTCTGCTGAGGAAGGCCTCAATCGCTTCGCGCCCCTGAAAAAATTCGTCTCGATTGCGCCAACTGGAATCGGCTGTGTAGGCTTGTGCAACCTTTTTGGGGTCACGTGAATTCCAGGCTTCTTCGGCGGCTTTGACTTTTGCCAATGCTGACTCAAGGCTAAAAGGGGGGAGTGGCGGTCTTTGCATGGTCTGGACTCCTTGGTTTATTTCGTTTTCTTCCGGTATCTGTAAATGCACTTATCGTGCCAATCCATGAATTCAATAAAAACAACAAGATACAGATATTTAAAAACCACAAAAAGTTGTGGTACACAAATACTTGTGGTTTAATTCTCAAGAACTTGAGGAATCAGTATTATGATCAAGAATTGCAAATGGCTATTCGAAGACTCACCCACGTTAATTTTAGCGCTGGATAATTCGCTGATCTGTCAGGATTTGACACCGGTGTGGAGGCAGAAGCTTGCGTTGCCGGAATCAGCAGGGCGGGGCATACCCGCAGCAGAAATATTTGATTTCGCGAATAATCCAGAAGTGCTTGACCAATTCAATACGCTGATCAGTGACGGTAGCCCAATAACAAACGCCAGGGTCGGCCTGCTCGTAGCCGATGGAACAATAAAGGTGCGACTGTCTGCCTGGCAGATAAAAGACGCCGAGAGCGATCAACCTGGTGTCATTGTAATTGCCACCGATGTGAGTGATTTTGATCATGCATATGAGGAGCTTTCACGACTTCAGACAGAGCACCAATTGATACTGGATGCGGCGGGTGAGGGCATATATGGTTTGGATTGCAGCGGTAAAATCACGTTTAGTAATGCTGCTGCCACGGATATTCTCGGCTGGAAGATTGAGGATGTCCACGGACAGCGCGCCCATGACGTGCATCACCATTCGCATTCCGATGGTTCGAATTATCCGCGTGAGGAATGCCCAATTTACGCGGCACTCCAGGACGGCGAAATTCATCGTGTAGATGACGAGGTTTTCTGGCATGTCGATGGTTCTGCCATTCCCGTTGAGTACATCAGCACGCCCATCAGGGAGAACGGAAAGCTGAATGGTGCTGTGGTTATTTTCCGGGATATATCCGGGCGTAAGCAAATGGAGCGTGATCGCGAAGCAGCTTTTGAAGAAATAGAGAATCTGAAAGAGCAACTTGAACAGGAGCGGGATTACCTTCGTGAAGAAATCAATGTATCTGCAAATTTTGGTGAGATTATTGGAAAAAGCCAGGCGCTGAATCGTACCCTCGCCCAGATCGAAGCGGTCGCACGGACCCCGGTCAGCGTTTTGATACTGGGCGAGTCCGGGGTAGGCAAGGAGATGATTGCCCGGGCGATCCATACCCAAAGTGATAGAGCAGACAAGTCTTTGGTAAAGGTAAATTGTGCTTCAATCCCGAAAGACCTGTTTGAAAGCGAATTCTTCGGCCATGTGCGTGGAGCATTCACAGGTGCTCACCAGGATCGTATAGGCCGTTTGCAACTGGCAGATGGCGGCACCCTGTTTCTTGATGAGGTGGGGGAGATCCCAATGTCTCAGCAAGGCAAGTTGTTACGCGCACTGCAGGAGGGTGAGTTTGAGCGCGTTGGCGAAGACCAGACCAGAAAAGTGGACGTCCGTGTAGTTGCGGCAACCAATCGCGACCTGATGGATGAAATCAAGGCCGGGCGATTCCGGGAGGATCTTTTCTATCGTCTCAGCGTGTTCCCGGTACAAGTGCCGCCGCTTCGTGAACGAATTGATGACGTGACTCTGCTCGCAGTTCATTTTCTGAAACTTATTTGTCGTGAACTCGGTCGTGAACCACCTCGCATGACACAGCAACAAATATCAGTTCTTAAGCAGCAAAAATGGCCTGGAAATATCCGTGAATTAAAGAATGTGATCGAGCGCGCGGTGATCTCATCCTCCGGTAATCGCCTCAGGCTGGATCTGGCCATGCCACATGCCTCCCCAGTGGATCAGCCACCCACCGGGCAAGCGGCAACCGGTGCGGAGGAATTTGTCACCATTGCGGAATTTAAAGCGCTTGAAAAAGCCAACATAACGGCAGCGCTGCGACATGCAAACTGGAAAGTGTGGGGACCGGAGGGTGCTTCAGAACTGCTTGGGATAAAGCCCTCAACCCTGGCATACCAAATGAAGATGCTCGGTATTGCCAAGCCGGGCTAATGCACCTTAAATTCGACCACCGCAATAGAAATCCTTCAGCAGAACAACTCGAACCTCGAAGTGAATTTTCAGACCGAATAAAGACTATACAACTTCTGCCCGGACATACCGCAAATTATTGACTTAGGTCAATTTAGTGGCATGCCTGGTGTGTTCAAATAAACCATCAAACAATATGTGGTATTTCAAATAAATTAGATATTTCAAGATCGTGAACATGGATTTAGGGAATGTAAATCAGACCCATGAATAAGATATTGAAAAAACCTGTATTCAGATGGCTGCTGGTTGTCTCCATGGCCACCAGTCCGGTACTGGTTATCGCAGATACAATTGCGGAAGTAGTTGCACAGACGCAAACGGCAGCGATGGAAATGCCTTGTCACCAGATGAAGCATGATGCCAATTATTCTGATGGGTCGGGCACTAATCCAACATCCGATCCATGCTCCTGTTGTGATCAATGCCATTGTTTTCAGATCAAGGCCTGCCATTATTGTCCTGGCTGGGTCAATTTCACTATTTTGGATACACGCCCTTTGGAATTTGCTGCAGTGGGAATGCGGAAAATGGTCAAACCCGACGGCCAGCGAATACCGGAACTTAATTCACCACCCTTGCTCCGCCCCCCTGACCGAACTTAAAGCTCCTGCCCCCGGAGCGCGGAACCGAGTGCTGCCGCGCCTCCTGATTTAACAAACAAGTAATTAATGGGAATCAGATCCCGTTACGATTTCAAAATACCTTTGGAGGTATTGATCATGAGCATAGTTTACAAAACCCGGCGGCTTGGCCCGCTGACCATACTGCTGGCAATGATGTTGCCGTTTTCAGCGGTCGCCGATGAAAAATATGATTTACTCAAACAGCAGGTGGAACTGCTGCAAGCCCAGCTTGAGCAAGTCCAGGAAACACTCAAGCAGTATGCAAACCAAAGCGCTGGCAAGGAAGAAGTAGCGGAACTTAAACAGGAAGTCACGCTAGAGGTAATGAGCCTCAAAACCGACGTTGCGCAAGCAGCGGAATGGAAAGAGCCCAACTCGATCATCCATTTGGCCGGTTATGCCGACGTGGGTTATTCCAATAGCAAACATTCTGACGGCAGCTTCAATGCTGGGACGTTTTCGCCCATCTTTCACTACCAGTATCGAGATATCGTCATGCTGGAGTCTGAATTGGAAATTGCCATCACCGATGACGGAGAAACGGAGTTGGAGCTGGAGTACCTCACCATCGACTATTTCCTGAACGACTATATCGTAGTAGTCGGCGGCAAGTTTCTCAGCCCCATCGGTCAGTTCCGCCAGAATTTGCATCCCTCGTGGATCAACAAGCTGGCGTCGGCACCTCCTGGCTTCGGGCATGATGGTGCAGCTCCCGTTTCCGACATTGGTTTCCAGGCGCGGGGCGGTTTCCCCATGGGCAATATGTTTGCTAACTACGCAGTGTATATCAGCAACGGTCCTGAGCTGATTTCCACCTTCGAAGACGATGAATTCGAACTCGAGGGTATCGAGGCGGAAGGGTTTGGCAGCGACAATGACGGCAAGAAAGTCTTTGGCGGACGTTTTGGATTCATACCCATGCCCGGTCTCGAGATCGGAATTTCTGCTGCCACCGGCAAAGCCACGGTCACTTCGCTGGAACTCTCCCATGGCGAAGAAGAGGAAGGAGGACATGGAACAAAAGTCAGCATGCTGGCAATTGAAGATGGTGACCCCGATGAAGATGAGGGCGAAGGTGATTTTGATCTTGACCACGAAGGGCCAAGGAACTATGACGTTTTTGGTTTTGATTTTGCATGGGCCATCAACAATTTTGCATTGCGCGGCGAGTACGTGAAATCGAAAGTTGGCGCTGACCACGTGGGCCTGACCGCTTCCGAGGGTGCAACCTGGAAAACCTGGTATACCCAGGCTTCCTACCTGTTCCCGCAGACGAAATGGGAGACCGTCCTGCGTTATACAGACTTTAACTCACCCCATTCAAGCCAGGATCAAAAGCAATGGGCTGCGGGCCTGAATTACCTGTTTACCAGTAGCTTCATTGGCAAACTCACCTATGAGTTCAATGATGGTGAGACAGGCAGCCAGGCTGACACCAACCGCTGGATGTTCCAGCTTGCCTACGGCTTCTGATGGAGGACATACCCATGAAAACGAAAACTATTTTAGCAAGGAAATCTGTATTCGCCATCAGTGGCCTGTTACTGGCGCTGTGGCTCCCCATAAACACGTTCGCGCAAGACTTCCCGGAGCCCGGCGACTTCGCCAAGGGTGCGCAAAGCTGGGCGAACAATTGTTCGCGTTGCCACAACATGCGAGACCCTCAGGATTTGCGCGACGACCAGTGGATCACCTCTGTTTTTCACATGCGTGTGAGAGCGGGACTGACCGGCCAGCAGGCTCGTGACATCCTGACTTTTTTGCAAGGGTCCAATACCCGGATCGTGGCTGAGCCAGTGATTCTGGTTGCCGCAGACACCACAGCCGTCAACGATCTTTCCGGAAAGGATATCTACCTGCAGACCTGTATCGCCTGCCACGGAGCCGACGGCAAAGGCACGGTTCCCGGAGCTTCCGATTTTAGCCGTCCTGAGGGTCCATTGTCCCAATCGGATGAAGTGCTTGTGCAACACATCACGGATGGCTTCAAGAGCAAGGGATCTCCCATGGCCATGCCGCCAAAAGGCGGTAATTCCAGCTTGAATAATGATGACATTCAGGCTGTATTGAAGTACATAAGGGAACACTTCAGTAACTAGGAAATCCTGACCGGCCTGCTCGGGGCAGGCCGGTTGGTTCGGGACAACCCCATTTGTACAGCAAATTTGGGGTCAGAAATTTAGGGTCAGAGTAAAAACTTCCCGCAGCGAATCCAATATAATCGGTGACGTTTGAAGTTTTTACTATGACCCCAAATTTTACGAGCCGGCCGATGCATTGGCTCAACATATACGCACCAGGATGGATGAACTTAAATGAGCTCTTGATTATGAGAGAATACAGGCGGAATTCAGGATTACGTCCAAATCGGCCAGGCATGAAATTCTTTGCTTTGCGAAAGCCCATGATAGTGACCTGATCATTGTTGCCCGCATGGTCAGGGAATTATCGGAACACTTGGTTCAACCGCCACGGGTATTTTGAATAACGCCAGTTGTGATGTGCTCGCTGTGCGTGAAGGAGGTGAGTGATTTCTATGAAGAATATTGAAGTGTGTTCAGGTCTGTGGAGACTCAAAACATGAAACATAAGCGCAGCAATTTGGGCGTGGGAGTTTACCTTGCTGGAATCACTTTGTGCATGATGCTCTTTCGGGTTGAAGCAAACACTGACCAACAGACCACAGGCGACTCCAAGCCTCCTCAACCAGCGGGGTCAATTCCTGTCTGGATCCAGGATCCATATACAAGTGATAACGTTCTTACGTATTTCAGTGAGCCAGACCAATCCTTATGGAACGCGGCTCGGGTCACGGATTACGAGGAAAGCCTGAAAGTTAACTCTGCGCCACCGTTGGGGATATTCAGCATAGAAAAACTGAATATCCGGGTGCCAATATATAACGGCACAAGTGAGTACTACCTGAACCGCGGTGTGGGGCGCATCAAGGGGATGGCAAAAATGGATGAGGTTGGCAACCTCGGGCTTTCCGGTCATCGTGATGGTTTTTTCCGCAGCCTCAAAGACATCGAGTTGGGTGATGACATTGAAATTCAGACGACTCGCGGGGTTGAACACTATACGGTTTCATCGATCACGATCATACCCAAGAACGATATTTCCATATTGGAACCAACCACGGAAAAGACCTTGACCATCGTAACCTGTTACCCCTTTTACTTTGTCGGGCATGCGCCAAAACGGTATATCGTAAAAGCGACTGCTAAATAGGCACACAGGGCTTTATAAATCGCCATGGTCTCAACGGAGACTCCTTTTTTCGAGTGTACCGTTTGTCTGTTATCACACCAGCTGTGGTTGGTAGGCCTTCCAGAAGCCCCAAACTATCCAGCCGATAATGAGTAAACCAGCCAGGCTGACCAGTACCGATTTTATTTTCATGGAGTTGTCCTTTTGTTGAAGCTGGGTTGAATTCCGCGCAGCTGATATTCGGCAAATGAGTCCATTGCACCCGTCAGGGCCAGCAGGCGCGCCAGCGATACAATATCTGCCTGGTGAAGTGGATAGAGTTTGCATTATTTGTTCCTGAAAGCCAGATTTCCCATTGTGCAAATAGTTGCATGATAAATAGCTTCTTGAATTCAAACGGTTATCGCAACACTTCATCTAACTGCTCAGCTGGCGTGTGGAAGCCAAGGGTTTTTCCAGGGCGGTTGTTCAGTTTCGCTGCGACCCTGTTCAAGTCACTCTGCGTAAATTCTGACAGGCT